>Ga0310813_10001687_pt1 | contig 13347 bp, 11 predicted proteins | sample YN3metagenome_FD_203086 | JGI IMG/M metagenome (GOLD analysis project Ga0310813, IMG submission 203086) | Soil microbial communities from experimental microcosm in Duke University, North Carolina, United States - YN3 | ecosystem: Engineered > Artificial ecosystem > Soil microcosm > Unclassified...
GGCCTTGGCGGGGGACGTTCTTTCGGCCGACGCGCCGAGGACGACGTACGGCTTCGGCACGGCGCCCACCGAAGCCGAGCTCGCGCGCTTCTTCGCGCCGCTGCCCGATGGCCGCGGGTTGCCGCCGGGGTCGGGCTCGGTGCTCGAGGGCAAGTCGGTGTACCAGCAGCAGTGCGCTTCCTGCCATGGCGAGAACCTGCAGGGCGGCAGCGGCGACCGGCTGATCGGCGGGCGCGGCTCGCTCGTCAACGACGACCCGGAGAAGCCGCCGGTGAAGACCGTGGAGAGCTACTGGCCGTACGCGACGACGCTCTTCGATTACGTGAAGCGCGCGATGCCGCTGACCGCGCCCGACAGCCTCACCAACGACCAGGTCTACGCCGTCACCGCGTACATTCTGGAGCAGGCGAAGATCATCCCGCAGGATGCGATCATGAACGCGCAGACGCTCGCGAACGTGCGGATGCCCAATCGGGACGGCTTCGTGCCGGATCGGCGCCCCGAGCGTTTCCCACCGGCAGCGCACTCGCCGCACCAGTCGGTCGCTATTCTGCCCGCGGCGAAATAGCGAAGCGTGCGCATCGAGTTCCACCGTAACGCTCGTCGCACCCGGCGCCTGCCGTGACGACAAAGCCGAAGTCGCACGGGTTCGACACGCTGTCGCTGCACGCGGGAGCGCGGCCCGACCCGGCGACCGGCGCGCGCGCAACGCCGATCTACCAGACGTCGTCGTTCGTCTTCCCCGACACCGACTACGCCGCAGCGCTCTTCAACATGGAGCGCGGCGGCCACGTCTATTCTCGGCTGTCGAACCCGACGTGCGCGGTGCTCGAGGAGCGCATCGCCGCGCTCGAGGGTGGCATCGGTGCGATCGCGACCGCCAGCGGGCAGGCCGCGCTGCATCTCGCGATCGTGACGCTGCTGTCGGCCGGATCGCACATCGTGTCGTCGCGCTCGCTCTACGGCGGCTCGCACAACCTGCTCGACTACACGCTGCCGCGCTTCGGCATCGAGACGACGTTCGTCGATCCGCGCGACCTCGATGCGTGGCGCGATGCGATACGGCCGGACACGCGGCTGCTGTTCGGCGAAACGCTCGGCAATCCCGGCCTAGAGGTGCTCGACGTGCCGCGCGTGGCGGCGCTCGCCCACGAGCACGGCCTGCCTCTGCTCGTCGACTCGACGTTCACCACGCCGTGGCTGATGCGGCCGTTCGAGCACGGCGCCGACCTCGTATTCCATTCGGCGACCAAGTTCCTGTCGGGGCACGGCGTGGTGATCGGCGGCGTGCTGGTCGACTCCGGGCAATTCGACTGGAACGCGGCCAACGTGCGCGAGCGTTTTCCGACGTTGACGACGCCGTACGCCGGATTCCACGACATGGTGTTCGCCGAGGAGTCCACGACCGGCGCGTTCCTGCTCCGCGCGCGTCGCGAGGGGGTGCGCGACTTCGGCGCCTGCATGGCGCCGATGACGGCGTTCCAGATCCTGCAGGGCATCGAGACGCTGCCGGTGCGCATGGCGCGGCACATAGACAACGCGCGCGCGATCGTCGCGTTCCTGCGCGAGCATCCGTTCGTGGCCCGGATTGCGTATCCGGAACTCCCCGACCATCCGGACCACGTGCTCGCGCAGCGGCTGCTGCCGCGCGGCTGCGGCGCGGTGTTCAGCTTCGACCTGCGCGGCACGCGGGAGCAAGGTCGGCGCTTCATCGAATCGCTGCGCCTGTTCTCGCATCTCGCGAACGTCGGCGACGCGAAGTCGCTGGTGATCCACCCGGCGTCGACGACGCATTTCCGCATGTCGGCCGACGATCTCGCGCGCGCGGGCATCGGCGAGGGCACGATCCGCCTGTCGATCGGGCTCGAGGATCCCGCGGATCTCGTCGAGGATCTCGGCCGCGCGCTGTACGCGGCGAGCAAGGCATAAGCGGCGCGATGGAGCTCGAAGTCGCCGGCCAGCGCGTCTACGCGTACACCGGGACGCGCGCGTTCTCCGCCACGAAGCCGACCGTACTGTTCGTGCATGGCGCGGCGCAGGATCACGGCGTCTTCGCGCTGCAGTCGCGCTACTTCGCGTGGCACGGCCGCAATGCGGTCGCGGTGGACCTTCCCGCCCACGGCCGCTCGGGCGGCGATGCGCTGCCGCAGGTCGAGGCGCTCGCCGACTGGCTCCACGGCGTGCTCGACGCGCTCGGCATACGCGAAGCCGACGTCGTAGGCCATTCGATGGGGGCGCTCGCTGCGCTCGAGTACGCCGCCCGGCATCCCGAGCGCGTGCGCAGGCTCGCGCTGCTCGGGCCCGCCGCTCCCATGCCGGTGAGCGACGACCTGCTCGACGCGGCGCGGCGCAACGACCACGTCGCCTACGAGCTCATCAACAGTTGGTCGTTCGCCGCGGGGAGCCAGCTCGGCGGGAATCGCCAGCCGGGGCTATGGATGCTCGGCAACGCGATGCGGCTGATCGAGCGCACGCGCCCGGGCGTGCTGTATACGGATCTCGCCGCCTGCAACAGCTATGCGAACGGGAACGCGGCGGCGGCTCGCGTGCGCTGCCCGACGCTCGTCGTCATCGGAGCGCGCGATATCATGGCGCCCCCGCGCAACGCCAAGGCGATGATCGCTGCGCTGGCCGACGTGCGCACGGTGACGCTGCCGGAAACCGGCCACTCGCTGATGGCGGAGCGGCCGGACGAGGTGCTGGACGAGTTGCGCAGTTTCCTGATTACGCCCGCCACTTGATCGAGCACCCGATCGACGGATGCTGATCGAGCGGCGCGCGTCCCGTGCGCGCCACCTGCGCCATCGCCTCGTAGAGCTCGCGCCGCGCATCCGGGTTCGGCGAGCGACCCGAGGAATCGAGCCGCCCGCGGTACGCGAGCGTGAGATCGCGATCGAAGCCGAAGAAGTCGGGTGTGCAGACGGCGTCGTAGGCGCGCGCGACGTCCTGCGATTCGTCGACGACATACGGAAACGGGAAGCCGTGCTGCGCCGCGAAGCGCTTCATGTTGTCGAACGAGTCCTCCGGATAGGTGACCGCGTCGTTGCTCATGATCGCGATGCTGCCGATGCCGAGCCTCGCGAGGTCGGCTGCGTCGCGGGGGATCTTGTCGGCGACGGCCCGCACATACGGGCAGTGATTGCAGATGAACATCACCACCACGCCATTGGGCCCGCGCGCGGTGTCGAGTGTATGGCGGTGTCCGTCGATGCCGGGGAGGTCGAATTGCGCGGCCGGCCAGCCGAGCGCGACCGGCGATGTCGTCGTGGTGGCCATGGATCCTCCGAACGCGCAAGGCGCGTGCGAGAATCGTAGCAGACCGACGTGGCAACCCCAGCAGTCCATTCGGCTGTCGCCTCCGATCGAGCTCTCTTCGTGTTGACGCCCCGGATCTTCGTCGGTGACGACGTCCACGCGCTCACCGAAGGCGCCGAATACGTGCTGCCGCCCGTCGCGGCGCGTCACGTGGCGCAGGCGCTGCGCATGCGCGTCGGCCAGCCGCTCGCGGTTTTCACCGGCACCGGCGGCGAGTATGCGGCGGCGGTCGAGCGCATCGACCGCAAGCACGTCGTCGTGCGTGTGCAGCGGCATCACGCGATCGAGCGCGAGAGCGCGCAGGCCGTCACGCTGGTGCAGTCGATCATCGCCGCCGACATGATGGATTTCGTAATTCGCAAGGCGGTCGAGCTCGGCGCGGCGGTGATCGCACCGATCCGCAGCGCACGCAGCCAGGGGCTTTCGGCGGAGCGCGAAGAGCGCCGCGCCGGGCGCTGGCGTCAGATCGTCGTCGCGGCGTGCGAGCAGTGCGGTCGCAATCGCCTGCCCGACGTGTTGCCGGTCGCGTCGTTCGACGCATGGCTCGCAGCGGCGCAGCCCGTGCGCAACGCGGTGATTCTCGATGCGGGCGCGCGACGCTCGCTGGCCGCGCAGGCGGCGGACGCATCGCCGCGCTTCGTGCTGATCGGCCCCGAAGGCGCGTTCACCGACGACGAGATCGCGCGGGCCGAAGCGGCAGGCGCGACGCCGGTGCACGCCGGACCGCGCGTGCTGCGCGCCGAGACCGCCGCGCTCGCCGCGCTGGCGACGCTCAACGCGCTTGCAGGCGACGCGCGCTGACGTGCTTCAGGCAGGTGCCGGTGTGTCGCCGGCGATCAGTATGCTGCAGTGAACGCGCTCCATCAGCATCGAGTCGACCGAGCCGCGCCACCAGCGCAACGCGAACGTCTTGGTGCGCCGATGACCGACGATCAGCAGGTCGACGCCGAGCGTTTCCACGAGGCGCGAGATCACGTCCACCGGCTCGCCATCCTGCAGGTGCGTGGTCACCGAGAAGCCGCGCTCGGTGAGCCGCGCGGCGGCTTCCTTGAGATCGGCGTCCATGCGCGAGCGGTCGATCGCGAGCGCCGGCTCGGGAACGAACTCGCCGGCGAGCAGGTACGGCGAAGGATCGTGCAACACGCACACGAGGTGAATCTCCCGGCCCGACACCTGCATCAGGTGCGAGCATTCGTCAACGGCGAGGCGGCTTTCGGGCGAGCCGTCGAACGCGACGAGGATCTTGCGGTACATAGCGGCCTCCTCCTTTTCTGCTTATCTCCTCCGGATCGACCAGGCGGGGATGATCGCGAGGGCGAACGCTAGCGTAACGATCGCGAAGCATTCGTGGAAGGCCCTCGCGGGGTCGCCCGGGCCGGCGACCGCCGAGCGCCATTCCAGAACGACGGCGAGCAGGTTGACGCCGATCGCTCCGCCCAGTTGCCGCACGAAGTTCACCGCCGCGGACGCGTATGCGAGCTCGCTGCCCGCGAGCGACTGCACGGCGCCGACGTTGAGCGCGGGGATCAGCATGCCGAGGCCGGCGCGGCCGATTACGAGCCACAGCGCGAGCAGCGAGAAGCCCGTCGTCGCGCCCGAGAATGCCAGCAGCAGGCTCGACAGCGCGAAGAGCGCAAGCCCGGCGGCGATGATGGGCGCGGCTTGCAGCCGGTCGGTGAGGCGGCCGCCCGCCGCGATGGCGACCGCGAGCGCAACGCCCGGCGGCACGAGCAGATAGCCGGCTCGTGCGGCGTCGTAATGCGCGACGTCCTGCGCGAATACCGGGACCAGGTACGTGGTGCCGAAAAGACCGATGCCGTACGCGAACGCGACGATCGACGCGGCGGCGAACGGCCGGTGGCGAAACAGGCCGATCGGCAGCAACGGTGCGCGCGAGCGGATCTCCCAGCCGACGAATGCCGCCGCGAGCGCGACGCCGCCCGCGGCGAGCGTCAGTGCCCGCATCGAGGCGAATCCGTCGCGATGGCCGATGACGGCGACGTTGAGCAGCAACGCGAGCGCTCCGCATAGCAGCAGGCAGCCGATCCAGTCGAAACGGATGCGCGTGCCGGTGCCCATGCGCCGCTGCAGCGTGCGCGCACCGAGCACGAGCGCTGCGATGCAGAACGGAACGGTCAGCAGGAAGATCGAGCGCCAGCCGAACGCCTCGAGCAGCACGCCGCCGAGCGCCGGTCCGATGGCAGGCGCCAGCACGATGCCGAAGCCGTAGAGCGCCATGGCACGCCCGCGCTCCTCCACCGGAAACACGCGAAACAGCACCACCATCGCGAGCGGCTGCAGGATGCCGGCGGCCGCGCCTTGCAGCACGCGTGCGGCGATCAGTGCCGTCGGGCTCCAGCTGGCGGCCGCGAGCAGCGACGCCGCGAGGAAGACGCTCATCGTGGCGGTGAACGTCGCGCGCTCGCCGAACGTCTCCATCAGCCACGCGGTGGTCAGCATCGTCGCCGTCGTCGCGGCGAGGAAGCCCGCCGCGACCCATTGCAGCGTGTCGTGGCCGACGCGGAATTCGGCGATCAGCGCGGGAAACGCGACGTTGACGATCGTCGCGGCGAGGATCGTCGAGATCGTCCCGAGCATCACCGTCGTAACCACGAGCAAGCGGGACGGAGCCGGATTCACCTCCTCAGCCGCCTCGCTGCCGCTCGCCTTCCTCTCCTCGTCCGGCGGGGAGATGGCTGGGGTGAGGGGTACGTGCGCACAGCGCGAGCGCGACGTCTACGAGTGCATCCCACGGGTCGCCGTCGCCGAGTCCCTTGGCGAGCGCGTCGAGCTTCGCGAGCTTCGATAGGAGCGGCAGCAGCTCGGCCTCCTTCAGCCGACGTGCGGCCCGTTCGAGCGCGGCCTGCCGCTTGCCCCATACGCGCACGTTGCGCACGGCGCTCGCGAGCCCCTGGCCGTGCGCCATCGCCTCGTGCACGGCACCGAGCGCGTGCAGGTCCTCGCCGAGCTGCCAGACGACCAGCGTGATCGGCTCGCCTTCGCTGCGCAGGCCCTCGAGGATGCGCAGCGTCCGTGCGGCGTCGCCGGCGAGCCATGCCTCCGACAGTTCCTGCAGATCGTAGCGTGCGACGTCGGCCACCGCGCGCTCGACATCGTCGTGCGCGAGCTCGCCGGCCGGCAGCAGCAACGCCAGCTTGTCGATCTCCTGCCGCGCCGCGAGCAGGTTGCCTTCGCAACACTGCGCGAGGAACGCGAGCGTGTCGCGAGCGACGCGCTGGCCGTTTCGCGCGAGACGCTCGGCGATCCACGACGGTAACGCCGCGCGGTCGAGCGGTGTCACGGCGATCGTCACGCCGCGGTCGGCGAGCGCCGTGAACCATGCCGACGACTGGGTCGCGCGATCGAGCCGTGGCAGCGTCACGAGCGTCACGTTGCCGTCGTCGCGCTGGCGCGCATGACGCTCGAGCTGCGCGGCGCCTTCGACCCCCGGCTTGCCGGACGGGATGCGCAGGTCGATGAGCTTGCGCGAGCCGAAGAGCCCCAGGTTCGCATTGGAGGCGGCGAACGCATCCCAGCGAAAATGCTGCTCCACGATGAACACCTCGCGTTCCTCGCAGCCGGCACGCCGGGCGGCGGCGCGGATCGCGTCGCCCGCTTCGATCGCGAACAGCGGCTCGTCGCCATGGATCACGTAGACCCGCGCGAGCTCGCGCTCGAGATGCGCGGCCACGTCCTGGAGGCGCAGTTGCACGCTCGTCCGCGTCAGGCCGGCTTCTTCGCCGCCTGCAGCCTGCGCACGAGCTGCTGGACGGCGTCGGTCTGCATCTCCTTCAGCAGCCGCTGCTCCTGCGTTTCGCGCGCGAGCGCCTCGCTCTCGCTGAACGTGTAAGTGCGCCGCAGCGCGATCTCGCCGGGCGGCAGCCATTCGTCGCCGTCGGCATCGTGCACGCGAAACTGCACGCGCTTGATCAGAAGGTACTCGCGCACCGCACCGCCGCCCGACAGCGACAGCACCTCCTTGTCGTCCACGACGAACGGGATGTCGAGGATCACCTGCGCGCTCTTCGCGTCGGCGGCGACGCTCGCGCTGCCGGTCGCCTGCAACGCGCGGCGCAGCTCGGCCGCCATCAACGGCGCGGCGGGCGCGTTGACGAAAATCGAGTTGAACGTGTAGTGCGCATCGCCGCGCAGGTGAAAGCCGCACGCGGCGAGTGCGAGCGACAGCGCCGTGGCGACGATGGCAACCCCGACCCGGCCGAAGGATCGCTCGATCCCCAATCCGCGATCCCCGATGCTAGACGACGACATTCACCAACCGCCCGGGAACGACGACGACCTTCCTCACCTGCGCGCCGTTCGCGTGGCGCGCCACTTCCGGCGCGGCGCGTGCGGCGGCCTCGACCGCCGCACGATCTGCCGTCGACGGCACGACGAGCTTGCCGCGAAGCTTCCCGTTCACCTGCAGCACGAGCTCGATCTCGTCGCGCGCCAGCGCCGCCTCGTCGACCTCCGGCCACCGGGCGTCGATCAGGTCGCCCGTTGCGTCGGCGTATCCCAGCTCACGCCACAGCACCCACGCCGTGTGCGGCACGACGGGGTAGAGCACGCGCAGCGCGATCGACAGCCCTTCGCGCGCGAGCGCCGCTGCGCCCGGCGCGCCGGCGGGCATGCCCTCGAGCGTGTTGAGCATCTTCATGCCGGCCGACACCACCGTGTTGTACTGGATGCGCTCGTAGTCGTACGTCGCCTGCTTCAGCGTCAGGTGGATATCGCGGCGCGCGTCGCGGATCGCCGCGGCGGCGTCGCGCCAATCGAAACCCTCGCCCGCCGCGCTTACCGCATCGCGCTGCGATTGCGCGTAGGACCACAGGCGCTTCAGGAACCGATGCGCGCCTTCGACTCCGGCATCCGACCACTCGATCGTGTGCTCGGGCGGGCTCGCGAACATGACGAACAGCCGCGCCGCATCGGCGCCGTAGCGCTCGATCATGTGCTGCGGGTCGACGCCGTTCAGCTTCGACTTCGACATCGTGCCGAGGCCGTCGTACTCGACCGGCGCACCGTCGAGCTTCGAGATGCCGCCCGTGATCGTGCCGTCCGCATCGCGCGTCATCTCGACGTCGGAGGGCGGAATGTAGTCGATGCCGCCTTTCGCGTTGCGGCGGAAGAACGCGTGCGCGAGCACCATGCCTTGCGTGAGGAGCCGCGTGAACGGCTCGTCGTAGGCGACCATGCCGAGGTCGCGCATCACCTTCGTCCAGAAGCGCGCGTAGAGCAGGTGCAGGATCGCGTGCGTGATGCCGCCGATGTACTGGTCCATCGGCATCCAGTACGCATCGCGCGCGTCGATCATCGTCGCAGCACCCGGCGACGTGTAGCGCATGAAATACCACGACGAGTCGACGAACGTGTCCATCGTGTCCGTCTCGCGGCGCGCGGGCGCCTGGCAGCGCGGGCAGGCGACGCGCAGGAAATCCTCGCGGCGATTGAGCGGGTTGCCGGTACCGTCGGGAATGCAGTCCTCGGGCAGCACGACGGGCAGGTCCTCTTCGGGAACCGGCACCTCGCCGCACGCGTCGCAGTGGACGATCGGAATCGGCGTGCCCCAATAGCGCTGGCGCGAGATACCCCAGTCGCGAAGGCGAAACGTCGTGCGCTTCTCGCCGAGCCCGCGCGCCGCGAGATCGGCCGCGATCGCGTCGACCGCAGCCGTGTAGGCGAGGCCATCGTACTTGCCCGAGTTGATGCAGACGCCGATCGCCTTGTCCTCGTACCACGGCTGCCAGTGGTCGGTCGTGAACGGCGGTACCGACGCGGCGTCGGCGGGCGCGATGACCTGGCGGATCGGCAACCCGTATTTGTTCGCAAACGCGAAATCCCGCTCGTCGTGGGCCGGCACGCCCATCACCGCGCCGTCGCCGTAGCTCATCAGCACGTAGTTGCCGACCCACACGTCGACCTCCGCGCCAGTCAGCGGGTGCCGCACGGCGAGCCCCGTGGGCATGCCGCGCTTTTCCATCGTCGCGAGATCGGCTTCCATCACCGAGCCGCGCTTGCATTCGTCGATGAACGCCTGCAGCTGCGGGTTGCCGCGTGCGGCGTGCGTCGCGAGCGGGTGCTCGGCCGCGACGGCGCAGAACGTGACGCCCATGATCGTGTCGGCGCGCGTGGTGAACACGTACATGCGGCCATTCCCGATCGGCGCGCCCGCGGCGTCGCGAACGTCGTGCGTGAACGCGAAGCGCACGCCAGCGCTCTTGCCGATCCAGTTCGCCTGCATCGTCTTCACGCGGTCGGGCCAGCCCGGCATGTCGTCGAGCTCGGCAAGCAGTTCCTCGGCGTACTTCGTGATCCGCAGGTAGTACATCGGGATCTCGCGCTTCTCGATCGGCGCGCCCGACCGCCAGCCGCGCCCGTCGATGACCTGCTCGTTGGCGAGCACCGTCTGGTCGACCGGATCCCAGTTCACCGTGCCGCTCTTGCGATACGCGATGCCGGCCTCGCGCAGCTTGAGGAAGAACCACTGGTTCCAACGGTAATACGCGGGGTCGCACGTGGTGAGCTCGCGCGACCAGTCGATGGCGAAGCCCATCGACTGCAGCTGCCGCTTCATGTACTCGATGTTCTCGTGCGTCCAGCGCGCGGGCGCCTCGCCGCTTTTCATCGCCGCGTTCTCCGCGGGCAGGCCGAATGCGTCCCAGCCCATCGGCATCAGCACGTTGTAGCCGCGCATGCGCAGATGCCGGTACATCATGTCGTTGATCGTGTAGTTGCGCACGTGCCCCATGTGGAGCTTGCCGGACGGGTAGGGCAGCATCGACACGCAGAAGTACTTGCCGCGCGGGAAGCGCGCGTCGTTCTCGACGGCGCGGTAGACGTCCGCCGCGTTCCACGCGTGCTGGGCGGCGGCTTCGATGGCGGCGGGCTCGAACGGCTTCATGAACGGAATCGGAATGCGCAGGTCGGATGCGCTGTTGATGCTGGTGGAGAGACGTTTAAGTGCTTGATTATACCGGCCTCACGCCTGCCGACCCGGCCGGCGGGGCGGCAATGGCACAATGACCTGTTTTGCAAAATGCATCCGTCGCCCCGATCGTGGGGGGAACGGATCCCCGACCACCACGTTGCGTCCCTCGTCCCGCATGTTCGGCTCGCTGTTGCACGCACTCGGCATCGCCGCGCTGGCGACGGCCGCGCACGCCGCGCCGGTGACGACGGCGCACGTGACGGCCGAGCTCGTCAGCGACCAAGCCGCGCTGGTACCCGGATCGACCGCCACGCTCGCGCTGCGGCTTTCGATCGAGCGCGGCTGGCACACCTACTGGCGCAATCCGGGCGAATCGGGCCTGCCCACGACGCTCGCGTGGCGCCTGCCGCCGGGCTACGCGGCCGGCGAGATCGTCTGGCCCGCCCCGCGTGCGCTGCCGGCGGGACCGCTCGTCAACTATGGCTACGAGGGACAGGTGTTTCATCTCGTGCCGCTCAGCGTCCCCGCGAATGCGTCACCGGGGTCGAGCGTCACGCTCGCCGCGCGTGCCGATTGGCTCGTATGCAAGGAGACGTGCATACCCGAGGGCGCCGACCTGAGCCTCGACATGCCGATCGCCGCACAGGCGGGCGCTTCGAGTTGGCATGCGGACATCGCGGCCACGCGTGCGGCGCTGCCGCAGCTGCTGCCCGCGGGCTGGATGGCGTACGCGAGCGCGACCGGACCGCGCATCGCGCTCGAATTGATCGCGCCCGCATCGGCAGCCGATCCGGGCCGCTTGCGCTTCTTCGCCGACGAGGAGCGGCGCATCGAGGCCTCGGCGCCGCAAGTTGAATCGCGCACGGCGGATGGCCGCCGCGTGCTGCAGCTCCCGGTGTCGCACGAGCTCACCGGATCCTTCGCTCAGCTGCGCGGCGTGCTGACGGCCGAGCGGGGGCTTGCGGCCGACGGCGGCGCGGTCAAGGCGATCGCGCTCGACATTCCGATCACGGGCACCGCCGTCGCGGGTGCGAAGCCCGCGGCAACCACGGGTACCGACCTCGTGAGCGACGCGCCGGTCGCAACGAACCTGACGCTTCCGCTTGCGCTCGGCTTCGGCTTCATCGGCGGCCTGCTGCTGAACCTGATGCCCTGCGTGTTTCCGGTGCTTTCGCTGAAGGCGCTCGTGCTCGCGACGGGTCACGCCGACCGGCGGACGTTGCGCATCGACGGCGCGGCGTTCGCGGCGGGCGTTGTCCTCGCCTTCGCGGTGCTCGGTGGCGCCATCATCGCGTTGCGCATCGCGGGCGAGCAACTGGGGTGGGGCTTCCAGCTGCAATCACCGGCATTCGTGAGTGCGCTCGCGCTCCTGTTCTTCGTGATCGCGCTGAACCTTTCCGGCGTGTTCGAGTTCGGCACACTCGTCCCCTCGCGTGTCGCGACGTGGTCGCACGCGAACCGCCACTGGAACTCGTTCGGCTCCGGGGTGCTGGCCGTCGCGATCGCCTCGCCCTGCACGGCGCCGTTCATGGGCGCAGCACTCGGCTATGCGCTCGGCGAGCGTACGCTCGTGACGCTCGGGGTATTCGTCGCGCTCGGCATCGGCATGGCGCTGCCGTATCTTGCGCTCGCGTGGTTCCCGCAGTGGCGCCGCGTGCTGCCGCGGCCCGGCGCATGGATGGAACGGCTCAAGCAGCTGCTCGCCTTTCCGCTGTACGCGACGGTGGCGTGGCTCGTCTGGGTGCTCGGCGCGCAGGCGGGCAACGACGCGGTGATTCGCATCGGCATCGCGCTCGTGCTGGTCGCATTCGCCTTGTGGGCATGGCGCGCTTGGCGCGGTGGTGCCCGGCGCGTGTGGAGCGGCGTCGCGACGGCGGGTGCGCTCGTCGCGCTGCTCGTCGCCTGGCCGCTGTTCGCAGCCGACCGTGTCGCGGCCGACGCGACGCCGCGCGGCGCGGCGCGCAACGCCGATGGCTGGCAGACCTGGTCGCCCGAGCGTGTCGATGCGCTCGTCGCGGAAGGGCGGCCGGTGTTCGTCGACTTCACCGCCGCGTGGTGCATCACCTGCCAGGTGAACGAGCGGCTGGTGCTGAACGATGCGCGCGTGCGCGACGCGTTCGCGAGCGCGAACGTCGTGCTGGTGCGCGCGGACTGGACGCGCCGCGATCCCGTGATCACGCAGGAACTCGCTGCGCTCGGCCGCAGCGGCGTCCCCGTCTACGTGCTGTATCGGCAGGGACGCGAGCCGCGTGTGCTGCCCGAGGTCCTAAAGCGCAGCATCGTGATCGACGCGCTCGCGTCCTGAAGCGCCGCTAAGGCTTGTGCACGTGCACCGTGCCCGTCATGAACGGGTGCACGCTGCAGATGTACGCGAAGTCTCCTTCGCGCGAGAACGTCTGCTCGAAGCGATCGTCGGTGTCGAGGCCTTTCGACGCGAACGACTTGTCGGTGCTCGCGACCGTATGCGGGGCTTCGTCGTGGTTGGTCCACACGATCTTCGTGCCCGGCGCCACCGTGATGTCCTTCGGCGTGAAGGCGAATTTCGCGATGTCGACCTCGACGACATTGCCGGGAGTTGCGGCGTGCGCGTACAACGCATCGGCCGCGTACGCGGCGCAGAACAGCAGCGTGAGGCCGGCGGGCACCCATAGCCGTTGAATTCGATGGCGGGAAAGCTTCATGGCGATTCTCCTGTTGAAGTCGAAAGCGTTTGCGTGCGTCACGCCGCGAGCGGCTTGTCGATCAGCGCGAGCCGATGCTGGTTGCGAACGACGTTGATGCGTCGCGTGCCGAGGAGCTTCGGCAGCTCGCTCGACGCGACCGTAACCGGTCCCGGCTCGCCGATGCCGGCCTGCCCCGGCGTGGGCAGCGGATAGGCGAGCGACATCGCCGTGTGCAGCTCGACGTTGCCTTCGACTTTCTGCAGCACCTGGTGGATGTGGCCGTTCAGTACGGTGACCGAGCCGAACGGACGCAGAAGCGCGAGCGCCTGCGCCGAATCGGCCGTGCCCCAGCCCCACGGCTCCCAGATAGTCCACAGCGGGATGTGTGCGAGCACGACGACCGGCGTCGAGTGGCGCACGCCGGCGAGATCGTTCTTGAGC
>Ga0310813_10001688_pt1 | contig 13337 bp, 10 predicted proteins | sample YN3metagenome_FD_203086 | JGI IMG/M metagenome (GOLD analysis project Ga0310813, IMG submission 203086) | Soil microbial communities from experimental microcosm in Duke University, North Carolina, United States - YN3 | ecosystem: Engineered > Artificial ecosystem > Soil microcosm > Unclassified...
TCCCGAGGCGGAGCTGGCCGCCGTGCGCTCGCAGGTCGTCGGCTTCGTCTTCCAGCTCCATCACCTGCTGCCGCAGTGCTCGATCCTCGAGAACGTCCTCGTCCCGACCCTGGTGACGAAGGGGGCAGGCGACGTCGAGGCGCGGGCCCGCGGGCTGCTGGAGCGCGTGGGCCTCGGGCATCGTCTCTCGCACCGTCCCGGGCAGCTCTCGGGCGGCGAATGCCAGCGGGCCGCGGTGGTGCGCGCGCTGATCAACAAGCCCAAGATCCTGCTCGCGGACGAGCCCACGGGCTCGCTCGACCGTTCCAGCGCCGAGTCGCTCGCCGCCCTGCTGGGCGATCTGAACCGCGAGGAGGGCGTGGCGCTGGTCTATGTCACCCACGCGGCGGACCTCGCCGCAAAAGCGGGCAAGGTGTACGACCTGCGGGACGGTCGCCTGACGCTGCGATGAACAAAGCGACCCTGGTCCAGCGCGGCATCCAGTTCTACCGCCGGACCCACCTGGGGGTCATCGTCGGCTGCGCCGTCTCGGCCGCCGTGCTGGTCGGCGCGCTCTTCGTGGGCGACTCCGTGCGCGGAACCCTGGAACGCAGCGCGCTCGCGAGGCTCGGCCGGACTCACTGGGCGCTCGACGCCGGCAACCGCTTCTTCCGCGATGAGCTCGCCCGCCGGATCCGGGACGGCCTGAAGACCGACGTCGCCGCGGCGCTGCGCGTCCAGGGGATGGCGATCCGCGAGGCGACGCAGGTGAACCGCGTCGAGGTGATCGGCATCGACTCCTCGTTCCTCGCGCTCGCGGAAACGCCGCCGACGATCCAACTCGGGCCGGGCCAGGTCGCGATCAACGAGAAGCTGGCCGCCGCGCTCGGCGCGAAGGCGGGCGACGAGATCGCGCTGCGCACGTTCAAGCCCGGCCTTCTGTCCAAGGAGGCGCCGCTCGCATCGCAGAACGAGAAGGACACGCGCCGCTCGCTCCTGACGGTCACGGCGGTCCTGGGCGAGGCGCAGCTCGGGCGCTTCAGCCTGAAGTCCGACCAGGCGGGCCCCGCCACCGCGTTCGTCGACCGGGGCTGGCTCCAGCAGACGCTCGACCTGCCGCAGAAGGCGAACCTGATCGTCGCGGGAGCGATCGGAGCGTCGACGCGGGTCGACCCGCAGGAGTGGCTGCGCAGCGCGTGGACGCTCGACGACCTGGGCCTCGTAATCCGCACGCCGGAGGCGCGAGGCGTCGTCCAGCTCCAAAGCGAGCGCGTCTATCTCGACCCCGCCGTGTCCAAGCCGGCGCGCCAGCTTCCGGGCGACCCGACCGCGGTGCTCTACTACCTGGTCGACCGGCTGTCCTCGGACAAGGGCAAGGCGACGCCGTACTCGTTCGTGACGGCGATGTCGCCGAGCGCGGACCCGAAGCTCGGTCCGGTCCCGGTCGAGATGAAGGATGATGAGATCCTCGTGAATCGCTGGCTCGCGGAGCAGATTTCGATCGGCGTCGGCGACACGCTCCAGCTGGCCTATTCCGTCCCGACGGCGGGGAACACGTTCGAGAAGAAGACCCGCAGCTTCCGGGTGCGGGGCGTGCTGGAGATGGACGCGCTGGCGGCCGAGAAGGAGCTCGTGCCGGAATTCCCGGGCCTCACGGACGTCGAGGCCTGCAAGAACTGGAAGATCGGCATCCCGATGGACGAGCAGGAGCTGAAGGACGAGGCGAACGAGGCCTACTGGAAGCAGTACCGCCAGACCCCCAAGGCTTTCGTCACCCTCGCGGCCGGGCAGGAGATGTGGGCGAACCGCCACGGCGACCTCATGGCGGTCCGCTACTCTGCGGCGAAGACGAACGGCACGGAGATCCGGGAATCGATCCGCGAGCACATCGATCCCCGCGAGACGGGCCTGGTGTTCCGGCCGGTGCGGGCGTCGGCCCTGAAGGCCGCGTCCGAGTCGATGGATCTCGGGCAGCTCTTCCTGGGGATGAGCATCTTCCTGGTCGCGGCTTCGCTGATCTTGACGGCGATGTTCTTCGTGTTCTCCGTCGAGCAGCGGGCCCGGGAAATGGGCGTGCTCTTCGCGGTGGGCTACACGCCCGGGCAGGTGCGCCGGCTCTTCCTCGGGGAAGGGGCGATCCTGGCCGCGACGGGCTCCCTGATCGGGATCCCGCTGGGTCTCGCGTTCGCGAAGGCGCTGGTCTGGGGTCTCGGGACCGCGTGGAGCGGCGCCGTCGCGGACGCGGCGATCGAGTTCCACGCGCAGGGCTCGACCGCGCTGATCGGCGCGGCGGCCGCGGGCGTGATCTCGCTGATCGCGATGGCGGTCGCGTTGCGGCGGCAGTCGAAGCGTCCGGTGCGCGAGCTGGTCGCCGAAGACTTCTCGGTGTCGCTCGAGGCGAAGGCGCTGCAGCAGGGGAGCGGCCGGGTCCGGAAGATCGTCTTCGTCCTGAGCCTCCTCGGGGCCGCGGGCGTGGCCGTCGGAGCCCTGATCGCGAAGCTGCCGAATCCCGCGGGGGCCTTCTTCGCCGCCGGGGGTCTGCTGCTGATCGCGGGGCTGTCGCAGGTCCGGATGCGGCTGGGCCGCCTGTCGTCGGCGTCGTCCTCAAAGTTGTCCGTGCGGGAACTCGGACTGCGCAACGCGGCGCGGCGGCCGGGCCGAAGCCTCGCGACCGCGGGCATGCTGGCCTGCGGCTGCTTCGTCGTCTTTTCAGTGTCGGCCATGAAGGAGGACCTGTCGGTCCAGGCGGGCGAGCGGAAGTCGGGAACCGGCGGCTTCGGGCTCTACGCCGAATCCAGCATCGCAATCCCCGACAACCTGGACGACGCTCGGGTGCGGAAGGAGTTGCGCCTCACGGATCCGGAGCTGATGGGAGGCGTGTCGGTCGTGCCGCTTCGGCTCCACGAGGGCGACGACGCGAGCTGCCTGAACCTGAACCAGTCGCTGACGCCGCCGCTGCTGGGCGTGGACGCGTCGCGGATGGCGGCGCTGGGAGCCTTCGCGGGCCCGGAGCTCTGGGGCCTCCTGGAGTCGTCCGCCGGAGACGGCGTGGTGCCGGCGCTGGTGGGCGACTCGGCGACGGCGATGTGGAAGCTGAAGAAGACGGTGGGGAAGGACGACGGCGCGCTCCTGGACTATCAGGACGAGCGGGGGCGGCCGTTCAAGGTGAAGCTGGTGGGCGCGCTGCCGTCGCGCCTGTCTGTCCTGCAGGGCCGCCTGCTGATCTCGCAATCGGCGTTCACGCGCCTGTATCCCTCCGAGGGCGGCTACCGGACCTTCCTGATCGACGTTCCCGCGGGGCGGGAGGCGAAGGTCGCGCAGTTCCTGTCGACGCGGCTCGGGACGCGCGGCTTCGATCCGGTGTCCTCGGTGGATCGCCTGCGGGAGTTCTACGTCGTCGAGAGCTCCTACCTCCGCCTGTTCATGGTGCTGGGCGGCCTGGGGCTGCTGCTGGGGAGCGCGGGGATGGGGGTGCTGGTGTTGCGCCACGTGATGGAGCGCCGGGGGGAGCTGGCGCTGCTCCGCGCGGTGGGCTACACGAGGGAGCAGGCGGCGGGCGTCGTGATGGCGGAGCACCGCTTCCTGGTCTTCGCGGGGATTGCGGCGGGAACGCTGGCGTCGGCGCTGGCGATCGGCCCGAGCGTGCTTCAGCCGCAGAACCATCTTCCGTTCGGGCTGCTGGCGCTTTTCCTCGTGGGGACGACCGTGCTGTCGCTCGGCTGGATCCGTCTCGCGACGGCGGTCGCCCTGCGCGCCGCGCTGGTCCCGGCGCTGCGCCATGAATAGAGATCGCTTCAAGCGCCTCGGGCCCCCTCCGCCGCCTTTGCCGACGTACTGGGACGTCTGGCTCTGGCCGATGGCCGCGTTCTGCGGGGTGACCGCCCTCTCGCTCACCTATGCATCGAGCAAGGCCGCCAACGAGGGAGACGCCATCTCCTACACCCTGGTAATGATTCCCTTCGCCGCCATCGGCGTCGGCTGCGTGCTCGGCGGCCTGATCTCCAGCGCCCGGCGCTTCTCCCGCCGACGTCGGGACTAGGAAGCGTCCGTCAGGGCTTCTCCCGTCGAAGAACGGGGAGCCCCAGGCGCTCGTAGAATGCCTCTAGCCGGCGGGGCGCCGCTAATAAAAAAGTGACCCGGGGCAGCGGTCGCTGCCCCGGGTCAAAAAACTGAGCTGGAAGCTGTCGATGCAGCGTCGCTAGAGGCCGGATCCCCGCCCCTTGGCGAGGCCCACCACGAGCGACACCAGGAACGCGATCACGAACAGGAAGAACAGCACTTTCGCGATCCCCGCGGCCCCGGCGGCAATCCCGCCGAATCCGAACACGGCTGCGATGATGGCGACGATGAAGAATCCGATCGCCCAACTGAGCATGCTCATCCCTCCAAAAGTGCAACTCGCCTATAAGGGAGATGCAGTTCAGGCGGAATTGTTCCGTTGGGGTGAAGATCGCCCCGACCGGACTAGTTACACCAGGCCGGCTCTAGGATAGAATGTTCTAATTCCATGGGATTCTACGACCGCGCCTACGCCCGGCGGGACGATCCGTTCAAAGGCCGGGTCGTCGTCTGGATCATCGGCATCACCATCGCGGCCTACATCGTGCAAGGGTTCCTGCTGGGCCGCGGGTCCGTCGACCTCGCCAGAACCTTCGGGGTGGTCCCCAGGCTGCTCGTCGGCCGCGGCTGGGTCTGGCAGATCGTCACGCACGCACTTTTGCACGAGCCCCAGGCCATCCAGCACCTGGCGTTCAACATGATCTTCCTCTACTGGCTCGGCAGCGACGTGGCGGAAATCTACGGGGCGCGGCGCTTCCTCTTCCTCTACACGGCCGGCGCCGTCGCGTGCGCCGTCACGTACGCGGCCACCGGGTACGCGAGCGGCGTGACCGACGTGCCGGCCATCGGGGCCTCCGGCGCCATCATGGCCGTGGCGGTCGTCGCGGCTCATCTCTTCCCGACGCGCACGGTCCTCTTCATGTGGGTCCTCCCGCTGCCGCTGTGGATGCTCATCACGCTGTACGTGGGCCTGGACGTGTACTACCCGCTGGCGGGGCTCCGGCCCTGGCTCGGCTCGGCCGGCCATCTCGGCGGCGCGCTCTTCGGCCTGCTCTTCTACCGGCTCCACCTGGACCTGCCGGGGTTCGAACCCGTCCTCCGATCCTTGCGCGCCCTGATCCAAAGGACTCCCTCGTCGGCAGACGTCGACCGCATCCTCGACAAAATCAGCCGCCAGGGCATCGGGGACCTGACCGAGCGGGAACGCTCGGTGCTCCGGCGGGCCGGCCGTGCCAAAGAGTAGAGCGTTTTCTCTGTAACCCTCCCTACGGCTTCCTTCTTTTCCTGAAGGCAGGGGATTCCTGTGTACCGGTTCGGAATCCCCGAACGTGGTTGAACACTTGAGGAAAGGGGAATCACCATGGGTCTCGCGGAGAAGCGTTGGGCGCAGGATCGGAAGAAGAACGACGAGCCGCAGTTCATCTCCCAGGTTCAGGCCATCACCGGAACGAAGGCGGCCGTCGACATCGACTGGGACGGCTTCAGCGGCAACCTGGACGACGCGCAGTACATCATCGACAAGCAGTACGGCCTGGAAAACCTCCTGACCGCGCTCAAGGAGGTCTGCGGCGACGACCTCGGCAAGGACGCCATCAAGGGCGCCCTGAAGAAGGTCGTGATCAAGCCCGCCAAGCCGGCAGCCGCCAAGTTCGCCTTCGAGGCGGGCGCGATCCAGTGGAACGCCTACTTCGGCTCGTCGAGCGAGGGCTACGTCTACAAGGACGCGATGAAGAAGACCCTCGAGGCGGCCCTCTAAGGCCCCGCAACGGGAAAAGAAAAACCCCGGCCGAACGGCCGGGGTTTTTTTTTGTTTTCCGGAAGAACTTAGAGCGCGCCGGCCAGACGTTCCTCCACGACCTGGTCCAGGGTGTCCGGGAGCGCCTTGTCGATGTCGAGCACCAGGAGGACGCCGTCCCGGTCCTTCTCGCAGGTCAGCCTCGCGCCGGGCTGGTGGCGGAGCAGGATCCGCCGCACCCTCTTCATCGCCTCCTTCCCGAGCTTGTCGCGCAGAACCTTCCGGACGGCGGTCTCCACGCCCTTGGCGAGATCGAGGACGTTCAGGTTCGGCACGTCGCTCGTGGGGAGGCTGTCCCAGTCGACCTCGATGCCCGAGTCGAACTCTTTCGTCATCCGCTGCCCGATCTCGCGGACCTCCCGCTTGAGCTGGAGGCGGGACTGCGGCAGCTCCGACGGCACGCGCGCGACCTCGCCGCCGGTCAGCAGCGGCGCGACCCATTCGCCGTCGTGCACCTGGACGGCGGCGACCCGGTCGGCGGCCACGTAGACCAGGTCGACGGCTTCCGGCCTCGTCTCATCGGGGACGTGGAGCAGGACGGTCTCGACGTCCCGCTCGCGCTGGACGTGGACCACGGTCCCGTCGAACGACTGGCCCGTGGTCGTGAAGACCGTCACCCGGGGAAGGGGCTTCTTCTGGTCGTCGCCGACCTTCGCGCGATATTCCGCGCAATCCCGCAGCAGGGTCCGGGGATCCCTGGCCCGGCACTTGTTCAGGAAGAGATGCGTTTCGGGTCCCTTGGCCATGAGCGCTCCACTCGTAGTAAACTGGAAATGGCGGTTGCCATCAACAGCAGAAGGAAAGAGGAAGCAGGGTTACGGAATCCTCATCACGAATCCCTACCTTTCCCATCACGGGTTCAGCCCCATGAGGTTTTTCCCCGCGCCCGCCATCGCCGTCACGGCCCTCCTGGTCGGAGGGCTCGCGAGGGCCCAGGACGAGGCGAAGCCCCCATCTCCACCCGACTTCCTGGACCGCAAGCAGCCGCTTCCCAAGGCGCTGCTGGAGAAGAAGGCCGAGAACCGCTACCTCACCGGTATCCCCCTGATCGGGGTCGATCCCGAAATCGGCCCCGTGGTCGGCGCACAGCTGCAGTTCTACGACAACGGCCCCCGCAACAGCCCGTTCTTCGCTTACGCTCCGTACCGGCAGCAGATCCAGGTGGGCGCCCAGACGAACGTGCAGGGCAATTTCCGCAATGCCTTCCTCACGTTCGACCAGCCGTACATCGACGAGACGCCCTGGCGCATCCGAAGCTACGTCGGCTACACCGAGAACAAGTTCCGGAACTATTTCGGGACCGGCGAGCAGAGCCTCGACCCGCTCCACTATCCCGGCCGGTCCCAGACGTTTCACGGGATCAAGAGCTTCAAGGATGCCCTCGACGACAATGTGGGCGGCGCCACCTGGGAGGACTACGTGTCCTATCAGCAGCGGCTCTTCCTGGGGGCGGTCAACCTGGAGTACGACCTCCTGGGAGGCCTGCTTCGGCCCCTGGTCGGCTTCCAGTTCGGCCGAATGGGCGTCACGGACTACAGCGACCGGACGATCCACGGGGCCATCGAGCAGGAGACGAAGCTGGCGGAGGACGATCGGCTCGGAAAGATCGAGGGCTTCGACGGCGGCTGGGACAACAGCGTCCGGGTCGGACTCGCGTACGACACCCGCGACTATGAGCCCGATCCGAGCTCCGGAATCCTGGCCCAGGCATTCGTCTCGGGCGCGTTCCGTGCCCTCGGGTCGGAGTTCAACTACGGCCAGGCGACCTTCGGCGTGACCGGCTATACGCCCGTCATCCCCGGCTACGATCGCCTGATTGCCGTCGGGAACGCGGTCTACTCCGTGCGCTTCGGGGACGTGCCGTTCTACGCGATGAACCGGCTGCCGCTGCCCCGGGACGAAGTGCGCACGGGCCTGGGCGGCTTTCCGACGCTGCGGGGCTACAGCTCGTACCGCTTCGTAGGCGACGTCACCCTGGGGGCCGATGCCGAGCTGCGGTGGAACTTTTCGGAGTTCGTCGTCTGGGACCAGCGGCTCAAGACCGCGCTCGCGACCTTCGCCGACACCGGCCGCGTGTTCGATTCCGCAGGAGACTTCTCTACCCACGACTGGAAGAGTTCCTACGGGGTGGGACTGAGGCTGGCGTGGAACCTGGCGACCGTCATCAGCTTCGACTATGGCATCAGCCGGGAAGGGGCGTTTTTCTACATGCAGCTCGGACAGCCCTTTTGAGGCGGGCTACCAGTTGTCGGTGCGGAAGGGAACCGCGGGAAGACCATCCTGATTGAAGAGGTTGCAGTCCGCATTATCGGCCCAGCCGTAGCGGACCGCGGCCGGCCACTGGACGTCCTCGCAGGTCACCACGATCGAGTTGCCCTCGATGGCCGCGCTCGCCCAGAAGAAGCGGCGGAAGTCGCTCGCCAGTGAGAATCCGGTCAGCTTGTCGCCGCCGATCTTCAGGCCGCTGCCGACGTTCTTGAACGTGAGCCGCGCCTTGTTGCCCTCGATCTTCAGCGTGTCGAAGATCGGCCCCGAATAGACGACATCGGTTTTGCCGTAGGCCTTGTGCTCCGCCCAGAGAGCCAGGCGCCGGCCGACTTCCTCCTTGTTCCGCGGCTGCGTCGTCGTCCCGTCGCTGAGATCGACCGTCACGACCATCCCGGTGTTCGGCACCCGGAGCCCGAGCGCCTGCGCCTCGCGGAACTTCGGCATCGCGGTCTCGCTGATCTCCTCCTCGCGGCGACCCCGGTTGGTCACCTGCACGTACCCGAACGGAAACTCGCCCTGGCCCCACGCCTTCCGCCATCCCTCGATGATCCCCGCCAGTTCGCTCCGGTACGAGTTGCCGCGGTAGGTCTCCATCTCGCCGTGGTCGAGGATTGCGCCCCGGATCGCGAACGGGATCAGCGGCGCGATCATGCCGTTATAGTTCGCCGAGAACGACGCCGGCTTGAAGAGCTTCGGCCGGATCGGCGGCGGCTTCTCCCCGCGCTCCTCGGCCTCCTTCGCCTTGCGGACGCTTTCCAGATGGAGCGCGTTTGCGATCTCGTAGTTGGCGAGGTTGATCGACTGGGGCAGCGTGAGCAGCCGCAGGCCGGGGACTGCGGCCAGCGCCTCCCTGGAGATCCACATCTCGCCGGGCGCGCCCTCGACGCTCGCCTGAATGAAGCCCACCGGCACCTTGAGGCGATGCCGGAGCTCGCGCGCGAAGAAGTACGCCGTCGCCGAGACGTCGCCGACCCCCTCGGAGCGGTTGTTCTTCCAGGTGCCCTCCACGTCCTTCAACGGCTGCTCCGCGTCACGGCGGGGGACGACGAAGAAGCGGATCATCGCGACCGGGCTGTCGTCGGGTTCGGTCTTCGAGAGCAGCGCCGCCTTGACGGGCATCTCCATGTTCGCGCCGCCCGAAGCCAGCCAGACCTCGCCCACCATCACGTCGCGGATCGTCCGCTCGTTGACGCGCAGCTCGTGCGGGCCGCCCGCGGGCATCGGGTCGAGCTTCACCTGCCAGCGTCCGTCGGCGCCGGCCTTCGTAGACTTGGTTCGACCGAGCATCGAGATCGTGACGTCCGCGCCCGCCGGGGCGCTGCCCCAGACGGGGCAGGGCGCGTCGCGCTGGAGGATCATCCCGTCGCCGAAGAGCCCGTGGAGCTTGACCTCGGCGGGCGGCTGTACCCAGCCGACGAGAAGGGCGAGGAGCGCGAGTCGCGTCACGGAGGAATTATACCGTCAGCGGCCCAGAAGCTGGCGGAAGAGCGCCAACCCGAGGGTGAGGACGGCGCCGGCGAAGAGGACGAGCAGCGCGAGACGGAGGACCGCTTTCTGGCTGAGGTGCGGTCCGCTCTCGAGCCGCCGGCGGACCGCGGCGCGGAAGGCGTCGCTCCGCGCGAAGCGGGGCTTGCCGACGCCCGCGCGGATTTCCGAATGGAACGCGTAGAGCGTGACCGGACAGTCGGAATTGGATCCCGCCCCATGCGAGTCCAGGATCCCCGCCTCCACAAGATGGTTCGCGATGCCCACGTCGTTGCTCGGGCAGCAGCCGTCCTTCTGGGCGGGATCGCTTCCCGTGAGGATGAAGTAGTCTTCGTTGCGGTCGAGCAGCGCCAAGAGGCGCCGCTTCATCGCCGGCGGGACCTCGTCGAGCGCGTCGAAGCTCGGGTCTTTGCCCGCGGGCCGGGGCTGGAGCGAGAGATCGCCCAGCAGGCAGGCCGCGCCGTCCTTGCGGTAGAGGTCGACGTAGTTCTCGGGGATCCGCGCCGGGCCCGGCTGTCCGTCGGGGTTGATCCAGGCACCGTCGCGCGCCTTCAGCTCCTCGGCCTGCTCCCTGGAGAGGAGTTCCAGGCGTCCGCGACGGACCATCGTGCCGTCGCGAAGGATGAGGAGCTTGAACGGGCCCGGGTAGAAGATCGGGGTTCCGCCTTCGCGCGCCGCCTGCGGCTTCAGCGCTTCCGCGAGCGACTTCGCGTCGGCTTGGAAGGTGTCGCAGTCGAACGGGGCGGGATCCTTCTCGAGCCGCGCCAGGAGCGAGGGGTCGGGCTCCGTCACCTCGAGGCGGCCGCGATAGGCCTCCGACGCGTAGAGGCGCCCCGTCTTCTCGCAGACGCGCAGCGTTCCCGACAGCAGATGGTTGTCGTCGTCCAGCACGGCGGCGGCCGATCCGAGGTAGCGAGCGGAGCGGCCGCTGTCGTAGCAGGGGCCTTCCTTGCCCTTGTGGGCCGTGATGCTGGTCCCGTCGACGCGCATCCCGAAGAAGCCGGCGTTCTCGGCCGAGAGCAGCACGGAGCCGATCTCGGCGGGCGCGCAGGTGATCGTCACGGAGCCGCGGGCCGAAAGACTCTGATAGGCTTTCATGAGGTCGGCCGGCGTCGGGGACGCCAGCGTCAGCGTCTTGGCCAGGAAGCCGACGTTCTGGATGTCCATCAGGCGAGCGCCTTCTGTTTCTCGACGACCTGGCGCAGGGCCGCCGCGAGGCGGCGCACGGCGTCCTCGGTCGTGAAGCGGCCCATCGAGATCCGCACCGTGCCCAGCGCCTGGGCCCGGGTGCGACCCATCGCCATCACGGGCCGCGACGGCTCCATGCGGCCCGACCCGCAGGCCGAGCCCGCCGAGATCGCGAAGCCGCGGAGATTCATCTCGACGACGATCTCTTCGCCGATCAAGTTGGGGAACGAGAAGGAGACCAGTCCCGGGACTCCCTCCGGCCGCGAGTTGACGAGCACGTCGGGGATCGCGGCCTGGATCTCGCCCGTCAGCAACGCGGCCAGCTTCCGGAGTCGGGGGACCTCGGCTTCAAGCGAGCGCGCGCTGAGGTCGAGGGCGACGAGCGCCGCCGCAAGGCCGGCGACGTTTTCGGTGCCGCCGCGCAGTCCCTTTTCCTGGCCCCCTCCCCGGATCTGCGCGCTCAGCCCTTCCCGGCGCGCGATGATGCCGCCCACGCCGCGGGAGCCGCCGAACTTGTGCGCGGAGAACGTGTAATAGGCGAACGGCAGTTCGGAGAGAGTCAGGGGCAGCCGCCCGAGCGCCTGGACGCCGTCGACATGGAGGGGCACTCCGGCCTTCTCGCAGACGGCGCCGAGCGCCTTGAGGTCCTGGACCACGCCCGTTTCGTTGTTGGCGTGGACGATGCTGACCATCGCGGTCTTCTTCGACAGGAGCGTCGCCAGCCAGTCGGGCGAGATCAGACCGTCCGTGCCGGTCTTGATGAGATCGGTCCGCTTTGGCCAGGTCTCCCGGGTGAACCAGGCCGAGGGGTGGGCGTCGGAGGCCAGGAGCAGACGGCCGTCCGACGATGCTTCCAGGGCGCTGCGGAGGGCGAGGTTGTTGGCCTCGGTCGCTCCCGACGTGAGCACGAGGGACCCGTCCGCGAAGCCCACTCGGGCGAGGAAGCCTTTCCGGGCTCCGTCGAGCGCTTCGCGGGCCTGACGGCCGTCGTCGTGGGATGAGGAGGGATTGCCGAAGGCCCGGAGGCTGAGCTCCTCGAAGCGCTTCAGCGCCTCGGGGTAGGGGGGCACCGTGGCGGCATAATCGAAATACCCGTCCTCGCCCATATGTACCTAACAGTATTTTGCTCCATTCTAGTCCCCTCCTCGATTGAATTCACCAATGGTGGGGGTGGAGAAAACATCCTGGTTATATTCTCCACCGCGTCGGTTTAGGCGTATTAACTTCCGTCTGCTGGACGAAACTCGAGGCAGATCGTAGGCTTATCTTCCTTAGCGGGACCGGGAACCAGTATTTGAGAGGACTCCCATGAGCAACCCCCTGTCGCGTCGCGATTTCCTCCGCACCACGGGCAGCCTGGCCGCGGCTTCCGCGCTGACGGCGAGCGCCATCCCGAACGTCCACGCGGCCGGCGGCGACACGGTCCAGGTCGCCCTGGTCGGCTGCGGCGGTCGCGGCACCGGCGCCGCGGGCGACGCGCTCTCGACCACCGGCGGCGACGTCAAGCTGGTCGCCATGGCCGACGTCTACCAGAACCGCCTCAACAGCAGCTTCAAGTCGCTCTCCGGCGAGCACAAGGACAAGGTCAAGGTTCCGGACGACAACAAGTTCCTCGGCTTCGACGCCTACAAGAAGGCGATCGATCTCCTGGGCAAGGGCGACGTCGTCATCCTCACGACGCCCTGCGGCTTCCGCCCGATCATGTTCAAGTACGCGATCGAGAAGGGCGTGAACGTCTTCATGGAGAAGCCCGTCACGGTCGACGGCGTCAGCAGCCGCAAGATGCTGGAGCTGAACGAAGAGGCGAAGAAGAAGAACATCAAGGTCGGCGTCGGCCTGATGGTGCGCCACTGCAAGGGCCGCCAGGCGCTCTTTGAGCGCATCAAGGGCGGCGAGATCGGCGACATCACCTCGATGCGCGCCTACCGGATCCACCCGCCGGTCGGCTCCGCGTTCTCGGAGCCGCGCGATGCCGGCAAGGAGAAGAGCGAGCTGCTCTGGCAGATCCGCCGCTTCCACAGCTTCATCTGGGCCAGCGGCGGCCTCTTCAGCGACTTCTACATCCACCAGATCGACGAGTGCTGCTGGATGAAGGACGCATGGCCGGTCAGCGCCGAGGCCTTCGGCGGCCGCCACTACCGCGGCAACAACGTCGACCAGAACTTCGACAACTACACGGTCGAATACAACTTCGCCGACGGGACGAAGTTCCACTACTACGGCCGTCACCTCAACGGCTGCCCCAGCAAGTTCTTCAGCGGCGTGCACGGCACGAAGGGCTCGGCCATCGTGTCCGCGTCGGGCCACACGCCCGGCCGGGTCCGGACCTTCAAGGGCCAGAAGATGACGGAGGACGAGTTGATCTGGGCCTTCCCCCAGCCCGAGCCCAATCCGTACCGCGTGGAGTGGCAGGACCTGCTCGACGCCATCCGCGATAACAAGCCCTACAACGAGGTCGAGCGCGGCGTCAAGGCGAGCCTCGTGACGTCGATGGGCCGCATGGCCGCCCACACGGGCCAGCTCATCACCTATGATCAGATCTTCAACTCGAAGCACGAACTCG
>Ga0310813_10001689_pt1 | contig 13337 bp, 11 predicted proteins | sample YN3metagenome_FD_203086 | JGI IMG/M metagenome (GOLD analysis project Ga0310813, IMG submission 203086) | Soil microbial communities from experimental microcosm in Duke University, North Carolina, United States - YN3 | ecosystem: Engineered > Artificial ecosystem > Soil microcosm > Unclassified...
CACCGTCCTCCAATGCGTTTCCGGCGTGATCCAGGGTGGGCGGCTGGTGCATCGGGATGACGCCGCTGCCCGCTGCGACCGATGGAAACATCAATGAGCGATCCGCGCCAATTGGTAGATGCCATCCGCGCGCGCTTCGGCGAGCGTTCGGCCGTCACCGACCCGGCCGACATCGAGCCCTGGCTGACCGACTGGCGCGGGCGCTGGCATGGAAATTCGCTGGCGATCCTGCAGCCGCAATCGACCGAGGAAGTCGCCGCGATCGTCACGCTGGCCAATGAGCATGGGGTTCCATTGGTCCCTCAGGGCGGCAACACCTCGATGGTCGGCGGGGCCACGCCGCCACCGGACGGATCGGCGCTTATCCTTTCGCTGAGGCGGATGAACCGCGTCCGTTCGATCGACCGCGGCGCAATGCGCGCCGTCGCCGAAGCCGGCGTCGTCCTGCAGACGCTGCACGAAGTGGTACTGGCGCAGGGCTTGCGTTTCCCGCTGACGCTCGGTGCCAAAGGTAGCGCGACGATCGGCGGCCTCATCTCGACCAACGCCGGCGGCACGCAAGTGCTTCGGTTCGGGCCGATGCGGGCGCTGGTCGACGGGATCGAGGCCGTACTGCCCGACGGTACGATCCATCACGGCCTGTCAGGGCTCAAGAAGGACAATCGTGGCTACAGCATCGACCAATTGCTGGTCGGCGCGGAGGGTACGCTGGGAATCGTCACCGCCGCGCGGCTTAGGCTTGTGCCGGCAATTCACTCCCGGGCGGTCGCGTGGCTCGGGTTGGAAAGCCCGCAGAAGGCGCTCGATACGCTGCGCGCATTGGAAGCGGATACCGATCGGATCGAGGGGTTCGAGATTCTGCCGCAGGAGTCGCTGGAGGCGGCCGTTGCCCATATACCGGGCACTCGCGCGCCTTTGGAGAGCAGGCACGAATGGCATGCGCTGGTCGAAGCGACGGCCGACAGTGCGGAGTCCGAACCGCCCGCCGAACTGCTGACCCGGCTGCTCGCCCCTTTGGTGGATAGGGGACTGGTCGAGAATGCCACCATTTCCGCGACCGAAGCGCAGGCGGAAGCCTTCTGGCGAATCCGCGACAGCCTGTCGGAGGCCGAACGCGCCGCGTTCGGACCGGCGACCCAGCATGACATCAGCGTGGCGGTCGAGGACATGCCTTTGTTCATGGCGGAGGCCGCAGCCGAGGTTGAGCGGGCCTTTCCTGGCACATCGGCGTCAGGGTTCGGCCATCTCGGCGACGGCAATATCCACTTCCATGTCAGGGCGGGGACGCGAGGCGGGCACGACTGGCTCGAGCGGGAAGGGGCCGCCGTTTCCAGGCTGGTCCATGACCTGGTCACCGCCGCCGGCGGCTCGATCAGCGCCGAGCATGGCATCGGCGTCATGAAGAAGGACGAATTGGCGCGCATTTCCCCCGAACGCGTGAGCCATTTGCAAGCGATCAAGGATGCGCTCGACCCCAAGGGCCTGATGAACCCCGGCAAGCTGGTTTGAGCGCAAGCAGCGGGGAGCCGTCCAGTCCCGGCGGTGGCAAACTCCGCGCATGCTGAAAATACGCTCTTACGCCAGCCTCAAAGACCGTTTGGCGACGGTCGATTGGGGTCAAATCCGCGAAAATCTCGATTCCCAGGGCTGGGCTGTCCTGCCCGGCTTGCTGGCCGATGCCGAGTGCGATGCTGCTGCCGGCCTATACGGCGCCGGAGACCTGTTCCGCAGCCATGTGGTGATGGCGCGCCACGGCTTTGGGCAAGGCGAATATCGCTATTTCGCCTATCCGCTGCCGTCACTAATCGAAGATCTGCGGACGGCGCTCTATTCGCGCCTGGCGCCGATCGCCAACGACTGGCAGGAGCGCATGCAGATCGGCACCCGCGTTCCCGGCGACCATGCCGATTTCCTCGGCCGCTGCCACGCTGCCGGGCAGGTGCGCCCGACGCCGCTGCTGCTCCGCTATGGTCCGGGCGATTATAATTGCCTCCACCAGGACCTTTACGGCGAGCATGTCTTCCCGCTGCAGGCGGCAGTGCTCCTGTCGCAGCCGGGCGAGGATTTTGAGGGCGGCGAATTCGTGCTGACCGAGCAGCGGCCAAGGATGCAATCGCGCGTCTCGGTGGTGCCGCTTGCAAGGGGTGACGCGGTCCTGTTCGCGGTCAATTCCCGGCCGCATCGGGGGACGCGCGGCGACTATCGGGTCAAGCTGCGCCACGGAGTCAGCACGGTGCGCTCAGGGGTGCGCCATACGCTGGGTATCATCTTCCACGACGCGCTTTGAAGTTAGCGGGTGCCGCCAAGCATGATGCCGACGCTCTCGTCGAAGTGCGCGGACATCCAGAGGCGGGCCTCATTGGGGTCGCGGTTGGCAATGGCCTGGGCGAGCTTGCGGTGGCGGTCGACGCTGTCCTTGCGCTCGTCGGAAGTCTGGCGCGTGCGCCAGGCCTCGGGGATGGCGACCTTCATCAGCGGGACGAAGCTGATCACGATCTGGTGAAACAGTTCGTTGCCGCTGGCTTCGGCAATCGCCAGGTGGAATGCGATATCCGTGTCGGTGGTTTGCTCGTCGGCATGGTCTTCGGCCTCGAGCCGCTCGGCAAGTGCGACAATCCCTTCGGCCTGCGCCTTCGAGGCATTGGCGGCGGCGAGCATCGCGGTTCTCACCTCGATTGTCCGGCGGACCTCCCAAACGTCGACCACGCCGATCTGGGAGGTCGAAATGGCGTGGTCGAGCGAGGTTGCGATGACCGATCCGTCAAGCGCGCCGACCCTCGGCTTGCGGCCGTTGGCGACGTCGATCAGCTTCAAGGCGGCAAGCGCCTGGAAAGCCTCGCGCATCACGGCGCGGCTGACCCCCAGCCGTTCGGCGAAATGTCCCTCGCCCGGAAGCGTATCGCCCACCCGGAGGTTGGATTCGCGCATATAGCGGTTGACCGCGTCGATGGCAGTTTGGACCAACGACTTGGTGGTGGCAGCGGGGGCGTTCATCAGGCGGCTACCCCGCAGGCGCGGAAATTGCTCGGCGACTGGCCGAAACGGCGGCCGAAGGCGCGAGTGAAGGCGGCATTGTTGAGATAGCCGCTGCGATAGCCGATCAGGCTGACGGGAAGGTCGGTGGCCAGCAACTGCTGCCTTGCCTCCGCCAGGCGGCGTTCAGCCAGCGCCTCGCTGACCGAGCAGCGATAGAGTTCGCGAAATCCGCGCGACAGCTTGCTTCGGTTGATCCCGCAGCTCCGCGCAATCTGGTCGAGCGTCAGCTTTTCATGCCATAGCTCGTCCATCAATTGCCGTGCGGCGGCGATCCGCTGCAGGTCGAACTGGGACAATGTGGCGGGTCCGCTGGCCTGGGTGAGCTTGCCGGCGCCCAGCGCGCCGAGAATCTCGCACAAGAGCTCGATGCTTTTCGCCAGCCGGTAGGGCAGGGCGGCGGCGGGCTGCATGGCGCAATCGCGGATGGCCAAGGCGATGGCGCGCATCTCGGAGGGCAGGAAGAAAGCCTCTGCGTCCGAGACTTGGATCGCGGCGCCGAGCAATCGCTCGCAAGCTTCGCGCGCAACGATGAAGATCATCCGAACGTCGTCCTGGACCGTGTCCAGGGCGGCTCGTGAGGGATCCAGGTGAAACCGGAATGTCGCCGGGCTGCCGAAGTCGAATTCGAACGCGACCGGCGATGGTGGCCATCGATGATCGCCCATGGCCCCCATGCCGACCAGCGTCAGCATCTCCGGCGAAACATCGATGGCCTCCATACGCTCCCCGCTCCGTAAACAGCCTGTCTCTTGGGGTGGCGTATAACCTATCTGACAGCTTTGTCCATACCTATCGGACAGGTTGGCACATCAGGTGCCCGCTTCATCGCAATCCAGAAGCCGGCGACGGAGATCAGGCTGACGAGCACACCGACAATTGCGAGCGCGCTGTTGAGGTGGCTCTCGCCGCCGAGCAGGCCGCTCACTACGGTAACCAGTGACGGGGCGACGCCGAACCCGATAAGGCCGGCGACCGCAATAAATGCTCCGATACCAAGCCCGCGAAGCTCGTTTGGAAGCCAAACGGTGAGGGCGACCGAAGCGACCATGGCCGTAACACTGCCGGCCAGCATGAGCGAACCAATTGCCAACGCGAGCATGGTGACGCCCGGCATCACAGGAAACAGCGAGCTTGGCACCCCGATTAGCGCCGCAACGATCGCGCCGATCATCAGGCCACCGCGGATGCTGGACTTTTGGCCCATGTCAGCAACGACGCCACCGATGATCGACCCGACAATTCCCGTCCCAAACACGATCGCGCCGAGCCAACCAGCGAACTCGCCAGGATGAAGGTGGTAGTAGCGCTCAAGTACCGGGGAAACCCAGATGCCGGCGGCGGCATCGGCCATGACCACGCTGGTCTGGCCGACGAACAGGGGAATGATCCAACCGCTGCGGGCCTTGAGCTCTGCAAAGACGATTTTGAACGGCGCGCTCGGGCCGGCCTCGACTTCATGACGCTGCGGTTCGCGGAGAAAGAGTAGCGGCAAGATGAGGATGGCGCCGCCGATGCCGAGCAGCCACTGAGCGCTGCGCCAGGGGGTCGAGCCGAGTATGGCCGGAAGCGATCCCGCGGTGATCTTGCCAAGCAACAGGCCGGCGACTGCGAAACCGGCCGCGATGCCCGCGGTCTTGGCGATATTAGGAATGACGATGGCGCGGCCACGCTGCTCCGGCAGGCAATAGTCCGAAGCGAGCGACAGAACCGCGGTCAGGCCGCCAGTGGTACCGATCGCGGTCAGCATTCGGCCGAGGAAAAGAATGGCGGGCGACGGCGCCATGGCAGTGACGAATGTGCCGAGCGTCCAGCCTATCGACATCAGGATAAGGATCGCAACGCGGTTCCAGCGGTCGACCCAGATGCCGATCGGGATTGAGAAAAGGACGAGCGGAATGGCCGCTGCCACGCCCTGGATCACCGCCAGGGCGGTATCGGAAAGATGCATTTCCGCCTTCGCCGTCTCGGCCATGATCCCGAAGCTCTGGAGCATGGTGAAGCCGACCAGCATCGACAGGCTGAGCAGCAGGAGCGGGCCGATCGACTTGCCAATGGATGGCGCCGGCGCGTTCGTCACTTCGGGATGGGCCACCATGTCCATGTCGATTGTCCTACTTTAAGAAACGCGCCAATGCCGCGCGGCTTGCCTGTTGAGCGGCATCGGAGGCCGCGGTCCCGGGCGCCAGGTCGAACCCGTGGAATGCGCCGGGCCAGACATGCAGCTCGGTAGGCACGCCGGCACAAATCAGGCGGTGCGCATAGTCGATGTCCTCATCGACGAAGAGGTCGAGTTGCCCGGTCGAGATGAAGGTCGGCGGAAGGTCCTCGAGATGCTGCGCCCTGGCCGGGGCGGCATAGGGCGAGACGCCCTCGCTTCCTGGCTCGTGACCGAGCAGCGCGGTCCAGCCGAACCGATTATTGTGGCGGGTCCAGATAAATTCGCCGGCATGGCGGTTGCGCTCGGCGATGCAGGTGCGGTCGTCGAGCATCGGGTAGATGAGGTGCTGGAAGGCGAGGCGATATTCGCGCCGGTCGCGCGCCAGCAGGGCCAGCGCCGCGGCCAGCCCGCCGCCGGCGCTTTCACCCATCACGCCGATCCGAGCGGTATCGATACCGAGCTCGGTTGCATTGGCGAACGTCCAGGCAAGGCCGGCGTAGCAATCTTCGAGATTCCAGGGGAATGCGGTCTCAGGCGCCAGCCGGTAATCGACGGTGACGATCACGCAACTTAGCTCGGCGGCCAGGGGCCGGTGGAGGAACTCGACCTCCCGGGTCGATCCGCCGACGAACCCGCCGCCATGAATATGATAGATGCAGCCGAGCGGTCCGGCCGAATCTCGCGGGCGGTAGATGCGGACGGGAATGTCCAGCGAGCCGTCCGGCCCGCTTATCATCCGTTCTTGCAACTCGACTCCGCAATCCCCGACGGGCGGAAAGGGAAGGTCGCGTGCGCGCAGTTCGGAGAGATTTTCCGAGGTGAAGGTCACGGTCGGAAAGGCGTCGAGCAACGGCAGCAATTCCGGATCGACCAGATGCCGCGATCCGGCGGAGCTTGTCACAGCTGGAACACCTTGCCCGGATTAAGGATGTTGCCCGGGTCCAGTGCACGCTTGATCGACCGCATCAGGTCGACGGCGTCGCCCAGCTCCTCTTCGAGCCATTCCTGCTTGCCGAGGCCGATGCCATGCTCGCCGGTGCAGGTGCCGTCCATCTCGAGCGCCCGCCGGACCAGCCGCGCATTGATCGCCTTGACCTCCTCCAGCTCGGCCGGATTTAGAGGATCGATCGAGAAGACGACGTGGAAATTGCCGTCGCCGACGTGGCCGAGGATGGTGGCGGGCACGCTCGACGCGTCGAGCTCCGCCTTGGTCTCGCCGATGCACTCGGCCAGCCGGCTGATCGGCACGCACACGTCGGTCGCCCAGCCGATCGCGCCGGGGCGAAGATTGACGGCTGCATAATAGGCCTCGTGCCGCGCCTTCCACAGCGCCGACCGCTCCTCGGTGCGGTTCGCCCAGCGAAATTCGCCGCCGCCGTTGGCCGCGGCCAGTTCCTTCACCGTTTCGACTTGCTCGGCGACGTAGCGCTCGGAGCCGTGGAATTCGAAGAACAGGGTGGTGAGTTCCGGCAGGTCCATCTTCGACCAGCGGTTGACCGCGCGGATCTGCATGTCGTCGAGGATCTCGACCCGGGCAAGCGGAATGCCGAGCTGGATCGACTGGACCACCGTATCGACCGCGCCGGCGATCGTCTCGAAGCTGCAGGTCGCGGCCGAAATCGCCTCGGGAATGGCGTGGAGCCGAAGCGTCACCTCGGTAATGACACCAAGCGTGCCTTCCGATCCGACGAACAGCCGGGTGAGGTCATAGCCGGCCGAGGACTTGCGGGCCCGGCGGCTGGTTCGAACAACGCGACCATCGGCGGTAACGACGGTGAGCCCCAATACCGCCTCACGCATCGTTCCGTACCGGACCGCATTGGTGCCGGATGCTCGGGTCGACGCCATGCCGCCGATGGTCGCGTTCGCTCCAGGGTCGATAGGGAAGAACAGCCCCTGGTCGCGAAGATATTCGTTCAATTGCTCGCGGCGCACGCCGGCCTCGACCACGCAGTCGAAATCCCCGCTGTTGACCGCGACGATCCTGGTCATCCGGCTGAGATCGAGCGACACACCGCCCTGCACAGCCAGCGTATTGCCCTCGACGGAGGTGCCCGCGCCGAAGGCGATGATCGGCACCCCGGCCGCTCGGCAGAGGTTCACCGTATCGACCACATCCTCGGTGGATTCGGCAAAGACCACCGCGTCGGGCGGCATCGGCGCGAAGTGGGTTTCGCTGCGCCCATGCTCCAGCCGGATTGCCTCGCCCTGCTGGAAGCGGTCCCCGAACCGCTCGGCCAGGGCGCCGGTCAGCTCGACCGGCAGCCCCCCCGCGGAGCCATGATTGGCGGTGCCCATGTCTTTAGAACTTGAACCGGGTCCTGACGCCGACGCGCCGCTTGTCGCCGATGATGCCGACATCGCTGTTCGGCAGGCCGGCCAGGACGAGCGTCGTCCGTTCAATGTAGGATTCGAAATACCGCTTGTTGAACAGGTTGTTGACGAACGCCGACACTTCGAGACCGCCGATTTCATAGGTGATCGAGCCGTTGACCAGCACATAGGACTTGAGCTCGCGCAGCGGCGGATGACCCGGGAATTCGGGCGTTTCCTGCCGGATGCTGGCCGGAATCCGGCTGCCCTTGCCGATTAGGTTGGTGTTGAAGGTGATGTCGCCCTTGCCGACCGGCACCACATAGTCGCTGTTCAGGCTGAAGTTCCAATCAGGCTGGAACGACAAGCGGTCGGAAGCCAGCGTACGGCCGGTGACTTCGGTGTAGATGTCCGTGTTCGACAAACGGGCATGCATCAGCGAGCCGCCGCCGCTCAGCGTCCATTGCGGCGTCGCGCGGAACACGCCCTCGAGCTCGATGCCGTAGCTCTTCACGTCGCCGGTATTGAGGTCGATGGTCGTGAAGGTGGGGGGCGTCGCGAGAATCGTGTTGAGGCCGATATAGTCCTTGTAGTCGTTGTAGAAGAGCGCTGCGGCCAGCGACACGCGGCGGTCGGGCGACGAATATTTGCTGCCCAGTTCGTAGGTCCAGGCTGAATCGCCCTTGAAGGTGCGGATGTTGTCCGGCACCTCAGGCGGGTTGAAGCCGCCGCCGCGGAATCCCTTGGCGACCGACACATATGTCATCAGGTCATCGTTCCAGAATTTGGTGACCGTCGCCTTCGGAAGCCACTTGGTCGACTTGATCGTCAGTTCCTCTTTCGGAACCAACGGAACCGGATCCGCTTCGTCCACGCCCAAGGTTCCCGGAACGAACATCTTTCCGGTGCCTCCGCCGGCGGTGCGCTTCTCATGGTCCCAGCGCAGGCCGAGCGCGATTTCGAGGTCGTCCATCGGCTTCCAGAAGACGTTGGCAAAGGCTGCGTAGGCATCGCCCTTGCGGTTGTCCTCAGAGCTGATGACCTGGGTCAATGCAGGTCCGCCCAACGCGGCAAGGCGGGCGACCGCGAGGCTCTCTTTGTCGCGCGTTTCATGGCTGTAATAGAGTCCGACCAGGGTCGAAATCTTGTCCGACCAGTTGCTGTCGAATCGTAGTTCCGCGGCGCTGGTCTTCAGGTCATCGAACGCATTCTGGCGCAGGAAATCGAATGACGTGAAATCGGGGTCGGCGTTTTTCGTGCTGACGCCGCGGCGATCGTAGGAGCCGATCAGCGTGATGTTGGTGTCGGTTCCCGCTTCGACCTCAAGCTTGGCGTTGACGCCGCGATATTTGAAATACTGATAGTTGTTCGCATTGACGAAGATATCGTCCTTATAATCGGTTGGGTTGTCGACGAAGACGTACGGGACCGCGCCGCCCTTCAGCCAGGTGTAATAGCCGTTGACGGTCAGCTTGATTCCGTCGGCTGGCATGGCCTTGATGGTGCCGCTGAGCGCGTCGGTATTGAGCGGGTTTTGATCGGCATGGATCAGCTTGTTGCGGATGAAGCCGTCTTGCTGCTGATGGGTGAATGCGATCCGCGCCTGCAGCTTGTCCTCGATGATCGGGCCGCTGATCGACGCCCCGGCAGTCCAGGCATTGTCGGGACCGGCGTAGCTGCCGATGACCTTGCCCTCGAGCTCGTTGGTCGGCTGGCGCGTGATGACGCTGATCGCGCCGCCAAGCGTGTTCTTGCCGTAAAGCGTTCCCTGCGGCCCGCGCAGCACTTCGACCCGCTCGACGTCGGTCAGCGGGTTGTTCAGGTAGCTGGTGTTGGGCTGATAGATGCCGTCGACGAAGATGCCGACGCCCGGCTGGATCGTGTCGATCAGGGTCGTGCCGACGCCGCGAATGGAGACGAACGCACGGCCGGCGCCGTCGCTGTTGATGTTGAGGCTCGGGGTTAGCTGGGCAACTTCCTTGACGGACGTGAAGCCGCGCTTCTCGACCAGATCGCCGCTGACCGCGGTTGCCGCGACCGGGACGTCCTTCAGCGTTTCCTGGCGCTTACGAGCGGTGACCACGATCGTCTGGTCGCCCTCGGTGCCGGTCGTATTTTCCTCGGCCGGAGTTGCTGCCGGATCGGCGGCTTGCTCAGCAGCCGGAGCGGCTGCGGTTTCCTGCGCAAAGGCAGGGGAGCTGCCAAGCGCGATGACGCTGGCCGAAAGCAACATGTGAACAGTGCGGTGCATGGTCATCCCCTCATTTCCAGATCGCCTCGCGGGACTCCCTGCCCGTCTGATATGCGAAGCTGTCGGATAGGTGATTGCAGACCTATCTGAAAGGTTTATGACTTTGCCGATCGGATCGCTGAGTTTGCCGATTGATCGAGCTGCTTGTCGGTCGCGCGAGCGGTTCCTAGGCCCGGTTGATTGTGAAAAGCATGTTTAAACGGGGATGCCTCGGGCTGGTGCTGGCGGCGCTGTTGATCGCCATCGGCTTCAGCGGCTTTGCGTGGATCCAGGCCAAGCGCACTCCGAGCGGGAAGCCGGTCTATGTCGCGCTTGGCAGTTCGTTTGCTGCCGGCGCCGGCCTTGGGCCGCTGCAATCCGGTAGCCCATTCCTCTGCGCCCGAAGCACCAACGGTTATCCCAAGCAGCTGGCTCGCATGCGCGGCTTGCCCCTGGCCGACATGAGCTGCGGCGGGGCGGTTGCTCGCAATTTGCTGCATGGCGGGCAATTCTTCCAAGGCCCGCAGGTCCGCGTGATCGGCCGCGAAACTCGCCTCGTGACGATTACTATCGGCGGCAATGACGTCGGCTATGTCGGCGACCTCCAGATGCTGGCCGCTCGCCGGTCCGACACATTGCTTGGCTGGCTCGTCAGGCAGCTCTGGAACGGCCCGGCCAAATCCGGCGAACGCGATTTCGCAACGCTGAACAGCGAATTGCTCGACACGATCCGGACCATCCATGCCCTGGCGCCGAAGGCGACGATCGTCGTCGCCACCTATCCGGCGATTTTGCCGCCGAGCGGCACCTGCCCCCAGCTGAACCTGTCTGCGGCAGAGGTGAAGCAGATGCGCAAAGTGGGGGATCAGCTCGCCGACACCAGCCGCGCCGCGGCGAAGGCGGGCGGCGCGATGTTGGTGGATATGCACCGGCTTGGCGCCGCCCATAACGCATGCTCGGCCGAGCCATGGACCAATGGCGCAACGGCCCTGCTCAAGGCGCCATTCCATCCGACGCTGGCCGGCGCGAAGGCGGCCGCCGACGCCATTTCACAAGCGCTGGATCACCAGCAGCTGTAGCCGCCGTCGGCCAACACGATGCTCCCGGTCATCAGGCTGGCGGCATCCGACGCGAGGAACAGTGCCACTGAAGCGACCTCTTCGGGCTGGCCGAGCCGGCCCATTGGAGTGCCGTCGATCCAGCGCCGGTACATTTCGCTCTCCTGTTCGGCGAAGGCATTGAGCGGCGTCGCGATATAGGTCGGAGCGACCGCGTTGACGCGAATGCCGCGCGGCGCCCATTCGGCGGCCAGCGACTTGGTCAGCTGGTGAACCGCGGCCTTGGATGCGTTGTAATAGCTTTGCGGCTGGGGCCGGTTGACGATGAACCCGCTCATTGAGCCGATGTTGACGATGGTCCCGCTTCCGGCCGCGAGCATGTGGCGGCCGAAGGCCCGCGCGCACCAGAAAGTGCCGTTCAGATTGACGTCGAGCACGTTCAGCCAATGCTCGTCGGCAACGTCCTCGGCGGCGGTCTCGCTGCGCGCGATGCCGGCATTGTTGACCAATATGTCGACCCTGCCGAGCCTGCTCACGATTTCGTCCGCGACGCGGGTGACCTCGCCGGGGCGGGTGACGTCGAGCAGTTGCGGCTGAACCGCATAGCCCTTGTCGCCAAGCTCCCTCACCGCCGCGTCGAGCGCCGCAGGGGCACGGTCGGCGATAATGACCTCGGCGCCCGCCTCGGCCAGCGCCTCGGCGATCGCCAACCCGATTCCCTGCGCGCCGCCGGTAATGAATGCGATGCGGCCGTCGAGCCGGAACTTTTCAAGGTACATGGCGGCTTTCCTGGCGGAGCAGGGCGGCGGCCGGCATCACCGGCTCCTCGATTGTCTCGTCCGTTCCCAGCAGGTGGACATTCCGGCCTTGGGCATCGAACTCCGGCCAGGGCAGCGATCCGTCGGTTGCGAAATCGACCCAGATCTGGTGGATTCGATCGGCCAGCGCCTGCGGCGGGTCCTCGCCGGCAAAGCCCCGCGGGCCGCGCGCCGTATCGAGCGTCTTGAACACGAACGGCAGCTCGATCGCATGGCAGGCGCCCAGTTCGCCTGCGCACGCCGGGGAGCGCCAGTCGAACTCATAGACATGGGTGCGGCCCTGATGTTCCCCGGCAAACAGGCGGGCCGGCCAGCGGAACACCAGGTCGCTCATCGCCTCGGTCATCGCATGACCGGCCTTCTTGTCTCCAAGCCCATAGGTCTTGAGGACCTGCTTCGGCTGCGGGTGCGATTTGCCGAGCAGCCATTTGGCGAGGAAGCCGGGGATTTTCGCCCTGACCTTGGTCGGCACGAAATAGAGGTTCATTTCTTCGGCGTTGGTGCCGATCAGGAGGTCGACGTCCTTGCCGGCGCCCTTTTTCAGCGCATCCAGCGGCTTCTCTGGCAGGACATCGTCGCCGAACACCGGGATGAACCGGCTCATCCCGAACACCGGCTCGTGGCCCTCCGCGTCGCGCAGGTCGATGCCGGGGAATGGCTTGGAGACCTTCTCCATCGCCGACCAGCCGCGTTCGTAGCTTATGTCGCGGAAGCCATCGGCGGTCGGGTCGACCTTAAGCAGCCGGGCGAGCTTACGCACCAGCTTTTGGGCAATGCCGATGTCCCGCACCATGGCGCCGTGGCCGCTTTCGACGATCGCGCGCTTGAACAGGCCCTCGGCCAGCGGTGACGTTATGAGATCGGCGATCGCCATCGCGCCGGCGGACTCCCCGAACACGGTGACATTGGCCGGATCGCCGCCGAACCGGGCGATGTTCGCCTTCACCCATGCCAGCGCCGCGAGCATGTCGCGCAGGCCGAGGTTGGTGGGAACGCCGGGGATCGGCAGGAAACCGTCGATTCCCATGCGGTAATTGATCGCCACGCACACCACGCCCGAACGGGCAAAGGCGGTGCCGTCGCTGACCGGTGCGTCCTTGCTGCCGACGACGAAACCGCCGCCGTGGATGAACACCATTACCGGCCGGTGGGCGGCATCTTCCGGTGCCCAGATGTTGAGCGCCAGGTAATCGTCGCCGCGCTCGTAACCGTCGCCGATCAACGGGACGACATCGATCGCCGGGAATGGCTTGAGCTGCTGGTAGGAGCTTGGGCCCGGCTTGGTCGCGTCGCGCACGCCTTCCCAGCTCGCCACCGGCTGCGGCTCGCGGAAGCGGTTGGCTCCCACAGGCGGCGCGGCATAGGGCACGCCGAGAAAGCGGCAGATCCCGTCCGCACAGTATCCCTGGACCCAGCCCGCGTCGGTTTGGCGGACATGGTGCGGAGTTACGTCATTGGCTTGCGCGCTCATGCGCGCCTTATATGCAGCGCGACGGCCACAGGCAGGCTTAATAGTTTGCCGACCGGCTCAATCTTTGTGCTGGTACCCGGCAATTGCTCGCCGTCAGTCCGCGAGCACCTGCTGATCGCCGCCCCGACCCTTTTAGCAGACGCCTGTGCTCGGAGTGCGGATGCACTCCGCAGTGTTGTCCATGGCGTTGCCGATGGCATTCGCCAGGCCCAGCGCGGCAATAGCGATGACCGCACCAATAATGGCGAGAATC
>Ga0310813_10001690_pt1 | contig 13336 bp, 6 predicted proteins | sample YN3metagenome_FD_203086 | JGI IMG/M metagenome (GOLD analysis project Ga0310813, IMG submission 203086) | Soil microbial communities from experimental microcosm in Duke University, North Carolina, United States - YN3 | ecosystem: Engineered > Artificial ecosystem > Soil microcosm > Unclassified ...
CCGGACTTCATCGCGATGGACCTGATCCGCGGGAAGACGCTTGCGGAGGCGGCGGCCGGGATGACGCCGGAGCAGCGGCTCGCGGTCCTGGAGACCGTCGCCCGCGCCGTGGCGCACGCGCACGCGCAGGGCGTCATCCACCGCGACCTCAAGCCGCAGAATATCCTGATCGAGGACGACGGCCGCGTCGTGCTGACGGATTTCGGCCTCGCACGGATCGACGGGGGCGAGGATCTTACGCGGACCGGCGCGGTCTTCGGGACGCCCCACTACATGGCGCCCGAGCAGGTGCAGGGGCTCGCGTCGAGTCCCGCCACGGACGTCTGGGCATTGGGCATTCTGCTGCACGAGGCCGTGCGCGGCGAGCGGCCCTTCGAAGGCGCCACTTCGCTGGCGCTCTACGACAAGATCGTCCGCGAGGATCCTCCCGCGCTCCCGGGCGACCTGGGGGCGATCGCGGCGAAGGCGCTGGAGAAGACGCCGGCGCAGCGCTATCCGGACGCGGGCGCCTTCGCGGAGGACCTGGCGAGGGCGCGGCGGGGCGATCCGGTGTCGGTACGGCCGATGGGACTGCTGCGGCGCCTCGCGCGGCGCGCGGCCAGGCATCCGGCGCGAGCGCTGGCGGCCGGCGTCGTCCTCATCGCGGCCCTGCTGGCGGGGGCCCTCTGGATCGAGCACGCGCGGGTGCTGCAGCGTCTGCGCGAGAAGGCGCGCACCTCGCTCGACGCGGCGCTGGACCTGCGCCGCGCCGGCGCTCTGGGTCCTATGCGGAAGTACCTCCCCCCGCTTGAGGAAGCCTGCCGCGAGGCGGGGGACACGCCGGAGGCGGACTACCTGCTCGGGCGCCTCTACCGTGCGCTGCTCGAGGACGCCAAGGCACTGGAATGCCAGGAGCGCGCCCTATCCAAGAACGCCTCTTACGCGCCGGCGCGCTACGAGCGGGCGGTGCTGCTCACGCTCCGCGACGGGCGTCCCGACCTCGAGGAGCAGATGAAAGGCTCGGACCGCTGGCGTTCGGGGGTGCTGGAGGACGCCCGGTCGTTCCTCGAGCGGCCGCGGACGGAGGTGGGTCTCTCGTCGAGCGCAGTGCTGGTGGCGCGCGGCCTGGCGGCCTACGCGCAGGGCGAGCTGTCGGAGGCCCGGCACGCCTTCGATCAGGCGCTGGGCCTCGACCCGCTGCTCGAGGAGGCGCGGGAGCTCCAGGCGATGGTGATCCGGAGCGAGATCCGTCCCTCGTTCGAGAAGAGCCGGATCCGGTATGTCGAGGCGGAGAAGCTCTTCACGCAGGGCATCGAGCGCGACCGCGGCTATCTGCCCCACTACATCGGGCGCGCCGAGCTGCGCTGGAGTCAGGGGAGCCGGCGTCGTCATCGGGGCTTCGATCCGTTGCCGGACTATAAGGCGGCGGAGGACGATTGCAGCGAGGCTCTGAAGGTCGATCCGCTGGCGGCGCGCGCGCTGCAGTTCCGCGGGCAGGTCCGCGTCTATCAGGGCATCTGGCTTCTCGAGACCGACCAGGATCCCAGCGCCGTGTGGGACGCGGCGGAGGCCGACTTGACGAAGGCGATCGAGCTGCAGCCGTCCTTCTCGGGCAATTGGCTCTGGCGCGGGAATTGTCACTTCTACCGGGGCTATTGGAGGGCCGCGCGAGGCCGCGACCCGATGTCGGAGTACGAGGCCGGCGAGAAGGATCTTTCGGAGTCGGTCGCGCGCGCGGTCGAGCCGTCGAACGAATTACGCTGGCGGGGTCGCCTGCGGGCGCAGCACGCGGCGGCGAAGTCCCGGGCGGGCCAGGACGCGTTCGCGCTCTTCGACCTCGCGGAAGCGGACTTCGCGGCGATTCCGGCCAAGAGCGCCGACTCGTGGTACTGGACCTGGCGCAGCACGGTCTGGAGCGAGCGGGCCCTGGCGCGGGTTGCGCGGAGCGAGGACCCGCTGGCGGACTTCGCGAAGGCCGAGGAGTTGCTCGCGAAGGCGCTGGAGCGCGACCGGGAGTTGATGGAGGGCTGGAAGCACCGCGGCTTCGTCCGCTGGCAGCGGGCCGGATATCGGCTAGCAAGGGGCGACCGGCCGGGCGCCCGCGAGGACTACGCCGCGGCGGCCGCGGATTTCCTGGAAGCGCTTTCGATCAACCCGACGCTCAAGTTCCAGATCGGCGACCGCGCCGAGCAAGCGCGACGCAAGGCCGCCGAGCTGCAGTAGGTGGAGAAATCAAACGGTTTGTTTTCTCCACGCCTGTCAGGAGGAGAGCGAGCGACGGCCCTTGGCCTTCTCGATGGCGCGCTCGACCGCCTTGTACATCGCCTGGGTGCCCAGGTCGGCCTCGTCGTGGGCCTTGTTGTCCTGGAAGTAGCGCTTGGCCGCAATCACGCCCGAAAGCGGCAGGCCCAGCTCCCGCGCCGTGTCCTCGATGATGCCGAGATCCTTGAGCATGAGCGCGATCCGGCCGCCGGGCTCGAAGTCGCCCTTCGCGATCTGCGGCCCGAAGCGCTCCAGCGCCCAGGATCCGCCCGCGCCCGGGACCAACGCCTCCACCAGCTGCGCCGGGTCGAGACCGCCCAGGCGCGCGAGATGCAGCGCCTCGACGATGCCCATCATGTTCACCGCGCAGAGGATCTGGTTGCAGGCCTTGGCCAGCTGACCGGCCCCCTGCTTCCCGAAGTGCGTGATGTTGTTGCCCAGCACCGAGAGCACGTCGCGCACCTTGTCGAGGTCCTTCTTCTCGCCGCCGACCAGGATCGACAGCGTCCCCTCCCGGGCGCGGACCTCCATGCCGGTGACCGGCGCGTCGAGGAACGCGACACCGCGGCCGCGCAACGCCACGCCGATGCGGCGCGCCGAGCCCGGGTTGATGGTGGACATGTCGACGATCACGGCGCCCGTCTTGGTGCCGTGCACGGCACCGTCGGGACCGAGAAGGACGTTTCCGACGGCCGCCGAATCGCTGACCATCGAGATGATGACGTCGTTGCCCTCCGCGGCCGCGCGCGGCGTCTCGGCCTGCTTCGCCCCCGCGGCCACGAGCTCCTTGGCCTTCGACGCGTCACGGTTGTAGACGGTCACCTGGTGCTTCGCGTCGACGAGGCGGCGCGCCATCGCGCGGCCCATGATACCCAAGCCGATGAATCCGACGGAACGCGACATATTTTCTCCTGCTAGGACCACCGTTATACCAAGCGGGGGCCGCTGTCGCCATTTTCGAGTGCTGCACCGACCCGCCCGCGCCAGCGTCTCATGAGCGGTACGCGGAGGTGGGCGATGAGAGTGCTCCTGCCCCTGGGAATGCTTGCGATGCTGGGCTGCGCCGCGTCAAAACCGATCCCCGCGTACATGCTGAACGAGCTCGAACGTCCCCGGGACGATTTCTCCCAACGGACCCGCCTCCAGGACGATGCGCCGGGCCTGACGCCGGAGGAAACACGGGAAAGCGACGGCTGAAGCGATTATGTCAGTAGCCGTCAGTCGACGGACGTCCGGAGTCCCTTCAATCCCAGCGAATCCAACTCCCGGAAATCGAAGCGCCCAGACAGCGCCTACTCCTCTCTGCGACCGGGCTAACGGACCTCGCGGACGTCGGTCCGATCCTGCAGCCGGCGGATCTCCTCAGCCGTGCCCAAACCGGTCCCCGGATGAAGCGCGGTCGCGGTGCCCGCCGCCGCCGCCAGCCGCAACGCCTCCGGCAGTTCGGCGCCTCGAAGCAGCCCGACCGCCAACCCCGCGGCGAACGAATCGCCCGCGCCGATCGCGCGGACGACGTCCTCTTTGGGCGCGCGGACTTGCCAGCACCGCCCTCCCGCCACCGCCACCGCTCCCTCCCCCCGCATCGTCAGCACGGCGGCGCCGGCGCCTCGAGACACGATCTCCCGTGCCGCCGAAAGCGCGGCGTCGACTCCGGCCACGGGTCGACCCAGATATTCGGCCGCCTCCAGGAGGTTGGGCTTCACGATGTCGGCGCCCGCCGCGATCGCCGCCGCGAGAACGTCCTTCTCGACATCGACGATCGAACGAACCTTGTGGCGACGTGCCCGCTGGATCAGATCAGCAACCGCCTCGGGCCCCATGCCCGGAGGAAGACTGCCCGAAAGGACCAAGATCCTCGCCCGCGGCAGCTGCGCCGCGATCCGATCCAGCAAGCGCCCGACATCCGCGGGCGAGATCGGCGCGCCCGGCCCGTGAAGATGCGTCGCCGAGCCCTCGGGCCCGGTGAGCAGCGTGACATTGATGCGGGTGAGCCCCTCGATGGGGACAAGCTCGTGCGGAATGCCTTCCCGGTCCAGACCCTGCTTCAGCAGGTCGCCCGTCGCGCCGGCCGTAAAGCCCAGCGCGAGCGTCGCCTCGCCAAGCCGACGCACCATGCGGGACACGTTGATCCCCTTCCCCGCCGGGTCGATCGCGGGGTCCCGGTACTTCGCCCGCTTCCCGATCTCCAGCGCGTCGAGGCGGATCGTGTAATCGAGCGCGGGGTTCGGCGTGACCGTCAGGATCATCGTCGCATGGTACCGAATTGCTCGTCGGACGCAATGAACCGAAACGTCCGCATCGCGTTGATAGGTCCATGGTCGCCGTTCTCCTGGCGCTCCTGGCCGCACAGGATCCGCGCGAAGTCTCCGTCCCCTGGAAGCACGAGAGTCTCGTCCCTCGCCCGTCCGTGCGGAATATCCTGCTCTACCAGAACCTCGCCCGTAAGGCAGGCGGAGGCCGCGAGTCGGACCAGGCCCTCCGCTCGGCGCTCGACTGGCTGGGCCGGCATCAAGACCCCGACGGCAGCTGGGACGGCTCGATCGAAACCACGGGACTCGCGCTGAACGCCTTCCTGAACGCCGGCTTCACGACCTGGCCCCAGGCGGATGGCCGCGTCCCGTATGGACCGCGCGCGGTCACGCCGGCCTGCTCGCCCGCGGCGCTCCGGCAAGTGGAGTCCCATGCCCGGGTCGTCCGGCGCGCCGTCGCCTTCCTCGTTCGATCCCAGGACGCGAGCGGGTTCATCGGTTCGCGCGAGTCGTCGGAGGGGCTGCGGGCTCACGCCATCGCGGCACGGGCGCTCGCCGAAGCCTACGGTTGGACGCTCCTCCTCATCCTCCGGGAGCCGGCCGAAAAAGCCCTCGACGCGCTGCTGAAAGAGCCCATCCCCGCCGACGACGTCCTGATCGCCTGGTGGGCCCTGGCCCTTCGGTCCGCCCGTCTGAACGGGATCCCGTATCCCAGGGCCCTTGAGGACCAGCTTCACCTGAAGCGCCGGCCGCCCGGCCCGTTCTCCCTGCGACGAGCGGGGATCGAGATGCTCGTCTGGAATAGGTCCCGGAAGGGGGAAAGCGATCCCGACCCTGAAGAGCTCCGGTCCCGGATCCGCGTGGACGAGATCGATCCGGAGGAGTGCTTCTGGATGAGCAGCGGGGCTCTGCGCTATGACGGCATCGGCGGCCCGGTCTGGAAGCTGTGGTACCCGCCGCTCTTGAAGACGCTCCTTCTGCAGCAGGAACGCGACCCCGAGGAGTTGCGCGGTTCCTGGAAGCCGCACGGCGGAGGGAGCCGCGCCATGGCGACGGCGTTCCACGCCCTGAGCCTCGCGGCGCCCTACGAGATGCCCGTCTTCTGGGCCCGATAAAAAAGAACGGCCCCGACCTTGCGGCCGGGGCCGTTCGACACTCCCTTTCTCGACTAACCCATGATCGCCCGGATGGGCGCGCCCTTCACGTCCTTGTAGGCGTACGGGATCCGGCGGCCTTCGACCATGTAGCTCTTCTTCGCGTCGATGCCGCAGAGCGAGAAGACCGTGTGCCACACGTCGCCGACCGTGGTCTGGTCCTTGTTGCTGGTCCCGTTCACGCCGCTGTCGCCGAAGGCCATGCCGCCGCGAATGCCGCCGCCCGCCATGGCCCAGCAGCCGTACTCGTGATGGTCGCGACCCTGGCCGCCGTTGACGGTCGGGGTGCGGCCGAATTCGCCGCCGATCATGACCGTGACGGTGTCGAGCAGGCCCGACGCGGCCAGCGCGCCGACCAGGCCGCCGAAGCCGGCGTCGACCGACGGCACCTGCTTCTCCATGCCGCCGATGCAGTTGTCATGCATGTCCCAGCCGCCGGTCTGCAGCGCGATGAACGGCACGCCGACCTTCGCGAGCCGGTACGCCACCAGGCAGTTCTGCGAGAAGCCGTCGGAGCCGAACATCCCGCGGATGGACGCATCCTCCTGGCTGGTGTTGAAGGCGGCGACCTGAGGCGTCGTCATCACTTCCTGCGCCTTCACGTACGCCTTCTCGATCTGGCCGATCGGGGCCTGCAGGCGCTTCGTGTCCCAGTCCTTGTTCTGCTCGGAAAGCAGCGTCGTCCGCTCGGCGTCCCGATCCTTGCCGACCGGGCTTCGGGAGTCGGGGATAGGATCACTCGTGTTCAGGACGCGATACGGCGCATACTCGCCGCCGAAGGGCATGCTCTGTCCCGGATGCAGGGTCGCGCCCATCGAGATCGAGTACGGAAGCTGAAGGTCCTTCGGGCCGCGCTCATAGGCCACGATCGTACCCATGTCGGCGACGCCCGAGAACGGGCTCTGCGCCATGCCGATCTGCGCCAGCAGCGCCGCTCGCTCGTGGGCAAGCTCCTTGAAGCTCATCGAGCGCAGCAGCGCGATGTGCTTCATGTGCTTTGCCGTCACCGGCATGTATTCGGAGATCTGAAGGCCCTTCACCGCCGTGTCGATGGCCTTCGCCTTGCCGCCGTTGGGACGGCCGGGCTTCGGGTCGAAGGTCTCGATCTGGCTCGGCGCGCCCGGCAGCCAGATGCGGATGACGGTGTTGCACTTCTTGGACTTCGGAGCCGTCGTCTGCGGCGTCTTGGGGTTCTCGGGCCGGGTGTCCTGGCCCAGCGCCGTCAGCGGCTTCGCCGCCGCGAGGGCGCCCATGCCCAGCATGCTGAACGACAGGAAATCACGTCGCCCGTACGCCGGGACGATGCACTTGTTGCACGCCATATAGATCCCTCCAAGCTTTCTGAACTAATGTCTCGACAGGAATTCAGTCGTGTTCATCAGGGCCCAGTACGCGTCCTCGAGGCCCTGACCCTTGTGGCCGTCGATGTACTTCACGAAGCGCGCGACTTCGGCATCGTTCGGCTTGCGCGAGACGACCGCCAGGAACATCTCGGCGACCTTGTCGGCCGTCGTGGCGCCCTGGATCTTGCCGAGGCCGCTCGAAATCTGGCCGTGGATCGTGTGGTTGTTGCGCACGAAGAGCGCCTGGCGCATATTGCCCGGCAGCGGGGTGACCTCGCACCACACGACGTCGGCCGGGAACAGGGGAGCCACCAGGCCCATCGCCCCGCTCGGGTCCCGCCGCGGCGTCTGGCCGGTCGCCACCGCGATGGAGTTCATCAGCTGCTCGGCGTCCAGGTGCTTGATCCAGCCGGCGGAGAAGTTCGGCCGGGCCATCGAGGCGTCGTTCGCGCTCGACCGCTGATAGGTGTCCGAGTTGCAGATTCCGCGGTAGAGCGCCTTGATCGAGAACTTGCTGGACCGGAACTCCTTGGCGAGGACGCCCAGGAGACCGCCGCCGAGCGGCTTGTTCATGTCGTTGAAGTCGTCGACGGGGTGGACGAGGCCGCGGCCGAAAAGCCAGGACCAGACGCGGTTCGCCGTGGCCGAGGCCAGATTGTCCGAGGTCGTGACGCACATCGCCAGCGTGTCCATCCACGGGTCGGTCTTGCCGGGCCTCTGACCGTAGATGAACTGGGGTTGGAACGTGCCGCCGTAGGCCTTGATCGACTCCATCGTGCCGCTCTCGCTCACTTCCACGTCAGCGCCGCCTTTGGCCTGGGTGCGGCCGAAGAACGCGGCCATCTGGTAGAAGTTTTTCTCCTTCCACTGGGCAAACGGGTGGTCGTGGCACTGGGCGCAGCGCAGGCGGATGCCCAGGAAGTGCCGCGAGACGCGGTTGGCGAACTCGATCGCCGGCCCGTCGTCGCCGCCGCTGAAGCAGGCGAGCTTCCAGAGCAGCGCCGGGTCGCCGGTCCCCGTGCCGCGCGCCCGGATGATCTGGTCGACGATCTCCCTGTTGTAGGGCGCATCCTTGCTGAGCTTGAGCTTCATCCAATTCACGAAGTCGTTGGCGATGCGCTGCTCGGCGCCGCCCTCCAGCTTCGGGCTGATCATGATGGGGACCTTGTGGTAGTCCCCGAACCAGCCTTCGCAGAAGAGCCGCGCCGTGCGGTCCGCCCAGTCCTCGGAGTCGAGCAGCTGGTCGATCTTCTCGGACCGCTTGTCGACGTTGGTGTCGGCCATGAAGGCCTTCACCTGCTCCAGGCTGGGGGGATAGCCGACGAGGTCCAGCATGACGCGGCGGAGGAATTCTCCGTCGTCCGCGAGGGGGGATTGCTTGCCGCCGCCGCCCACGCCCGCGGCGCTGGAATCGATGCCTGAGGAGAGAGGGGATTTCGGTTTCTTTTGTTGTTGCGGGTAGGCGCTGCTGCCCAGCAGCAGGAAGGTAAGGACCGCCGCTCCGATCGGCCCGTATCTCATGGAGATGCCTCCAAGAACCTGGAATACGGCTCTTGGCTCACCCCTGACTACTTATACATCAATAGATGCCTGAAGTGCCAAATTCCTTACGAAAAGTCCGGAAGTCGGTGTCACTGAACCTTCCGGTCCCTCCCCCGTTCATCCCTCGAGAACTGGAGGAGCCCCCATGCAATCGATCTGGAAGCCGATCGCGATCATGTCGCTCGCCGCCGTCGCCGTCCTCGGCGGCGTGCTCCTGTGGGTGTCGTTCCGCGAGCACCCCATGACCGCGCGGATGCGGGCCAACATCGAAGACAAGGTCCGCTACCACCTCGGACAGAACGAGCCCCAGAAGGCGGCGGCGATCCTCGACTCCTCCGACGGCAACCTCCTCGACCCCGGCGTCGAGAACGCCCTGCGCCTGGAAACCGCGAAGAAGAGCATTCCGGAAGCGGGCGCGAAGATCCTCGACGGCCTCAAGCTCGCCGCGATGGACCGCGAGCAGGCCGCGCAGGCGGCTCAGACGCGGCTCGACCTGCAGCGGCAACTCTTCAATTGGGACGTGCTCCAGAGCGGCGCCCTGCCCGCCCCCTTCGAGCTCTCGGCCCTCGCGTCCAAGAAGCCGTCCGAGGACGCGACCCGGGAAATGAGCCGGACCACCGCGAAGCTCCTTACGCTGATCTCGGAGCGCCGGGACCTCGCGAAGCGCCACGGCGCGACGGTGGATCCCGCGCTCGCGACCCTCGAGTCCATGGCCGTCGCGGTCCGCTACGCGCTCGGCGAAGTTCCCTTCGAAGAGGTCCGCGTCGACGATCCCGAGATCCGCTTCCAGGTCGGCGATCTGCTCTTCCGGGAGCGGCAGTTCGACCGGGCCCTCGAGCTCTGGCGCCCCCTCGCGGAGGACAAGCGCGTGATCCGGCGCATCGCCGAACTGGCGGCGCTCCGGCGCTACGCCCCCAAGTACCTGCGGGTCTGGGACCACGACGTCGACAATCTCCTGGGCCGCGACCCCAAGCTCGAGGCCGAAGTCGCGCAGGAGGTCCAGGCGCTCTTCAAGGAGGCGCGACCGGGCACCCTCTTCATGCGTCAGGGAATCCCCAAGGACGTCCTTGAGCCGGCGACGGTGGTGGAGGACTCCGCGATCTTCTTCCCCGGCTCGCCCTCCTCCGCCGACGTGCCCGTCCCGCCGGAGAAGGCGGAGGGGGTCCAGAATCCGAATCAGCTCTACGTTCTCACCCAGCACCACCTCTTCGACTTCCAGACCACCTTCGACCGCCCGTTCCTGACCCGCGCGGATCCGCAATTCCGGCTCCATTCCGGCTACACCGGGCCGATTCGCTTCCGGCTCTTCAAGGTCAAGGATCTCCAGACGCTGACGGAGCTCAATGCCGAGACCCTGACAGCCCGCCGTTCTGAACTCCAGCCGGTTCGGGAGTGGCAGAAGCAGTTCACGCCGCTTGGCCCGAATGGCGGCAACGTCGCCGATTGGCTCGTCGAAGTTCCCTCGAGCGGTACGGGACTCTTCGTGCTGATGGCGGACGCACGCTACTGCCCGGTTTACGCCTTCGCGCGCTTCATCGTCACCGACGCCGGCCTCCTGCAGCAGGCGGCGCTCGACCGCGTCCTGATCCACTCGGTCGACCGGATCACGGGAGCCCCCGTCGCCGACCTGCCCCTCGAGGGCGAGGTGAGCGGACAGTACGTCCTGGACGCTCGAGCGACGCTTCCTCCGGATGACGCCAACGCCGTCGAATACAAGCGCGGCTTCAGCGACGCGTGGGCAGGCAAACCCGTGGAACCCGACGCCGTCCCCAGTTATGTCCAGGGCCACCAAAGCGCGCTGCGGCTCCGCGCGGAGCACCCCGACCTGAAATTCACCTTCAAGGGGGCGACGGACAAGGACGGCCTCTTCGACTGGACCGTCACGCCCGCCTGGAAGGAGGGCTACACCTATAAGATCCGGACCACGAGCGTCCATGGAGGGACCTGCACCCGGGTCGAGTCGACCTACGCTCCTTCCGACAAGACCAGCACCCTGCTCGCGCTCGTCTATTCCGACCGCCCGGTCTATCGCGCCGGCGACACCGTGTCGTTCAAAGCCCTGCTCCGCCGACGCGACGGAGAAGGCCTGGAGCCCTACGATGGCAAGGAAGCCCTCGTCGAAATCGGGACCGCCGACCGCACGATCTACGTCCGATCGCTGCCCGTGACCGACTTCGGCAGCGCGAGCGGCTCCCTCGAGCTTCGCGACGAATTTTCGCGCACGGATTATTGGGTGCGCGTCAACAACAACGCATCGACGCCCCTCTTCAAGATGGAGGATTATCGGAAGCCCGAGTTTGAGATCGTCATCAGCGCCCCCAAGAAGGTTCGGGCGGGCGAGGGAGTCGACATCCCGGTCCAGGTGCGCCGCTACTCCGGCGAACCGATGGTGAAGACGCGGGTCGTGCTTCGCATCCAGATGGCGCCCACGCTCAGTGCCGCCCGCCTGCTCGACGAGTCCGGATGGGAGAGCGGCCGGAGCCGGGACGCGTGGCGGGCGATCGAGGAGCGCATCCTCGAGACCGATGCCGAGGGCCGCTGCCTCTTCCGCTTCAGCACTGAAGCGAACGTACCGGCGCGCTATTCCGCCAGCGCCCACGTGGTCGAGGAATCGGGACGCCAGGGGACCGCGTCGGCATCCTTCGAGGCGGCCGCCCAGGTCCGGGAAGTCCTGGTGGAGACCGATCGTCCCGTCTACTACTCCGGAGAGACCGCGCAACTGCGCTTCAAGATCGCGGGCGCCGCGACCGTGCGGGTCGAAGAGCGCGCCAAGATCGAGAAGCCCTTCACGCTGTCCGTACCCCTCCGCGACGGTGCCGGGGCCTGCGAGTACACGGTCCCGCCCCAGTCGCACGACCTCCAGATCGGCGTGCGCGAAGGCGACGGCTGGACGTGGACGCCGGTGACGCTCCGCATCCGGGATCGCGGAGCCGCCGCCGACCTGGTCAACCTCCGCATCAATCACCCGCTTTATCAGGTCGGCGAATCCGCGAAGGTGGAAATCACCAGCTCCGAGCCGGACGCGTCGGTGCTGCTGCTCGCCGCGACCGGCAAGATCCACCGCCGGCAGCTCGTCCAGCTCAAGAATCGACGGGCCGAGGTCTCGCTGGAGGTTCGCGACGAGGACGTCCCCAACGTCCACCTGGTCGCCCTGACGGTCAAGAACGACCACGTCGGGAAAGCGACGGTCTCCCTCGAAGTGCCGCCGCTCCACCGCTTCCTGACGGTCGAGGTCACGACCGATCAGCGCGAGTATCGGCCCGGCCAGGAATGCCGGACGACGCTGACGGTCCGCGACGCCCAGGGACGACCCGTGCCCGACTGCGAGCTGTCGCTGGGGGTCGTCGACGACTCGATCTACGCGATCCGGCAGGACCTCACGCCCGACCTCCGCGAGTACTTCCACCGCTACTCCCGACCCCTGAGGGTCGACGAGTCCTTCTTCTATAAGGAAACCCTGCCGCCGTTCATGATCTGGAAGTGCCCCGTCTTCGTGCGCGGAAACCTCAACCTCTACGACACGCTGGGGATGGGGGTGGGCGGAGGAGCCGGCGGACGCTACGGCGGACGTTACGGGGGCAGGGAGAACTTGGTCGCGCGGGGAGGCGGGACGACGGCGACCCCGCCGCGAGAGCCTCGCAGCGACTTCCGCGACACCGCCTACTGGTCGGCCCACCTGAAGACGGGCGCCGACGGAAGCGCGACCGCGTCCTTCGCGTTCCCCGACAACCTGACCCGCTTCCGCTTCACGGCCCGTGGCATCACCCGCGCCCACCAGGTGGGCGAAGTGCGGCAGGAGACGATCGTCCGCAAGCCCTTCTTCGTCCGCCTGGCCACGCCCCGCGTCTTCCAGGAGGGCAACACGCTCGGGGTGAGCGGGATTGTGCAGAACCAGACGGATAAACCGCAGACCGTCCGGGTGTCCCTCAAGGCCCCCTGCCCCATTGTCTCGAGCACGGCGCCGACGCTGATCCCGTTGCAGCCCGGCGACACGGCTCGAGTCGAGTACCTGCTCACGAACGATTCGGCCCGGGAGGCGGTCGAGCTGACGTTCTCGGCCGAAAGCGACGCGGGCGAGAACGACGCGGTCCGGATCCGCGTTCCAGGCCGTCGCCATGGCACCCCGTACCTCGAAGGCCGCTCGGGATCCGTCGCCAGCGGCACCCCGAAGGAAGAGGTCTTCCGGATCCCGTCCGAGGCGCTTCCCGGCACCCTCTCGGTCCGCTTCGACTTCGACGCGGGCATCCACACGGCCATCACCGGCGCTATTGATCCGCTGATCGAGTATCCCTACGGCTGCGTCGAGCAGACGATGAGCCGCTTCCTGCCCGCGGTCGCGGCCCGCCGCGCCCTGGGCGACGTCCCGGCCCGCTTGCGCGAGAAGCTGCCGGCGGTCCTGGCCTCCGGCCTCCAGCGCCTCTACCTCCTCCAGGCGCCCAACGGCAGCTGGGGCTGGTGGCAGGGCAGCAACAACGAAGCCCTCAGCGCCTACGTGCTCTACGGCCTTGCCGTCTGCAAGAAGTCCGGCGTCGGCGTCGATCGCGCCGCGGCCGAGCGCGCGGCGAAGTTCATGACCGAGCACGTCTCGAAGTCCGTGTTCGAGGGACGCGGCGAGAGCGAGAGCCGGCTCCCGCTCCGCCTGCCGCTGGACGGCCGCATCTACCAGCTGCTGGCGCTGGCGGAGTATCACGCCGCCTGGGATGTCCCGGCGGTCACGCTCAAGCAGCTGATCGGCACCATGGCCGACCATTCGGAGGGGTTCAGCCCCGCCGACGAAACCGTCCTTGCCCTCGCGGCGCTCCGGGTG
>Ga0310813_10001691_pt1 | contig 13334 bp, 11 predicted proteins | sample YN3metagenome_FD_203086 | JGI IMG/M metagenome (GOLD analysis project Ga0310813, IMG submission 203086) | Soil microbial communities from experimental microcosm in Duke University, North Carolina, United States - YN3 | ecosystem: Engineered > Artificial ecosystem > Soil microcosm > Unclassified...
GACGCGATGCTACCGTTCGAATTCTGTCACAGTGACGCCGAAATACGATAGACAACCATCAGACGCTGGCGGCAATCCTATTTCAATCTCTAACACGGTGAATTGCCTGCGAGTGGAGACGAAGTACACGTCGCAGGTATAACCGGACTCGCCATTCCTAATGATTAGGCACTAAACTAGACTCCTCCAAAAAGTTTATCAAACCCGCGGCGAAAGACCGGCCGCTCGAACATCAGCTGAAATCACGGTCCTTATCTTATTGGAAGCGCTGCCGCAGCCTGAGTTTGCTGAAGTGCCCTTTCTAACGAGCCAGTCTGGCTCTGGCCTTTTATAAAAAGTTTTTTGCAAAATTCATAATACTCTTCTTTGTCCGTCGGATTGTTAGCGATATAATAGTAATCACTGCCAAACCTCTTAAGCGTGCCCGGTAAATAAGTTCCATCTTTGGGTCGTACCGAAGGACCAGAAAGGAACGCGAAGTCTTCATAAAGCTTGTAAATAGTAACCGGGGTTGGGGTCTTCTCTTTTGTTATTTTTGTTGTGTTCGTTTTTGGATCAAACTCGTCGGTCTCTTTAGTTGTTGTCATTGGCAGCGACACCGACGCTATTGCCTGACTGCCGAGTGCCGGCGCCGCCTGAATTGAAAGCGTCTCCGTCTGCTGCGGGGACACCGACCATGCAAACGGTCGCGTTACAGCGTTAGCGATTGTTCCAAGGGTTCCAAGCGCCCCTGCCATCGACTTCGAGGTATTCGTACTGGTTCGACTTTCACCGGCCCCGATCGTACCCGTTATTTGCGATCCGCCCTGCGAAGTCAGGAGGCTGATATCGACATGCACAAACGGCAGTTGGTTTTTTGCCCTAATCAGGTTGTCCATGATTTGATCGTTGTAATAAACCATCACCTCTTTCCGGATGTTAGTTGCGTCCCAACGCGTTTGAGTGGCCGTGCACCCAGTTAGAAAAATCATGGTGACGCACCCATAGGTTATCAGTCTGGTTTTCTTCGCCGACGGGGGAAACGCGACCAAGATCGTTGCGAGCAGCGATTTTTTCATATCCCGCCTCCTAAAAGGTTTTCGCGATTCCCATCCGCATGCGCTCGCGAAGTGAGTCGGAGTTTGCATGCCGCTGATTGGAACAAAACCAATCGTTGATGGCTATCGGGGACGATCCCTGATCTTTTTTTAAAGTTTTTCTGGGAATTCGATCGGCGGATTAGGTATAGACCTTTGGCAGGAGCTACAACTATGCAGACGTCCCCCCGTAGAGAACCAAAGATCGATAACTTCAGGATTCGTCACGAGGCGCGGCCGAATCGATCTTCCATGACAAAACCCCCGATCGATCCCCCGATGAAACTCGTGACAAAAATAAAGACGCTCGTTATTCATCATGTGCCGCTCGTTCGTTCTGGACTGGTTGCACTAATAGAAGCGACTGGCCGTTTTGCAGTCTGCGGTGAAACAGATGACGCGCCAACAGGCCGTGAAATGTTTCTTAAATATCAACCGCACGTTGTCGCTCTTGGATTGACCCTTCGTCACGGCGACGGCATCGACTTGATCAAAGATTTTCGCAGAATCAATACCGCAGCTCGGGTTCTGGTGGTCTCAGTGCGAGAAGATCCGTTGAGCATTCAACGCGCGTTTCGCGCCGGGACACATGGATATTTCTCGTTGGAAGATGATCCGTTCGAAGTTGTACAAGCGCTCAGCAGGATCTCAGAAGGTCATTTTTATGCGAGCGCAAGCGTCGTGCTCCGGCTTCTGGAAAGCCTTGCGACAAATGAGATTGAGCCCGTGCGCTCCGAGGTAAAAGCACTTAGTGATCGCGAGCTGCAAGTTTTTTCTCTAATTGGACGCGGCTTTGGCGCGTCTAGGCTGGCAACTGAATTACACCTAAGCGTAAAAACGATCGAGACATACCAAGCGCACATCAAGGAGAAGCTCGGATTACACAGTGCGGCAGAGCTCAGCGAGAAAGCTACGCAATGGACGTTGCAATCAATGCGGCGAACTCTGCAGTTAAAGAAGCTGTTGAAGACCGCAGGCGAGTTTTGAGTCAGGTACTATGCGACAAATAGTAACTGAATAGTGTTGCTGAGCTCCTATTGCTTCAACCAACGCGGAAGCGAATGTCGCGGATGGTCTTGCCACCGAATCGTTGTTTTAGTTTCCGCAGGATTTCGGCCTTGGAGATTTGTTCGAGGTCGTAGTGCAACGCGGGTTGAAGGACGCGGACGTACAGGATTCCTTCGCGCAAGGCGACGGGTGCGGAGTGTGCAGCGATGAAGTCGCCGACAATTTTTGACCACGCTTCGATTACTTCGGTTTCGCGCAGGCGTTCGCGGAGGCCGAGTCGTTGCATCAGCTTCGGCATCAGCTCAGATGGAGATTGCCAGCGGTCGGCTTGCAGTTTTCTCTGAGGTGAACCGCGCCACTCAGCGATTACGGCAGCGCGAAGAGAAGCGTTCATGGATTGTAGAGCTTCACTTACCCTCAATTTCGATGGCAGTGTCGCTAAAGGCGACTTGCACCTCGCGCATTTTCCGTCGCACAACAATAAGTTGCGCCAAATAATAGATCAGCGCGACACAAAGTACCGAGCTTGCCAGGAGCAACAGCGTGTATAGCCACTCGGAATGCTGGCCGATCCAATCGCTCTCGCCTGCTGCAATTTTCAATGCGCGATCGACGTCGGCACCCGAGTAATCGGTTCCGTAAATCCATTTCGCGATCCGAAGTTTTGAATCGAGAAAGAGAACAACATTCGGGTGCGTAAACTCTGTTCCCGCCCGGCCATATTGAAATCCGATTGATTCAAGAAGCGCGTCGATATTTTGCCGACTAGCAGTGCCGACAAACCAGCCGAGCGGAATCTTTTCGCGAGTGCGATAAGCGGCCAACTTCTCCGGCGTGTCAGTGGCGTCGAACGAAAACAACAGCACGCGAAATTGTCGCGGATCCGCCGAAGAACCAGCAATCGCTGTCTTCAATTGATCAACATTCGCGATACACGCGGTTGGGCAGCGAGTGTAGATCGGCAGGAGAACAACAGGAAAACCGCTGAATTCCGACAAGCCTCTGACTCGGCCGGTGTCGTCAATCCAGTTAATCGGCGCTACAAAACGTCCCCGCTGTGGCGAAACCTCTTCGATGGTGGCAGCGAAGCACGCAGGAACAAAAGCAAGCGAAACCACTGCCACAAAGATTTTCATTACAACCAATTACAGACTGCGTGTGGTCGTGATCGGACGGGGATTGTCCGGCGAGTAACCCGGCGCACCGGGAAAATTGCTTCGGAGTGTTTGTGTGATTGGAGCAGCGTAAGCGATAACGAGCAGGAGCGCTGCACCGGCAAGCCATGGCGTGAAAGTTTGTACCGCCGGGACGCGCTCGTCGTAATACGGCTCAGACACAATAAGCTCCAGGTTGCCTTGCTTAACTCGCTTGCCGAAGAGCGTCGCGAAGAAAACGCAAAAAAACATTAGCGCCGCGACCGTCATGATCGTGCCGCCGAGGCTACCGAGTATTTTCGCAGCCTGCCAATCGGGGTGATAAAGGTGCGATTGCGGATCGGTGTAACTCAGACCCATGTTCGTCCGGCGCGGTTCGCCGCCGGCGCCGCCGATGAACAGGCCGGTTGAAAAAATCATAATGCCTAGCGTCCAGATGTAAGGCACCCACACGTTCCAGGTCGGCAGCTTGATGTTTTTGCCGGTGAGCGTGGCAACCAGGAACAAACTCATACCGATATAACCGAGAAAGATGGGACCGGCGACGGTTTGATGGAAATGCGCCGGTAGCCATGAGGTGTTGTGCACGACGTTATCCAGGTTGTACGACGCGTTGATGACGCCCGTGATTCCGCCAAAAATAAAAATGAACAGGCCTGCAAAGAAATATGAGAACAACCAGCGATCTTTGTCGAGATACGGAAGTTTAGACCACCATCCGATCAGGCCGCGACCGCCTCGCTGGCGCCCGCCGTACTCAAGGGACGCACCGATTGTGAAGGCCGTAAGAAAACTCGGAATCGCGACAAGCATGGTAAAGAACGCGTGCACGAATTTCCAGGTGCTGCTGATTCCCGGTTCGGTGAACTGGTGATGAATTCCTACCGGCGCCGAGTAAAGGACGAGCCACAAAAACGTTAGCCGCCCGGCGAAATCGGAGAAAAGTTTTCCGCCGGCCAGCTTCGGCAGCATGGTGTAGTACATGACGTAAGTCGGGAGTAGCCAGAAGTAGACAAGCGGATGCCCGAAGAACCAGAACAGCATTCGCGCGAGCGGCACATTTACCGTCGCCACCCATCCCATCGACCATGGGATCAGCAGGAAAATCACTTCAATTGCGACCGGCGTGGTTGCGATCAGCCAAGTGATGAACGTTGCGAAGATACCAACTACAGCGAGCGGCACTTTCTCGCCCCTGTGCTCGCGTTTCCAACTGAAGTAAGGCGGCAACCAATTGAACAAGGCGATCCACGAACCGATGACGAGTAACACTACGCCGACATAAAAGGCCGGATGCGCGCGTAGCGGCGGATAAAATGTGTAAAGCACCGTCGCTTTTCCCGAGAGAATGGCTGCCGCCGCAAGCAAGGTCCCCACGACCATCAATCCAAACGACAACCAAGCCACTTTCATGTTGAGCGGCCGATTGAGGTAATAACGAATGATGGCGTAACCGAAAGCAACCGCGAAGAAAGTGGTGAACACGATCGCGTTTACGACGCCGTGCAACGTCAAGCCTTGGAAATAACTCAGTCCGAGAAATTGCGAGCTGCGAATCATTCCGGCGCGATAAAGCACCTGCATCAAGCCGTGATAAATTCCCAGGATCAGCAGAGCCATTGGGAAAATGATCTCGATCAGAATCATTTTCCGGAGCCCTGGTTCGATATCGATTTTTGCTTCGGGCAGTTCCACGGCTAACTATTTCAACGTTTGCAGGTACTCAACAATTTCCTCGACCTCGTGATCGCTAAGCTCCGTCTTTGGCATCTCCTGCTCGAATTTCCCAGCAATGACTTTCGCGTCGGGATGAAGAATTTTTTCGCGAATAAAAGCATCGTTGACCGTCACGGTTGAGCCGTCCCGCAAGTTTTCGTTTCGACCGTACAAACCTTTGAACGTCGGACCTATTCCTGGCTGACCGTCAAGCGAATGGCATGTTGTGCACAGATTTGCATCCATGATTTTGAACCCAGGATGCGTCGGCTCGGCGGCAGCCGGCGGGCTCGGTCTTGCAGCGAATGTTGCCGCGTCTACCACATGCAACTCGGCAGCCATTTGGTCATGCCCGGTTCCGCAAAATTCGTGGCAGAGCAGTTGATAAATGCGCGGCTTGTCGAACTTCACGCGTGCATAATTCACGACACCAGGCACGGCCATCAGGTTAAGATTAGTTCCCACCATGATAAGGCCGTGCGTGACATCGGCTGCGCTTAAATAGATGTCCACTGTCGATCCCGCCGGAATGGTGACGTCCTCTGGTTCGAACTTCCACATGCGTGCGACATAATGCACCTCGTAATGTGTCGGTGAATGCACTATCACTTCGGCTTTCTGGAACGGTTTGACGTCAACGAGACATGTGGGCAGACCAACATGAAACAGATTGATAGCGAGCGCGGACAGCGCCAAAAGCACCGCAGCAAACGCGAGCGCCACCCAGATGATGCGCTTCTCCAATTGCGTGGCGCTCAGGTTTTTCATGCACGCGCGACCATGATCCAGTAAATGACCAGCCAAAGCGCCGCGTAGAACGCAATCAGAAGCGCAAAGAAGAAAATCGCGCCGCTTGGAAAGAACCGCCTCCCGTTTTCTGGATCGCCTTGCTCCATCGGTTCAAATTTTACCAGCACCGCATGCTGCCAAATCGGCGAAACCGACAAAAGCGAAATCGTCGGAAAGCCGTTATTTTTCCATCTGTCGAAGCTTCAAATACATCGCCAGCATGAGAAGCCCGATAAAGCTGATGCTCATAACAAGACCGATCTGGCGGAATTTAAATTCTTCGCCGGCTTTTTTGATCAGCGCGTCAGTTTGTTTGACAGCCTCTTCGCCCGGCGCTGCCACCTGCTGAAAAGTATTTCGGCTGAACGAATGCACGTATGTGCGCGATTTCTTTAACGCATCGCCAAGTTCGGTTAGTTGGTTATTGATCGGCTCCACATCCAGGCCTCTCCCGGCGAATCTCTCCGAAACCGCAATGAATCGCGTCCGGGCCTGGTCCAATTGAGTGATCGTGTCGTGAAAGTAATCTGCGGTCTTGATGCAGTCGGGGTGGTCCCTCGCATATTCGCGATGGCAATCGCCGCATAACTGGCCGGGTCCCGTCGCCAACATCGAGTCGTGTGTCTTGGCGATGGCGTGGTTGCTATGGCACTGGCCGCATTCGGGCCAACGATGTTGATCAAACGCCTGCTTGTGTTTGCTGCCGTCAAACAGACTGGCGTTGGCCGAGTGGCAAAGACTGCAGCTCCGGCTTACCTGCGCGACGCTCGGTGGGCTGGCCGCGTGATTGCCGTGGCAGGTATTGCATGCGGGCGCGCCGAGATCACCGCGCACGAGCAATGCGCGTCCATGCACGCTCTCTCGAAATTCGGCGAGTTGCGTTATCGGCATCGGGGAACCATCTGCGCGCGTAAATCCGGCCATGGTTTTCGCATCGGCATGGCAGGCGCCGCATGTCTCTGGCACACGTTGGGCGTAGACCTTCGACTGCGGATCTTTGGCCGGACGAATACCGTGAACCCCGTGGCAGCTCACACATGACGGTGCCCGGTCGTCATGTTTGTCTAGCAGCGTCCGGCCGTGTGGGCTGTCCTTGAACTTTGCCAATTGATCGGTGGGCAGCGATGGATTGAAGTCATGCATCATCTTGGGATCGGAGTGGCAGCGCGCGCAAAATTCAACAACCCAAGCTCGATTTTTCTGGCGATCTTTTTCCGGCCATTCCTTAACGAAGCCATGGCCAAAGTCCGCCGTGGGATCGCCGCCGTGACAACCGGCGCACGAGAGGCCCCGCCGAAAATGAACGTCCTCGATGACTTCCTTCAGGTTCATGTGCACCGCTGATTGGCGTGAAGTCGTGCCAACGGAAAACAGATTCTCTGCTGATTGCGATTCGGGGTCGGTGTGACACAGAACGCACCTGTTTTGCAGCAGCACTTCCATTTTCTGCGGACGCAATTGCAGCCCGAGCAAAGTTGCCAGGTGCTCCGGGCGCGTGATCACCTCCTTTTGGACGAGGTCGTCAAGGAGAGCGCGAAGATTATCGTTCAGGCCGCTGAAATAGGCTTGTTCCTCCGGGGTGATTATCGGTTTTCCATTCGCGTCTTTGGCCGCAAGCATCGCTGTAAGTTTTGAATTTCCTGCAGCGGGAGCTTGATCTGCTGCAAAAATTGCACGCGAAATAAGAAATCCGCCGACAACGATGGCGATCGCTCTCATTTTGCGTCACCCGCATCCGTCCGTGAGTTGGTCATGTATGAAATTGCAATTGCGATCGCAGCGACGGCGACGGCGATCACGCCGGAGAGCAAATAGGAAACACCGGCTAAGCCGTGCAGCGCGACCTGCAACAGCGCGGCGCCGGACAAGATGAACCAGCGGCCCCCGAATTTCCAATATCGAACAACAATGACCAGAGCGCCGACGACGAGCGTCCACGATGCGCAGACGCGAGCGACGTTGTGCATCGCAGCCAGTTCATCGCTAATTCCGCGGGCTCCGATGTCCCAGCCCATCAGCGTCAGGTAAGTTAGAAACAAAATTGCGGCCCAACCGAAATCGCTGAATGCCGGCGAAGGTTTGTCGTGATAAGCACGCCGATCGAGCCAGGGAATGATGGCCCAAATGCCGAACAACACTCCGATCAACAATAAACAGACCTGCGGGCCTTCCAGACCAAAGAGATGCGGCGGAAATTCCTTTAACAATTGATACTCCCACAGGAAATACCATTCTGGTTTGATTCCGGGATAAGCCGGCGCCAGCGGATCTGCTTTCTCACCCAGTTCCCAATCCATTCCTGGAATGCCCGGCCCATAGGGCAAAAAAACTGCGAGCGTTGCCAGCGCCATCAAACACGCCAGCCACAGCAGCGCATCGCGCAATGCGAAGCTGGGAAAAAATTTCATCCCGCGCGGCGCAATTGTTGCACCCACGGGCGGCGCCATTCCCTGACGCTGAATCAAAAGTAAGTGCAGTGCGATTATCCCAACAAAACCCAGCGGCAAAATCACCACGTGTGCAGCGAAAAACCTATAGAGCGTGTTGATCGTCACATCCTGTCCACCGCGTAATACCTGCAACAGCCAGTCGCCTAACAAGGGTACGGACTTCACGATGTTTGTGCCCACAGTCGTAGCGAAGTAGGCCAGCTTGTTCCACGGCAGCAGATATCCCGAGAACCCAAAGCCGAGCGTGAGCAGAAACAACATGTAACCTGACACCCACGTCATCTCGCGTGGTGGCCGGTACGCTTTCAGCATCATCGTGCTAAACATGTGGAGCGTTAGCGAAATGATCATCAAGTGCGCGCTCCAACTGTGGATTGACCGAATCAACCATCCGAACGGCACCTTGGTCGTGAGAAATCGAATACTCTCGTATGCGGTCGCTTCGCCGGGTTGATAGTACATCAGCAGCAACACGCCGGTGACCACCTGGACAACAAAAAAGAACATGGTGATACCGCCGAGGTAATACCAACCCATCCAATGCGAACCAATCGGCACTTCCTTGTGGCGGAGGAACTCGACTAACGGCGTGAGCTGATAACGGCGGTCCAGCCAACCGCGCACGCCTTGGCTTTCTTCAGCGCCGTTAACCTTGGGCTTTTTCTTCAGAAATGACGATTGCACCGTCTGTTTGGCGTTGGGCGAGATATTGGGTCAGAGGCCGCGGCGGCGGTCCAGATAATACGCGTCCGTTAAGATCGAATCGCCCATCGTGGCAAGGACACCAAATGACTGATTGTCCGGGCAAAAATGTTACCGTGCATCCCTCGTGAGTGCATTTCGCGCTGAACGCATGCAATTGGTCACCCGCTTGCAAAACCAGCACGCGTTGTCCGCTCACCGGGACAATCACAAACTTGTTTTGCTCAAGCTTGGACGTCTCATCGCGTGTGAGATGTGCTGGGCCGGTCGGCCCGGTTTGCGGCAACGGCTTAAGGTAACGAATGATGGGATAAGCAATGCTGATCAGCCACCCAAGAAAGCTCGCGCCCAAAAGAAGATCGAGGAAATGGCGACGCGATGTTGCCGGAGCCGCCTCGGCTCGTTCATTCATGCCCGATTTTTTTATGTGTTCGTTAAACCCAGTGCAAGCATTTGTTCGGCTAGCGAGACGCCTTCACGCCGGCGAGTACGATGATAAATACTTATGAATGCCCGCGGCGGCTTTTCGACTATCGCGAACAGCGCGTACGACGAGATCCGGCCCGCGAACAAGATCACCGCCGGCGAACACCCCCGCGACGCTGGTCATCTGATTTTCATCAGCGATTACGCCGCCCCATTTGTTGACTTCGATGTTGTTGGAATTCCCGGCGGCGAAAATTGGCACCGCATCGAATCCGTAGGCGATTAGGACAACATCAATTGGTAGACTGAATTCGGAGCCGGGAACTGCGCGCGGTTTGCGACGGCCTTTGGCGTCCGGCTCGCCCAGTTCCATTCGCACGCAGCGCGCTTGGCAAACTTCGCCGGCAGCGTTGCCTGCCAATGAAATTGTGTTTGTGAGAAACATGAACTGCGCGCCTTCTTCGGTCGCGTTGATGTACTCGCGGCGGCTGCCCGGCATGTTCTCGAGATCGCGTCGATAAATGCAGATCGCCTCATGCGCGCCACACCGGATCGCTGTGCGCAAACAATCCATGGCAGTGTCGCCGCCGCCGAGCACTGCGACGCGTTTGCCACGCACTTCGATCGGCGTGGCATCAGTGGCGCCGACATTTTTCTGAATGAGAAACGGCAGCGCATGAAAAACGCTCCGCAGATCTCCACCGGGAATGTCGAGCTCTTTAGGTTTCTGCGCCCCAATTGCGAGGTAAACCGCATCGAAATTCTCGCGCAAGCTCGACAACGGAATATCGCGTCCCACGGTCACGCCGCATCGGACCGTTACACCGCGGCGACGTAACAAGTCGAAGCGACGATCAACGATCCTCTTTTCAAGTTTGAACGAGGGAATACCGTTGACGAGCAGACCGCCGGGACGCGTTTGTGCTTCAAAAATCGTGAGGGCGTAACCGAGTTTCGCCAATTCATCCGCGCAAGCCATTCCGCCCGGACCGCTGCCAACCACAGCGACCTTGAATCCGTTGGGTGGAGCAGTTGCTGCATCGAGTTCCTCATGCGCGAACGCGTATTCATTGATGAATCTTTCGACGGCGCCGATGGATACCGGGTCCGAACGCGCGTTGAGGATGCACGCGCTCTCGCACAAGCGATCCTGCGGACATACGCGGCTGCAAATTTCCGGCATGTTGCTGGTGGAACGTGAGAGTGCGGCGGCTTCGAGGAACCGACCATCGGCGGTAAGCGCGAGCCACTCGGGAATTCGGTTCGCGAGCGGGCAGCCCTGTTTCACGCACTGCGGGTCAGGACAATTGATGCAACGACTGGCTTGCTCGCGAGCCGTGGCTTCATCAAACAAGCCGTAGATCTCATCAAAGTCGCAGGCGCGTTCGCTGGCAGTCCGTTTCGGCGGAGCCTCGCGCGCGATGTATCGCCAGTTGTGCTTGAGCGGCCAGCTCGGTACCGCGTTTTCCATTTGCTCGAACGATCCCAACAAGCCGCGATTTTGCCTATGCACGCGTTGGCAAACGCTGTGCATTTATTGGCCGCCCGGAATTCCACGCGAACGCGCGATTTTTTTGCGGGAAACTTTAACCAGCGGAGGGAGCAGGCGAAATTTGCGGCTGCTCGCCAGGAGAACGAACTCGCGCGGGCGCAAAGCTGCGCCATTTTTCAAGAGGCAAGGCGGCGACCGTCATCAATGCCAGTTGACTGATCATGAATCCGACCAGCCACGGAAAGGCTTTTTGCATGAAACCGTACGAATGGAGGCCAACGCCGAGCATGTTCACGCCAAACCACGAAAAACTAGTCACAATGTTGCCGAAGAGCGCCATGACCATGAGACCGCGTTGCCGGATGAATCCGCCCCAGCGCGCGTGCAAAATGATGGCGCACCAGAGGACGATAAGCACCGCGCCATTTTCCTTCGGATCCCAGCCCCAGAAACGTCCCCACGATTGATCGGCCCAGATACCGCCGAGGACTGTGCCGACAAAACTGAACAGGGTCGCGAAACAAACCACGCCGTAGGTCATGCGCGTGAGTGAATCGGCAGTCTGCTTTTTTAAGGAGCGCGTGAAGACACCGCGCACGACATAGATGATCGCAAGCATACCGGCGAGAAACATCGCGGAGTAACCGGTTGTTATCGCAACCACGTGCGTCGCCAGCCAGATATTGGTGTCGAGCACCGCCTGCAGCATCTCCAAGGTATCACCACTGCCGGCGAGATGATGCGCGATAATCAACGTCACAAAACCAATTGCGCCAGCGCACGCCGCGCCAATCCCATCTTTGAAAATGCGTTCGAGTATTAACGCGACAATGACCGCGCCCCAACCGATGAAAATTGCTGATGAATACAGGTTCGTTACAGGCGGACGTTCTTGCAGATACATCCGCGAAACCAGACCGAACGTGTGAATGGCCAACGCCAGCAGCAAAATGTAAAACGCCGAACGCCGGAGCACACCGCTCCATCCGAGCCATGACGCGCACGCCAGCAAAAACGCGAGCACGTAAAGCGCCATGCTTTGGCTAAACGGCTGAAGCCGATTGAACAAAAACTCGAACGATGCGCGCTTGGTGGCCTTGGGCTGCGTTTTGGCAAAAGAATCGCCAACGAACTGCACATTTTGATTGAAGAGCATCCTGTCGTCCACGCGATAGGCATCGCCGACGATAGCGTAATCGCCCACAATCGGATGAATTTGGCCGGTGCCGACCGAGCGCAGTAAACTATCGCCAACCGAGTGCCACTGATCATCTTGTCCGAATGGTGGAACAGCCAGCACGTATGCCATTTCCGAAAGTCGCTCGTAACGCTGAATCATGGCAGCGACATCATCGAGTCTCGCTTTGTCGAAATTCTCGCCCATCGAGCGTTCGCGTGCTGCCTTTGCTGCCCCCGGGACAGTGCCTTCGAAGCGGTGAAGTTCGGCAGCGAAATTCTGCGCGTCCTCGGGTTGAATGCTGTTCTTCAGGCGCTGATACAGCGAGAGCCCATTTCGCAGATTGAGGATCGCGCTTTGATAAGCGGAGCGCTGGACCGCTTCGAGTTTATCCGATTGCGTGGCTTGCTCGTCGATCTGCTTCAGGAATGGCATAAACTCGGCGAAGCTAAAATACTTCCGGTCGCTTTGTTCCCAGCCAAACAAGCCGAGCACGTCGGCATTTTGTACAACGAACACCGGATATTGATCGGCGACGGGGGCATTGAACAGGACATCAGTGAGCCAGTGCATCGCACTCAGTCGTTTGCCACCTTCGAGGCGAAGTTCCTGTTTGCCGTGAATGATCAACAGCGAATTACGTGCAACAGTGTCTAACGGTTTGACCCGGCCTCCAACCAGCACGGGGATTTGTCCAAGCCTGCCCAGATCGAAATCTTCACTCGTCACTTTACGCGGCAGCCAATTGGCCGCGATCGATGCCGCAGCGACAGCCAAAATGATCCAGGGTAGAAAACGTTTCATGCGATTGCCCTCCGCCGATGTCGTGAAAATCCTACGAGATGAAATCCAAATTGCACGAGCAGACCGGCTGCGACAATCACACACGCCACGTAAGGGGCGATGAAACTGGGATTGTGCACCACCTGCAAAATTGTCGCCGAATCATCTGGTTGAAACCCGGCCTGATAAAAGGTTTCTCCGCGATAACGGAGTGGATGATTCATGTAAATCAAAACGTCGCGATTCACGGACCGTTCCGGATCAATCAACGTCACTTTGCTGGAGAAATTCTTCGGGATTTCAGTGCCGGCGTATTTCTCGTGTGTGAACTTCTGTAAGGTCACGCTATAAGGTTTATAATAGCGCGCTGGACGTAGAGAGATCATCCATGTGCGCCCGCCGCATGCAAATGTCTGCGGCGCGCCGAGCGCATCCGAAACCAGCCATGTCCCTAACGAACCGCCGTCCTTCGGTAAAATTTCAACTGCCGCACTCGGCACATCGCGTTCATCAGTAGCCGTCGCGCGAACTGCCGGTTCGACTGCGATCATTGCACCGGGG
>Ga0310813_10001692_pt1 | contig 13332 bp, 10 predicted proteins | sample YN3metagenome_FD_203086 | JGI IMG/M metagenome (GOLD analysis project Ga0310813, IMG submission 203086) | Soil microbial communities from experimental microcosm in Duke University, North Carolina, United States - YN3 | ecosystem: Engineered > Artificial ecosystem > Soil microcosm > Unclassified...
ACACGATCGCCATGATTCTCGCCGAGCAGCTCGGCCTGGAACAATTCCGGCACCGCGTGAAGATCTACGCGTCCGACGTGGACGAGGACGCGCTCGGGCAGGCCCGCCACGCCAGCTATACGCGGCAGCAGGTCGAGGAAGTGCCCCCCGAGTACCTCACCCGCTACTTCGAGCGCGTCGAGGATCGCTTCCTGTTCCACAAGGACCTGCGGCGATCCATCATCTTCGGGCGCCACGACCTCGTCCAGGATGCCCCGATCTCGCGTGTGCACCTGCTCACCTGCCGCAACACCCTCATGTACTTCACGCGGGAGACGCAGAGCCGGATCCTCTCGCGGTTTCACTTCGCCCTGAGGGGCGGCGGCTATCTCTTCATGGGGCGGGCCGAGATGCTCCTCACGCACGGAGACCTGTTCACCCCGGTGGAGCTGAAGTGGAGGGTGTTCACCAAGACGATCGGCGCGAATAGCCGGGAGCCCGTTCTCCTTCCGGTGCACGGGGAGGGGAGTGACGAGATGCCGAACGAAGAGCAGATTCATCTACTGGCGTTGGAGTCGGATCCGGTCGCTCGTGTGGTGGTGCGCGCGGACGGCGTGCTGGCACTGGCGAATGCGCGCGCGCGTACCCTGTTCCGGCTGAATCCGCAGGACATCGGCAAGCGGCTCCAGGACCTCGAGCTGTCCTACCGTCCCATCGAGCTTCGCTCGATCATTCAGGAGGCGGTCACTCAGCATCAGACGGTGTCGCGCCGGGATGTGGTCTGGCCGTCCGAGAGCGACGACCCTCGGTACCTTGACATCGAGGTCGTGCCCCTGCGCGACGGCCGCGGCGACGGCGTGGGGGTGCAGGTCAGCTTCAGCGACACGACGCGGGTCCGACGCCTCCAGGAGGACCTGGAGCGCTCCAAGAACGAGCTGGAGACGGCGTACGAGGAGCTCCAGTCCACCAACGAAGAGCTGGAGACGACGAACGAGGAGCTCCAGTCCACCAACGAAGAGCTGGAGACGACGAACGAGGAGCTCCAGTCCACCAACGAAGAGCTGGAGACGATGAACGAGGAGCTCCAGTCCACCAACGAGGAGCTGGAGACCACGAACACGGAGCTTCGCATGCGGAGCGACGACCTGAACCACGTCAACGCCTTCCTGGAGTCGGTCCTGTCCGGGCTCGAGGCGGGGGTGACCGTGGTCGATCCGAACTTCCAGGTGCTCGCCTGGAATAATCGGGCCGAGGACCTGTGGGGACTCCGCGCCGATGAGGTGCAAGGCCGCCACCTGTTGAACCTCGACATCGGCCTGCCCGTCGACCAGCTCCGCCAGCCCATTCGCAACGTCCTCAGTCAGGAGAACGGGCAAGCTAAGCTCCGGCTCGAGGCGGTGAACCGCCGCGGGAAACGTATCCGCTGCTCGATCCGAGTGACGCCGCTGCGAGGGTCGGCGTCCGAGATCCGCGGCGTGATCGTCTTGATGGAAGAGCAGACTCTGGAATCGGGGCTCCTGAGCGAGGCATAGCGTGGCCGAGCCTACGCATACCAGTGATGAGTTGGTCGCGCTCTGGCAGCGCGTGAATCGTCTGCTCACACGCGTCGAGAGGCCGACGCGTGGAGACGTGGACGACTGGAGGGCGGAGCTTCGTGCGGTGGCGGAAGGTTTCGAGCGCGTGTCGGCCATCCTGAGCCGAGGCAGCCGGAGGCTCGAGCAGGCGCAGGCCGAGCGCCAGGCGGCGGTGGCCGCACTGGACGAGCATCGCCGGCTGCTCGAGGACGGCCCGTACGGCTATCTGGTCACGACCGACACCGGCATCATCCGCGAGGCCAATGTGGCGATCGCGGAGCTGCTGGGGGTGCCGCGGCGCTTCCTCATCGGCAAGCCCCTCGCCGCGTTCGTCGCGTCGAGTGACATTCGCGCCTTTCGCTGGCGGATGAACAATGTCCGCAGCCAGTCGGAGGGGGAATGGCCCCTGCGCCTGCGGCCGCGGCATGCCGACCCGTTCATCGCCGGCGTGACGCTCACGCCCCTCGGGACGCGCCGCGATCCCGACTTGCGCTGGTTCATCCGCGACATCTCGGTCCGACAGCGCGCCGAGGAGCTGCAGACGAACAATGAGTTCACGCGGGAGATCCTCAGCGCCGAACAGCACGCGCGCACGGAGGCGGAGCGCGCGTGGCGGCGTCTCGAGCTCCTCGCGCGGGTCAGCGAGATCCTCGCTTCGTCCGTGCAGGCGTCCGCGGCGGTGGCCGATGTCGCCGGGGCCGTGCTGCCGCTGGTGGGTGATCTGCTTCTTGCCGATCTGCAAGAAGGCGCCGAGATCGTTCCGGAGCTGAGCGCGCACGTCGACTCCGTGCTCGCCGAGCGGCTGCGCGGGATCCGGACGGCGCACGCCGAGCTGCCGCCGGATCATCCCATCGCCGTGGTGTGCCGGACGGGCCAGCCGATCCTCGTCCCCGAGGTCACCGATGAGTGGCTGGAGGCGTTCGCCGGCTCGGCGGAGGCCGCCCTGGTCTGGCACGAGGTCCGCCTGGTGTCGGCGGTGATCGTGCCCATCCAGTCGCACGGGCGCCGCTACGGCGCGTTGACCTTCGGCTTCGGGCTCTCCGAGCGACGATACGACGAGGGGGATGTGGGACTGCTCGTCGACATCGGCCTCCGCCTGGCTCTGGCGCTCGACACCGCGAATCTCGTCCGCGAGCTCGAATTGGAGCATCAGCGGAAGGACGAGTTCCTCGCCATGCTCGCCCACGAGCTGCGGAATCCGCTGTCCGCCGTCACGAATGCCCTCGCCGCGATGGAGCGTGCGTCCGGAGAGGATCGAGAGCACCTTGCCCACATCCTCGGCCGGCAATCCCACCATCTCGCCCATCTCGTAAATGACCTGCTCGACGTGTCGCGCATCCGGTTCGGGCTGGTCTCGCTGCGGCGCCAGCGTGTCGACATGCGGGAGCTGGTCCGCCAGTCCGTCGAGATCGCGCGCGGTCGGAAGGAGAGCGAGGGGCTCTCGATCTCCGCGCGCCTCGCGCGGGATCCGGTCATGGTCGAGGCGGATCCCGACCGTCTCGAGCAGGTGCTCGGCAACCTCCTCGACAACGCGGTGAAGTACACGCCCGCCGGCGGCACCATCGACGTGTCGATCGTCGGGGAGGGCGACCAGGCGGTCCTGCACGTGCGGGACTCGGGAGTGGGCATTCCCCTCGAGTTCCAGTCACGCGTCTTCGACGTTTTCTCGCGCGCCAACATCCAGGGCTCGCAGTCCCGGGCCGGACTGGGTCTCGGCCTCTCCGTGGTGCGCGAGCTGGTGACGCAGCACGGCGGGGTCGTCGGCGTGGAAAGTCTGGGGCTCGGCCAAGGCGCGGACTTCATGGTCCGCCTTCCCCTCGCGGCCGGCTACAACGCCCTCGCGACGCCCCCGGCGCCCAGCGGCGCGCCACGGCTCCGCGGCGCCGGGCCGCTGCGAGTCCTCCTCGTCGAAGACAACGCGGACGGGCGCGAAGCCCTGGAGATGGTGCTCGGGCAGCGCGGCATCCGGGTGTGGGCCGCGGCCGACGGCGCCGAGGCACTCGACCTCGTGCGCGCCGAGCTGCCCGACGTGGCGCTGATCGACATCGGCCTGCCCGACATGGACGGCTACGAGCTCGCCGAGCGGCTGCGCGCGCTGCCCGGAGGCGCCGGCATCCGGCTCATCGCCCTCACCGGCTTCTCGGCGCATCAGGAGCGCTCCGCCGCGGCGGGCTTCGACGCCCATCTGGTGAAGCCGGTCGCGCCCGAGGCGCTGCTGCGCGCGCTGGGAGAGGGGCGGCCGGCCTAGGGAGCGGGGGCGTCGCACCGGCCTCGCGCGCCGGGGCGCGGAGCCGGTGCGACGGGTAAGGCTCAGGCCTTGTCGAGCCAGACCTGATGCATGTTGATGAGGCCCGCCGGAATCATCTGGAATCCCTTCACGTGCTTCCCGAAGACCTTGAACTCGTTGAGATGCATGAGGATCGCCACGGGGGCGTCCTCGACGATCATCCGCACTGACTCCTCGTAGTACTTCTTGCGCTTCTTGAAGTCGTTCTCCGCGCGCGCGGCCTCCACCATCTTGTCGAAGTCCTTGTTCACCCACTTCCCGGCGTTCCACGCCTCGGTGGAATGGAGCTCGGGGTACAGCGTCTCGTCGGGATCGAGGTCGGCGTCCCACTGCACTTGCACGAGGTCCCACTGCCGCTCCTGGAGCCAGCGGCGGCGGAAGGTGGGGGCATCGGCGAGCTCGATGTTCACCTTGACGCCGATCTTGGCCAGCTGCGCCTGGACGACTTCGGCCTGTCGCGGCGCGGTGCCGGCGTTGCCGGAGAGCAGCATGACCTCGGCCCCACTGGCATGCTTCGACTGCTTCATGAGGGCCTTGGCCTGCTCGATGTCGTAGTACTGCCCGTTCTTGCCGCTCTCGAAGGCGGCGTCGTAGAAGACGCCCATCGGGGGGGAGATGGGCCCGTGCGCGATAATGCCCTCGCCGAACTCGACGCGGCTCAAGATCTCCTGCCGGTCCAGCGCGAAGGCGACCGCCTTGCGGAGATTCTTGTCGGCGAACGGCTCCTTCGCCATGTTCATGTGGAGACACCGCCAGTTGCCGCCCACCGCGCTCATGGCGTTGAGCTTCGGGTCCTTGCGGAGGTCGGCCATGAACTGGGGTGACACGGAGTTGACGCCGTCGACCTCGCCGGTCTTGAGCGCGGCCACCAGGGTGGAGGGCTCGATGATGAACTTGATCTGCACCTTGTCCAGGTAGGGCAGGGCCCCGCCCGCCGCGTCCTTCTCCCAGTAGCTGGCGTAGCGCTCGAGGAGGATGTAGTCCCCTTCCTTCCACTCGACGAACTTGAAGGGCCCGGTGCCCACGGGGTTCCGGCCGTAGGCCTTGCCCTTTTCCTTCACCGCGCGCGGTGACAGCACGGTGCCGGCGCGGCCGGTGGAGCCGGTGAAGGCCACGCGGAGGAAGGGATAGGGCTTGGCGAAGGAGAGCTTCACGGTGTGCGAGTCGGGCATCTCGATGGATTCGAGCAGCTCGACCTTCCACGCGTGGATGGGCGCCTGCTGCTTGTCCTTGACGCGCTCGAGGTTCCACTTGATGTCGGCCGCGGTGCAGGGGTCACCGTTGTGGAACGTGACGCCCTTGTTGAGGCGGAAGATGTGCGTGCGGTCGCCCTGGATCTCCCACTCGCGCGCCAGCTCGGGCTTGAAGTCCACCCCCTTGCCGTCGGGGGAGACGATCTTCAGGAGCCCGTTGTAGATGTTGTTGTGGATGCCGCACGCGGTGATGAAGGTCGTATTGTGCGCGTCCAGCGTGTCGATGTTCTGGAAGCTGCCGATCTTGATGGTGCCGCCCCGCTTGACCGCCTGCGCCTCGGCGTGCCCCGGCGCGCCCGCGGCGAGGCCGGCCATGCCCAGCGCCCCCAGGCCGAGGGTCTGAAGGACGGCGCGGCGGGTCACCGGGTCCTCGACCCAGCTGCCCTCGCGCAGCTCGCGCCTGACTTCTTCGAATCCGTCGCGGCTCTTCATGGCGTTCCTCCTTCGGTGTAGAGGTGGCATGCCACGGCATGGCCCGGCGCCGCCTCGCGGAGGGCGGGCTCGACTTCCTCGCACTGCGACATCCGGTGAGGACAGCGGCTCGCGAAGCGACAGCCTCGCGGCAGGTCGATCGGGTTGGGCAGCTCGCCTTCGAGCAGCCGCGCCGGGTTGTCGAAGATGGACGTGGAGCCGTCGCCCACCGCGGGGATGGCGGCGAGCAGGGCCTGCGTGTAGGGGTGCAGCGGCTGCTTGAACAGCGCGCTCGCGGGGGCCACCTCGGCGAGGCGGCCGAGGTACATCACCGCCACGCGGTGGCTCACGAAGCGGATGACGCCGAGATCATGCGAGACGAAGAGGTAGGCCAGGCCCAGCCGCTCGCGCAGCTCCACGAAGAGGTTCAGGATCTGCGCGCGGACCGACACGTCGAGGGCCGACACCGCCTCGTCGGCGACCACCAGACGCGGCCCGGCGGCGAGGGCCCGCGCGATCCCTACCCGCTGGCGCTGGCCGCCCGAGAGCTCGTGTGGGTAGCGCCGCGCGTACTCGGCGGAGAGGCCCACCATGTCGAGAAGGCTTCGCACGCGCGCCTCCACCTCGGCGCCGGCGGCGATCCGATGGACGCGAATGGGCTCCGCCACCATGGCGCCCACCGTCATGCGCGGATTGAGGGACGAGTAGGGGTCCTGGAACACGATCTGGGCCTTGCGCCGGAACGGCAGGAGCCGGCCCGCGGGCAGGCTCGTGATGTCCTCGCCCTCGAACACGATGTGGCCGCGCGTCGGCTCGATCGCGCGCAGGACGAGCCGGCCGGTGGTGGTCTTGCCGCAGCCGGACTCGCCCACCAGGCCGAGCGTCTCGCCCGCCGCCACCTCGAAGGTCACGCCGTCCACCGCGTGCACCACGCGCGCGGGGGCCGCCCGGCGTAGCGCGGCGAGGGGATGACGTCGCACGGGGAAGTGCTTGACCAGATCACGGACTTCGAGCAACGGGGTCGTCGGGGTCACGAGGGCCTCGCGACGTGGCAGGCCACCTGATGCTCGGGTCGCAGCGGGCCCAGGGGTGGCGCCTCCACCCGGCAGCGCGGCTCGGAGACGGGACACCGGGGGTGGAAACGGCAGCCCGGCGGCAACGCGGCCAGCCCCGGCATGGCCCCACCGATCGCACCCAGCTTTCCGGTGCCCTCCAGACGCGGGAGACACGCGATGAGGCCCTGCGTGTAGGGATGCGCGGGCGCGCGGAAGATCGCCTCCACCGAGGCCTGCTCGACCACGCGGCCGGCGTACATCACGAGCACGCGATGGCACATCTGGGAAATGATGCCGAGGTCGTGCGAGACGAGGAGGACCGCCACGCCCAGCTCCCGGGCGAGCCGCCGGATGAGGGCGAGCACCTGGGCCTGAATGGTGACGTCGAGCGCGGTGGTGGGCTCGTCCGCGATGAGGAGGCTCGGCATGCACGAGATGCCCATGCCGATCATCACCCGCTGCGCCATCCCGCCGCTGAACTGATGCGGGTAGTCGCGCGCCCGCGTCCCCGGCGAGGGGATCCCGACGCGCCCGAGGATCTCGAGGACCCGCCTCCGGAGCGCCGCGCGCCGCTCCGGCACGTGCACCGCCATGGCCTCCAGCATCTGCTCGCCCACGCGGAACACTGGGTTCAGCGAGGCGCCGGGGTTCTGGAAGATCATCGCGATGTCCTTGCCGCGGATGTCGGCGAGCGCGCGCTCGCCCAGCGTCAGGAGGTTCTGCCCGCGGAAGCGCACCTCGCCCCGCACGCGGCCAGGCGGACAGCGGATCAAGCGAAGGATGGCCTCGGAGGTGAGGGACTTCCCCGCGCCCGACTCGCCGACCAGCCCGACGATCTCGCCGCGGCCGATCTCGAAGCTCACGTCGTCCACCGCGCGCAGCACGCCACCCTCGGTGCTGAACTCGACGGTCAGCCCGCGCACGTCCAGGACGGGGTCGGCGGCCCCGTGCGCCACGGCTAGCGCCGCATCCGCGGGTCGAGGGTGTCCCGCAACCCGTCGCCCAGGAGGTTGAGCGCTACGATGGCGATCATGAGCGCGATGCCGGGAATGGTCGCGATGTGGGGCGCCATGACGATGAAGGTCTGGCCCTCGGCGATCATGCGGCCCCAGGCAGGCGTGGGCGGCGGCGGCCCCAGCCCGAGGAAGGACAGCCCCGACTCCGTGATGATGGCGCCCGACACGCGGAGCGCGCCCTGCACGATGATCGGGGCCAGCACGTTGGGCAGCACGTGGCGGAAGATGATGGCGAGGCTGCTCACCCCGGCGAGCCGGGCCGCCTCGATGTAGGGCTCCTCCTTCACCGCGAGCACGTCGCCTCGGGTCACGCGCGCGAAGGGCGCGATGAAGCCCACCGCCACCGCGATGATCACGTTGCGCACGCCGAAGCCCATCACCGCCATCATGGCGATCGCGAGGATGATGATGGGGAAGGCGAAGAGGCCGTCCATGATCCGCATGATCACGACGTCCACGAGCCCGCCGTAGTAGCCGGAGACGAGACCGAGGGTCACGCCGACGACCATGGCCAGGAGCACCGACGCGATGCCCACGATCAAGGCCACGCGGGAGCCGAAGATGATGCGGCTCAGGATGTCGCGGCCGAAGCTGTCCGTGCCCGCCCAGTGGGCCGTGTTCGGCGACGCCATGGGGGTGCCCACGCCCTGGGCGAGCGGATCGTAGGGCGAGATGAGCGGGGCGAAGATGGCCATCGCCACCATGGTCAGGAAGACGGCCAGCCCGAACACCGCGCCGCGATTGCGCGCGAAGCGCCGCCACCAGCGGTGTAGCGCCGCGCGCGAGCCGAGGGCCGCCGGCTCGGGCGTCAGGCCATCGGGATCGAAAGGGCGGCCGTCGGCGCCGAGCGGGCGAGCCACGGCTACGCCACCCGGATCCGGGGGTTGAGGAACGCGTAGGCGATGTCCACGAGGAGATTCACCACGACCACCGAAACCACGCCCAGGAGGATGGCGCCCTGCACCACCGCGTAGTCACGGTTGAGGATGGCGGCGACCGAGAGCCGTCCCATGCCGGGAATGGCGAACACCGTTTCCGTCAGCACCGCGCCGCCGAGCAGGGTCCCGAACTGGAGCCCAATGACCGTCACCACGGGGATGAGCGCGTTGGCCATGGCGTGCTTGTAGACGAGCGCGGCCTGCCGCACGCCCCGCGCGCGCGCGGCCTTGACGTAGTCCTGATCGAGCACCTCGAGCAGGCTCGAGCGGATGATGCGCGCCACCAGGCCCGAGAAGAACGTCCCCAGGGTGATGGCGGGCAGCACCAGGCGCCACAGTCCCTCCCGGAAGTCCGACCACGGCGCCACGTAGCCCATGGTCGGGAACCAGCCGAGGTACACGCTGAAGACCCAGATGAGGATGATGCCCTTCCAGAAGGACGGCATCGAGTAGACGAAGATCGCGAAGCCCATCGAGCCCCAGTCCCACGCCGAGTCCTTGCGCATGGCGGCGATGATTCCCGAGGGCACCGCGATGAGCACCCCCACGATGAGGCTGGCGATCACGAGGACCAGGGTGGGAACGAAGGCGTCCAGCACCAGACGGCTCACTCGCTCGTGATTGAGGTAGGAATCACCCAGGTCGCCCGACAGCACGCGGCCGATCCAGTAGAGGTACTGGACCACGACCGAGCGGTCCAGCCCGAGCTTGGACTTCAGCTGCTCGTAGGCGCCCTGGGTAAAGTCGTCCCCGAGCATCATCAGCACGGGGTCGCCGGGGATCATCCGCATCAAGGCAAAGATGATCACCGACACCGTGAAGAGCACGGCGAGCGTCTGACCGATGCGGGACAGGACGAATCGAGCCATGTCGCTCCTTCGGCCGATCCAATCGAACCCGAACGGGGAGGCCGCGCCCGGGGTGGGCGGCGCGGGCCCGAAAAGTGGTCGGAAGTATACTCGCGGGCGGGCCACGTGGGAAGCGGGGGCGGCGTTTTTGCCCGCGGCCGGCCCCGGGGCTGGCCCCCGCCCCGCCATCGGTGCTACGCTGCCGCGCGATGACCCGCATCCCGCTCACCACGAAGATCGGCCTGGTCATCGTCGCCGTGCTCATCATCGGCTTCGGCGCCTCGACGACCCTGACCATCCGCCAGGAGTCGGCACTCCTCCTCGAGCAGAACAAGCAGGCGGCGCGCCGCCTCACCGAGGCCATGATCGCCAGCATCGAGAGCGCGATGCTGCAGGAGCGGCCCGACGTCACGCGCATGCTGATCAGTGACCTCAAGGGCTCGTCCGCGGTGGGAGGGCTGGACATCTACCGCCGCAACGGCGTGGAGGCCTTCACCGACCTCGCCACCCTGAACGAGGTGGAGAAGAACGCGGGGCTCTCCAAGGAAGTGTTCGACTCCATCGCCAAGATGGAGCGCCCGGCGGGGCCCTCGATGGCGGGCCGCCCGCTCTTTCAGGCGGCGGTGGAGACGCTCCAGCCTCAGGAGCTCTTGGAGAAGCGCGACGGCGCCACCGTCTTCACCGTGGTCCGCCCCGTGCTGAACCAGGAGAAGTGCCAGGGCTGCCACGGCTCGGATCACAAGGTCCGCGCGGTGGTGCGCGTGGCCACGAGCATGGAGCCGGTCTTCGCCGAGGTGCGCAAGCAGCGCAACCGCCAGATCATGGTGGGCGTCCTGACCATCCTCGCCGCGGGCGCCGTGCTGTGGGTGGCGATGCGCCAGGTGGTGGTGAAGCCGGTGCGGCAGGTCGCCGGCGTGGCCCGGCGCATCGGGGCAGGGGACTTCGCGGCGCGCGTGAAGCTGGCCGGGCCCAGCGACGAGCTCCACGACCTGGGCGGCGCGCTCAACGAGATGAGCGAGACCCTGGCGCGCGCTCGCGACGACCTCGCCGCGCGGAACGCCGAGCTGGCCTCGACGCTCGAGAGCCTGCAGGCCTCGCGCCGCCAGGTGGAGCTCCTCCAGCAGCTCAAGGGCGAGCTCTCGAAGTTCGTCCCAGACGCGGTGAAGGCCCTCCTCGAGCGCGATCCCAACGCCACCGAGCTCGAGAAGCGCACGGAGGAGGTCTCCGTCCTCTTCCTCGACATCGCGGGCTACACCAAGCTGTCCGAGCAGCTCCCGGCGGAGCAGCTGAACCAGCTCGTCCAGACCTACTTCTCGTCCTTCCTCGAGATCATCCGTGCCCACCACGGCGACGTGAACGAGACGGCGGGCGACGGCCTGATGGTGATCTTCCAGCGCGCCGCGCAGGACAAGACCGATCGCTCGAGCCAGGACCACGCCGTCAACGCGACCCGCGCCGCCTTCGCCATCCGCCAGAAGACGCTCGATCTGAACGAACAGTACCGCGCGTCGATGCAGCCGATCGCGCTGCACATGGGGATCAACTCGGGCGAGGCCCTGGTCGGGGCGACCAAGCTCGGCGGGGCGGGGGCCCAGCGGTGGACGTTCACCGCCACGGGGCCGGTGACCAATCAGGCCGCGCGCTTCGCCGGCTTCGCGCAGGGGGGCGAGATCATCATCGGCCCGAAGACCGCCGACCGCATCCGCGGGATCTTCGTGCTCGAGGCCCTCGGCCCCAAGACCTTCAAGAACGTGTCGGAGCCGATCCCCGTCTTCCGGCTGATCCCGCCGGGGGTGTACGAGAAGATCGTGTAGCCGATCGACCCCGCCCCACGCGCATCTTCACAGCGGCGTGCGCCCCGGCGCACGAACTCCGATCGAAGAGGCCGCGGGGGCTGGCCGAGGGCGTCTCCTCGGTCACGCTCACAACTGCCGGTCCACAAAGGCAGCGCGATCCTGCATGGATGCGCTCGACCGTCGCTCGAGATTCGCGCCGGAGTCGAGTCAGCGGGAGTCGCGGCGCGCCTGCTGCCTCTGTCCTCGCGCCCTGATGTGACCCTGGATGGCTTTGGCGCCTGTCTTTGCGAATTGCTTCCGCGTCGCCTGTGCTTCGCGAGCTGAGGTGCTCGCGGCCTTCTGGCGGCCGGCCGCACGGGCGACGGCGTCCCGCCCCGCCTCGGCTTGCTGCGGAGACGTCGTTCGGACTGAGGCCTTCTTGCTGATCGTCATGAGTTTTCTCCTTGTTGGTCCAGCCTACCTCGGTGTCGCCCGCTGCGCTTGCTCAATCGACTCCGGTCCGCGCCACCGTTCTTCTCTTCGTCCAGCAGCTACTTCGGATGTGTTCAATTCGAGACGGATCCCTGGTGTTCAAATCGGGACAGATTCCGACCGACAAAGAGCGTATTGCTTGCGTGTGGGCGCGAGGAGCTGTCCCCGGGACTGGTCGTATTGGAAAGAGGGGAGTTGTCCATGACTGGAGCGGTCGAACACGCGACGCCGCTAGATGGGGTGCGGGTGCTGCTCGTGGACGACCATGACGTGGTGCGCGAGGTCATCGGCCGTCTGCTCGAGGAGTACGGAGCCCAGGTGACGGCCACCGCCGGGGTCGCAGAGGCGCTCAGAGCATTCGAACGGGAGCGGTCGGATGTTGTGCTCTCGGACATCGAGATGCCCGACGAGAATGGCTACGCGCTGATTCGGAAGCTGCGCGCCTTGCCCCGGGAGCGCGGCGGCGAGACGCCGGCAGCGGCTCTTACCGGACTGAGCAGCGTCGAGGATCGGGCTCAGGTGCTGCGGGCAGGCTTCCAGCATTTCGTGTCGAAGCCGGTCGACGCGCGAGCGCTCGTGAGCGTCGTGGCGGCCTTGGCCATGAGAAGTGAGGCAGCCCGGAAGAGCCCGGCGCACGGCCTCGGCCCCCGGTAGAGCGCAAGCCGCATGCTGTGGACGACTGCGATGATGCTCTTGGTGCTGTGGGCCCTCGGTATGGTCGGCTCGTATGCAGCTGGCGGCTCGGTTCCTCTACTGGTGGTGATCGCCGCCATTGTCGTCATGCTGCAGTTCTTCGGTGATCGCCGGTCTGTCGGAGGACGCCGCGATGACGCGCGCGAACACGAACGAGATCCGGGTACGCGGGGCTCCGGCACATCCAGGGGAACACGCGTCGCGATCGGGAAGCGACGATGATGGCGTTCGCGGAGCGGCTAAGCGGAGCCGACGGCGACTGAGGAGAAGGCTGATGAATGAGCACTTTGTTCAGATGGGTCCGATGTGGGCGCTGGCCGGTCTCAGCGCTGGCTGGCTCGCTGACAACGTGATGAGCCGGCGAGGGTATGGGTTGATTGTCGACATGGGCCTCGGGGTCGCTGCGGGTGTGGTCGGAGCCAGCATATTCCTGGGCGGTTTCTCTCTTCCCGGCGGAATGGCCATGACGTTCGTTGTCGGGTTCGGCCTGGCGGCCGGTGCGATCGTCGCTCAACGGCTCTATCGGCCCAATGCGTCCGGCGCACGCGAGAGCAAGCCGGCCCTTCGCCTCGCCGAGCGGGGCCTCCTCTCTCACGGTGAAGCGGTTGTAGCGTCTGGATTGCCCGGGAGCGTTGATGGAAGGACAGCTCGGCTCAGGCCGACTGGTGCGCTCCTGAGTATGGCGACCTCGGGAATCTACTTGCTGCGCGGTATACCGATCGAGCTTCAGCGAGCGGCGCGTGCTCGCGCCGTGGGCGAGAGGACCACGCTACACGAGGTGCTTCTGAAAGGCCTGGCGGAGTATGCGGCGGGAACCTGGACGCCTCAACCAGACGGCAAGCTACCCATCGCACCGAATCGAGACTTTCACACGACTCGCCGGTGAAGACCGATCCGGCTAGGACTGCACCGCGCTCACTGGGACCAGGTCCGAGATGGCGGCTGGCCCACCCGGTTTTCTTCCGGAGCCTTCCCGAACGAGCGGGCCTTGTCCCACCAACCACCGACGAG
>Ga0310813_10001694_pt1 | contig 13329 bp, 8 predicted proteins | sample YN3metagenome_FD_203086 | JGI IMG/M metagenome (GOLD analysis project Ga0310813, IMG submission 203086) | Soil microbial communities from experimental microcosm in Duke University, North Carolina, United States - YN3 | ecosystem: Engineered > Artificial ecosystem > Soil microcosm > Unclassified ...
CGTAAACGAATTTTTCGCGCAGACTTTCGGGCAGATTCGTTTCGATCGGCGAATTTGCGCCGGCTGTTCGAAAGATTATCCGTGAACCGGTTTCGCCCCGGTCGGCGATTGTCTGCCAGAGATCGGCCATCATTTCGGCGTTCATCCAATCCTGCGCGTCGAGAAAAACGAAACGATTGAACGTTCCTTCCGGCTGATTTTTTAATTCGTCGGTGATCGAACCGATCTTTGTGCGGATATTTTCGGCGTTCGCTTTCAGTTTTTCGTAATTTTCCGCTTTCAGATATTCGGGAACAGCGGCGCGGTTTTCGGTGTCGTATTTTCTGGCAAAAGCCTGCCACGCAAAATAGTTTTCGTAGATCGGATAATCGACGGCAAGGCGTTTGGTGCGTTCTTTATAAACGTCGATCAGATTTGCGCCGTCCGCCAGATCCTTCTTTAATTCATCGTATTGCTGCGGCGGAATACCGAGTCCGAACATCGTGACGGGCATTTTGCCGATCGCTTTGATGACGAACGAATCGAAAAACGGCGCGATGTATTTTTCGTAGAGCGCGGCTTGTTCTTCCGGCGTTTTCGCCTTTAGAACCTCGTCGGGTTTACAGCCTAAAACGCGTGAGAATTTATGAAAAAAACGCAGAAAATAACCGTTGCGCGAATGTTCGTAAAGCCCGCCTTTACGGAAAAAATTGATCCGTCTTCCGTGCGTGATCCTGCCGAGAAAAGAACTCGTTTCCCAGAACGCTTTCGTTTTTTGATCGAGGTTCGGCGCAATAAATTTTTCGTAGTTCTCGATCGTCCTGTCGCTTTTGCCGAAGCCGAAAAATGCGAAAAAATCTTCATAAACGGGCAAAAATTTGAGCGCGGCGATTTTTAAGTTGAGCAGGAAAATATGATGGCGATTGAGATCGACCGCCGTCACCGATCGCGGGTTTTCGAGCAGATAATTGAGCGCGTTGCAGCCGCCCGATGAAATCGTCAGAACGCGCGAATTTTCGTCCAGCTTCAAGGCTTGCAGATCAACCCGCGGATCTTCCCAGATCTGATTGTAAACAAACGCATCAAACCAGACGGCAAAGAGTTTTTGCAGAGCGCCCTGTTTCTTTGAAGCTGCTTTCTGCTTGACCGCGCCGAGAACTAAATCTTGTTCTGAACTCATATTTATTGTAAATTTTACATTTGGAAGAGGTGATTTATGAAATTGTTTGAAACGATTCTTGCCGTCGTCGCGATTATTATTGCGATTTATAATTTCGATCTGGACAGCTTTAACCGTTGTGTTGTCTCAATTTTGCTGTTTATGACGGGGATTTTGACGCTTTCACGTAACGAAAAATTAAACCGAATACTTAGAAACCTGACGGTCGCGCTGGCGATATTTTTGATTATGAAGATATTGATTACCGGCTTAAAAAATAATTGATTAACTACTCGTTGACCATCACCTCGACCGGATCGATCGTCGAAGCCTTCCATGCGGGATAGAGTGCGCCGAACAGGCTTCCGCCGACGGCGATCGCGACCGCCGTCAAAATCCAGTTGCGGCTGAACTCAAACTGCAAATCGAAGCTTTGGGCAATCAGGTAAGACGCGATAAAAGAAACGACGAAACCGAGCAGCACGCCGAGCACGCCGATCATAAACGCTTCGCCTTCGATCACGCGGATGATGAAAGATTTCGATGCTCCCAAAGATTTCAGGATACCGATCTCCTTGCGCCGTTCGGTGATGGTCGTGTACATCGAAAGCAGTACGAAAATCGTCGAAACGAACGCGCCCAAGCCGACCAGCACGCGCAAAAATGTGTTGAGCGCGGGAATCCGCTCCTGCGCGTCGATTATCAAATCGCGGGTCAGATTGATTTTATTTCCGGGCAAAGTTTGATTGATGCGCGCCGCGACTTCCTCGACGTTCGCGCCGTCTTTAATTTTCACCAGAATATATGTGCATTTATTCGGAGCTTCGAGCGCGGTCTGCATCGCCGCGAGGGACATTTTGATGCGTGCGCCCGACGGCGGCGCGAAAATCCCGACAGCCTTATAATTTTTGCCGAAAAGCTCGACATTATCGCCGAGCTTAACATTCTGGTCTTTGACGTAGCGTTCGTCGAGAATTACTTCATCAACCGCTGTTGCGGCGCGTCCCGAAATGATCTGCATCTCGTTCATCTCGGCGAACGGCTGCCATTCAACGCCGTCGATCTGCTGAATTCCCCAACGCTGATTGCTGTTCGGCGTCACGTATCGAATGACTGGAACGGTTGATTTGACGCCGTCGATCTGCATCAGTTTTTCGGCATAAGCGGTTGAAACCGAAGCGTTCGAGCTCGTCAATTCCATCGCGCCCGGACGCGTGAAAACGATTTCCGCCTTCCAGTTCGAAGCCCGCCGCGCCATATCGTTCGACATTCCGCGCGCCAAACCCGTAAACAAAACGACCAGCACCACGCCGAGCGCGACGCCGATAATGCTGATCAGCGTGCGAAACGGGCGAACTCTTAAATTTGCTAAAACCAGTTCAAGCATTTGTTTGTAAAGCCTAATTCTATCAAGTAAAATTTCCCAAATCAGCAATAACTTACATAAATTTCGGAAAATCGCGCCGAATTTGCCGAAAATTGTTCGAATTCGTGAAAAACGCGCCGAATCAGCGAAAAAATCCATGAATTTGGAAAAATTGCGCTGAATCTGTAGAAATTCAGCCGAATTTATGCAAAATGCGTTGAATCCGTAAAAATTTCTCCGAATCGGTGAAAAATTTTCCGAATTCGAAAAAATCGCAGCTATTTCAATAACTCTTCCACAAAATCGAAACTCTTCGCTTTTTCGTTATCGATAAACAGATCTTTGCGCCGCTCGAAATCGGCGTACATTTTATCGTAAGCGGCAAAAAGATTGTCGGTTGATTTTTCGCGCGTATTGTCGAGCGCGGTCAAAATCGCGTTGTTGACTTTGCGGGCGCGTAAATCTGGATTTTCGATGATCTCGCGGACCGCTTTGGCAAATTCCGCACCCGTCGGCTTCATCAGCCAGGCGTTTTCGTCCGTCGCGTAACTTAAAATTCCGCCCGAATCGGGCGCCACCGTCGGCGCACCCGAAACCATCGCTTCGAGCGGCGCGATGCCGAACGGCTCTTTCGGGTTCGGATGGACGAAAACATCGCAATTGGCGTAATAATCAGCCAGAGTTTCTTTGTCGAGATGTCCGAGCTGCACGATCTTGCCGGGGAAATTCTTTGCCGTTTCTTCCTTCAAAAAATCTTCCTGCGGTCCCGCGCCCGCGACGATTAAACGATAATCGTGCGCGGAATCCTGCGCGAGAAACTTCATCATTTCAACGAGCAGACCGATATTTTTTTCGGGCGAAATGCGTCCGGCGTAAAGCAGAACGACAGAATCGGCGGGAATTTTCGCGGCTTCGCGCATTTTCTTTTTAACTGTGGCGCTTTTGCGGTCGGCACGAAAAACTTCGGCGTTGACGCCGCGCGGGCAAACGTAGATTCTTTCTTCGAGCGGAATACGCGGGGCTTTGAAAAATTGCCAGGTTTTGTTGAAAAACCAGTCCGAACGGCTTTTGTTCTCTTCCTTTTTATAAGCTTTGTAAAATTCCTGCGCCGTATAGACCGAATTAGCGATGTGAAAATCGAAGATCGCGAGCGTGTAATTGCCGACGATGCGCCGCGCGAGCCACGCGCCGAACGCTCCCTTGGTCATAAACGAAGCGATGTTGTCGTCCATTCGTTCCGCGCTGAAATGCACGAGCATCGGGCGACCGAGCTGTTTGAATTTCCCGAGGCGAACCATCGCGCCGAACATCGAGATCGTGTATTTATCGGTAACTTCGACCAGATCGGGCTTTTCGTCAATCAGAATCTTGCGGATCAGTGAATCGCCCTGCATATACTGCCACGGCTGGATCAGGCGGTAGCGTTTGTCGAAGATCGGCGAAAATTTGGCGGGAACGTAATAGATCTTGGCAAATTTGTTGACTTCTTCAACGTCTTCCTTTTCGCCGGGAACGATCAAACGAACATAACGCTGATGACGTTCGGCGGCGGCAAGCAGATTGTTGAAACTCGTGCTGATTCCGCCCGAGTTTTTGTGGTAGTAATTTGTTATATGAACGGATTTTTTCAATGGTTGACTCACGGCGATTACTGAAGTTTGCGTTGGCGGCGAAAGACGATTGCCGACAACGAAATGGCAAGAATCATCAGAATCAAGCCGTCAATTCCCCAGAATTTCAGTAATGGAACGGATTTTCCGCCGCTGAATGTCCAGAAGGGTTTGTTGGTTACCGCCCAAACCAGCATTTGCGAAAAAACTCCGAATCCGGCGATGCTCAAAAAAGCGGAAAGAAAAGCCTCGCGGCGAATCAATGCCGAAATCTCGTTCGGAATGAACGCGACGAATTGAAAGATCAGCACCGGCAGATGAATAATGTCGCTGAACAGCGATTTGCTTTCCGCTTCGCCGACGATCATCACGTTGCGGCGCATAATAAACAATGTAAACAACGCCGAAATGATCGAAACGCAGATCGAACGGACGATCGCTTCGTCGGTGTGGTCGTTGGTTCCCGTAAAATATGCAAAACCGAACTGGACGAGAAATTCAAAAAAGTGGCTGATCACCGGAACGATCAAAAGAATCGTTAAAAGCGCTTTCCAGGGCGGCTCGACCCGGCGGAAACCTTGAATCAGCGCGCCGCCGATTCCGGCAAAAAGAAAGCGGAAAGTAAATTGAACGAGCGCCGCGCCGATCGCCAGTTTGATGCTTTCCTTGCCGATCAGATAAGTAATCAGAAAAATCGGTGCGCGCAGCATCCCGCTCAGGATCGCGCCTTTATAGTTCCAATAACGAATAAAAAGCGACGGATTGCGCAGAAGATTAGCCCACGCCTCGCCAATCGTGTTTTTCGGAACAACGGGCGGCGTTTCTTCAAATGTCATTTCATTAATCATAAAAAACGTGGGGGAAAACTCTAAATTCTTTTAAGCCGCATTGCCGTTCGATCTTTTCTGCGTTTCGGCGATTTCGATCGCTTCGCGGTAAGCATCGTAAACGGCTTCGAAAACTGCGTCCCACGAACTCGACATCGCATTTGCACGCGATTGCTTTTTCATTGTCGCAAGTTTTTCGGGATTGTCCATCAGCTCAAGCGCATATTTTACAAAATCATCGAAATCTTCCGCAATAAAACCCGATTCATTGTGCTTGATGATGAACTTCGGTCCGCCCTGATTCGTGACGATCGCCGGAACACCCGAAGCATTTGCTTCCTGCGCGACGTTGCCGAACGCATCGGTTTCCGACGGAAACACGAAAACGTCCATATTAGCATAAGCCTCGGATAATTTCTCGCCGTCAAGAAAGCCTGTGAACTCAACGTGCGTCATATTTTTTTCGAGCCATTCGCGTTCGTTGCCTTCGCCGACGATCACGAACTTGAAATTAGTTTTGCCTTTTTCGAGCAGTTTCTTTTCCAGATCAGCCAGCAGACGGACGTTTTTCTCGGCGCGGAGTCTGCCGACAAAACCGAAACGAAACACGTCGTCGCGGACGGAGCGTTTCTCGGGCGCAAATTTATCGGTATCGACGCCGCGCGACATCAGCCGCGAAACGCGTTTTGTTCCTTTTCCCAAAAGGTCAACCAATTCCTGGTTCGGCGAAAGCACGACCTTCGGCATTTTGTAATACAGCACCGCGCCGTCCATGATCTTTCGTTCGGCAAAACCCGTCATCGAATCGAGAGTTTTTTGCGGCAGAAAACGCAGCATCCGCGTCAGCCGGCGCGCCGCAAATTCGTGTAAATTCGTATGCCACGAACCGACCATCGGGATTTGCAGCTTCCAAGCGAGATACGCGCCGACAATGCTTACATCGTTCAAACCCGTGATGTGAATCACATCGGGCTTAAACTCGACCAATTCACGCAGCACGCGGTTTGTATGACGCTGAAAAAGCGGGTCGTATTTCAAGTCCTCGTCCATCGGAAAAGCGACCGGTGAGCGTTTCAGGGAAAGATATTTGATGCTTTCGTCGGAAGCGGATTCGGTTTTCTTGCCGGCGTGAATACACAAATACGGATAGCCGTGGCGCTTGGCGTATCCGATCAGACGTTTACTGGTCATCGCAACGCCGTTGACTTCTAAAAACGAGTCAGGAAAAAAGGCGACGCGGGGAATTTTTTTCACTATTAAAACAAAAAGTTTGGCGGGCAAGCCCGCCGTCAAAATCTAAAAAAATTATAAAATTACCAATCTAAAAATCAAACCGCATCGGAAGAAAGGCTTTTCGGCGCGATCTCTTCCAGATTCGGAATTTCAAAATTCGTCACGGCGGCATCTTTCGGCACGCGGTCGTATTTTTTACGCGCGACCGCAAAAAATGGGCGCATTTTCGGACTTCCGAAAAAGCCGAGCGTTTTGATCGCCCAGCGCAGCCACAACGGTCCGCCGTTGACCCAGCCGTAAGCCGAGAGCGGATTTAAGCCTTCGCCCTTGCCGAGATCGAAATGAACGCGGTCAAACCAGCGGCGGCGTTCTTCGGGAAATTCGGGATAGTTTCTTAAGATTTCCGAAAAAGACTGTAACTGACGCGAATGAAGCGGCTGTTTGTATTCGGGCATCAGTACGACCTCGCTTCTTTTATCGACGCGGATCTCTTCGACAAATTCTTCAAAACTGCCGGATTTTGTCAAATTAATAACTGTGTTCGGCTTGCATCCGTGGCGGTCGCCGCCCGTGACGATCGGCATTCCAAGAGCTTCCGCCATTTCGATCACGGCTTTATTTTCCGACCAGGCGCGGAAACCGTTGATTTCAAGCGCGTGAATCCATCGTCCGTGTTCCTTGATAAAATGTTTCAGCAGAAGCTCGTGTTTTTCCTTGCCGACAATTTCGATATCCCAGAGCGGATGATTCAAGATCACCAAAATCTGCGGAATTTCGTTGAGCATCGCAAAAAGCTCGTGCAGACGCTCGTTCGACGGATTTTCGCTGAACGTAAAATCGACCAGCGTTTTCGTGAGCTCGACAGCGCTTTCTTTCGGCAGATTATGCACGCCGACGTGGAAAAATCCGTACTCGAACGGAACCGTCCATTCAAGCGAAATCGGGGCTTTTTTATTATCCAGCTGCTCGTTGATCTTTAAGTTGCCGTCAATGCTGTCGTGGTCGGAAATCGAAACCATCGCTTCCAGACCGGCATTGTTGATCTGTTCTTTTTCGATGCGGTAAACATCGTGCGGCGACATCGGCGGCGACCAGTAGGCGGTCGAAAAATCGATGCCTTTGCCCTCGCGTTTCAAATATTTATCGCGCTCCATCTTCCAAAAGAATGAAATGATCGGAAGTTTTTCCGCGTAGTGCGGGATAAAATCGAGCATTTCCTTGGAATGTTCGGTATGACAATGGAGAGAAACGCCTGTTTTGGCTTTCGGGGCTAAATTTTCCGCTTCATGCAAAATATGCAATTGCGTCTGTTTCAAATTCATTGTTATCTCCAAGTTACAGGTGCAACTAAACGTATAAAACTATCAAATCTCGCTAAAGATGTAAATTCGTCTGATGTCCGACTCTCTTGAACTGTTGTCTGTTTTCGCTTTAATTAGTTATCCGGCACGCTCTTCAATCTAAAAATTCTAACATAACATAGGAGAAATTACAGTAATGTAAATTACATACGAAAAAAATAAAAAAACTTGTCACAAAAGAAAAACGTGTGGTGTTTTCAATGTAATAAAGGGAAAATACTTTCCTGAAATTTTCATAAACAACTCTGGTAGTGAGGAGAAAAGCAATTATGTCTTGGTTAATATCATTGGTTTTGGCAGGTGTCGTATTTTCATCGGACACAAGCGTTCCCGTTCAGCGAAGTAATTTTACAAACAGCGAAACGACGACGAAAGTTATCCGTTTGGACGAAACCGAACGTTTCGAACAAACCTATCCTTTGAGCGCGAACGGCAGAGTCAGCGTTTCAAACGTCAACGGCTCGATCACGATCGATACCTGGGACCGCAAAGAGGTCAAACTCGAAGCTGTCAAAACCGCCGACAGCAAAGACCGCCTGACGGATGTCGAAATCAAGATCGACGCCCGCGCCGATTCTTTGAGCATCGAAACAAATTACGACAACTGGAAGCGCGACGGCAACCGCGGCTGGAAAAATTACGGCAAATTAACGGTTGAATATCGCCTGACCGTCCCGAAAAACGCGATTTTGGATGAGATCGAAACCGTCAACGGTTCGGTCAATATCACCAATTCCAATAATTTAACAAAAGCCTCGACCGTCAACGGGCAGGTAACGGCGACAAACTTACGCGGCACGGCGGAACTTTCAACCGTCAACGGCACGGTCGAAGCGAATTTCGACCAGCTTCAATCGTCGAGCAAGATCTCGCTCAACACGGTCAACGGTCAGGTCAATCTGACGATCCCGTCGGACGCCAACGCGACCGTGAAAGCCGATACGGTCAACGGAAGCATCAACAATGATTTCGGTTTGCCGGTGCGCAAAGGGCAGTATGTCGGGCGCGATCTCTACGGCAAGATCGGAACCGGCGAAGTTCAGATCCGCCTGAACAGCGTCAACGGCGGCTTAAATATCAAACGCAAAGACGACGGCAAAAGCGTTAATCCGGCGACCAATCTGCTTCCGGCAAAGAGCCAGGATGACGACGATGATTTTGACAATGATAACGACAACGATAATGACAACGACACATCGGTCAATGTCAAAAAAATGAACAAGGAAATCAACAAATCCGTCAAAAAATCGCAAGCCGAGGTCGCCATTGCGATGAAGAACTCCCAGAAAGATATGGAGAAGGCGCAGAAGGAAATTGAAAAGATCAAACCCGAGCTTGTCAAGATCAATCAGGAAGAAATTCAGGCAAAAATTGACGAGGGAATGCAGCGCCAGAAAGAAGCGATGGAGCGAATGGCGAATGTCAATTTCTTTGCCGGCGCGCCGGTCGTTGAAAAAAAAAGCGAAACTTTTACCGTTAAAGGAACTCCGAAAGTTATCGTTGATGCCAAAAACTGCTCCGTTACCGTGCGCGGCTGGGACAAACAGGAAGTTCAGTATTCGATTACCCGAATCTCGAAAAAACGCAATCAAAAACCGCTTGTCTACACCGCCGATCATTCAGATTCGGATGTGAAAATCATCGTCAACGGCGAAAAAGATGCCGAGAGCCGCGAATATTTCAACGATTTAGAGCGCGTTCGCGTGGAGGTATTTGTCCCAAAAAAGTCGAATCTGCGGATTCTCACTAATCGTGAGATCCGCCTCGAAAACGTTTCGGGCGACATTGATCTGACGGGCGAAGACGAATCGATCAATGTCCGCGACGTTGACGGCAAGCTCCGTGTTGCTTCGACCGACGGCAAGATCCGCGTGATCGGCTTCAAAGGCGAGATCGAGGCAAAATCAGCCGACGGCGATATGAGTCTCGAAGGCGATTTCCAGCGCATTACGGCGACCAGCGGCGACGGCAACATCATCGTTACCCTGCCCGATAATGTTTCGGCAATTATCCGGGCAAATACCGATGCCGTTTCGCTTGACGGGATTCCCCAATCAAGAATTAAAACCGTGGATATTTCGGAAGATTCGTCGGTTTGGCGCATCGGAAACGCGACCGCCAATTACAATTTTACGGTTGCCGAGGGACAGGTTTTTATTCGCAGTATGAGTGATTTGAAAGCAAGTCTTTAAGCAAAGATTTAACTGACGATCTTTCGATACCGAAGTCGGACTTTTTACCATAAACTCTAAAACGAAACGCGAAATTTTTCGAAATGAGCGCAGTTTTTTTAGAGTTTATGGTTAAGACTTTGTTAACAAATTTCAAAAAAAAACATCCATAATAAAAAGTTCTTTGTATATAAATTTTTTTGAAACCTTTTGACCAAATCGGCGTTTTAGTCAGAAGAAATTCATTTTTTTTATTTTATTCATTCCAGATAAATTATTTTCTATTCATAAAAAAGAGGTGAAGTATGAAAGCCCTGTTTGCATTTATAACAGTTTTATTTTTTGCGGTTTATATTCCGGCGCAGGCGGCAAATATCACGGAAAAAGAGCCTGAAAAGCCGAAAGACGAAAAGACAAATTCCACAAGATCAAAAGTAATTGTTCCACCCGAAAAAGCAAGACCAATCAAAATTCCCAAAATCGAAACATTGCCGGTAATTGACGGTAAACCCGACGAAGAAGTTTGGAAGCAGGCAGCGGTCTTTAAAGATTTTTATCAAACCGGACCGGGAGATAATATTGCGCCTTCAAAACCGACCGAAGTATTGGTGATGTATGATGAAAAAAATCTTTACGTCGCCTTTAAGTGTTGGGACGAAAAGGATAAAATTCGCGCAACGGTTGCCAAACGCGACGAAGTTTTCGGCGAAGACAATGTGCGGATGTGGCTCGATACCTACAACGACCAGCGCCGTGCCTACGTTTTGGGGTTTAACCCTTTGGGCATTCAGCAGGACGGAATTTTTACCGAAGGGCAGGGCGCGGATTTTTCGGTTGACATCGTGATGGAATCCAAGGGCGTGATCGAAGATTGGGGCTGGTCGGTCGAAGTCAAAATCCCGTTCAAATCTCTGCGCTACACGTCTGGAAAAGGCAAAATGTGGGGTTTTAACGCCGCCCGCAATATTGACCGCCTCAACGACGAGTTTGACCAGTGGCTGCCGGACGACCGCAATGTTTCGGGATTTCTGGTCAAACACGGCAAAATCACCGGGCTTGACGAGATCAAAACCGAACGCACGCTGGAAATCGTGCCGAGCATTACGGTTTCACAAACGGGAAACCGCAAGCGGACGATTCCGAACTCGGGCTTTGGTTTGATCGGCGCGTACGATCCGGTTTTCAATCCGAACGGAATCCGCGACCCCGGCAAATTCACCAACGACCCGGTCAAACAGGACATCGGCGTTAATCTTAAATATACGATCACGCCGAACGTGACGCTCGACGCGGCGATCAATCCCGATTACGCCGAAATCGAAGCGGACGCGCCGGTCGTGACCGCCAATCAGCGTTTCCCGATCTTCTTTCAGGAAAAACGTCCGTTTTTTCTCGAAGGCAAGGAGATTTTCGATTCGCCTTTGCAGCCGTTTTATTCGCGAACTATTGTTGATCCCGATGTTGCGGCGAAACTGACGGGGAAAATCGGCAAGATCTCGTTCGGCTTTTTGGGTGCGTCCGACAATGCGCCCGGAAATTATTCGGAAGACGACCGCACCAACCTCGCGATCTGTAAAGAACTGCAATTGACCAATCCGCGAAAGGTCTGCGGGCTCGAAGAATTCGTCGATAAGAACGCCTATTTCAGCGTGCTTCGCGTCAAACGCGATTTCGGCAAAAACAATAACATCGGATTTTTCTCGACGGCGCGGGTTTTTCCGCAGAACCGCAACTTTACCGGCGGCTTTGACGGCACCTTCAAACTCAACGACAAAACCGTTATGACGTTTCAGGCTTTGGGAACGCATTCGCGCAAAAACTTTTACGATTCGATGACCGACCGCGTCAGCTACAAGACCGGAAACGGCATCGGTTATTACTGGAGTCTGGATTATACGACCGATAGATTCGGCTATTTTGTCGAAGCCCTTGGTCGTTCGTCGAATTATCGCGCCGATTCGGGATTTACGCGCCGCACAAACAATAATTCGTTTTTCGGCGCAACCCGTTTCAGTACGAAATCAGATGCCAAGGCAAAAATTATCCGCATCAATTCTAATCAATTCGCGCGGTATAATTTCGACTGGAAAGGACGCTTCCAAAACGGATTCATCGGCGCGAATCTCAATGCGCAGCTGCAGGGAAATACGTTTCTTTACTTCGAATCCGGCGTGATGCGCGAATACATCTACGAAGACGAATTCGGCGCCGACCGCCGCGGAAGCAACCCGAACGGCGCTTTCTTCGGAGCCCCGATCCGGAAAGCGACCCAACCCTATTTCAGCTTCAACATTAACAAAACCTTTAATAAGCGTTTTTCGGCATACGGTTTTGTCGGCTCGATCTTCAATGCGTATGATTTCGATTTCGGCGGCGGCGGCAAATATTTGCGCGTCAGTCCGGCATACAAAGCATACTTGAGCAGCGCGGCGTATCAGAACTATTTGCAGCAGCTCGCCGCCTGGCAAGCCAATCCGGTCGGCAATCGCCCGGAACCGCCGAACGAACCCGGACTCGACCCCGGAACAGGCTGGCAATTCGATGCCAACGTCGGTTTTGAATATAAGCCGATCGACCCGCTTCGTTTTTCGCTGGACTATACGAAAAGCCGTCTGAAACGCAACGACAACGGCGAAACAGCGTTTGATACGAACATCTTTTCGATGCGTTCGACGTATCAATTTTCGCGATTTGTCTATACCCGTCTGCGGCTCGATTACGATACCTTGTCGCGGCATATCGGCGGACAGTTCCTGTTCGGCTGGAATCCGAATCCCGGAACGGCGTTTTACGTCGGCTACAACGACAACTTCAATTACAACGGTTTCAGCCCGATCACCGGACAGCTCGAACCGCGTTTCGAGCGCAACAGCCGCACGTTTTTTATCCGTGCTTCATATCTTTTCCGCAAGAGTTTTTAGTTCATAATTCCTTGTTGCTTGAGCGGAAAAGCCGACGGAAGATGAGTTTTCATCTTCCGTCTTTTTATTCCGCGAGGCTTTCAATTTTTGAATCAATCTTTTTGCCCTTATCTTTTATCAGCACCAGATTGTTGTTATAGACGGCTTTGATAAAAATAATCGTTTTACCGTCGGTTGACCAGATAAAATCGGTGATATTTCCTGAGTTGAAATCAGTCAAAGGCGTTTCTTTGCCGTCATTGATCGAGATGCTCGAGATGTTGTCAATACCTGATTTTTTGACGTAAATCAGCGATTCGCTGTCCGGCGACCACTTAAAATCGCCATTGATATTTAGGTGCGATTCCTTGATCGATTTGTCGGGCTTGTCGCCTTCAAAGCCGATTATTTTAACAGTCGAATTCATATTCGCGGTTTGATTTTCATAAACGTATCCGAGAAAGCCGAAGCGTCTGCCGTCGGGCGAAATACGCGGGTAGACTTCCGAAGTATTGTTTTCAGGTAACAAAACCGAAGCTTCGCCGCCGTCAATCGAAATTTTCATCAATTTCGAGTAGCCGCCGCTCAATGTCCGACGGGCAAAGATCACGGTTTGCCCGTCGGGTGTGATTTGCGGCTGGTCATCAGTCGCATTTTCGGCATTGGTCAACTGCGTCGCGCCGCCGCCGTCCGGATTCATCCGCCAGAGCGCGAAAGTCCCGT
>Ga0310813_10001695_pt1 | contig 13326 bp, 10 predicted proteins | sample YN3metagenome_FD_203086 | JGI IMG/M metagenome (GOLD analysis project Ga0310813, IMG submission 203086) | Soil microbial communities from experimental microcosm in Duke University, North Carolina, United States - YN3 | ecosystem: Engineered > Artificial ecosystem > Soil microcosm > Unclassified...
CAGGCATGCCACGGTTGCCGAGGATTGCCTGTTCGATCCCGCCGACGGACCGTCGTGCATCGACGGACCGCTGTATCGGGCGGTGCCGCCGCTGCTGCCGCCGATGGGCTCGGCGATCGTGCTCGGCATGGCTGAAGCCGCGCTCGATGCGATCGTCGAACTGGCCGGCAGCGGGCGGCAACAGTTCCGCGTCACGGTGCCGATGCGCGATTCCGAACTGTTTCAGGGCGAACTCGGCCGCGTCGAAGCGGAACTGCGTGCGGCCCGCGCGCTGCACAACGCCGAAGCCGCCGCGCTGTGGCGCAGCGCGTTGCACGGCAAGCAGCACGACGAAGCCGCCTACGTGCGCGCCACTCAAAGCGCGACGTGGATCGCCCATGCGTGCGTGCGGGTCGCCGATGCATGCTTTGCGCTCGGCGGCGGCGCGGCGCTTTACGACACGTCGCCGCTGCAGCGCTGCCTGCGCAATCTGCACGCCGCCGCGCAGCATACGGGGATGCATCCGCGCCACTATGTGAGTGCGGCGAAGCTGCTGCTGAGGACCGGCTTGCAAGCGCATCCGGAAGAGGCGGCGTAACGGCAGGATTGACGGCCGCGCGTTTGACGCTAGACGCGATCACTACGCCATTGCCGCAGCAGCACGCGGCACGGGTGCGAACGTCGTTTGACGCCACGTCGTCCCGCGATTCCGCACGACGGCTGCATACACTCATGCACTCATGCACGCCGCCGCGGCGGCACGATCCGCCACGTCAACAGCACCAGCGCGGCAAACGCCGCATACGCTAGTGTGAACACCCACGCCGGCAACCGGTAGTACAGCAGCCGCCCGACCCAACGCTGCACGAAGCCCTGGTTCGCATCCGGCGCGTGCCGCAGCGCGTCTTCGAGCACGGTCAGCGGACAGGCGACGCCGGCGAGCGCGAGCGCCGCCACCACGACGATCGCGCACAGATGCACGCCGCGAAACCCGCGGTTATGCACCCAGTCCCAATGCAACGCGGCGCCCAGCCAGATCGCCGCGAGGCCGCCGACGATGAACAGCACGAGCGCCGCATGCACGACGAGCACCGCATCGGCCAGCCAGTCTGTGCTCATTCCTGAGTCCTGCAATGTGCCGGCTTCAAGCGCGTGACGTGACATGACGCCACGGGCGCGCCATGAAGCGCCGCGACTTGCCAAGACGCGAGGCATCGCGCTTGCGCTGCACAAGCCATGCGATCCTTGCGCGCTACCGAAACGCCCGCGCACGCCGACCGGCAACCGTTACAGCCCGGCAACGCATCGGTCCGGTCATTCTCGGCCGGTGACTTCTGCGCTGCAACTCAATACCATACGAACCACCTAAGCAAAGCTGTCCGGGCGAATCCGCATGCTGACACTGTCGAATGTATCGAAGAGCTACCCCGGCCATCCGCCGCGCCAGCTGTTTGCCGGCGTAAACCTCGAACTGCGCGACGGCGAATGCGTCGCGGTCATGGGCGAGTCGGGCACCGGCAAATCGACACTGCTCAATCTCGCAGCCGGTCTCGACCGCCCCGACAGCGGCACGATCCGGTTCGAAGGCCAAGACCTCACGAGCCTCGACGACGACGGTGCAACGCTGTTGCGCCGCGCGCGGATGGGCTTCGTATTTCAGGCCTTTCACGTGCTGCCGAATCTGAGCGCGGCGCAAAACGTCGCGCTGCCGCTGCTGCTCAACGGCGTGGCGTCGGCGGAGGTCGCCACGCGGGTGGCGGCGGCGCTCGCGTCGGTGGGCCTCGCGGCGCGCGCGCAGACGCTGCCGCGCGAGCTGTCCGGCGGCGAACTGCAGCGCATCGCGCTGGCGCGTGCGCTGGTGCACCGGCCGGCGCTGCTGCTGGCCGACGAGCCGACCGGCAATCTCGATCACGACAGCGCGGCACGCGTGCTGGAGTTGCTGCGCGAGACGACGCGCGATGCACGTACCGCTGTGCTGCTGGTCACGCACTCGGCAGCCGCCGCGGCAAGCGCGGATCGCGTGCTGCGGCTGACGCCGGCCGGGCTCGAGCCCTATGCGCCGCCGTTGGAGCGCACGTTATGACGCACGCGATCAGCGCAACGGCGATCGACGCAACCGCGCCGAGGCACGCGAGGCACACCATCCCCGCGATGCGCCCGATGCCCGCGACACCCACCGCACCTTCCGCCGCCCGCCCCGCGGCACACCGATGAACGCCACCACCGCCCGCGCCGCGCGCCCTTCCACCACCGCCTGGCAACGCGCGCTCGCTTTGGCCGCCGTGCTGCTCGGCAGCGAAGCGCGCAGCCATCCGTTGCGCGCCGCGGTCGCGGTGCTGGCGATCGCCGCCGGTGTCGCAATGGGCTACGCCGTGCAACTGATCAACCACGCGGCGCTCAACGAACTGGCATCGACGGTCAATTCGCTGATGGGCGACGCGGACCTGGAAATCCGCGGCCCGCGTGCCGGTTTCGACGAGGCGCTTTACCCGCGCATTGCGCGTCTTGCCGAAGTCGCGGCGGCAAGCCCGGTTGTCGAAGTCGACGCGCGCGTGGCCGGACAGGACGAATCGTTGAAGCTGCTCGGCATCGACGTATTCCACGCGGGCCGCGTGACGCCGAACCTGATCGGCCGGGTCGAAGGCTCGCAAGCCGGCCGGCTCGATCTGCTCGCGCCGGGTACCGTATTCCTGTCGCCGGCCGCGCTCGCGTGGAGCGGCCTGAAAGTCGGCGATACGCTGCACGTGCAGGCCGGCCTGCAAAACGTCGCGCTGCGTATCGCCGGCACCCTGCCCGCGTCGGGCACCAGCGTGCGCGTCGGCGTGCTCGATATCGGCGCGGCGCAGTGGCAGCTGCAGCGGCTCGGTACGCTGCAGCGGATCGATGTGAAGCTGCGCCCCGGCGTCGATGCCGCCGTGTTCGCGCATTCGCTCGCACCGCTGCTGCCAGCCGGCGTCGCCGCCGTGTCGCCGCACGACAATACGCGCCGCACGTCGCAGCTGTCGCGCGCCTATCGCGCGAACCTGAACGTGCTGGCGCTGGTCGCGTTGTTCACCGGCGCGTTCCTCGTCTTCACGATCCAGGCGCTCGCCGTGCTGCGGCGGCGCACGCAATTCGCGCTGCTGCGCGCTCTCGGGCTTACGCGGCGCGGCGTGGTCGGCCTCGTGGTCGCCGAGGGCGCCGTGCAAGGCGTGCTCGGCGCGGTGCTCGGACTCGCGCTCGGCTATGCGGTCGCGGCAGCCGTGCTGCGTTTTGCCGGCGGCGACCTTGGCGGCGGCTATTTCGAAGGCGTGCGGCCGCAGGTCCATTTCAATGCGGCCAGCGCCGCCTTGTTCGGCGCGCTCGGCGTGGCGGCCGCGGTGCTCGGCAGCGCCGCGCCGGCGCTCGAAGCAGCCCGCGCGCGGCCCGCGCAGGCGCTCAAGGCCGGCGACGAGGAAACGCCCCTCAAACGGCTGAACCGCGCGCGCTCACTGCTCGGCGCGGCGCTCGCCCTCGTGCTCGGCATCGCCGCCACCCAGTTGCCGCCGGTCGACGGCCTGCCGTTGTTCGGCTACGCGGCGGTCGCGCTGCTGCTAATCGGCGGCGTGATGGCGATGCCGTTCGTCGCGCGCACCGTGTTCACCGCGTTGCCGGATGCGCGGCGCGCCGTGCCGCAGCTCGCGCTCGCGCAGCTTGCGCACGCGCCGGGACGCGCGGCGATCGGGCTCGCAGGCATCGTCACCAGCTTCAGCCTGATGATGGCGATGGCGATCATGGTGTCGAGCTTCCGCATCGCCGTCGACGACTGGCTGCAGCTGATCCTGCCCGCGCCGCTCTATCTGCGCGCGGCGCCGGCCGGCGACAGCGGCTTTCTGTCGGATGCCGAACAGGCCAGCATTGCCGCGACGCCCGGCATTACGCGCGCCGAGTTTCTGCGCGCCACGCAGATCACGCTCGACCCGCGCCTGCCGCCGGTCGCGCTGCTGGCACGGCCGATCGATGCGCGCGATCCGGGCGCGCGCCTGCCGCTTACCGGCGCCGCGCTGCCGCCGCGCGCCGGCGAGCCGCCGCCGGCATGGATTAGCGAAGCGATGGCCGACCTGTACCGGCTGCGCGTCGGCGGCCGGATCACGCTGCCGGTCGGCGGACGCCCCGTCGACTTCACGGTGGCCGGCATCTGGCGCGACTACGCGCGGCAGTTCGGCGCGGTCGTCATCGACGCCGCGCAATACCGCACGCTCGCCGCCGACACGCGCGCCACCGACGCCGCGCTATGGCTCGCGCCGCACGTAACGCCCGCGCAGGCCATCGCACGTATCCGCGAGCGGCTGCCGGGTGGCGCCCGGCTGACGTTCTCCGAGCCCGGCGAGATTCGCGCCGCGAGCCTGAAGATTTTCGACCGGAGTTTCGCGGTCACCTATCTGCTCGAAGCAGTCGCGGTGCTGATCGGCCTGTTCGGTATCGGCGCGAGCTTCGGCGCACAGGCGCTGGCGCGCACCCGCGAGTTCGGCGTGCTGCGGCATCTGGGCGTCACGCGCGGCCAGATCGGCGCGATGCTGGTGCTCGAAGGCGCGCTGGTCGCGCTGCTCGGCGTCGCGGCGGGCCTCACGCTCGGCGTGGTGATCGCGGCGGTATTGGTCTACGTGGTGAATCCTCAGTCGTTTCACTGGACCATGACGCTGCATATGCCGTGGGCGCTGTGCGCCGTGCTGGCCAGCGCGGTCGTGCTGGCGGCGGCGCTGACCGCGCTGTGGAGCGCCCGTTCCGCGTTGTCGGTCGACGCGGTGCGCGCGGTGCGCGACGACTGGTAACGCATACGATGAAACGACGCTCCTTTCTCGCCCTGCCCGTCGCGCTCGCGCCGCTCACTGCCCCGCTGATCGCGCCGCGGCTCGCACACGCCGCACGGCCGGACTATCCGCCGGTCACGAGCGGCCACCCGCTGGTGTTTCCGCGCGACTTCGGCGCCCATCTGCCGTTTCGCACCGAGTGGTGGTACGCGACCGGTTGGCTCAATACCCGCGACGGCGCCGCGCTCGGCTTCCAGGTGACCTTTTTCCGCTCGCGTCCGGATCTCGACGACGCGAATCCGAGCGCCTTCGCGCCGCATCAGCTGCTGTTCGCGAACGTCGCGCTCAGCGACCCGCGCGCGGGCGCCTTGCAGCTCGACCAGCGCTCGGCGCGCCGCGGCTTTGGCCTTGCCGACGCGAGCGAAACCGACACCAACGTACAGATCGGCGACTGGTCGCTGCAACGCAGTGCCGCCGCGGATGGCGCGAGTCTCTATCGGGTAGACATCGCCGCCGCGGACTTTGCGTTCGCATTTACGATGCGCGCCACACAACCCGTGCTGCTGAACGGCACGCACGGCGTAAGCCGCAAAGGCCCGCTGCCAGAACAGGCAAGCTTCTATTACAGCGAACCGGCATTGCGCGTGGCGGGCATGCTGACCAGCCAGCGCCGCGCAGGCGGTCAACCTGAAGCGGTCGAAGGCAGCGCGTGGCTCGACCATGAATGGTCGTCAGCGCTGCTTGCCGAACAGGCGGTCGGCTGGGACTGGATCGGCATCAACCTCGACGACGGCACCGCGCTCATGGCGATCCGCATTCGCGACAAGGCCGGCCGCACGTTCTGGGGCGGCGGCACCTTGCGCGATGCGCACGGTGCGACGCGCGAACTCGCGCAGCACGAAGTGAGCTTCACGCCGCTGCGCTGGTGGCGCTCGCCGCATACGGAGGCGCGCTATCCGGTGGCGATGCGCGTCGATGCGGGCGGGCTGCAGCTGGTGCTGACTCCGCTGTTCGACGATCAGGAAGTGGACAGCCGCGCCAGCACCGGCGCGGTGTACTGGGAAGGCGCGGTGACGGCGGCACGTCCGGCGAGCGACGGCCGCAGCGCGGCGCAGACGCTCGGCCGCGGGTATCTGGAGTTGACGGGGTACGTGGAGAAGCTGGAGTTTTAGCGGTCGTGTGGTTGGGTGTGAGTCGCGTGCGTGGCCGCGGGTGGCGTGTGTAGCCGCGGCTGGCATGTGTAGCCGCGGGTGGCGTGCGTAGCCGCAGGCGGCGTGCATGGCCGCAGGTGGCGCCGGTCGTGCGTGGTGAGTGGTGCGGCTCGCTCGCGTGCCGTGAACGCAGCGGTGCGCGCTCAGCGCTCGGACGCAACCGCCTTGGCAGGCTTCACACGCTCCGCTGCTGTCCGTCCGCCCCCTTCGACGCGAGGTTCATCGGCACGGCGCTCGACGGCACGGTGTTGGTCGCTACTGCGTTGCTGGGCGCCGCGCGGCTCAGCACTGCGCTCATCCGCACCGCGCTGGCTTGCGCGGTGCTGGTCGACACGCCGCCACACCTCGGCACACTGCCACGAGAGCAACGAAAGACAGCCGAAACTCACTTCGCGCATCCGCTTGACGAGCGCAAGCGAAATCGCCGCATTGTGATCGACGCCGAACAGCCGCGCGAGCAGCACCACTGCCGCCTCCTGCACACCGAGCCCGGCCGGCACGAAGAACGCCGCATGCCGCACCGCCTGGGTGATCGCCTCGATCGCCACCGCGCCGCCCACCGACACCGGATGCCCGAGCAGCTTCAGCGCCAGCCAGGTTTCGAGCGCGCCGAGCACATAGCCGGCCAGTTGCCACAGAAAGGCCCGCAACAACACGCCGGTACGCAGCATCAACGCATCGATGTCGACATCGAGCCGCTTGCCGTCGATACGTTGCAGAATCGGATTCGAAGCACCGAACAGCCGCTTCGCGAAGCGCTCGATCGTCACGAAGATGCCGCCGCGCCGCATCAGCACGACCACCGTCGCCGGCACCGGCAGCGACAGCACGAGGCCGAGCACGATCGCCATCCACCCGTCGCCGCGCTGCGACGACGCCACGATCAGCACCACACCGATCGCGGAGAACACATACTGCACCGCCAGCGTCACCACTACTTCGACGATCACCGACGCCGCGACCGCGCTGCCGTCCGGCACGCGCCATTGCGCAAGCCGGATGCCGATCACCTCGCCGCCGATGCCCGCCACCGGTAGCAGCCGGTTTACCGCTTCGCGCACGGTGGCCACCCACCACAAGAACGCGAGCGATGCGCGCCCATCGAGCAGCACCCGCCAGCCCTGTGCATCGAGCAGCAGCGGCAATGCATGCAACGGAATCAGCAGCAGCAGCGCGTAGCCGGCCTGCGCGATCATATGCAGCGCGCCGCCTAGTTCCAGCTTCAGCGTCATTGCCAGCAGAATCGCGATGCCGACCGGCAGGCCCAGCCAGCGCAGCCATTTCATGACAGCACCGCGCCCCGTGCGCACACGTCGCCGAAACCGCCGCGCAGCGCACCGGCCGCGGTCAATGCCGAAGCAACCCGCGGCGACAGCAGCGCATTCAGTTCGTCGGCATGGCGATAGCTGCGCATGCCTTCGGACAGCACGCCATCGCCGGGCGTGGCCGGATGACAATAGATCTCGCCTACGCCACGCGGCAGATGCGCAATCGCATCGAGCAGCACCGCCTCATCCATGCGCCCGGTGTGCGCAATGCCGACCACGTAGTCGTTATGCGCGATGCCGGCGCGCTGCAGACGCGCACGCACGCTCGCCATCCACGGCTTGATCCATGCCGGCGAATCCGCTTCGTAAGGCAAGCGCATCGCGCGCATGCCGTAGTCGCGGCCGATCTGCAGAATCATCGACAGCACGGTGGGATGCAGATGGAAATGCTTGTGCGTGTTTACATGATCGAGCACGAGGCCGGTGCGCCGGAACGCCTCGAATTGCGCGCGGATTTCCTGCGCGAGTTGCTCGCGTACATGCGGCAGAAAGAAGAAGCGAAACCCGTCGCGCACCATGCGGTCGCCGAAGCGGCCGTCCGCATCGACCAGCGCGGGAATCGCTTCGCGCGGCAGCAGCGCCGCGCCATCCGCGAGCACCAGGTGCAGGCCGACGCGCAGCTCCGGCAGACGGCGCGCACGCTCGATCGCATCGCACGCGGCCGGTGCGCCGACCATCAGGCTCGCCGCGGTCAGCACACCGTGCAGATGCGCGCGCTCCACTGCATCGTTGACACGTGTGTGCAAGCCGAAATCGTCGGCGGTAAAGATCAGCGCACGACTCGCGCGCTGCGGCGTCGCGCCAGCCGCGTTCACGCCTCGTGCGCCCTCAGGAAACGGAAGAACTCGACCCCTTCGCGCAGCCGCCGCTTCATCATGTCCCAGCTCATCAGCATCTCGCGGAGGATTTCCCAGATCTTCGACGGCCGGAAATAAAACTGCTTATAGAAGCGCTCGAGGTCGTGATAGATCTCGTCGCGCGACAGGTGCGGATAGCCGATCGCGGCCAGCTGCACGCCTTCCTTGCTGACGAGATTGATCACCTTGTTCTCTTCGAGCCAGCCGTTTTCGACTGCCTGCTTGTACAGCGTCGTGCCGGGATACGGCGCGGCCAGCGACACCTGGATCGTATGCGGGTTGATGTCTTTCGCGTACGCGATGGTCTTTTCGATGGTCTCTTTGGTCTCGCCGGGCAGGCCGAGAATAAAGGTGCCGTGAATCTTGATGCCGAGCTTGCGGCAATCTTCGCTGAACCTGCGCGCGATGTCGGTACGCAAGCCCTTCTTGATGTTCAGCAGGATCTGGTCGTCGCCCGATTCGTAACCGACCAGCAGCAGACGCAAGCCGTTTTCCTTCATGATCTTCAGCGTTGCATACGGCACGTTCGCCTTCGCGTTGCAAGACCACGTCACGCCAAGCTTGCCGAGACCGCGCGCGATTTCTTCGACGCGCGGCTTGAAGTCGGTGAAGGTGTCGTCGTCGAACATGATCTCCTTCACTTCAGGCATGTTGTCGCGAATCCACTTCACTTCTTCCAGCACGTTCTCGACCGAGCGCGTGCGATAGCGATGGCCGCCGACCGTCTGCGGCCACAGGCAGAACGTGCAGCGCGAACGGCAACCGCGGCCGGTGTAGATCGACACGTACGGATGCTTCAGATAGCCGATAAAGTAGTTGTCGATCTTCAGATCGCGCTTGTAGACCGGGGCGACGAACGGCAGCGCGTCCATGTCTTCGAGAATCGGCCGCGCTTCGTTGTGCTCGATCGAGCCGTCCGGCGCGCGATAGCTGAGGCCTTGAATCTGCGCGAACGGCTTGCCTTCGGCCACTTCCTTGCAGGTGAAATCGAATTCTTCGCGGCATACGAAATCGATCGCGTCGCTGGCGGTCAACGAATTGTGCGGATCGACCGCCACCTTCGCACCGACCATGCCGATCAGCACGTTCGGCTTGCGCGCCTTCAGGTCTTGCGCGAACAGCGCATCGGTCGGAAACGACGGCGTGCTGGTGTGAATGATGACCAGCTCGTATTGCTGCGCAATGTCGAGCGCCGCATCAACCGAGATGCCGTCGGCCGGCGCATCGAGCACGCGGCTGTCGGGCACCAGCGCGGCCGGCTGCGCGAGCCACGTCGGGTACCAGAACGAACGGATCTCGCGCTTGGCCTGGTAGCGCGAACCCGCGCCGCCGTCGAAGCCGTCGTACGAGGGCGCTTGCAAGAACAATGTTTTCATCTTCACTCCGACCTGCATTCAATCGTGTTTTTCAGGTATGTAGGCATGCACTGCGCTCTATCTGCCATCGGAAACTTCGAGCACATCGGTGGTGGTCTCGAGTTCGGCTGCGTCGACTTCATCGGCCACCTCGAGTGCAACCGGCACACGTGCGCCGCGCCAGATCACATATGAGCCAAAACCGCTAACCAGCCACTGTAACATCAGCATTGCATCGCGTAGCGGCACCAGCGGAAGGTCGCGCCAGAAGGCGCGCAAGCCTTGCGAACCTTGCGCGTGAATCAGCAGACGCGCGGTCACGCCGATCAGCGCGACGCCCGACATCACGGCGGCCGCCGGCATTGCTGCGGGATCGCCGTGAAAGGATTTCGCAAGACGGGCGCCCAGCACGATCCACGGCGACGTGAAGGTGATGAACAGGAATGCGAAACCCGCCGGGTTGACCGAGCGGATCGTGCGCAGCCAGCGCGTCTCGCGCTGCCACAGCGCGGCAAGGCTCGTTTCGATCACGTCGGTCGCTACCGTCACGTCGGACAGCACGGTTCGCAGGCCGAGCCGGCGCACGTGTTCGGTCAGCCAGTAGTCGTCCGCCAGACAGTTCTTCAACGGCCCGAAGCCGCCGATCCGCGCGAAGGTCTCATGGCGCAACGCGAGCGTCGCGCCAAAGCCGAACTTGCGCGAACCCGATGCGTGCGCAACCAGTACCGAAGGCAAAAACCATTCGTTGACGAACAGCGCGCCGACGCGCGACCAGAAGCCGCCGACGCCGCTTGCGCGATACAGGCACGTCACCACGCCGATGCGCGGATCGGCGAGCGGCGCGCAGACGCGCTGCAGATAGTCAGGCTCGACGGCGATATCGCTGTCGGCGATCACCAGCAGATCGTAGCGCGCGCGTTCGGCGAGATTGATCAGGTTACTGACTTTCAGATTGCTGCCGTGTACGCGCGAGTCGACCACCAGATCGATATCGCAATGCGGGTAGGCCGCTTGCAGCCGTTCGACCACCGCGATCGCCGGATCGTGCGGCGACGACACGCCGAACAGCAGTTGAAAGCAAGGGTGGGTTTGCTCGCAGAATGTTGCGAGGTTTTCGTAAAGGCGTGGCTCAGCGCCGCACAGCGGTTTCAATACGCTGATCGCGCCTGGCAGTGCAGCCGACCGTGCGCCGGCCGGAGCATGCCGCGCGCGGCGCGCGCGTTCGGCGGTAATGCGCCGGCGCATCAGGCCGGAAGCGAATGCTGCGTAAAGCGTCGCGCTCCAGCAGATGGCCATCAGCAGCCATTGTGCGCAGACGGTCCAATGCGTCGTCATCGCAAGGGCGCCTCACTAAACCGCCGTGTATCGGTAAACGCACGGAACATTATCTTTAATATGACAAACATCGACATTGCCTCGTGCTTACCGATCGACGAGAGCGTAAGGTTTGGATGTGAAGCGCAGATGAAGCACGACCAGCGCCAGCCACGGGCACTTTACCGAAACCCGGACGAGTTCGCACGGTACTCGTGCTCCGCTAGCGTAGTCGCGCTTCAGCGCTTTGTCGAAGGCGAGGTGCGCGATACAGCGCACGGCCGTCACGCAGCACACGATGAAGGCGAGGCCGGCCAGCCGGAACCAGAGATTCTGAAAGGAATGATCCGCCACACCGAACAGATGCGCGATCACCATGCCGACTTCGATGCACACCGCGCATAGCGACGCGGCCATCAAATGAACTCGCAGCATGTCGATCGTGGTTTGTTTCATGGCTTTAACCAGAACGCGTAGCGCGAAACATGTCGATTTTCTTTCTGCCTGATTGCGATACGTTGACAGTTGCGCAATGCACTCTTTACGTCGCACGCCTTGGCGCGCGCTTTTGTCCTGGCAAGCGCGCTTTCGCTTTGCACGGCGGTCGTGCGACACGTCATCGAATTATGCTAGCAGGCACAACCTGAAGGGAAGATTAAGCACGCTGGATACGCGGCATCGCAGTGTGCGGTGATGCCGCGTATCTTGCCGTCAAGCACAAAAAGTGCTTGCCACAGGCATCGATCGAACGAACGTGCAGCGTTCGCCCAGGGGTGCGCGGGCGCACAGGCCGCTCGCGTTTGCCTTGTCTTTAGAATTATCGAGGCATGTTTTTACGTTAATGTTATGCGGCCGCTTCACCGGGCATACTAAGCTTGTGCGACTTGGCGTTTTGCATCAGCAATGGTGTCTTGGCATGCCGCACAATAAGCCCATACAACAACTCGATATCCAGCCTGACAATCGCATTTTCGCCCACATGATCGACGACGAAGCGAACCCGTGCCTGTCCTGCGGCGCGTGCTGCCAGCATTTCCGCGTTTCCATGTATATGGGCGAGATGGCCAGCGCGCCCGGCGGCACCGTACCCGATGAGCTGGTAAGCCGCGTCAATGCGTTCATGGTCTGTATGAAAGGCACCGAAACGGGCGGCCGCTGCGTCGCGCTGCGCGGCGCAGTGGGTCAAGCCGGCGTGCACTGCGGCATCTATGCGATGCGGCCGACGCCATGCCGCGAGTTTCGCGTGTGGGACGACGACGGCGAGCCGAATCCGGATTGCCAGCGCCTGCGGGTCGGCATCGGTTTGCCGCAGCTAGCGGCGCTGCAGGTCTAAAGCGCTGCACGGCGGCGCGCAGCGGCCATGCGTTGCACGCCGCGCGTCTAGCGCCTTGCGTTCCGCCTTTAGCGTTTCAGGCGTTCGATCAGCGCGATGCCCGCAGCCGGGTTATGCACCTTGTGACCGCTGATCACGTACAGGAACACGTCGCGCGCTTCGCGCGGCGCATCGCCTTGCGCTACCGTCTGCAGATTCTTAGGCATGCCACCCGCCGCCCATGTGCGCGCGCACTCGGCCCATGCGTCGAGCGCGGCATTGTCGTAGCCCTGCGCGTAGGCATCGGTAGTGCCCATGATGCGCGCATAGACGAACGGCGCGGTCACGTCGGCGATCTGCAGGTACTTCGAGTCGCCGGCCATCACGATCGCTACGCCGTATTTGCGTGCGAGCGCAACGAACTCGGGATCGCGAAAACTCTCGTGCCGTACTTCGACCGCGTGCCGCAATGCGCGGCCGCCGGCTTGCGGCGGCAGCAATGCGAGAAACGCGCCGAAGTCTTGCGCATCGAACTGCTTGGTGGGCGCAAACTGCCAGTTGATCGGGCCGAGCTTGTCGCCCAGTTCGAGGATGCCACTGGCGACGAAACGCTCGATCGATTCGCCCGCTTCCGCCAGCACGCGGCGATGCGTGGCGAAGCGCGGCGCCTTGAGCGCGAACACGAAATCGTCCGGCGTTTCGTCGCGCCACTTCGCAAACGACTCAGGCTTTTGCGAGCCGTAGAACGTGCCGTTGATCTCGATCGACGTCAGCTGCCGGCTCGCGTATTCGAGTTCGCGCTTTTGCGTCAGGCCTTCGGGATAGAAGACGCCACGCCACGGTTCGAAAGTCCAGCCGCCGATGCCGACGCGGATCGTGCCTGCGGCGCCGCGGGGGGATGGTTTTGCGGTTGACGGCTTTACCGCGAGGGTATCTGCGGCGGGGGTCTTCGCCGCAGGGGTCTTCGCCGCAGGGGTCTTCGGAGTCTTCGGCGTCTTCGCAACAGCAGGCGTCTTTGCAGCAGCAACCTTCTTCGCGGGCACCTTGACCGCAGCAGTCTTCTTCGCAGGCACCCTGCCCGCAGGTGACTTCTCCGCAGCCGCCTTTGCCGGCGCGCCCTTGGCCGCAACCTTTTTCGCGCCGACGGTTTTAGTCGCCGCGCCAGCAGCCCTCTTGACGCCGGCCTTACCCGTTGCCTGCG
>Ga0310813_10001697_pt1 | contig 13316 bp, 12 predicted proteins | sample YN3metagenome_FD_203086 | JGI IMG/M metagenome (GOLD analysis project Ga0310813, IMG submission 203086) | Soil microbial communities from experimental microcosm in Duke University, North Carolina, United States - YN3 | ecosystem: Engineered > Artificial ecosystem > Soil microcosm > Unclassified...
TGTCCAGCCTCATCGAGCACCCGGCCGCGCACGACATATCGAGCAATGCCACCATTGCTGCCAACCCGCTGGGGCTGGACTCCACCCAGCTGACCCATGTATAGGAACGTGCTGCCCGACGCAGCGTAGTCAACCGTACCATCCGGTTGGACGTACGTCCCCAGATTTGTCGAGTAGCGCCCGAGCTGAAGCCTTGCCGTGATGTTCAACGCGCTGCGGAAAGGACTGAACGGCTGGAATGGCTGGTGCACGATCGTGTAGTCCAGCGCGAAGTCACCAATCGCCGTGAGCAGACTGCCGCCGAACTGTACGCGGGGGCGGCCCTCTGCAACCGTGATCTGCTGTACCAGCCCGACCCGGGGCGAAACCCGCTCACGCAGGCTCAAGATCGGCGTGGTGGTCACGGCGCGGCCTTGCGGGCGGCTCTGCAGGACGAAGAGCTCGCCATCAAGCCACGAGGCCAGATTGCGACCGAGCGCGACGAACGAGCTCAGGTTGCTCACGCTGTCCGTGTGTGAGTCATAAATGCCGGCTGAGATCCGCAGCTCACCGGTACGGCCACCCAGGAAGATCGAATTACCCCAAGCGCGGCTCGGAACCGCGACGTCGGCGGAGTCCTGGATGAAATGCTGCCGCCCCACACCGATCGAAAAATCGGACGTCAGCTGATAGGTGACCTCGAGATTTTCGCGATCGACGTCGGTTTGGAGCGGTGCCGGGACCGGAGCGCGCCGGAATCGGCTTGGGTTGTAGACGTAAGAACCGCGGAAACCGAACCGCCCGGAGCGAGCTACGAGGCTGGCGGCGCCGTAGGGTCGTCCGGACCCCGTGCCCGCGACCAGCGCCGCCGTTACGTCTGGCGTCGCCTGCCACTGGATGCCTGGGACTACCGCCTGGTGTTCGGCCACGATGGCCGTCGTGCTGAGTCGTAGCGTCGGCGACAGGCTGTGCTGCACGAAGAGCGCGCCCATTGGAGCCTGGGCCCTCGCAGCCAGGAATGCCGGAGCCGCCAGTCCTTCCGAGCTTGCTCCCCCGAAGGCGACGAAGCCGGTGCGACCCTGAGTTCGAGCGTAACTGGCTCCCTGCACCAGCAGGTTGTACCCGTTGCCGAAGACGTCGGTGGGATAGCGGACCACCAGAGCGTCGTTGCCGATCCGGAGCGTGTCTTTGCCGATCGACTTGCGCATGAACGCGCCCAGCCGAAGGCCGTCGAGGTAGCCAAGGCCGACCCAACCCTCGACCCCGTTCCGCCAGACGTTGGTCGCCACGCCATAGCCGCCGGTGAGGGATGAGCCGCCGCCCTGGACTTCGAACACGGTTTGGGCGGATGCGGGACGAGCCCCCACGATGAGTGCGACAGCAGCCAGGGCGCTCGCGACGAGCGCCCTGATCAACCCCCGGCGCAGCGACTCAACGACCGTCGGCGCTGGCGGGTGCTCGGGCGATCCCGCTCGAAGGAGCATCGGAGCTCCGGGCGCTCTCACTCGCCGGATGGTCAGCTGGCGTAGCAACGAGCATCGTGTCGATGGAGAACTTGGCGAACCGGAGGGCTACCCGTTCCGGCGGCTGTTCCAGATCCCAGGCGAGCTCGACCCAGCGACGATGGTGGGGCAGTAGCGGAAAGGCTCCAGCTGCCCGGCTCTGTCCCTTCGCGGTCATCGTGAGCTCGAGCACGCGCCCCAGGTGGGAGCTCAAGTTCTCCAGCTGTACCCGTGCGGTCTTACCAGCTGAGTCGAGCTCGAGCCGCCGGACGACGACCTCTGTCTTCTGCAGCGGCTGTTTCTGATTCAGATACACCACGTGCGGAAGAATGATGCGAAGATTGAGGCCGTTGTCGGTTCGGGCACCGCTCATGGCGGCGGTGATTGCGAACCATGCCGGCAGCGAGTCGGTGCGCGCTTCGTAGAACACGGTGTAGGTGGAGCGCGGCGCCAGGCGAAAGCTGGTCGCCGACAGCTTGATCTTCACTCGCCCGGTGTCGAGTGGGGTCCCCACGACTTCGCCCTTCTCGGTGACGTCGAACCCGTTGACGTCGAGGACCACGGTGAGAGGGAAGATCGAGCCGTTCGACAGCTGGACACTCGAACGGGCACGCTCCTGGTACTCAGCTATCGGGGGGCTGACGCTTTGTGCGGGAAGGACGGTGGGAAGGAATAGCGCGATGGCGCCGAGAGCGAGCATGACTCTAGCCCGGCGGTGGTGGCCTCCGATGTAGTACAGCACCGTACGTCCCATAGGTCCTCATTGAGTGACCGCCACCAGGTTGAGCGTGCCGGCATAGGTCCCGGCCGGAAGTGACGGCGATCCGTTCAGGTCGACCCGCAGCTGGAGCTGATCGGTTCGTTCCCCCCGTGCGTTACCGGTGCCGATCGGCTCCAACACGAGGAGCAGCGAGCCTCCGTTCGATCCCACCATCCCCCCGTTCGCGGTCAACGAGGCGCGGATGAACGGAGAGAATCCTTTCGCGGCCCCGGTCGCGACTCGTCCCAGTACCGCGGCCGAGGGGATCGCGGAGCCGCCATTGGCCAGGGCCCGCGCCGGCACTTCAAAAAACGCAAGGACCGCCACGCTCGCGGTCTGTGCGGGGTCGACGCTCCACGAAGTCGTGAACGGGAGTGGAGAGAAGTCGTTGATGCCGCTCGACAAGCTGCCCGGCAGGGTGAGAGAGCCGCCTGCTGGAAGCGTGATGCCGACCGAGGCGAGCTTTGCCGCCGAGATCGCGATCGTCCGGACCGGGGAGGTTGCGCCGGTTTGCGCAAGGAGCGCCGGCGCCAGCAGCATGGCGGCGGCGAGAACAGGAACCGAGCGGGCCGACAACATGCTCCAACCTACGGCGCGGCTGAGAGGGCCGCCAATTGCTGAGGCCGTCCACCGCCGCTGTCTCCGGATCGATTACGCCGGGCACCACCTTGCTGAGGGTTACTTTCGACCTCCCGCCCGCCCGGGTTGAGCGTCGGGGCGGCGCGCGCCTGGCGCGCCCTACTGCGTCACTGCCTCGATGTTCAGGGTCCCGCTGTACGTTCCCGGCGGCAGCACTCCCGCGCCGGTCAAGTCGAGTTGCAGACTCAGGTTATCGGTCCGGGTCTGGGTCTTGTTGGCCCCCGAGATATTGATCTGGAACAGCCGCAAGCTGCCGCCGGCCGTTCCGATCCCGCCCACAGCGTTCTGGGTGAAGGCTGTGAACGTCGCCGGAAACGAGGTTGGCGCTGGTGCTCCTGGCGTCAGCATCCCCTTCATCCGGCTGGACGGGATGTTGGTGCCCACCCCGTTCGTGAGCGCCTGGCTCGGCGTCGCGAACCAGCCGATCACGTTCACGCTTCCCGTTTGTCCCGGGTTCAGATCCCATTGGGTTTGGATCACGACTGGAGTTGGGAAGTTGTTCGTTGTGTTGTCGGTCAGCGTCCCGAGCGTCTGTGCGGCGCCCGAGATTACTCCCATCGTCAGCTTGCCGGTCTTGGTCGCTGCCAGCGAGACGATCCTCGCCGTCGAAACAGTCCCCGCCTGGGCAGCCGCCTGCTCCTCCGGCACCGCCACAAGGGCGGTGAGGAGCAACAAGCGGAGCCAGGGACGGTGGAGAGTCATGGGCGGCGCCGGCGAGCGTCGCCTTTACTGCACGATCGCCTGAAGATTCAGCGTGCCGGTGTACGTGCCTGGGATCAGGTTGGCGTGGCCGGTCAGGTCGATCTGGAGATCGAGGTTGTCGGTACGGTTGCCCGCCAACGAAGCCGTGCTCTGGGTGAACAGCGTGAGGCTGCCGCCCGCCGTCCCGATCGTGCCGACGCCGGCCTGGGTAAACGCGGTGTAGCTGGTCGGCGTACCGGTGGTCACCCGACCCTTGATGTATTGCGTGGTGATGAAGTTGGCCCCACTCGCCAGCGCCTGAGCCGGGGTGGCGAACGAGCCGACCAGCACCACATTGCTGCCGGCGTTCAGATCCCACGTGGTCGTGACGTTGACCGGTGAGGCAAAGTTGTTGGTGGTGTTGTCGGTCAGGCTGGCCAGGGTCTGGGTGCCGCCCGAGTTGATCAAGAGGCTCAGCACCGAGCTCTTGGTCGCGTTGATGTTCACCGTCGCGAGCGACGAGGTGAGACCGACCTGGGCGACTGCGGGGCTGACTCCGACCAGGATGGCAGCTACCGCGCCCAGAAGCGTACCCTTCGTTGACAGCTTCATTGCCGACTCCGCCGCTAAAGGTTTGGCCTCAGCTACCTGCACAGAGGCTGTGACACTCCGCCGTGCCGGCGCGCAGAAACAAGGAGCGTGCCACCTATCACACATTTTGCCAGAATGTCAGGTTATTGAACGGTTGAGCGGGCGTTCGATACGGCAGATTTGTCTGGCTGCAGCGGATCGCGGTGGCAGGTGATGGGGTGGAGCTTGGCCGGTGCTGATCGGGCAGCGGACTGGAATGGGCAGCTGTACTACCCTATATCCCAATGCTTTGGCAAGCCAAATTGGGTCTTCGGGGTGGTCATTAGCGGGTTGGTTTTGGTCGGAGAAACCCCCCTGCAGGCAGGCTACGGCCGCTAGCGTGTGAGCCCAGCGAACCGCCGGCTAGAATAGGGCACAGATTCCAGACAGTGCAACGGCATTGGCGGGCTCCCGCCGGCGGCTCTCTGTCAAATTGCGGCATAGGGTCTGCCCGTTGGGCGGCACCCTATTCGTCGTGCTCCCGATGCTTCTCCTTTCCCTCCTCTTCTTGGATGTGAAGTCCGCCGGGTCTGACCAGCCGGATCGTCCCACCGAACGACTCGAGCTCGATCCTCGCGCTTCCGTTCCCGATGGTGAAGTCGAAGCGCCTCCCATGACGCTCCGTCAGCGTCACCGGGAAGGCAGATTCGAAGTCTCCCTGGAAAGTCGAAACCGACACTTGGGCACCGGTCCCTTCGGGAATCACCACCGTCACTTCTCCGTTGTGGGTGGTCAGCCGATAGCGCCCGTTCGCGCGAATGGTGCCGTCGTAGTTGACGTCGCCGTTGACGGTGTTCGCTTCGACGTTGTCCGATTGAACCTGAATGAGATTGACGTCTCCGTTGACGGTCTCGGCCTGCAGCTCGCCGCTGATGTTGCGCACGTTCACGTCGGAGTTCACCGAGTTGACGTCGATCTTGCCTTTGGCATCGGTCAACGACACATCGCCCTGGACCGATCGGAGCGACACGAGGCCGTCGCCTCCGACCACGACGACGTCCCCTTCCACAGTCTCTGCGTTGACCGGACCCTGGACACCATCGACACGCATGTCGGCTGTAACTCCGGACAAACGGATTGCCATCCAGGTGGGAACCGTGAGCTGGTAGTCCAGGTTGGGCGGCCCGGAGCGTCCACCTGCACTGTGGATGCTGACGAGGCTCGCTGTCTGGTCGATGGCCACGTGGAAGCGGCTCGATCCCGAGGTTTGCACCCGGACCGCGTTGCGGGCCCACGTGTGCACGACGATGTCGCCGGCATGCGTGTTCAGCTCGAGCCGCTGACCCCGCTGCACCGTAAAGGTGGTGTCGGTATCGGAAGTAAACAGCGTCGCGGTCAACGCCAGGACAAGCAACACGAAATCGGCTCCTTTCAGCTCCGGGCCGCCACGAGGTCGGCGGCTTGACGGAGGAGGTCAATCTTGCGGCGCATGGTCCGCGCGAGGTGGGCGTTCAAGTAGCTGTTGCTGGGATCGGCGGCGAGGGCGCGACGCGCGTCCGCGATGGCCCGGTCGATGAGCGCCAGATTCCGCTCGAGCACCCGCACTGTGGTCGTGTCCAGCGTGCCCCGGCCTTGCTTGAGCACGCGCTGAAGGTCTGCGACGGCTGCATCGTACTTCTGCTCCGCCGACCCCGGTTGCCCGGCCGGCACTGCAAGCGGGCCGGCCGGCGACAGAGCGACCGGCTGAGGCGCCGCGGGCGGCAGGGGGGCAACCGTCGGCGCCAAGTGGCCGGCGGCGAACCAGACAGCTCCCCCCGAGACGGCCGCGGCGGCCAGGCACGCCGCGGCGAGCTGCGGGAACGAGAAGCTCCAACGTCGGGTCTTGCGTGCGGCTGCGATGGGTGTTGCCGGCGCTTCGCCTCCGATCCGCGCCGCGATGCCGGGCCACAGATCGCTTCGCGGCGCTCGGGCGGGGAGCCGGCGCGCGCGATCGATGACGTGGCTCAGCTCCTCCAACGCCGCGGTGCAGCTGGGGCAGGCGTCCAGGTGGCGTTCCAACGCGCTTCTTTCGGCGTCGGTGAGCTCGCCATCGAGATAGTCCGACAGCCGGGCCGCCCAGGGATCGCTCATCATGCGCAACGCTCCATTACGGGTCGAGATGCCGTCGCAGCGCCATGCGGGCCCGGTGCAGCTGCGACTTCGAGGTGCCTACCGCCAGTCCCAGCAGGTTCGCGATCTCCTCGTGCCGATAGCCTTCGACGTCGTGCAGCACGAACACCTGTCGAGCCCCATCGGGAAGCCGAGCAATGGCCGTTTCGAAATCCAACGACAGCTCGGGGACTCCACGTCCGGCCGATACGGTGGCAAGCGCGGTGTCATCAGGGAGGAACCGATCCCGTCGTTGACCCAGCATCTGGCGGCGCCCCAGAATCACGTTGACCGCGAGTCGGTGGAGCCAGGTCCCGAAGGCGGCCTCGCCCCGATAGGTGGCGAGTTTCTGCCAGGCTCGCACGAACACGTCCTGAGTGACTTCGTCGGCATCCTCGTCGTTCAACATGCGCCGCACCAGGGAGTGCACCCGGCCCACGTGGGCGCGGTAGAGGCGCTCGAAGGCGTGGGCATCCCCGCTGGCGGCCAGGGCGGCCTCCACGGCATCCGTGTCGTTCCGATCGATGGCGCGATCTCGCTGCAGCAGCGTGGCTCCGGATCCTGAGAACGGCATGTACTGCGTTGGATAGACAGGAAGTTAGGAAGGTTGCAAGGGGGGAAGCCATTAGCCGTTAGCCTTTGGCTGTCGGTCGGTGTAGTTCGCAGCTTGACTGACTGCCACCAACAGCTAACGGCTAACGGCCAAAAGCCGAATGGCTGGCGGCTACTTCATCGCAAACCGCTCGGGGAACTGCTTTACGATGCCATCGGCCAGCGGATCCGCGATCATCTTCATGTGGCCGGCGGCGTCGCGCGCTTTGGCGTACGCACCCTTGGTATCGCCGGCGGCCTGGGCGTCGATGACGTCCTTGAGCGTGACGATGTGGGTCTTGACCAGTCCCGCGACCACGTCCTTCGGCAAATTGGGATTGGCGGCATTGATGAAGGCGCCGAAGTCTCCGGCATATCCGAGGAGCGCGTTAACTGCGCGGTCCTGCTTGCCCTTGTCCTTGGTCGCCAGGCCGGTCGTGTAGTCCACCACAAAACCGATGTGCTTTCGCCAGAGGGCGAGGAAGGCGGCCTCGGCATCGGGGCCGTAGACCGACCCGATCGCCTTCGACAACGCGACCGAGTTCATGTCGAGCGCGGCCGCGGCGCCCTCGAACTCCGCTTGTCGCCCGCCCAGCGCCGCGCCGGTCGCAGAGGCGGCGAGATAGACGTGCTCTTCCAGCATGGTGTTCAGCCCGACCCTGAGGTCGGCGCCCTTCATCTGAGCGTGTAGCGGTCCAACGGGGGATAGCGCTAGGGCGACCAGCGCCGCGCCGGCCGCGAGGGTAGAGCGAATGCGCATGAGTTACTTCTCTCCTTTCGAGACGACGCGGACTTCGCCGCGCATGAACGAGTGGCGCTTGCAGTAGTAGGACCACGTGCCCACCGAATCGAAGCGCACCGACGCCACCGCGCCCTTCTTCAGGAGCGGGCGATCGAACATCCCGCTCGGGCCCTCGGGATCGCCGGCTGTGACCGTGTGCTCGATATCGTCGGCATTGGTCCAGGTGACTGTGGTCCCCGGCGTCACCTCGAGCACCTTGGGACCGAACGTGAAGGTCTTGACAGTGACCGTTGGCGGCACGGCGGGGCCGAGCATTGCCGTTGCGGCGGCAAGGGCCAAACACGCTGGCACGATTTGCATCTCCGGCTCTCCGCGATGAGGTGAGTCACGAGTCACCTCATCTACGCCGGTCCGGGCGCGGACGGATTGCATGGTCCGATGGGCATGCCCGGCGCCGACGGCGGCGCCTCTTGGCGCGACCGCTCCACGCGCATAAGGTTCTCGCCGATGAGCACATCCACCTCCGCACCCGCCATCAGCGCCCCGACCGGTTCCACGCTTTCCTGCAAGGGATGGCATCAGGAGGCAGCGCTCCGGATGCTGATGAACAACCTCGATCCGGCCGTAGCGGAACGGCCGGAGGACCTCGTCGTCTACGGAGGGAGCGGTAAGGCGGCACGGAACTGGGCCTGCTACGAGAAGATCGTCGAGACACTCCGCCGCCTGGAGAACCACGAGACGCTGCTGGTGCAAAGCGGCAAGCCGGTCGGCGTCTTCCGCACCCACGAAGAGGCGCCGCGGGTATTGATCGCGAACGCGCACCTCGTACCCCGGTGGGCGACCTGGGACGAGTTCCGCCGGCTCGAGTCGCTGGGTCTCACGATGTACGGCCAGATGACCGCGGGCTCCTGGATCTACATCGGCACGCAGGGCATCCTGCAGGGAACGTACGAGACGTTTGCCGAGTGCGCGCGACAGCATTTCGGCGGGTCCTTGGCCGGCCGGCTGGTCGTGACCGGCGGCCTCGGCGGCATGGGTGGTGCCCAACCCCTCGCAGCCACCATGAACGGGGCGGCGTTCCTGGGTGTGGACGTAGATGCGGAACGGATTCGGCGGCGGGTGGAGACGGGGTACTGCGATCGGCTTTGCACCGAGCTGGACGAAGCCTTAAGGCTGCTGCTCGACGCGACGCGAAGCGGGCTGGCGCTCTCGGTGGGATTGGTCGGCAACATCGCGGAGGTGATGCCGGAGCTGGTCCGGCGCGGGATCGTCCCTGACGTCATCACCGACCAGACATCCGCCCATGACCTTCGGGTGGGCTACATCCCAGTCGGCCTCTCACTCCCCGAGGCGGCGCGACTGCGAGAGCGAGATTCCGCCGGCTACGAGACTCGGGTGCTCGATTCGATGGTCCAGCACGTGGAGGCCATGCTGGCGCTCAAAAGCCAGGGTGCGGTGGTCTTCGATTACGGCAACAACCTCCGCGGCCAGGTCGCCGATCACCGGGGGCTCAGCGAAGCCTTCACGATTCCCGGGTTCGTGCCCGAGTATATCCGTCCCTTGTTCTGTCGCGGCGCCGGTCCCTTCCGTTGGGCGGCGTTGTCGGGCGACCCCGCCGACATCGCAGCGACCGACCGTGCCGTGCTGGAGACCTTCCCCAAGAACGAAGCGCTGGGTCGTTGGATTTCGCGCGCGCGGGAGAAGGTCCATTTCCAAGGCCTTCCGGCTCGCATCTGCTGGCTGGAATACGGTGAGCGGGCCGAGATGGGCTTGCGGTTCAACTGGATGGTGAAGACGCGTCGCGTGGCCGCCCCGCTGGTGATCGGACGCGACCACCTCGACACCGGCTCGGTCGCGTCGCCCAACCGAGAAACCGAAGCAATGCGCGACGGCTCCGATGCGATTGCGGACTGGCCGCTCCTGAATGCGATGCTCAATACGGCGTGCGGCGCGAGCTGGGTATCGCTACATCATGGCGGCGGCGTGGGGATCGGCTATTCGATTCACGCCGGCATGGTGATCGTGGCAGATGGAACTGACACAGGAGATCGCCGGCTCGAGCGCGTGCTCACCGCCGACCCCGGCACCGGGGTGATGCGGCACGCGGATGCGGGGTATGAGATCGCGGTCGAAACCGCGCGGGAGCGCGGGGTGGATCTCCCTATGATCAACCGCGTGAAGAGTGAACAGTAACCAGTGAACCGGAGGCTCAGTCTGCGCACGGAGGCGCCTGTTCACCGTTCGCTGTTCACCATTCACGTTTTGTAGTTGTCATGCATCTCCTCCGCAACATTGGCCTGCTCGCGACCTGCCGTGCCGAAGGCCTCCAGGGTGACATCCATGCCATACCCCACGCCGCGCTGGCGTGGGACGACGGGCGCATCGTTTGGGTTGGGCCGGAATCGGACTTGCCCGCGCGGTTTCAGGCGGGCGAAACGCTGAGCGCTGGCGGACGCCTGGTCATTCCCGGCCTGGTGGACTGTCATACCCATCTCGCTTTCGGCGGCTGGCGGGCGGAGGAGTTCGAGCGCCGCGTGCGGGGAGAGAGCTATCTCCAGATCGCCGCCTCGGGCGGCGGGATTGCCGCGACCGTACGAGCGACCCGCGCCACCTCGGAGGACGTGCTGCTCGCGCGGGCCGCCGCCGTACTCGAGGGCATGTTGGCGCTGGGCGTCACCACGGTCGAATGCAAGAGCGGCTATGGGCTCGACGAAGCCTCCGAGCTCAAGCTGCTCCGGGTCTATCGCAGGCTCGCCGAGCAAGGGCCGCTGCGACCGGTGCCTACGCTCCTGGCCGCACACGCAGTTCCCTCCGAGTATCGCGATCGACGCGACGCCTATGTCGCGCTCGTGGTCGACCGAATCATTCCTGCTGCGGCCCGGGAGCGTTTGGCTCGCTGCTGCGACGCGTTCGTTGAGGACGGTGCCTTCACCGTGGACGAAGCGCGACAGATACTCCGCGCCGGGCGGGCTGCCGGACTGGCGCCTAAGCTCCATGCCGATCAGCTGACGTCGGGGGGCGGGGCCGAGCTCGCAGCGGAGTTGGGTGCCCTCTCGGCGGACCACTTGGAATGCGTGTCGACCGGCGGGATCGCGGCGCTCCGCCAGGCGGGGGTGGTGGCCGTGAGCTTGCCGATCGCAACTCTATACCTGGGTCAGGCGCCGATGCCGGCCCGCCGGTTGATCGATGCCGGCGTGCGGGTGGCGGTCGCGACCGACTTCAATCCGGGCTCAGCGCCGAGTTGGCATCTTCCGCTTGCCCTCACACTCGCGTGTACCCTGCAGCGAATGACGCCGGCGGAGGCTCTCAAGGGTGCGACCATTCACGCCGCTAGGGCCATCGGACTGGAATCGGAGATCGGTTCGCTCGAGGTCGATAAGGCCGCCGACTTCGCGATCATAGACGCGCCCGAAGTAAATCACTGGCTGTATCAGTTTCGTCCCAATGCCTGCGTCGAAACTGTGATAGGGGGCGTGACTCGATGGCGGGCCTGATGACGCCCGAGGAGCTGCTCGCGCGGCTGGTCGCCTTCGATTCGTCCAGTCAGGTCAGCAATCGCCCGATCGCCGATTTCATTTGCGACTATCTCGACGCTCCTGACGTCCGGATCTTTCGCAACCCATCGGCGGGGGGCGACAAGCTGAACCTGGTGATTGCCGGCGGCCCTAGCGGGGACCATGCCGGTGGACTGACGCTCTCCGGGCACCTCGATACCGTTCCCTTTTCCGAACCGGATTGGGTCAGCGACCCACTCTCCCTGACTCGGCGGGACGCCTGCCTCGTCGGGCGTGGCGCGTGCGACATGAAGGGGTTCCTGGCGCTGGCGATTCACCGATTCGCAAGCATACCTAAGGCGCCGCTGCGCCGTCCGCTGGTCCTTCTCCTCACTCACGACGAAGAACTGGGCACCCTGGGCTCACGCCGCTTCGTCGAGACGTGGACTGGCGCAGTGGCACTGCCGCGTGCGACCGTGATCGGAGAGCCGACCTCGCTGTCGGTGATCCGGCTCCACAAGGGCCATCTCAAGCTTCGAGTGGTCATCCAGGGTCGGGCGGGCCACAGCGCATACCCCGCAACGGGGACCAACGCGATCGAGCTGGCGGGTGCGGTAGTCCAGCGCCTGGGCGAGTTCTCCCGTTCGCTCGCCGGCGAGGCTACTGCGGAAGCTGGTCTTTTCGGGTCCGTGCCCCACGCCACGGTAAACCTGGCGACCATAGCGGGCGGCGTCGCCCTCAACGTCATTCCCGAACGCTGCGTGCTCGAGCTCGGCATCCGAACGATGCCCGGGATGACCGCGGCGCGGGTGACCGAACAGGTTCGCCGAGCGGTAGCAGCGGCGGTCGGGGACTGCGGTGTGGTCGAGACGATCGGCGACAGCCCTGCTCTGCAAACGAGCGAGCAAGCGCCGATCCACGTTGCGCTTTGCGATCTCATGGGTCAGGAAGGCTCGCGCGCGGTTGCATTCGCGAGCGACGGGGGATGGCTGCAGACACTGGACCTCGACTGCGTCCTGTGGGGCCCTGGTTCGATCGAGGCTGCCCACCAGGCGAACGAATGTCTGCCGGTGGCCGAGTTCGAGCGTGGCGGCAGGTTGCTGGAGCGAGTGGTGCACACGTGGTGTGTCGCCGACGGTTCGAGGTGAGGCCATGACGCAACTGGTCGAAGCCGACCTGACCTGGACCGGGACCCGGTTCGAATCCCACACTCAGATCGCCATCGGCGATGATGGCCGAATCGAAGCCGTGGGGCCGTTAGGGCGCACCCCGACGCTCCGATTGGCGCGGCGAGCCATGCTTCCCGGCTTCGTCAACGCGCACTCGCATGGCTTTCAGCGCGGCCTCCGCGGCAAGGGCGAACGATTCCCGAGTGGGGCGGGGAGCTTCTGGACCTGGCGTAACGCGATGTACGAGCTGGCGGATTCGCTGGATCTTGAAACCGCGCACGCGCTATACCTCCAGGCGTTCAGGGAGATGCGCGATGCCGGCATCACGACCTGCGGCGAGTTTCACTACCTGCACCACCTGGGGGCCGACCGCGACTATGAGTTCGATGGGGTCGTCCTCGACGCCGCGCGGGCAGCGGGGATTCGCCTGACGCTCCTCAACGCGTTCTATACCACCGGCGGTGTCGGCCGGCCCCTGCAACCGGCACAACGGCGCTTCGAGTCGAAGGACCTGTCCGCGTATTGGGCGGCGCTCGACCGGTTGTTGGCCCGCTGTGATCCACGGCTTCAAACGGTAGGCGTGGTCGCGCACAGCATACGAGCGGCGCCGCTCGATGCGATCGTGGCACTCCACAGCGAGGCGCAGCGGCGCGGGCTCCGGTTTCACATGCACGTCGAGGAACAACGCGCCGAGATCGACGAGTGCCGGGCTGCGTACGACCGCCGCCCGATGGAGCTTCTGAACGAGGCCTTGAAGATTGCCGGCAACCTCACGGCGGTGCACTGCACCCACACCGACCCTCGTGACATGACCCGGTTTCTCGCTGCCGGAGGATCGGTTTGCGTCTGCCCGCTGACGGAGGGCAACCTGGGGGACGGGCTCCCGGCCCTCGATCTAGTTCACGCTGCGGGCGGCCGCCTGAGCATCGGCACGGACTCTAATGCCCGCATCTGCATGCTGGAGGAAATGCGGTGGCTCGAGTACGGTCAGCGGCTTCGCCGCGAAGAGCGGGGCGCCCTGACTGACTCGGCGGGTCGGGT
>Ga0310813_10001699_pt1 | contig 13315 bp, 11 predicted proteins | sample YN3metagenome_FD_203086 | JGI IMG/M metagenome (GOLD analysis project Ga0310813, IMG submission 203086) | Soil microbial communities from experimental microcosm in Duke University, North Carolina, United States - YN3 | ecosystem: Engineered > Artificial ecosystem > Soil microcosm > Unclassified...
GCTCGGCCTCGAACGGCGCGCTGTCGATCAGCTCGCGCAGCCTGGCCGGCGGCAGCTTGCGCTCGCGCGCCACGTCGTCGATGAACTGGCCGTACAGGCTGTCGATCAGCTGCTGCAGGTTCTGGCGCGCCGGCGCGGTGAAGCCGGTCTCGGTGAAGCTGTCGGGCGCGCTCTTGTATTCCCAGCGCTTGCCGCCCTCGACCTTGACGCCGAGCTTGTCGAGCCCGCCGCGCAGGAACGGCGATTCGACGGCCAGGCCCATCACCGAAAAGCCGCCGCTCGGCTGCAGCCAGATCTGGTCGAGCGCCGAGGCGAGGTAGTAGTCGGCGAAGTGGTCGCCGTTGCCGCCCAGTCCCTCGGCGAAGCCGAGCGCGAACTTGCCCTTGCCGCGGAAGCGTGCGATCGCCTGGCGGAGCTCCTGCACGCGGCCCAGCCCCGCGGCGTCGTCCCCGATCTCGACGTAGAGTCCGATCACACGCGGATCGTCGGCCGCCTGCCACAGCAGCTGCACGGTTTCGATCAGGTCGTGGTCGTCGCGCCACAGCCGGTGCAGCACGCCGCCGGACGTGCCTTCGCCGGGTAAGTGCCGCAGGTCGAGCGACAGCACCATGGAGCCGGGCAGCGCCTTGGGAGCCAGCGGCCCGGTGGTGAGGAACACCACGGTGCCGGTGATCGACAGCACGGTCGCAATGCCGATGATGGCCAGCAGGCCGACGATGAAACGCCGCATGAGGCGGGTTGCTCCGTTCTAGGGTCGCAGCAGATTGGGCCGAAACGACTTCACAGCGTCAAGCATCGCGGCCGCGCGGGCGTCGAGCCCATTGTCGCGCACCAGGACGGCGGCCGGCACGCCGCGGATCGGCCGCAAGCCATCGTCGAGGTTCCACAGCGAAAGCCTGAGGTTGGCATCGGCGAAGGCCCGCGGGTCGATCCCGATCTGCAGCTGCGGCCGGAAGGCGAACCGTCGCAGTCGCACCCATTCGATCTCGTCCCAGGTGAAGCGCCGATTGCGGCCGAACCCGAGCGCGATACCGTCGCAGTCGATCACCACCTGCGGCGCGCGATTGACGAAGCGGGTGAAGCCCAGCCAGGCATGGAAGGCGAGCGCCAGGCCGAGCAGCAGATAGAGGGAGAAGCGCGAATCGGCGACCGACGGGCGGGGCATGCGCTCGGACTGATGCGCCAGGTTGAGCAGCGCGATGCCGATCATGCCCGTCGCGGCCACCGCCATGCTGAGGTTGTGTGGGCGCCCGTAGCGGACTTCCATCAGCCGTCAGCCGCGAACCGTTGGTTCACACTGGGCGCGGTGGCGCAGCAGATGATCGGCCAGCACGCACGCCACCATCGCCTCGGCGACCGGCGTCGCGCGGATGCCGACGCACGGATCGTGGCGGCCCTTGGTGCGCAACTCGATCTCGTTGCCGAACCGGTCGATGCTGCGCACCGGGTGGAGAATCGAGCTGGTCGGCTTCACGACCAGGCGGCAGACGATGTCCTGGCCGGTCGAGATGCCGCCCAGGATGCCGCCGGCATGGTTGGCGAGGAACACCGGCTGGCCGTTCTTGATGCGCATCTCATCGGCGTTCTGCTCGCCGCTCATTTCAGCGACCGCAAAGCCGTCGCCGATCTCGACACCCTTCACGGCGTTGATGCTCATCAGGCCCTTGGCCAGGTCGGCGTCGAGCTTGTCGTAGACGGGATCGCCCAGGCCGATCGGCACGCCGGTGGCCACGACCTCGATCACCGCCCCGACCGAGCTGCCGCGCTTGCGCACGTCGTCGAGGTAGCCCTCCCAGACCTGCGCCGCCTGGCGGTCGGGGCACCAGAAGGGGTTGTCGCCGGTGGCGTCCCAATCCCAGCTGCCGCGGTCGACCTTCTGCGTGCCAAGCTGCACCACAGCGCCGCGCACCTGCACGCCGTCGCCCAGGATCTTGCGGGCGATCGCGCCGGCGGCGACGCGCACCGCCGTCTCGCGCGCCGACTGCCGGCCGCCGCCGCGATAGTCGCGCACGCCGTACTTCTTGAAATAGGTGTAGTCGGCGTGGCTCGGGCGGAACTGGTCCTTGATCTCGCCGTAGTCGCGGCTGCGCTGGTCGACGTTGTCGATGTGCAGCGCGATCGGCGTGCCGGTGGTGACGCCCTCGAACACGCCGGACAGGATCCTGACCGTGTCGGGCTCCTGGCGCTGGGTAACGAAGCGCGACTGGCCAGGCCGGCGCTTGTTCATCCACACCTGGATGTCGGCCTCGCTGAGGGCAATTCGCGGCGGCGCACCGTCGACCACGCAGCCGATCGCCGGCCCGTGGCTTTCGCCCCAGCTGGTGAACTTGAAGAGGGTGCCGAAGCTGCTGCCGGCCATGAACCGGCCTCCGATCTACTCGCCTTCGAAGTTGCCGAGCAATTCGGCGATCTGCTTCGCGGACGAGGTCTTGACCATTCCGACCACGTGGTAGCCGGCGTCGACATGCATCACTTCACCGGTCGTGCCGGTGCCAAGGTCGGACAAGAGATAGAGGCTGGCATTGCCGACTTCCTTGGGCTCGACGTTGCGCTTGAGCGGCGAGTTGAGCTCGTTCCAGCGCAGGATGTAGCGGGCGTCGCCGATGCCGGAGAAGGCCAGCGTCTTGATCGGGCCGGCCGAAATGGCGTTGACCCTGATCTTCTGCTCGCCGAGGTCCATCGCGAGGTAGCGCACGCTTGCCTCGAGTGCGGCCTTGGCGACGCCCATGACGTTGTAGTGCGGAATCACACGTTCGGCGCCGTAGTAGGTGAGGGTCAGCAGGCTGCCGCCGTTCTTCATCAACGGTACGGCTCGCTGCGCTACCGCGGTGAAGGAATAGCAGCTGATGTTCATGGTCAGGGCGAAGTTGTCGGACGTGGTGTCGATGTACTTGCCCTTGAGCTGCGTCTTGTCCGAGAAGGCGATGGCATGGACCAGGAAGTCCAGGCCGCCCCACTTCTTCTCGACCTCGGCGAAGGCGGCGTCGATGCTTGCAGCGTCCGTGACGTCGCACGGCATGACGATCTCACTGTCGACGCTCTTGGCCAGCGGCCGCACCCGTTTCTCCAGCGCCTCGCCCTGGAAGGTGAAGGCGAGCTTGGCGCCGGCATCGTGGCAGGCCTTGGAAATCGCCCAGGCGATCGAGCGCTCGTTGGCGACGCCCATGATCAGGCCCTTTTTTCCGGCCATCAGTTGTGCGGCAGAGGTCATGGCGTCGTTCTTAGCGGGGCTTGCCCACCGGGACAAGATGGCGGTGGTGGAAGGCTTTCCAGCCCTGCATATTGTGGTCATGATCAAGGAGACAGCCGACCCGCTGGCGCTTTTCGCCGAGTGGTTCGGCGAGGCGGAGAAGACCGAACCGAACGATCCCTCAGCGCTGTCGCTGGCGACTGTCGGGCCCGACGGCATGCCGTCGCTGCGCATGGTGCTGCTCAAGGGCTTCGACGCGCAGGGCTTCGTCTTTTACACCAACCACCAGAGCCGCAAAGGCCAGCAGCTGATCGCCCATCCCAAGGCCGCCATGCTGTTCCACTGGAAGTCGCTGCGTCGGCAGGTCCGGCTCGAAGGGCCGGTCAGCCAGACTACCGCCGAGGAGGCCGACTCCTACTTCGACACCCGCCCGCGCGGCAGCCAGATCGGCGCCTGGGCGTCTGATCAGTCGCGGCCGCTGGAGAGCCGGTTCGCGCTCGAGAAGCGGGTCGCCGAGTTCGGCGCCCGCCACCTGGTGGGCAAGGTGCCGCGGCCGCCGCACTGGTCGGGCTTCCGCCTGCAGCCGTTGCTGATCGAGTTCTGGCAGGACCAGCCATTCCGGCTGCACGATCGCCTCGAATACAGCCGTCCGTCCGCCGGCGCGCCATGGTCGACACGAACCCTGTACCCCTGACCGCGACCTCGGCGGAGACGCCGCGGCTGATGCGGCTGGCGAGCATCGCCTCGATGTCGGTCGCTTCGGTGCTGATCGCCGCCAAGACGGCTGCGTGGCTGGTCACCGATTCGGTCAGCATGCTGTCGTCGTTGATCGACTCGGCGCTCGACCTGGTGAGCTCTCTGATCACCTTCCTGGCGATCCGTATGGCGCTGACTCCGGCCGATGCCGACCATCGCTTCGGTCACGGCAAGGCCGAGGCGCTCGCGGGCGTGGCGCAGGCGGGTTTCATTGCCGCCTCGGCGAGCGGTCTGTTGCTGACCGTCGTCGACCGCTTCCTCCATCCTCGGCCGGTCCAGCAGGAGCTGGTCGGTGCCGTCGTCAGCGCGCTGGCGATCGTGCTGACCGTCGGCCTGATGTTGTTCCAGGGCCACGTCGTGCGGCGAACCGGCTCGCTCGCCATCACCGCCGACCGCGCGCACTACACCACCGACTTCGTCACCAACATCGCCGTCGGCATCGGCCTCTGGATGTCGAGCCGGCTCGAGCAGCCGCTGATCGATCTCACGGTGGCGGTCGGCGTGGCGTTCTATCTCGGGGCGGGCGCCTGGCAGATCGGCCGGCATGCGATCGACGTGCTGATGGATCGCGAGCTGCCGGTCGAGGAGCGTCGGAAGATCCTCGACATCGCTCGCCGCCATCCCGGCGTGCGCAGCGTGCATGACCTGCGGACGCGCTCGTCCGGCCTGCACCAGTTCATCCAGCTCCATCTGGTGCTGCACCCCACCATGTCGCTCGGGCGCGCCCACGTGATGAGCGATTCGGTCGAGGCGGCGATCCGCGAGGCCTTCCCGCAGGCCGAAGTCATCGTCCACATCGATCCCTGGGACGATGAGCCCGCGCCCGCCGCCGGGCCATGACGGCGCGCCCGTCCTTCGTCGTCGAGGATCAGTCTGACGTGATCGCAGCCCTCGAGCGGCGGCTGGCGCCGGCCAAGCGCATCGACACGCACGGCGCGGTGGTCTTCCTGTCGGGCGACCGCGCCTACAAGCTGAAGCGCGCGGTGAAGTTCCCCTATATGGATTTCTCGACTGCCGAGCGCCGCCGCGCGATGTGCGAGGCCGAGGTCGAGATCAACCGCCGGCTTGCGCCCGAGATCTATCTCGGCGTCGAGCCGGTCGAGAACGACTGGGTCGTGGTGATGCGCCGCTTCGACGAGGATGGCCTGCTCGACCGCATGGCCGAGCGCGGCCAGCTCACGCCGGCGCTGATGGCCGCGCTCGGCGGCCGCATCGCGCGCTACCACGACGGGCTCGCACCGATCCGCGACGGCTTCGGCCGGCCCGAGGACTACCGCCATTCGGTCGCGGCGGACATCCGCCAGATGCGCGAGCAGGGGGCGCGGCTCGACCCCGAGGCGAGCGAAGCGCTCGCCGAGCGGATGCCCGCCGCGCTCCATCCCTGGATCGATCTCGTCGCACGCCGCGTCGAGGCCGGGGCGATCCGTCGCTGCCACGGCGACATGCATCTGCGCAACATCGTGTTGATTGACGGCCAACCCGTGCCGTTCGACGCAATAGAGTTCTCCGAGCGCATCGCCAACATCGACGTGCTCTACGACCTTTCGTTCGCGCTGATGGACCTCTGCGAACGCAAGCTGCGGCCGCTCGCCAACCGGCTGCTGAACGAGTGGATCTGGCGCATCGGCGAATTGCCGGCCGCGCCGCATCACGAGGCGCTGGCGCTGCTGCCGATGTTCCTGTCGCGCCGCGCTTCGATCCGCTCCTTCGTCGACGCGCAGGCTGCCGCGGTCGGCAACGGCGACACCAGCCGCGCGCGCGACTACCAGCGCGTGGCGCTGTCCTTCCTCGAGCCGGCGCCGTCCCGCCTGATGGCGATCGGCGGCCTGTCCGGCACCGGCAAGACGACGATGGCCCTGAAACGCGCGCCGGAGCTCGGCCGCACGCCGGGCGCGGTGGTGGTGCGCAGCGACGTCGAGCGCAAGCGATTGGCCGGAATTCCCTTGGAGCAGCGCATGCCGGCCGGCAGCTACACGCCGGAATCCTCGGCCAGCGTCTATGCCGCGATGATCGAGCGTGCGCGACAGGCGCTGCACGCCGGCCACAGCGCGATCCTCGATGCGGTGTTCGCAAAGCCCGAGGAGCGGCAAATGGCCGAAGCGCTGGCCCGCGACACCGGCGTGCCGTTCGACGGCCTGTGGCTCGAGGTCCCGAAGGCGGTCGCCCAGGCGCGGGTCGCCGGCCGCGGCGCCGATGCCTCGGACGCCACACCGGCCGTGGTCGACCGGCAGTTCGGCTACGACCTCGGCGCGATCGGCTGGCGACGGCTTGACGCGTCCGGTAAAAATGAGTAATCACTCACTTCATGCGGCCGTGCGCCTGGTGGGCGATGCCCTACGCCCCGGTGCGGCGCTCGCGGTGTGCGACGCCTGTGTCGGCTGGCTGCCGCTCGGCGGTCTGCTGGCGCGGCTGGGCGACGCGATCGTGCGGCACTGGATGCGGCGTGCTGACCGCGGTCGCGCCTGTCCGATTCGCGGCCTCGATCAACCAGGCGCCGATGAAGCCAGGAACCGCGCCACGGCTGGCGGCCGCGCTGCTGCGGCGAGGGCACCCCAGTCGAGACCAACCGCCGCCGCCGCGCGGCGCTCGCTGCCTGGGCGGGCCACGGCAAGGATGCCGACTGGGTGAGTGGGCCGGTCCTGAACGGCTGCACCCGCGTCTCGGTCGAGATGACGCCCGCGACCGGCCGGCTGGTGGTTGCCGGCTGGGAGGAAGCGACGCGCGTCACGCAAGTGACGCGCTATGACTTGTCGAGCACCGTGTAGTGGACGCCGTAGGTCGGCGCCGCGGCGAACACCGCGCCGGCCTCGTCGATCGAGCGCTGGTAGCCGCCGGGATCGGCGATGCCGGCCTCGGCGACGAACCGCTCGAGGCCCGCCGGCGCGTAGAGGATCAATACTTCGGTCGGCTCGAGCGCTTCGAAGCTGTACTTCAGGCCGGGCTCGGCGTGCAGGAAGTCACCCTTCGCTAAGGTCACGGTTTGGCCGTCGATCGAAAAGCGCAGCGCGCCGGCGATAACGTAGAAGGATTCGGCCTCGCGGCTGTGACGATGCTCGAGCGCGCCGCCGCCCGCTGCGATGGTCGACTGCGATAGCGCGTAGCGGCCGTTGGTCTGTCTGGCGTCGGCAATCACCGCCTGGCGCTGGCCGCCGAGCCAGTAGGTCCGCCGGTCAGCGGCAGGAACGATGAAGAACATGCCGGCAGCGTGGCGCGGGCCCGCGCCGCTGTCTTGGATAGACCTGACCTGTCAGGCCGCCAACCAGGCGACGCGGACGGCCTTCGGCGTGAAGCCGTAGGTGCGCACGAATTCGCGCGTCAGATGCGCCTGGTCGCAGAAGCCGGCATCGAACGCCGCGTCGGCGAGGGGCGCGCCGGCGCGCAGCAGGGCCTTGGCCCTCTGCAGCGCCATCAGGACATGGAAGTTGTGCAGGCCGGTACCGGTCGCTCGCTGGAAGCTGCGGGCGAGATGGCCGGCCGAGACGCCGCATTCGTTCGCCAGCTCCTCGACGTCGCTGCGCAGGCTGGCGCGACGGGCGAGCAGCTCGATCGCCCGGGCGACCAGGCGCTGGCCGACCGGCGGGCCGAGACGGTCGCGCGCGCTGTCGCTCGGCAGAGCGAACTCGGAGGTGAAGGCCCAGCCCCCGCGATCGACCGGCTCGAAGCGATGGACGATGCCGGAGGGGACGATGACCGTCTCGCCGGCCTCGACGAGGCGCGTGGCATCCGCCAGCCGCAGTCGCGCGCGACCGGCGGTCAGCCGGACGACCTCGTCGCCGGCGTGGTAGTGCGGCCGAAAGCGCCAGGCCGCGCGTCCCCCCGCGATGGTCTCGATGCTGGGCCCGGCATCGCGGCGCACCGCGAGCACCGTGCGCACGGCTCAGGCCCGTTTCTTCGCCGCCGCGCTGCGCGGCAGCATGCGGGCGAGGTACTGGCCGGTGTAGCTGCCGGCCACCTTCACGACTTCCTCGGGCGGGCCTTCGGCGACCATCCGGCCGCCGCCGGTGCCGCCATCGGGGCCGAGATCGAGGATCCAGTCGGCGGTCTTGATGACCTCGAGGTTATGCTCGATCACCAGGACCGTGTTGCCGGTCTCGACCAGGCGATGCAGCACCTCGAGGAGCTTGCGCACATCCTCGAAGTGCAGGCCGGTGGTCGGCTCGTCGAGGATGTAGAGGGTGCGGCCGGTGGCGCGCCGCGACAGCTCCTTGGCGAGCTTGACGCGCTGCGCCTCGCCGCCCGACAGGGTGGTCGCCTGCTGTCCGATATGGATGTAGCCCAAGCCGACCTGCTGCAGGGTCAGGAGCTTGTCGCGGATCACCGGTACCGCCTTGAAGAACTCGACCCCCTCATCGACCGTCATCTCCAGCACGTCGGCGATCGACTTGCCGCGGAAATGGATTTCGAGCGTCTCGCGGTTGTATCGCTTGCCCTTGCAGACGTCGCACTGGACGTACACGTCGGGCAAGAAGTGCATCTCGATCTTGATCACGCCGTCGCCCTGGCAGGCTTCGCAGCGGCCGCCCTTGACGTTGAACGAGAAGCGGCCGGGCTTGTAGCCGCGCTCGCTCGACTCCGGCAGCTGGGCGAACCAGTCGCGGATCGGCGAGAAGGCGCCGGTATAGGTCGCCGGATTGGAGCGCGGCGTGCGGCCGATCGGCGACTGGTCGATATCGACGATCTTGTCGAGATAGCCGACGCCCTCGAGGCCGGCATGCTCGCCGGGATGCTCGCGCGCGCCGTTCAGCCGCCGCGCCAGCGCCTTGTACAGCGTCTCGACGATCAGTGTGCTCTTGCCGCTGCCGGAAACCCCGGTAACGCAGGTGAAGGTGCCGAGCGGGATGCTGGCGGTGACGTTCTGCAGGTTGTTCGCCCGCGCACCTTTGACGGTCAGCCAGCGGTCGCCGGTGTTGCGCGGCTCGCGGCGCTGCTTGGGGATCGGGATCTGGCGGAAGCCCGCCAGGTACTGTCCGGTCAGGCTGGCGCTGTTCTGCATCACCTCCTCGGGAGTGCCCTCGGCGATCACCTTGCCGCCATGCGCACCGGCGCCCGGGCCCATGTCGACCAGATGATCGGCGGCGCGGATCGCGTCCTCGTCGTGCTCGACCACCAGCACCGTGTTGCCGAGGTCGCGCAGGCGCGTCAGCGTCTGCAGCAGGCGGGCGTTGTCGCGCTGGTGCAGGCCGATCGACGGTTCGTCGAGCACATAGAGCACGCCGGTCAGGCCCGAGCCGATCTGAGACGCGAGCCGGATGCGCTGGCTCTCGCCGCCCGACAGCGTGCCGGAGGTGCGGTTGAGGGTAAGGTAGCTGAGGCCGACATTGTCGAGGAAGCCCAGCCGCTCGTTGATCTCCTTCAGGATGCGGGCGGCGATCTCGCGCTGCTTGGGCGTCAGCTTGGGATCGAGCTCGAGGAACCACTTCACCGCGTCGCCGATCGAGAACTCGGTGACCTGACTGACATTGAGGCCGGCGATCTTGACCGCCAGCGCCTCCGGCTTGAGGCGGGCGCCGCCGCAGGTCTCGCACTTGGCCTCGTGCTGGAAGCGCTCGAGCTCCTCGCGCACCCACGACGAATCGGTCTCCTTCCAGCGCCGGTCGAGATTGGGGATGACGCCCTCGAACGGCTTCGTGGTCTGGTACTGGCGGATGCCGTCATCGTAGCGCATCGCGATCGATTCGCCGTTGCTGCCGTTCAGGACGACGTCGCGCACCTTCTTGGGAAGGTCCTTCCACGGCGTGGACATCTTGACCTTGTAGTGCTTGGCGATGCTCTCGAGCGTCTGCAGATAATACTGCCCCGAGCTGTCCGCCCATGGCGCGACCGCACCCTCGGACAGCGACAGGCGGTCGTCCGGCACGACCATCTCGGGGTCGAAGAACATCTTCACGCCCAGGCCATCGCAGGCCGGGCAGGCGCCCTGCGGCGCGTTGAAAGAGAAGAGGCGCGGCTCGATCTCCTCGATGGTGAAGCCCGACACCGGGCAGGCGAAGCGCGAGGAGAACACCGTGCGCTCACCGGTGTCGGCGTTCTCCGCCACCGCGAGGCCTTCGGCGAGATTGAGCGCCGTCTCGATCGAATCGGCGAGCCGGTTGCCGAGGTCGGGCTTCACGACGATGCGGTCGACCACAACGTCGATATCATGCTTGTACTTCTTGTCGAGCGCCGGCGCGGCGGTGATCTCGTACAGCTTGCCGTCGACCTTGACCCGCTGGAAACCCTTCTTCTGCAGCTCGGCCAGCTCCTTGCGGTACTCGCCCTTGCGGCCGCGCACGATCGGCGCCAGCAGGTAAAGGCGCGTGCCCTCGGCCATCGCCTTCACGCGGTCGACCATCTGCGACACGGTCTGGCTCTCGATCGGCAGGCCGGTGGCGGGCGAGTAGGGGATGCCGACGCGGGCGAACAGCAGGCGCAGGTAGTCGTAGATCTCGGTGACGGTGCCGACCGTCGAGCGCGGATTGCGCGAGGTCGTCTTCTGCTCGATCGAGATGGCGGGCGACAGGCCCTCGATCGAATCGACGTCGGGCTTCTGCATCAGCTCGAGGAACTGGCGGGCATAGGCCGACAGGCTCTCGACATAGCGCCGCTGGCCCTCGGCGTAGACCGTGTCGAAGGCGAGCGAGGACTTGCCCGAGCCCGACAGGCCGGTGATCACCACCAGCCGGTCGCGCGGCAGGTCGAGGTCGACGTTCTTGAGATTGTGCTCGCGCGCCCCGCGGATCGAGATGAAGCGGTGCGGTTCGGCGACGGGTAAGCGGGGCTTGGCCATGTCCGGTGAGAATAGCGCGGCGGGAGGGACCCGCGCATATGGCTATCGATTGTGGACATTTCCACTTCGCCTGTCAGGAATTGACAGGCTGCAGCGATCCTCGCCGAAGGTTGGCTAATCTGCCGCGGCTCCCAGCGCCGCGACCCGCGCGGTCGGCCGGTCGTTCATGAGGAGCTGCAGGGTGCCCGCAATCAGGCCGACCAGGACGCCGATCTTCCAGGCGAGGTCGTAGGAGCCCATCAGGTCGAACAGGTAGCCGCCGCCCCAGGCACCGAGGAACGAGCCCGCCTGGTGGCTGAGGAAGGCGATGCCGGTAAGGGTCGACAGGAAGCGCAGGCCGAAGATCTGCACCACCAGCCCGTTGACCAGCGGGATCACGCCCAGCCACAGCGTACCCATGGCGGCGCCGAACAGCACGACCGTGAGCGGCGTCGGCGGATGGAGGAAGAACGCGGCGATGGTGGCCGAGCGCAGCAGGTAGATGCCGCCCAGCAGCAGGCGCTTGGGATAGCGGTCGCCCAGCCAGCCGAACAGCCACGAGCTCAGGATGTTGAAGCCGCCGATCAGCATCAGGACGGTGGCGCTGTAGCTCGCGTCCATGCCGCATTGCGCGAGATAGGTCGGCAGGTGGGTGGTGAGGAACACGAGCTGCAGGCCGCACACGAAGAAGGCGAGCGACATCACCACGTAGCCCTTGTGACGGCGCGCCTCGTCGAGCGCGTCGCCCAGCGTGAGATTGCGGTCGGCGACGCGGGTGTTGGGCAGCCGGTCAGATTTGCTGCCGATGAACGCCGCCGGCAGCATGGCAAGCGCCAGGATCGCGAACGCCCACAGGCCGGCGCGCCAGCCGTCGCTGGTCAGGATGTGCGCGGCGATCGGCGCGGTGATCATGGTGCCGACCGAGCCCGCCGCCGAGACGAGGCCGAAGGCCAGGCTGCGGCGATGCGGCGCCACCACCCGCGCCGCGATGTTGGCGGTGATGCCGGAGCTGGTGCAGGCAAGCGCGACGCCGATCATCACGCCCGCACCCAGCACGATCGGCCACTGGCTGGTTGCCGTCGCCGTCAGAACGACGCCCGCGATGTAGATCAGGCTGCCAATCACGGAGACCCAGCGCACGCCGTACTTGTCGGCGAGGATGCCGGCGAAAGGTTGACTGACACCCCACGCCACCTGCTGCACCGAAACGGCGAGCGCGAAGTCGGAGATAGCGATGCCGAGGTCGCGCGAGGCCGGCGCCTGGAACAGGCCGAGGTTCTGCCGGATGCCCATGGCGATGGTCATCATCAGCGCCGCACCGCCCAGCATGGCGCAAGCTTGGCGGCGCGAAACCTGCGGAACGTGGAACGCGTCTTTCATGGCGCGGAGACTATGAAGCACGGCACCTGCGGACCAATGAATTCGCAGAGGGTGCTCATGAGCCAAAGGCGGGGCACGCCATCGCACCGCGTCACTCCCCAATGGCGCTCATTGGACCGCGGGCGCCTGCCCTGAGCGTAGTCGAAGGGTCCAGGCCGCTCATGAGCGCGCAGGCTGCGCGCGGTCCGCAAGACCATGAGCCCACTGGAGTGGCGCGGTCCGATGAGGCTAGCGCATGATTCGTTTCCTCATCGCCGCGACGGCGGCGCCAGGACTGGTGAGGACTGGAACGTCCGGCAATCGCCGGCGCAGCAAGACGGCGGCCGGGGCCATCGAAAATTGGGCGAGCATGATGGCCTTGCAATGAGCCAGTCCCGTTGCGGCCTGCGCCACGAGCGCGTCGTGCTGGTCGCGCTTGCCGGCCAGCAGCGCGGCCATGGCGTCGAGCACGAACTTGCTCTGCAGCGTGACTTTGGCGCCGGCCTTGGCCGCGTCGGCCTCGAATTCGGCGGCCATGCTGGCGATCGAGGGCTCGAACGTGGCCAACATACCGATTGTGCCGCCAATCGCGATGGCCTCAGCGAACATCGCCTCGTTGGGCTTGAGGACGGGGACCGCGACCGACTGCGCCACGCGTTCGATGGCCGGCCCGAAAGCCGAACAAGTGAACAGGATGCCATCGGCGCCAAACGACAGGGCGTAGCGGCCGAGCGCATCGAAGCGGTCGTACAGGGCAGCGGTCAGACCGGGCGTCTGGGCGCGGTCGCGGCTCAGCGAATCGTCGAGCAGGTTGACCAGGTCCGGCTCGGGCCAGTCCTGGGCAAAGGCGGTGCGGATCGGCTCAACGGCGGCCGGTGTGGCGTGGATCAGGGCAATGCGCGTCATGGCGGCCGAAACATACAACCCAAATTTGGTGGCTGCCCACAGGCAGACCGCAGTAGGTTGGCGGCCTGTGAGGTAGGTGACGGCGTCCCGCCGCCACCGGGAAAGCGAAGGAGGCCCCCATGGCGGGCAGCGTGAACAAGGTCATCCTGGTCGGCAATCTCGGCCGCGACCCCGAAGTGAGGTCCATGCAGGATGGCAGATCCATGGTGAACATGTCGGTCGCCACGTCGGACACCTGGCGTGATCGCCAGAGCGGCGAGCGCAAGGAGCGCACCGAATGGCACCGCGTGGTGATCTTCAACGAGAAACTGGCGGAAGTGGCGCAGAAGTACGTGCGCAAGGGCTCGAAGGTCTATCTC
>Ga0310813_10001701_pt1 | contig 13312 bp, 11 predicted proteins | sample YN3metagenome_FD_203086 | JGI IMG/M metagenome (GOLD analysis project Ga0310813, IMG submission 203086) | Soil microbial communities from experimental microcosm in Duke University, North Carolina, United States - YN3 | ecosystem: Engineered > Artificial ecosystem > Soil microcosm > Unclassified...
TCGACACGTATTGAATGTGCCGAGTAGATCGATGTCGATTACGGACTTGAATGCATTCGCTGACATTCCCAATGCAGGCGCAGGAAAATTTCCCGCCGCGCCGCAGACCACAATGTCAATCAGGCCGAATTTCTCGCGAGCAGAGCCGATCGCAGCCGCCAACGCATCATAGTTCCGCACATCCGCAGCAAACCCAGCGGCAACTCCTCCTGCTTGTTCGATTTCAGCTGCAGCAGAATCGAGTTTTTCCTGCGTTCTACTTATGAGCGCGACCTTCGCACCCTGTCGAGCGAAACCCTGCGCGATCTCGAGATTGATTCCACTTCCACCACCAGTGATAATCGCGGCCTTACCTGAGAGCTGTCCGTCCGTGAACACCGCGCTCATTCTGAGCTCCTCGCCGTGCGCGTTCTCTTGATCACCGAATGCTCGACTGACGAGAACATTTCTTCTGCTGCGGCTCTCGACAGCGCTTCGAGCGCAGCTCTGTCCAGCCTTAGAGCGACGCCGTGCTCTGTTTGCTCCTCGTCAAGCAAGCCCGCCCCGCGCAAAAGCCGAACGTGATGCGATATCGTCGCCTTCGACACCTTGAATTCCTTCGCGAGCTCGACGGATGTACGCGGAGATTTCGCCAACAGCGACGCCATCGCATAACGCGTCGTATCACCAAGAGCCCGAAATCCGAGCGCGGGGTCCAGGTCGTTGGTTGGCCGAGATATTGTGCGCGTTTGAGGGAGCACGACGAATCCGTCGATCAGCGTGGCATCGAAAATCGGAAAGTAGAGCTTCGTCGATCCGGATTTGTCAGTGTACGCACCCCAGAAGCGCGAATCGTTGAATGCCGATGGAAGAAAATGGATTGCACGCAGGCTCTTGAAGCTGAAGAGCTTTGCGCCTCGCGAGGATGTCACCGTTCGCGAACCTTCGTCGAATACAACCGGCAAGCGCTGCTCATGTGCGAATGTTGCGACTGACCCTCCAGCGAACTCTTCACGCATCCGGGCAGCGCGCTGCTGCATACGCGGCTCGAGAGACTTCCAGGTAGACGTGAAAGCAGAGTCCCAGAACATTTCGAGCACGTCGGCCAGATCGTTTCGATATTCCTTTGGAGTCGAGACGATCCGCTCGAACGCGGTCGCGGTTGCTTGCGCTTCGCGAAACGGAGTCAGACCGACAATCGACATCAACGCGTTTTGCTGAGCGGCCTCGGCTGCAACTGCCGAGCGCAACGTCATGCGCTTCGTAATCAGATCGTCCACGACGCCTTTGCCGCGAAATACTCCGCTGAGCACGGCACGCTGAAAAGATTCATCGCTTCTCGTGCGGATGATGTGAATCATCTCATCGAACGACGGATCTGCTTTTTCATCACGCAGTGCATCAGCGAGCATCGGCCACATCATTGCATGAGGCGCTACTCTTTGAACGGCAGATTCGAATTTCCCGGGTAGAACACTTCGCACTTCTTTGCTCCACGACGCCGAGAATGGAGCAGGCTCGTGCAAGGTCTTGAGTGCATAGAACAGATCGAAGCGCGGTGACACGTCGATCCGCACCAGAGGGGCGAGTAATCGGCTGGGCATCGGGTTAGATAATAGTCTAATCGGTAGGGCGAAATCCAGACGCCCATCGTGGTGGCAGAGGCACACGCAATGCTCAACACTCGATTTACCAATTTTTCCTGGAGAGATTTTCACGCATGCAGATTTTTCGTTTGAGCTCCCTGGCTTTCGTCGCGGTAACCGCGTGCACAGCCGCACAAGCGGGCAATAGTGGACAGTCGAAGGAAAGAGCTGCTGTCGTAATCGATGCGCCCGCGTGTGCACGCAACGACGGTGGGCTCAGACTCCCACCCGGATTCTGCGCTACGATTTTCGCCGACTCGATCGGCTCGGCTCGACACCTCGTTGTCGCTCCAAACGGCGACGTGTTCGTAAATCTCCAAAAAACGCAACGCGGACCGGTGGCCTCGATACCCGCCGGCATCGTCGGACTGCGCGACACAAACGGGGACGGACGCGCTGATGTGATCGAGCGGTTCGGAAGCGGCGGCAACACCGGCATCGCGCTTCACGACGGCTATCTCTACGCCGATGTCGGAACATCGATCGTTCGATATCCGATTCCCGCCGGACAGCTTCGCCCAAGTGGACCTGCCGACACTGTCGTTACCGGCATGCCGGGACAACCAGGCCACGCTTCGCGGAACTTCGTCATCACTCCGAATGGAACGATGTACGTCAACTTCGGCTCGCCAAGCAACGCGTGTCAGCTGAAGGATCGCGCGGAAGGCTCACCCGGAAAGGAAAATTGTCCCGAGCTCGAAACTCGCGCGGGGATTTGGAAGTTCGACGCCAACGGACACTCGCAGCGACCGTCGCTCGAGTCGCGATACGCAACGGGGCTTCGCAATTCAGTCGCGCTGACACTCGATGCCTCGGGTACGCGACTTTACGCAGTGCCGAACGGACGCGATCAGCTCTCAGGCAATTGGCCCTCGCTCTTTACTCCGCAGCAAAGCGCTGATCTTCCGGGTGAAGTATTTGTCGAGGTGAATGCGCGCGATGATTACGGCTGGCCCTTTTGCTACTACGACGGACTCGTGCATCAGTATCGATTAGCACCGGAATACGGCGGTGATGGCAAGTCCGTTGGACGGTGCTCCGCACTGAAGCAGCCGATTTATTCATTCCCGGCGCACTGGGCGCCGCTCGCGGTGCAGTTCTACTCGGGGAAAAACTTTCCGTCACGCTACCGCAATGGCGTGTTCGTCGCGTTCCACGGATCATGGAATCGCGATCCGCTTCCGCAAGCCGGATACAATGTCGTGTTTCTTCCGATGCCGGACGGTCGCGCGCAGGAACAGTTCGAGTTTTTCGCCGAAGGATTCACAACACCGAACCCTGCACGCAACACAGCCGCACATCGACCTGTCGGTCTTGCTGTTGCTCCCGACGGTGCGCTCTACATCAGCGATGATGTAGGGGGGCGGATCTACCGCGTGACCTGGTCGGGGACCTGACGGTCGAGGCTGAACACACCGTTTACTGCATCGATCCGCATTACGCCCGTCTTGGCGGCGTCGCTCCCGAGGACGCCGTCGAGCGCGACGAAGCTCGACAAGGCAGGCGTGAATACCAGCAGCTTTTGAAAAATCAGATTCGTCCCGCGCAGCGAGAGACGCATATCGGGAATGAAGCGCCCGCGAAATTCCTTCAGTCCCGCAAAACCACCGATTCGTTTCCGGTCGCCAAGAAATGTTCGTACGCGAACTTTGTCGATGAGTCGATCCATCGCGAAAGTCTCCTGCGAGCCCGTGTCGAGACCGAAGTGAAGCGGGATCCCGCCTTGCGAAACAAGACGAACTATCGGTGTTCCTATCCAAAAGAAATTTCGCTGCAGCGGAGCCGCGGATTTAACTGGACGACTCAGTCTGACGATCCCCTTCTCATAGTCGACCTGAACATTGAGCTGACTAATGATGTCGAAGCCGATTATCCCATCGATTTTGACTGGTGGTGACGATTCATGGATGTCCGCGCTCCGGATTACCATCAGCGCCGATGACACGATCATCGACGTCGCACTTTGAATCGAAACACCGCCGAGCTCGAGCCGGCGAATTGCAGAGGGACGAGCAGGCGCACGGCCGGTAGTCGTCGCGACTTCGAGTGTGTCGGCAATCAGCGGCTGCACTCCGCATTCCGCGGCGACTTCAGATGAAACGATCGACATACTCGACCCGGTATCGAGCCAGAATTGCTTCGGCTTACCGTTGATCACGACTTGAATCATCGGTGTTCCTGCCGCAGAAATGCTCAACGGCAGCGTCACGACACTCGCCGGAAAACTGATCTGTCGCCGCGGAACGTTCTTGAACGCAGACGCCCAGCGCTCGACACTGGCCCCATCATCCCGTGTCGAAAGACTGTCACGCACGCGCGCCGGAGCAATCTCGGCGAGCTCGCGCCATTTATCCTGATACTGAAGAGTTGCCGTCAGGAGAACGTGTGAAGCGGACCGCACGAGCGAATCGCCTGCGTGACGCGCTAAACTGTCGAGCAGAAGCTCGGCTTCGTCCACCTCACCCGCCATGATTGTGCGAAGCGCATTCGCAAATTGCTTTTCATCTGCGCTCACCGGATGTGTCTGCGCGTAATCCGGATCGAGACTCGTCATCGCGCCCCAGAAATTTTTTGCTGGAGGAGACTTTCTCTCTCGAGCAGGTCTCTGTCTGGTTGTATCCAGGCTTACAATCGCACCGGTCGTCACTTCCACTGGCTTTGACGCGCACGATTCGGCCGACAGCACAACCGCGCTGACGAGAACGACTCGACCTATTCGAGGTAGGGCGACCAGTTTCACACGCGAGGGAAGAGGTTGTCCTAATATTGCATTCGTGCCCTCTGCGCATGGTTCGCTTCAGCGTTATTTACAAATCCATGACGGCGGCAGAGTCGTATAATAAATGCGCGATCTGGCGGGTGACGCGCTCGAAATGGAGACAAAACGACAATGACAGATAAAATTCACAAGACCGATCAGGAGTGGCAGAGCCAGCTGACGCCAAACCAGTACCGCATCACTCGTCAGAAAGGAACCGAGCCACCCTTCAGCGGGAAATACAATTCGTCGAAAGAGCCCGGCATTTACACCTGCGTTTGCTGCGGCAATCCGCTTTTCGACTCTGACGCAAAGTTCGATTCAGGAACCGGATGGCCAAGCTTCTACGAGCCGGCATCGCCGGAGAGCGTGGCAACCGAAAGCGACTCGAGCATGTTCATGCGACGAACGGAAGTTCTTTGCAGCAAGTGTGACGCACATCTCGGTCACGTCTTCGACGACGGCCCCAAACCAACCGGCTTGCGCTATTGCATCAATTCCGCAGCGCTCGAGAAGACCGCAAAAACGGAAAAAATGGAGAAATAGTACGCTTGACGCGCGCCGTACGGCGAAGAGATTTCGCTTAGAATCGATTTCCCGTACGGAGGATTAATGCACTACCCTCGTTTTACCGCCGCAGCAGCGTTGCTCGCGGCGGCCGGCTTCGTTGGATGCTCTGTGAAAGAGCAGCCAAAAGCGACTGACACCACCGCCGCGCCTGCCGTAACTGCCGCCGCGCAGACAGCTCCAACGACAGTTCACATCATCACGAAGGATTACTCCTTCGACGCACCGGCGCAGATCTCCGCCGGCCTCACCACGCTGCACTTGATGAACCAGGGAAAGGAGATCCACCAGGCGCAGCTGATCAAGCTCACCGACGGCAAGACTTTCGATGACTTCATGACCGCACTGAAGGCCATGAAGCCCAACACACCGCCGCCGACCTGGGTGGTGATGGAAGGAGGTCCGAACGCCGCAGCGCCAGGAGGAACATCCGAGACGACTCAGCTTCTCGCAGCGGGTAATTACGTTCTCATCTGCTTCATTCCTGCTGCCGACGGTGTTCCACACGCAATGAAGGGAATGGTCCGTGGTCTTGTCGTTGCGCCATCTACAGCCCCGCCCGCAGCAGAGCCGACTGCGACAGCAACGATGACGCTATCCGATTACAAGTTCGATCTACCGACACCACTGAAGAGCGGACAGAACGTCATCCGCATCGAGAACGCGGCCGATCAGCCGCACGAAGCGGTGATATTCAAGCTCGCGCCCGGCAAGACGCAGAAGGATTTCGAAGCGTGGCTCCCGTCATCAGCCACAATGACGAAGCCGCCGCCAGGAATGCCGATGGGTGGCGTAGCAGGTCTCTCCAAGGGCGAACACGCGATCGTCACCGCGAATCTCGATGCTGGCGATTACGTGCTTGTCTGCTTTCTCGAAGACGCGAAAGATGGAAAGCCGCACTTCATGCACGGAATGGTTCAGGGATTCAAAATCCCCTGATCGAGCCGTAACCTGAAAACGAAATCCCCGCGACTGCGTCGCGGGGATTTCGCTTTTGTATTGCCTTGGCATCTCGCGCGCCATCGCGCGATTTCATCTCCTGCTTTGTTGCTATCACGAATCGCGCCGTACCCAGTCCTTACTGAGAAGTAGGCGGTGCTGGTCCGCCTGGTTTTGCGGCCGGTCGCTCTGCGCCTGGAGGTCCGGAACCCGGCGGACCAGACGGACCCGGACTCGGCAGGCTCACTAAAAGCGCGGTGATCGCAAGCACGACCGCCGCAAAACCCAGCTCGGTGCTTGCCGACCGGGTGATTGCAACAGCGCCGTCCTCATCGCCGAGCTTTGGCGTCATTCGCCGCCAATTCCACGCGCCCATGGCAACCACGAGCGCAACGACGCACAGCTTTGCATCGAGCGCGTACCCATACGGCGTCGTCCAGAGCGAATTGAGATGCTTCAGGTGACGCCACGCGGTTGTCACTCCTGTGATTCCGAGCAATGCTGCTGCAGCGAGCGCAAGCGGAGAGAACCGCGACACCATCGTGGCGACGAGCCGCCCTCTTTCATCACTCGTTACGTCTTTGCGAAAAACCGCAGTGAGTCCAGCCAACGCTAGAACCATCAGCGTGCCGAGCCACAGTGACGCAGCAACTTCGTGGAGCGGATTCACGTTCGAGAACCAGCGGCCGGTGGTGATGTTACGCAGCGCGTATGCAACCCCGGTCAATCCTGCAATCACCCATGCGATACGCATTCGCTGCGCAGCCAACGCGAAGCAAATGAAGAACAGCGTGACACATGCGATCTGAAAAAATTGTCGCCCGCCACCGGCTTGAGCTGCTGCAATCAGTGAGATGTGTTTTTGCGATGAACGCTGAAGAAGACTCGTCATCAGCGTGATGATCATCAGCACCGACCCGGCGAAACCGATTGTTGCTGCGCGGCGATCGGCTCGATCCACGGGACTGCCACCGACCTCGACGGCACTTTCACTTCGAAGATCCTTCAGAACCCGAAAATGAAATCCAAGCGCGCCGTACACGGCAAAGAAGGAGAGAAAGCCGACGTACTCGCGAATAACTCTGCCGATCGTAACGTGCTCTTCGGATCCCTGGAGGAGGAACATCGAATGGAATGAGTTATTGAGGAGGAAGGAGAGAGGCGCCGGTCGGAATCGAACCGACGAGTAGCAGATTTGCAGTCTGCCGCCTTACCACTTGGCCACGGCGCCGAAAGAAAGTGCCTGTGCGACAGCTACGCACAGGCACTGGTTTTATCTTAGCCACCCCCATGCGCTGTCGCTACCTCTGATACTCCAGCGTGGACATTCGCGTCACGCCGGGCCATGGACGCTTATCGCCTTTGATCGCCCGCCACAGGATGCGATTGAACAAGTCTTCATCGGCCTGATCTTCCTTGTCGAGTGCAAGCTTTCGTGAATCCCGCGCGCCCGCACCCGTTCGTGGATTGCGCTCATCGAGCGATTGCGCCGGCTTGATTGCGACATACGGCCGCACGTCCGGCGTGTCACGCCAGATGTCACGCAATGCTCTTCCATGCTCATCGAACTGAGACATCCTGCCGAGGCCGAGCAGCTCTTCGATTGTAGCAAGGACATCAGTTGTATTCGCGAAACTATGAATGACTCCACCTTTCGAGTACGGCGAAATGACAAGCAGCGGTGATCTGTGCGAATCGACGTGGTCGGATCCGTTTTGCGCATCGTCTTCGAGAACGAAAACCGCGGTGTTTTTCCAGAAGCGTGTTCGCGACAATCCCTCGATTATCCGCCCGAGGGCGAGATCGTTGTCGGCCATGTGTGCAAACGGAGTCCGGCCACCGGCCCTCAAGCCAACCGTGTGATCGCTCGGGAGCCGGATGATCTCGAGCTTCGGCATTGCTCCACTTGCTTCGAACGTCGCGAGCTCAGCGAGCCACAGGTCAGCGCGTCGCTGATCGAGAATGTTCATGTCGAACCCGGGAAACTCTTGATTTGTGTGGTCTCTCAGGAACGGTTTCGTTCCGCGATATTCGCGCGTTTTTTTTCCACCCTGGTCTATTTCGGCATTCTCCACGAATTCGCCGTAGTTCCGGAAAGTGATGCCGGCAGTCTGCGCGAGATTCCACAAATATCCCGATCCCGGCTCGGCAACATCGTCATCGGGAACCATTCCGCGATTGGTTCCCTCGTAGTCGTAGCTTCGTCCTCGATCGGAGTAGTTCGATGGAACTGTTTTCTGGAGATAGTCGGTCGTGTACGCCGCGGTTGACCAGTTGTGACCGTCAGGGCTCACCTCTGCATTCACAAAGAACCTGTCGAACAATCCGAACCTCGTCGCGAGCGCGTGATGATTCGGTGTCACTCGCTCCGGAAAAAAGAGCAGTGACGTGTCGCCATCACCTGCTTTCATGTCACCCAGGATCTGATCGTACGTTCTGTTTTCCTTGATGATGTAAACCACGTGCTCGATTGGTGGATATTTTCTCGCGGACCCTGCTGCGTTCCACCCGTTTGCATTTGCAACCCGCCGCGTGAATGCATTTAGATCGCTGGCGGAATTATTTGCCGACAGCATTGTTACCGTTCCCGACAATTGTCCGAGTGTAAACGCAGTTGGATTGTCTTTTGACGGACGCGTCGGTGACGGCCCAAGGGGATTTGGAGCGGTTCCTTTTCCTTTACCGTTCGCTACAAACAACGAGTCTCCGCCAATTGCAACGTCGGAGGGATACCAGCCAACAGGTATTCTTCCGAGAAGATTGTTCTGCGCCAGGTCGAAAACTGCGACCGCGTTGTTGTCCGCTTCCGCGACGAACAATCTCCGCCCGTCGCTGGAAAGAGCGAGAGAGTTTGGAGTGCTTCCCTCATGAACCCCACCCGGAGGTGGGTCGTCGATCGTCGCAATGACACGCTTCGCGCGCGTATCAACAATTGCTATTCGATCAGTGCTCGCTGACGCAACGAACAGCCGGCTTCCATCCGCAGAAAGGACAAGCGCTGACGGGTGTCTTCCGACTTTGATTATTCCATCAGGCTCAACTGCGCCGGAGCTGTTCGCGCGAAAGACAGAAATTGTCGAGCCGCCCCACGCCGACACATAGACCGCCCCATCCTTCGATACAGCAACACCGTATGGATATCTCTCAGTTGGAAACCGTCGAATCACTCTTCGCGTTGCGGCATCGATCACTGCGAAGGAGTCAGCAAGATTTTCCGCGACGAACAGCAGCTTTCCATTCGCCGAAATACCCACGCCCGCAGGATATCTCTTTCCCGGTTTGCCCTTTTCTTTTTCCGCCAAAACGATCGTCTGCGCCAGAGTAGCGCGACCATTTTGCCATTCGTATTCATAAACGACGTCTTCATTACCACCCGATGCGTAAAGCTTGCTGCCATCCGGACTGAATGTCAGTCCGAGAAATGCGGCGGGCTGCTGAAGAGTCTGCGTAACAGTTCCGGTTCCACGATCGAGGACCTGGATCCCCTGTTCTCTCCAGCCATTCAGCAATACGACAACGCTTTTTCCGTCAGGGGAAAGGGCAATTGCGAGCGGAAGAGAGCCGACATCGAATGAGCGGCCGGCAGGATCGAGTCGTGCGCCAGTTGGCAGCTGTGTCATTCTTTCACTACCGGCTGGTCCCGGCGTTTGCGTCGCGGGGGCTGTGCACCCTGCCGTATAGAGCACGATCCCGATAGCGAACAATTGAGCGCGCATTTATTCAGTGAGCTGGAGTTTAGGTTACGCCATGAACATGGCGTTGACACAATCTGTCGACAAATACAGGCTTCTGCAGTGACTCAAACATCGCCTTCAATACGCATCGTTGCCGCCACCGAAAGCGACACCCCACTTATTCTTTCATTCATTCAACGGCTCGCTGAATATGAGCGAATGGGTGAGATGTGCGTTGCCACCGAGGAAGGCGTAAGAGCTTCTCTTTTCGGCGATGATCCCGCGGCCGAAGTAATCATCGCTTATCTCGATGGCGAGCCCGTTGGCTTTGCGCTGTTCTTCCACAACTACTCGACCTTTCTCGCACAACGAGGATTGTATCTCGAGGACTTGTTCGTAATTCCGGAAGCGCGAGGACATCGCGTCGGTTACGCACTACTTTCCGCGCTCGCAAACATCGCTGTCTCACGAAGGTGTGGGCGGTTGGAGTGGGCCGTTCTGAAGTGGAATCAGCTTGCAATCGATTTCTATCAGCGACTCGGCGCAATGCCACTCGAGAGCTGGGAAACGTACCGGCTTACGGGTGATGCGCTCGAGCACCTGGCCCGCAACACCTCGTCTTAACACCGCTCGATCTCGCCGCGTCTACTGGGTGTGGCGTGCAATGGAGTGCGCCCGATACAGATCGACGCCGGGAGATCACATGAAAAGATTCAGCACACTAGTCGCCGGATTTGCGGCGATCACGCTTTGCACGACCACATTGTCGGCGCAGCGGCCAGGCCGCGAGCTTCGCCGGGATACGAGAGAAATTCGGAGTGACCGCCGCGAGTTACACGGCGACAAGCGTGAGCTTCGATTCGATCGGCGACATCATGATCGCAGCGAGCTGCGATCAGACAGACACGATTTCCGCCTGGACCGTCGTGATTTGAGACAGGATCGCCGAGACCGTCGTCGCGACTGGCGCGATTTTCGCCAAACCGATTAGCAACGACGAAAGCGAAGTTCTGCAATCGCCGGAGAGTTGTTCTCCGGCGATTTTTTCTCCGCTGGTCCCTCGAGGCGGTACAATTAGCTCATGACTCAGCCCGCCACACCGGTGAATCGCACGAGAAGGTCGTTCTTCGACCGGCATTTTGCGCCGCTCATGGCCGTGTGGATCGTAGCACTTGTTATTGCGGGCCTCATCTATTGGTTCGTGCGCGCGATGCCTGCATTCGACGACGTCGTGAAGCCGGTTTACTTCATCGATGCTGCACTGGCGATCGCTTTTACGTGGCGATGGATCAGAACTCGCGGAAGGGGTAACCGGCGTCAACATGGGGACCGACGCCGCACTGACCGGCGCGATACTGCCGAGTACCCAACGAAGCCTCCAGAGAGCTAGCACATGGCGAAGCAAGCACGACCCACGCTGCAATCCGAGCCTGTGATTGGGATGCTCGATTCATTGTTCGATCGCGCAGGCTCGCTGCTCGGTGCACTTGGAATTTTCCTTGTCGCGGGTGTCGTCGTCGCTGGATTTTGTACGTGGGCGTTTTCCGAAATTGCCGAAACGGTAATGGCAGGCGGAACTCAGGCATTCGACGAAAAAGTGCTGCGATGGATTTACGCTCATCACACGCATTCACTCGATGCTGCGATGATCGAGATTACCGCCCTTGGCACGGGCACTGTCGTTCTGATGATTGTCTGCGTCGCCGCGCTGTTTCTGACACTCACGAAGCACAAGTATTCTGCAATGCTGCTTCTTGTTGCCACCGCCGGCGGCCTCTTGCTCGACCTTGTGCTCAAGCTGCGCTTCGATCGCCCCCGGCCGCACGTATTCGAGTGGGGCACTAACGCTGTCAGCTCCTCCTTCCCTTCCGGACACGCAATGAGTGCGACAATTGTCTACAGCACCGTTGCCTATCTGGCTGCGCGCTTGCAAAAGCGCCTGTGGGCGCGCTGGGTGACGATGATTCTCGCCGCCATTCTCATTCTCCTCATCTGCAGCAGCCGACTTTACCTCGGCGTGCACTACCCGTCAGATGTTCTTGCCGGCGTCGTGATCGGGCTTGCGTGGGCCGGGTTCTGCATGGCCACGCTCGAAGCAGTTCAGAAATTCGCGCAGCGCAGATCGCCGGAGGTCCTGAAAGATGAAGCGCCGGCGCCTAATTCAGTCGCTTCCTGAGTACAAAGGCTAATCCATCCCACAAGACGAACGGCCGCTCTGCAGACGTGAGGACGTCGAATCCATGGCGCTGCGCGTGATCGCGCACTGACACTTCATCCTCATCTTCATTCTCCGAGTACGAAAAATTGAGAATGACAAAATCGCCGCCGGGCTTCAGCACACGTGCAACCTCGGAGAAATACTGCTCCACAAGCGGCGCACCAGATTGATTGATGTAGGGAAAAGTATCCACTGCAATCGCCGCATCGAACAATTCGTCCGTGAATTCCGCCAGGTTACGGCCTGTCACCTTCAGCAAATGCACATTAGTGAGTGGTGCACAACGCTTGAGCGCCGCGTTGATCATTTGCGTCGAGACATCGACTCCGTGCACCTGACCAACTCGAGATGCAAGCTCGACCTCGAGTCGTCCTATTCCGCAACCGATGTCGAGTACGGTCCGATCCCGCGAAACGATTCCCCATCGCTCGAGCTGTGCGACGATTTCTTTTGTCGCGCGCTCCAATAGCTCCGGATTGCCAAGTGAATAAAGCGCGACACTCGCCTCCTCGGACTGCTGCACCGACCAGTCGAACAATCGCTCGCAGAACGCGATTCCTTCCTCGACACTCGGCGCACGTGCCGGTGAGTCCATGTCCGTGCGCAACATTGCCGCGATTCGCTCGCACCCTCGCTCGTTCTCAACGACTAGCTGTGTCAGGTCGTCGACCCGGTCGCGCAGCAGGCTATCACCCGAGCGAGACAGGCTGGCAGCTCTACGTGTTATGTCGTCGATTGCAGCCCGAACTGCTGCTGCGTCCTCGGTCTCGATGAGCATTTGCATCAACGTGACGGATGGCGAGATGCTTCCGTCGAGACAGCGCGCAAGAATTCTTTTCAGATCTTCGTTATGGATGCCATCGAGCAGACGTTTGGCCGCTTCGGATTCAATTCCCGAGCGGGTCATCAGGAAATCCAGCCGAGAATCTCGAGCGTCCGAAGATCTTTGCGCATGAGCTTCTCGCCGATGTCCATTCTGTAACGCGCGTTCGGAACGATTATCTCACGCGTCAGTCGATACGCTTCGTCGCGTGCGGCAGCGATGGTGTCGCCAACTCCTGTCACAACAGCGATGTAGCCGATCATGCCGGCAGTCACGAGCTGGCCGTCGCACAATGCGACTTCGCCGTAATGAATCGAGTCTCTGTCGCGATCGCTCAGCTCTGATGCAAAACAAATCGGCAAACCCTTCCCGAGACGATGATAGTCCGTCGAATAGGGAAACGGTGGAACTGTGATGACAACACCCACAGAAAATCCGTCGTGCGTTCGAAGAGTCGTGCTCTCGCGAGAAACCATTCGTGGGAACAGCTCATCCCATCGATCGACGTGCAGTGAATCCAGAATGGGAAATCCCGGATATCCGAATCGACATGTGAACTCGAGCGGCCAGATACCGTTCTCATTCACGATCGTGTTGAGATTGATGTACCCGCAGTAGCCCGACGACCGAAGCAGTGACGCCATTCGGCCGAGTGTCGCCTCGAAGATCTTTTCGGCACCTCGATAAGTGACGACAGTCCCCATCTCA
>Ga0310813_10001703_pt1 | contig 13296 bp, 11 predicted proteins | sample YN3metagenome_FD_203086 | JGI IMG/M metagenome (GOLD analysis project Ga0310813, IMG submission 203086) | Soil microbial communities from experimental microcosm in Duke University, North Carolina, United States - YN3 | ecosystem: Engineered > Artificial ecosystem > Soil microcosm > Unclassified...
CCATTGCGATCAGCGGCTCGACGGTGTTGGCGGTCAGCCGCGGCGGCAGATCCATTTCAAGCACCTGTCCGTCTTTGCGCAGCAGCCAGCGGTCGACCTTGCCGGTCGACGGGTAACGGTGCAGCAGACACGCATGCTGCTGCAGATGGTCCGGTTCGCGCGGCACGCCGCGGCGCGACAGATAGGCCGGCGCGGCGACGACAAGCGGCGCGTAATGGCCGAGCGTGCGTGTAACGAGGCGCGAATCGACGGCCTCGCCGGTGCGCAGCACCACGTCGAAGCCTTCGTCGATCACGTTGACCATGCGGTCGGAGAAGTCGAGTTCGAGCCGGATCTCCGGGTACTCGCGCACGAACGAGCCGAGCACCGGCAACAGCAGCGTTTCGACCAGCGGCAGGCTGACGCGCAATTGTCCCTTCGGCGACGACGCGGCGGACAGTTCCGCTTCGGCGGCTTCGAGCTCTTCGACCACGCGCTGGCAGCGGCTCAGAAACAGCTGGCCTTCGGGCGTCAGCGTCACGCTGCGCGTGCTGCGATGAAACAGCCGCACGCCGAGGCGCTCTTCGAGCCGCGAAATGGCCTTGCCGACCGCGGACGACGAGATGCCCATTTGCCGTCCCACTTCGCTGAAATTGCGCAGCTCGGCTGCTTTGACGAATGCGTCGACGGATCCGAATTTGTCCATGTTGTCGCTCGCTCGACCGGTATCGCGCGGACTATAGCACGCGGTATTTGCGCGGTTTCCGGCGCGCGGTCACCTGAGAAAAATTGTCCGAAGTGTTCAGCGCTTGCGCGCGTTGATCAGTGCGGCCGGGTTCCATACATTGCCCAGGTGACGGGATGCGGCGGTTGCGGTGAGCGCGCCGCAGCCGTGGTTAGAAAGTTGAGTTCGCAACGAATAAAGGATTCACGATGTCGGATAGCAATACGTACGCGGCGCCGCTCGAGGCGGCCGCAGACTTGCCGGCTAGGCGCGGCGCTAACGAAAGCGCGCAGGCGGCGCAACGAGAGCAACCAGCGCAACCAGCGCATCAGATTCGACACTGGCCAGCCGTGCTGTCGGTCGCATTGAGCGCGGCCGCGTTCTGCACGACGGAGTTCATGCCGGTCGGGCTGCTGCGCTATATCGCCGATGGCCTTGCCGTCAGCGACGGCGCGGCGGGCCTCACGGTCACCGCGCCGGGGCTGCTTGCAGCCGTCGCCGCGCCGGCCGTGACCGTGCTGGTGCGCCGGCAGGACCGGCGCATCGTGCTGTGGGCGCTCGGCGTGCTGCTGGTGCTGGCAAATGTGATCGCCGCGCTGGCGCCGGGCTTCCCGGTGTTGATCGCCGCCCGCGTGCTGTTCGGCATCGGTCTTGGCGGCTTCTGGGCACTCGGTGCCGGGTTAGGCGAACGGCTGGTCGATCGCGCATCCGCGCCGAAGGCGACCGCGCTGATATTCGCCGGCGTGTCGGTCGGCATGCTGGTGGGCGGCGCGGCCGGTGCGCTGATCGGCGAACTGCTCGGCTGGCGCTGGGCATTCGGCATCACCGCGGGACTGGCCGCGCTGTCGCTCGCCGCGCAGCTTGCATCGCTGCCGCGGCTCGCGGTCGACCGGCAGATTGCCGTGCGCGATCTGTTCGGCCTGTTCGCGACACCCTGCGGCCGCAACGTCTTGATCACGATGACGCTCGGCCTGCTTGGCCAGTTTGCGGCGTACACGTACATCACGCCGTTTCTGTCGCGCCACGCGCATTTCGGTGGCGAGACGATTTCGGCCTTGCTGCTTGGCTACACGCTGATCGGCCTGCTGGGCAATTTCGTCGGCGGTGCGCTGGCGGCAAGGCATGCGCGCGCGACGCTTGCCGCTGCGATCGGTCTGATCGGCGTGCCGTTGCTGCTGCTGCCGTGGTGCGCGCACGCGCCGCTGCAGGTGGTGCTGCTGCTCGCGCTATGGGGCATCGCGTACGGCTCGATGCCGGTGGTGCTGCAAGTCGCATTGAGCGAGGCCGCGCCGCGCTCGACCGAAGGCAGCATGGCGCTGTTCGTGGCCAACTTTCAGATTTCGATCGCGCTGGGGGCGTGGGCGGGCGGTTGTCTGGTCGATCGCGTCGGCATCGGCAGCACGATGTTCACCGCCGCCGGGTTGTGCGCGGCAGCGCTTGCGGCACTTGCGCTGCGCGGCTTGCGGCGCTGACGCGGCAGCGAGTATGGCAGCTAATACGCGTAGCGTTCGATTACCGATGCGACCGTCTGCAGCGCCTCGTCGAGCGTAGCGGGTTCGACCGAGCCTAACGCCAGCCGGATCGCATGCGGGACGTGCGCGCTGACCGCAAACGGCTCGGCCGTGGACACCGAAATGCGCTCGCGCATCAGCTCCATCGCGATGCGGTCTGCGCGCACTTCGGCGGGCAGCGGCAGCCACACGAAATACGAGGCGGGATGGCTGATCCGTTTCAGCTTGCCGAGTGCGCGTGCCGCAATCGCCTGGCGGGCCGCCGCGTCCGCGCGTTTGTCGGCTTCGAGACGCGCGACGGTGCCGTCTTCGAGCCAGCCGCACGCGAGCGCGATCATCACGCCGGGCGTGTTCCATGTGGTCGCGCGAATCGCGCGCTCGATCTTCGGCACCATCGCAGGTGGCGCCGCGACATAGCCGACGCGCAAACCGGTCGCGACGTTCTTCGAAAAGCCGGACACGTACACGGTATGTTCCGGTGCGAAGGCGGCGAGCGGCGCGGGCGCATCGGCGGCGAGAAACGCATAGGCGCCGTCTTCGACGATCAGCAGATCGTGGCGTTGCGCCAGCGCCGCCAGCTGCTTGCGCCGGCTCGCTTTCATCACCCAGCCGAGCGGATTGTGCAGGGTCGGTATCGTATAGACCGCGCGCACGCGGCGGCGTTTGCATAGCGTGTCGAGCGCATCGAGGTCGGGGCCGGCGCCGGCGGCCGGCAGCGCCACCAGTTCGAGGCGATGCGCTTGTGCAAGCAGCTTGAAGCCGGGGTAGGTCAAAGTGTCTGCGGCTACCACGTCGCCGGGCTTCAGTAACGCCATGACCGTCGTCGCGAGACCATGCTGCGCTCCGTCGACCAGCATCACCTGCGACGCCGCGATCGACAGCCCGCGTCGCTCGAGGTGACGCGCGACGCATGCACGCTCATGCGGGCGGCCGCCATGCGGCTGGTAACGCAGCAGCGCTTCGAGGTCGCCGGCCGTCGATAGCTGACGCAACGCGCTGCGCAGCATCTCGGCCTGACCGGGCAGCGCCGGGTAATTGAAGTTCAGATCGACGATGTCGGTAGCGAGTGCGTGCTGATCGATGCCCTGGTCGCGCGGCAGCAGCATTTCCTTGACGAAGGTGCCGCGCCCCGTTTCGCCGCTGACGAGCCCTAGCGAAGCGAGTTCCGCGTACACACGCGTCGCGGTGACGAGACCGATCCGTTCGGCGGCGGCCAGTTGCCGGTGCGTCGGCAGCCGCGTACCCGGCGACAGACGGCCGTTGCGAATCTGCGCCGCGAAGCGGTCGACCAGCTGCTGATAGCGAGGCGTAGGCATCGGCGAATGTATCCATGACAATTTTTTGATTGTATTGCGTCGCGGTCGTAGCATGCAGCGATATCGTCATCTTTTCCGGAGCGTGGCATGCGTATCGCGATACTGACCTTCGACGGCTTCAACGAACTGGACTCGCTGATCGCGCTCGGCATTCTGAATCGCATCAAGCGACCGGACTGGCGCGTATCGCTCGCGTGTCCGGATATGCAGGTGCGCTCGATGAACGGCGTCGTGCTGCAGGCGCAGGCTTCGCTGGAGGAGGCCTGCGCGGCCGATGCGGTAATCGTCGGCAGCGGTGTGCGGACCCGTGAAGTGGTCGCCGATGCGGCGCTGATGGCGCGCCTGCGGCTGGATCCGGCGCGGCAGCTGCTAGCCGCGCAGTGCTCCGGTACGCTGGTGCTCGCCAGGCTGGGCTTGCTGCAACGCGTTCCCGCATGTACGGATCTGACTACCCGGCCGTGGGTAGAAGAAGCGGGCGTCGCCGTGCTTAACCAGCCGTTCGTTGCCAATGGCAATGTCGCGACCGCCGGCGGATGTCTGGCGTCGCAGTATCTGGCGGCATGGGTCATCGCGCGCCTCGCGGGCAGCGACGCCGCGCGCAGTGCGATGCATTACGTGGCACCGGTCGGCGAAAAGGACGACTACGTCGAGCGTGCGATGCGCAATATCGCACCGTTCATGCATGCAGCGACGGCGCGCGCGTGATCTCGGAAGAGGCTGCCGCAAGGGTCGGATCGTCGCTCTGTGCGGCGGCGTCATTTACGTCGCAAGCCCACATAAACCGATTTTCTTTCCAACCTGCAGGGACTTTTTTGACTGGATGGGTGGGCTATCATGAAAGACTCACCCCGCTTGGAAGTCTCGCAGGTTAGATATGAGGAAACTCGGTAAAACATTGATCGCTGTATTTATTGTGGCGGAGTTAGGGTTCGTTCTTTACATCATGTCGCCGTTTAGCGATCGAACCTCGGCAAAATCGCCCGCGGCAACGGATGGCTCGGTAAATGCGGCAATGGCTGATTCGATGTCCGATACGGATTCGGGTCAGGTCGCGGCAGGATCGATTGCCGGCAGCGCGACGCAGAACGCCACGGGTAGTGGCCGCATCGTCGCGGTGCCCAATGTGATGGGGGACGAATCGAAGCCGAATGCGTCTCCCGATCCGCATGCCGCGCCGATGCCGCCTGCGGCTATGCCGCGTCAACCCGATGCAGCGGCGGCGGTGCAAACACCGCCTGCGGCTGTGCCGCGTCAAGCGCAAGCAGCGGTTGTGCAGGCGCCGCCCGTGGCAGCACCGCGTCAGCCTGACGCCGCCGTTGCGCAGGCAGCACAGGGCAACACGGCACGCAAGCAGACGCTTGCGAAAACCACGCCTGCCGCTGTGCCGCCGCCGCGTGGCGACCACAACGACGACGCGCACTATCACGGCGACAACTCCGTTGCGGCCGCCATGACCGAGGCGCTCGTCAAGCAGTCCGCGCAACTCGATCCATCTTTGCCACCGCCGACCAACATGCCCGCGCGCGATGCGTTTGCCGAGCACACCGGCCCGACGCGCGATGGCGCGAATGCCGTTGCGGCCGCCATGACTGCCGAACTGGTCAGGCAATCGAGCAAGGTCAATACGCCGTCTCAGCCGCCGGCGCAGACTGGCACGCACCAGTAAGCGGCGCAATCGTCGCCATCCGGATCGCGCGGCGGCCGAACCGCCGGCGCGATTCGCGCTATTCTCTGCAGTTCGCGACGAGCGCGCCGCCTGTCAGGCGCATCTCGATCAAACCAACACGCACACTGGTCAGGAACACCATGACTCCGCTTCGAATCGATTTCATCTCCGATATTGCGTGCCCGTGGTGCGCGGTAGGTCTGTCGTCGCTGCAACGCGCGCTGGAGCGTCTCGGCGATCAGGTCGAGGCCGAATGGGTGTTGCACCCGTTCGAACTGAATCCGCAAATGGGCCCCGACGGCGAGGCGATCGTCGACTACATCGGCCGGAAATATGGCCGCACGCCTGCGCAGATCGCCGAGGCCCAGGCCACGATCCGCGAGCGCGGCGCAAGCGTCGGCTTCACGTTCGGGGAACGCAAGTTCGTCTACAACACGTTCGATGCGCACCGCCTGCTGATGTGGGCCGCCAGCGCCGGCAAGCAGGTGCCGCTCAAAATGGCGCTGCTGCGCGCGTATCACGGCGAGGGCAAGGACCCGAGCAAACACGATGTGCTGCTGCAAGCGGTGCAATCGATCGGCCTCGACGTCGGCGAGGGGCTGCGCATCCTGCAAGGCAACGACTACGCCGACCAGGTGCGCGCGCAGGAAAGCGAATATCCGGCGATGGGGATTCATTCGGTGCCGTCGATCATCTTCAACCAACGCTATCTGGTCACCGGCGGTCAGCCGGTCGAGGCGTTCGAGCAGGCGATCCGGCAGATTCTCGCGGAGCGCGACGGCGGAGCCGAGGCAGGAGCCGCGGCCGATGCGCAACGGCCCGGCGACACCGCCTGAGCGTCGACCGAACCCAGTTTGCATAGCCCGGCACTCGCCGCACGACGATGTGCGGTTGGTGACGGCTTGCGGGCGGTTGCGGTGCGATAGAATCCGGTTGCCCTTCATCACCGGACCGACCGCCGATGGAAAGCCTGCTTCGGGATTACGAACGCGAACTGGCATTGCTGCGCCGCTACGCCAGCGACTTCGCCGCGCGCTATCCAAAGATTGCGACGCGCTTTGGCATCTCGGGCGAGCATTCCGAAGATCCGCACGTCGAGCGGATGCTACAGTCGTTCGCGTTCCTCAGCGCGCGCATCGATGCGCGGCTCGAAGACGACTATCCGGAGTTCACCGAGGCGCTGCTCGAGATCCTGTATCCGGAGTACCTGCGGCCCTTTCCGTCATGTTCGGTCGTGCAGTTCGATATTTTCGGCCTGTTCGAGCAACTGAGCGAACCGGTGACGGTGCAGCGGCTCACCGAACTGGAAAGCAAAACCGGCGCATGCCGGTTTCGCACGCTGTACGACGTGCGTCTTGCGCCATTGAAAATCGCTTCGGCACGCTATGCTTCGTCGGCCGCCGCGCCGGCGATGGCGCAATTGCCCGCCGGCACCACCAGCATCATCTCGATCGAGTTTGCCACGGGTGTCAAGGACCGCCCGATCGATGCGCGTAATGCAGGCGTGGCGCGCGTGCACCTGCAGGGGCAGCGGCTGCTGGTTGCCGCGCTGACCGACGCATTGCTGTTGCGCGCGTCGGCGGCATTCGTCGAAGGCGATACGCCGGGCGTGTGGACCCGCGTCGCGGATCTGCCGGTGCGCGCAGTCGGCTTTGCCGAAGGCGAGTCGGCCACCGGTAGCCATGCTGCGCCCAGCGTGCCGTTTGCGCTGCTGCTCGAATACTTTGCGTTCCCGGAAAAGTTCGATTTCGTCGACGTCGACCTTGCCGCGCTCGCGCGCGTTGCCGGACCGTCGCGGCGCCTTGTGCTGCACGTCGCGCTCGGCGGCATCGCGGCCGATTCGCAGACCGCGCGCATGCTCGACACCGTCGCGGCCGGCAATTTCCGGTTGTTCTGCACGCCGATCGTCAATCTGTTCGAGCGCGAGGCGGAGCCGATGCAGTGGAAGGGGCCGGACGACGCGCACCCGGTGGTGCCGCGCGCATTGCAGGCATCGAGCATCGAGGTGTATTCGATCGATGCGGTCTATTCGATCACGCAGTCGTCCGATGCGGAAACCCGCAGTTCGATCCCGGCCTATCGTGCGTTGAGCCACGGCGAAACGCGCGACGCGCCCGGCGTCTACTGGGCGGCCGCGCGCGATCCGCAGATCGCGCAACAACAGCCGGGCTATGAGACCTTGCTGTCGCTGCTGCCCGCCGACGCGCAGCACACGTCATCGGCGCTCGGCCAGATCGGCGCCGACCTGACCTGCATGAACCGCAACGCGCCCGCGTTGCCGCAGGGCGCGGCCGGCGGCGATCTGCTCAACGAGCACGCGGCCGTGTCGTGTCCGATCGCGATGCTGCGCCGTCCTACCGCGATTGCGCGCATGCCGCGCGGTCAGGGCGAATTGTGGAACCTGATTTCGCGGGCGACCGCGCATCCGATGGCACTCGGCGCAGCCGGTGCCGCCGAACTCAAACAGATGTTGCGACAACACGCGGCGGCCACGCCGGCCGCGGCGCGTCATATTGAAGGCATCGTCGACCTCGCGCACCGCGCAACGATGCGCAGGATGCCGGTCAAGCCGTTTCCCGCATTCGTTCGCGGCATCGAAATCCAGCTGACCGTCGACGAGGCGCAATTCGCCGGTAATAGCCTCGCGATTTTCATCGGCCTGATGGACCGGATGTTCGGCTGCTATGCCCATGCGAACAGTTTCGTCGAACTGGTCGTGCTGTCGGCCAACGGTGGCGAGATCAAGCGATGCGCGCCGCGCGAAGGCATGCTGCCGCTTCTTTAAGGCTGCATTGGACGAGACGGCCGGCTGCCCGCTCAAGGGTCGACTGAATCGCGTGCTGCCGGCGCGTGCCGGTCCGCGAACTCGCGCACCGCCCAATCGATAAACACCCGCACGCGCGGCGACAACTGCCGCGTGCGCTGATACACGAGCGACACCGGCATCGCCGGCTGCGGTACGTGTGCGAGCACCTGCACCAGCGCGCCGCTGTGCAGATCCGGCTCGACGTGAAAGCGCGGTACCTGCGCGATGCCGAGCCCCAGACGGATCGCGCACAGATAGCTTTCGGTGCCTGTCACCGACATCGCACAGGGTAGCGTCACGCCTTGCACGTCCGCGCCGGCGCCGAATTCCATCGGCATCAGGTTGTCGGTGGTGCCCATCCGCAGCCCCACCATCTGATGCCCGTCGAGCGCCGCGAGGTCGGCCGGCGTGCCGTAGCGCCGCAGATACGCGGGCGTGGCGCAAACGATCCGTTCAAGCGTCGCCACCTGGCGCGCGACGAGCTCGCTGTCGCGCAGCTTGCCGTAGCGCAGCACGCAATCGACGCCTTCCTGCACGAGGTCGACCCAGCGGTCGTTCTCGCTCATCGCGCCGCCTTGCCGGTGAAGGCTTTACGGTCGTCATCAACTACGCGGGCCGTGCCGCCGAGGCCGACGCGCTTGCCGCGCAGATCGACAAGGAAGGCGGCCACGCGTTTCCGACGCAGGCCGACGTGACCGACCGCGCCGCCGTCGCACGTATGTTCGATGCAGCCGAAGCCGCGTTCGGCGGTGTAGACGTGCTGGTCAACAATGCCGGCATCATGAAGCTCGCGAAGCTCGCTGACAGCGACGATGCGCTGTTCGACAGCCAGGTCGCGGTGAACCTGAAGGACACCTTCAACACGCTGCGCGAAGCCGCGCGCCGGCTGCGCGACGGCGGCCGGATCGTCAACACGTCGTCGAGCGTGGTCGGCCTCTATCAGCCGACCTACGCGGTGTACGCGGCGACCAAGGCCGGCGTCGAAGCGATGACGCACATCCTCGCCAAGGAACTGCGCGGCCGGAGCATCACCGTCAATACGGTCGCGCCGGGGCCGGTGGCCACCGAGCTGTTCTTCGAAGGCAAGCCGCAGCAGGTGGTCGACTACCTGACCAAACTGACGCCGCTCGAGCGCCTCGGCACGCCGGAAGACATCGCCGATACGGTCGCGTTTCTCGCGGGTCCGCAAGGCGGCTGGATCAACGGCCAGACGCTGCGCGCGAACGGTGGCGCGATCTGATGCGCGACGGATCCCGCCAGACGCAAACCGAACGACTGCATAACCCGATCGGTCCCTGCGCTACGGCGCGAAAGGAGTCATTGATGAACAGCAAAGTCATTCTCGTCACCGGTGCATCGAGCGGCTTCGGCCGCATCACTGCGGAAGCACTCGCGAAGGCCGGCCATATCGTCTACGCGTCGATGCGCAACACCACCGGCCGCAACGCGGCAACCGTTGCGCAGATGGCGCAATTCGCCAAGGCCAGTCACGTCGATCTGCACACCGTCGAACTCGACGTGCAGTCGCAGGAATCGGCCGATGCCGCGGCCGCGCAGGTGATCGCTGAAGCCGGGCGCATCGACGTGGTAGTCCACAATGCCGGCCATATGGCGTTCGGCCCCGCCGAAGCGTTCACGCCGGAGCAGTTTGCGCATCTGTACGACGTCAAGGTGCTGAGCACGCAGCGCGTGAATCGCGCGGTGCTGCCGCACCTGCGCGGCCAGGGGCAAGGGCTGTTGTTGTGGGTGTCGAGCAGCAGCTCGGCGGGCGGCACGCCGCCGTACCTCGCGCCGTATTTCGCCGCGAAGGCCGCGATGGATGCGCTGGCGGTGCAGTATGCACGCGAGGTGTCGCGCTGGGGCATCGAGACCACCATCGTCGTGCCGGGCGCATTCACGAAGGGCACCAACCATTTCGCCAATGCAGGCGCGCCGGCCGATAGCGCACGGGTGGCCGAATACGAAGCCGGGCCGTATCAAGGCTTCGCCGAGCAGGTGCAGCAGGCCTTCGCGGAGATCGTGCCGGCCGATGCCGATCCGGCGGAGGTCAGCGATGCGATCGTCAAGGTTGTCGATACGCCGTTCGGGAAGCGTCCGTTCCGCGTGCATATCGATCCGAGCCAGGATGGCGCCGACGTCGGCTTTACGGTACTCGACCGGATGCGGGTGGAGATGCTGTATCGCGTCGGTCTCGGCGATCTGACCAAACCGCGTGTCGTGAAGTAACGCGTGGCAGCCGCGTGTACAGCTCATGCGCGGCAGTCGTGCGCGGCAGTCGTGCGCCGCAATTACGGCTGGCAACGGCACGGCATGGAACGGCGGGCGGTTCCATGCCGCGCGGCGTCATGCTGCCAGCAGTCAGCGCTCAGCGTTCCACGTCGACTTGCGCATTGCGGCCATCGACGCGCAAGACGTTGCCCTCCGGGGTGATCTGACGCGGGATGTCCTTGAAGCGCGGCTCGCCAGAGCGGCGCTCGGCGGCTGCGACCGAAGCCTTCGCCGGCGCTGCCGCGACCGCGCGCCGATGTGCCGCGGCGCGCGCATCATGAGCTGGGTCATGAGTCGCATCACGTGCCGCATCGTGTGCCGCATTACGCGCAATCCGCAGGCCGGCACGCCGCTGCCGCGCCTGCTTTTCCGCCTTGCGCGCCGCGAGCAGCGCCGCATGCGCAGACGCATTGCCGCCGCGCGCCTCGGGCGGATTCCACACCTCGACGTAATGCTCGCCGCCAAACGCGGGGGACGCGATGGCCAGGACGAGCAGCCCTAGCTTGATTGCCCTCATCATTTTTCTCCGGGTGCGCGCGCAGGCATTATGTGAAAAGAGCCTGTCGAGAGCAAGCCTTTCAGCAAGCATGCATGGCGACTGTTGCGCGCTGTCACCAACAAGGAGAGCGGTGAATGAAAATTCTGATTGCCCGCATGAATCACGAGACCAACACGTTCTCGCCGGTGCCGACGCCGCTCGCGGCATTCGGCCGCGACGGCCCGGCGTTCGGCGCGGCTGCCTACGCAGAGAACAAAGGCATGCGCACCGCGATGTCGGCCTTTATCGATGCCGCCGAACAGCGTGACGCGGAGCTCGTCACGCCGGTCTCGGCGATGGCCAATCCGAGCGGTCCGGTAGCGGCCGACGCGTACCGCACGATCTGCGACGCGATTGTCGCCGCGGCGCCCGGCTGCGATGCGGTGCTGCTCGACCTGCATGGCGCGATGGTTGCGCAGTCCACGGCCGACGGCGAAGGCGATCTGCTCGAACGGGTGCGCGCGTTGCTGCCCGACGCGCCGATTGCCGTCGCGCTCGATCTGCACGGCAACGTCACGCAGAAAATGATCGACCACGCCGATGTGATCGTCAGCTTCAAGACCTATCCGCACGTCGATATGTACGAGACCGGTGCGCATGCGGCGCGCATTCTGTTCGATCTGATCGAAGGGCGCGCGCGGCCGGTGCTCGCATGGCGCCAGCCGCCATTGATGACCTCGACACTGCGCAGCGCCACTGCCGACGGCGCGATGCAACGCGCGGTGCAGGCCGCGCAACACGAAGAAGCGCACGGCATGCTGGCGGTGTCGATCCTCGCCGGTTTTTCGCTGGCCGATATCGCGCGGCCATGCATCAGTGTGGTGGTGGTTGGCAATGGCGACGCGGCCGCTGCCGACGCGGCGGCCGAGCGCATCGCGCGGCGCATCTGGGACGAGCGCGATGCGTTCGTCTATCGCAGCGCGCCGCTCGCGCAATCGGTGGCCGACGCGGCCGCGGCGGCGCGGCTGACCGATAAACCGGTGTTGCTGCTCGATCATGGCGACAACTGCATGTCCGGCGGCACCTGCGACACGATGGACCTGCTCGAAGCCGCACTGGCGCAGGGGCTCGACGGTATCGTCAGCGGCCCGCTGTGCGATCCGCAGGCGGTCGCCGCGCTGTGCGCGGCCGGCGTCGGCGCGCGCGTCACGGTGCCGGTCGGCAACAAGCGGCCGTCGCACCGCGGCACGATGCGCGAACCGTTTGCCGCGACCGGCGTGGTGCGCGCGCTGACCGACGGCGAGTACACGATCACCGGCCCGACCTACACCGGACAGCGCGCGAGCATGGGCAAAAGCGCGGTGCTTGATCTCGGCGCGGCGACGCTGGTGGTCACCGAGCGCACGCACGAGCCGTGGGATCTCGGCGTGTTCGAGAGCGTCGGTATCGATCCGCGCCGTGCTCGCTTCCTGTTGCTGAAGTCGCGCATGTATTGCCGCCCGGTGTTCGTGCCGATAGCCGGCGGCCTTGTCGAATGCGACAGCCGCGGCATCACCGGCTCGGACTATGCGCTATTCAGATACGAGCGGATCGCGCGGCCCGTGTATCCGCTCGATGCGGATACGGTCTGGCGCGGCTAAGCTTGCGTGCGCAACGATCGACCCGGTCGGCGCACCAACCAACAAGGTAACAAGGTGCTGGAGGCCGGAACGACAGATTATCGCGCGGCGATCTTTTCGGGTCGCCCAAACTCCGATCTATCCGGCATAGCCGCCAAGCCGGATGGCATGCAAAGCATTCGGAAATAGCCTGCGTCCAATGCATTCCACGGATTTCCTTAACGGACGCTTAAGCAGGTTTCTTAATTTCCAAAATATCTCGACTTAATGGGTTAATGCCGTAATCCACTGACTGAGTGTAATTATCGCAGTGTCGGGACGAGAATATTTATTGGTTCGGATCTTTAAAAAAATCCTTGTCACAGCACTGACATCAAGCGCTGACTAAATATGCCGGTGCCCGCGCAAGGCCGTGCATATACGACTACGATCCATCCTCCGCAGGTCTCGCCGCGCTTGCGGGACCTCGCTGCGACCTTGGTTCTGGATAATCGATCTGAATTGGCAATCCAGTTTCTGGTCTGCCGGTCGCCGGTATTCCCGTAAATCGGCAAGGGAACACGATAAAGACCCCCGCTTCAGGGATGTGCTCCATCGCGGAGCAATCGCATCCGCAGTATTAATTGCGATGAACCTTTATGCGGACAGCGACGGCCATGGCAATGGCAATCACAACGGTCTGTGAACAGAGTTGTTTGAGTAGTTGGGAGAGGAAGTACCTTTGACAGGCGGACCCGGAACATCGGGTTTGCCTGTTTTTTTCCGACTGCGCTGAAAGGCAAGAACGTCGACGTGATGTTCTTCGGCGGGCTCGACGAACAGGGCGCGACCCGCAAGATCACGTTCGATCCGTACGGCGATCTGATCAAGCCGCTGTATACGCTGTTCGAAGTGCAGCAGGGGCAGTGGAAGAGCATCAAGACGATTGG
>Ga0310813_10001705_pt1 | contig 13288 bp, 8 predicted proteins | sample YN3metagenome_FD_203086 | JGI IMG/M metagenome (GOLD analysis project Ga0310813, IMG submission 203086) | Soil microbial communities from experimental microcosm in Duke University, North Carolina, United States - YN3 | ecosystem: Engineered > Artificial ecosystem > Soil microcosm > Unclassified ...
CACAGGACGCCTCGCGCAGCCGCCCCGCCCGCACCGCTTCCCGTTTGCCGACATGCTCCACCAAAAGGATCCAGGCACATGCACCCCATGCTCAACATCGCAGTCAAGGCCGCTCGCCGCGCCGGGCAGATCATCAACCGCGCGTCGCTCGATCTCGATCTGTTGCAGGTCAGCAAGAAGCAGCACAACGATTTCGTCACGGAAGTCGACAAGGCGTCGGAAGAAGCGATCATCGAAACGCTCACCACCGCCTATCCCGATCACGCGATCCTCGCCGAAGAATCCGGCGCCTCCGGCAACGAGTCCGAATTCCAGTGGATCATCGATCCGCTCGACGGCACGACCAACTTCATCCACGGCTTCCAGTATTACTGCGTGTCGATCGCGCTCGCGCAAAAGGGCATCGTCACGCAGGCGGTCGTGTACGACCCGACCCGCAACGACCTGTTCACCGCATCGCGCGGCCGCGGCGCGTATCTGAACGACCGGCGCATTCGCGTCGCGAAGCGCGACCGCCTTGCCGACAGTCTGATCGGCACCGGCTTCCCGTTCCGCGACAAGGATGGCCTTGGCGCCTACACGCGTCTGTTCGGCGAAATGACCGAGGCCTGCGCGGGCCTGCGCCGCCCGGGCGCGGCGGCGCTCGATCTGGCCAACGTCGCGGCCGGCCGCATGGACGGCTTCTTCGAACAGGGCATCAATGCGTGGGACATGGCCGCCGGCAGTCTGCTCGTGACCGAAGCCGGCGGTCTGGTCGGCAACTACACCGGCGATTCGGACTTCCTGCACGTACACGAAATCGTCGCGGGCAACCCGAAGGTGTACGCGCAGATGATTCCGATTCTGTCGCGCTACAGCCGCACGAAACAGCAAGCGGCGTAACGCGCGGACAACGAAGGCGGCTGCGGCCGCCTTTTGTTTTGATTGGCCGCTTGCGCGTGGCACTTTCCGCGGCGCGCTGCATCGAAGCACGGTTCGCCGTTTGCGCGAGGTTCCGTCCGCCGCCATGAAAAAAGGCTTCTATACGATCATCGCCGCGCAGTTCGTATCGTCGCTCGCCGACAACGCGCTGCTGATCGCCGCGATCGCGCAACTCACGGTGATCCGCTCGCCGGCCTGGGTCACGCCGCTGTTGCAGATTTTCTTCACCGTGTCGTACGTACTGCTCGCGCCGTTCGTCGGCGCGTTCGCGGACGCGCTGCAAAAGCGCCACGTGATGTTCGCATCGAACGCGCTGAAGGCAGCCGGCTGCCTGATGATGATCTTCAGCGTGCATCCGATGCTCGCGTACGCGGTGGTCGGCGTCGGCGCCGCCGCCTACTCGCCGGCCAAATACGGCATTCTGACCGAGCTGCTGCCGGCCGAACGGCTGGTGGCCGCGAACGCATGGCTCGAGTCGGCCACGGTGCTGTCCACCATCGTCGGCACGATGCTCGGCGGCGCGCTGATCAGCACCTATGCGGCCCGCTTCGTGAGCCACGCGCACCTGCCGCTGATCGCGACCGCCGCCGATCTCGCGATGTTCGCGGTGATGCTTACCTATGCCGGCGCCGCGCTGCTCAACATCGGCATTCCCGATACCGGCGCGCGCTACCCCAACCGCCTCACCGAACCGCGCGAACTGGTCGGCGAGTTCGTGCGCTGCTTCAACACGCTGTGGTCCGACCGGCTCGCGCAAATCGCGCTGTGGGTGACCACGCTGATGTGGGGCGGCGCGGTCACGCTGCAGCTGCTGGTGCTCAAATGGGCCGACGTGAACCTCGGCCTGTCGCTTTCGAAGGCCGCCGTGATGCAGGGCGTGGCTGGCCTCGGCATCGCGCTCGGCGCAGCCGCGGCGGCCGCGTGGATTCCCCTGCGCGGTTCGCTACGCGTGCTGCCGGTGGGCATCATCACTGGCGCAGTAGCGGTGGCCATGGCCTTCTATAGCAAGAACCTGTTTCCGCCCGGCGCCGGGTTGCGCATCGGCTCGTTCGTGGCGCCCGCTTACATGATCCTTGCCTACCCGCTGATGGTGCTGCTCGGCGCACTGTCGGGCTTCTTCATCGTGCCGATGAACGCGCTGCTGCAGCACCGCGGCGCAACCCTGCTGAGCGCCGGCCATTCGATCGCGGTGCAGAACTTCAACCAGAACCTCGCGGTGCTGCTGATGCTCGGCGCGTACGCATTGCTGCTGACCGCAAAGATGCCGGTGCCGTGGATCATCGCGCTGTTCGGCAGCTTCATCACACTGATGATGTGGCTCGCGAAGCGGCACAGCGCGGCCAATGCGCGCAAGGTCGACATGCGCGCGCTGATCGAAGAATAAGCCCCTGTGCAACGGCGTCACTCTACGCATTCGCGAAGCCGTGCGCCATATGCCGTCCGGCTAGCTTCACGCGGCGCGCTGAAGGGTTAAACTCACGCCCTGAACAGCAACACACGAAAGAATCGAGGATGGGCATTCAAACCGCAGCCGAAGACCGCACACCGTCAGTCGCCGCAGCCGAAGCGGCGCAGCACACGCCGATGATGCAGCAGTATCTGCGCATCAAGGCGGAGCACCCCGGCACGCTCGTGTTCTACCGGATGGGCGACTTCTACGAACTGTTCTTCGACGACGCCGAGAAGGCCGCCCGTCTGCTCGACCTCACGCTGACCCAGCGCGGCGCGTCGGCAGGCAATCCGATCAGGATGGCCGGCGTGCCGCATCACGCGGTCGAACAGTACCTGGCCAAGCTGGTCAAGCTCGGCGAATCGGTTGCGATCTGCGAGCAGATCGGCGATCCGGCTACGTCGAAGGGCCCGGTCGAGCGCAAGGTGGTGCGCGTCGTCACGCCCGGCACGCTGACCGACGCCGCGCTGCTCGCGGACAAGAGCGACGTGTATCTGCTGGCGGCCTGCGCCGCGCATAACCGCCGCGGCGTCGTGACCTCGGTCGGCCTCGCGTGGCTCAATCTCGCGAGCGGCGCGCTGCGTCTCGCCGAAGTCGCGCCCGACGAAGTGGCCGCCGCGCTCGAACGGATTCGCCCGGCGGAAATACTGGTCGGCGAAGCATCGGGGCCGGACGCCAATGCGTGGGCGCCGCCACCCGGCAGCGGCGCGCTCACGCGCGTGCCCGCCTGGCATTTCGACGTCGCATCGGGCAAGCAGCGCCTGTGCGACCAGCTGGACGTCGCGGGCCTCGACGGCTTCGGCGCGCATTCGCTCACCTGCGCATGCGGCTCGGCCGGCGCGTTGCTGTTGTACGCGGCGGCTACCCAAGGCCAGCAACTGCGCCACGTGCGCAGCCTGAAAGTCGAACTCGAGTCGGAATACATCGGCCTCGATCCGGCCACGCGACGCAATCTCGAATTGACCGAAACACTGCGCGGCACCGAGTCGCCCACGCTGTGCTCGCTGCTCGACACCTGCTGCACGACGATGGGCAGCCGCCTGCTGCGCCACTGGCTGCATCACCCGCCACGCGACACGTCGTTTGCACAGGCGCGCCAGCAGGCGATCGGCGTGTTGCTCGACGTATCCGCGCAAAGCAACCCTGTCGCCGGTATCGACGCGTTGCGCGGCGCGCTGCGGCGCATCTCGGACATCGAACGGATCACCGGGCGGCTCGCGCTGTTGTCCGCGCGGCCGCGCGATCTGTCGAGCCTGCGCGACACGTTCGCGGCCATGCCGGAGTTGCGCACGCAGCTGGCCGCGATCGCTGAGAACGCTGTGTCGCTCACCCGTCTGCACGCGTCGCTCGAACCGCCCGCCGCGTGTGTCGATCTGCTGACGACGGCGATCGCAGCGGAGCCCGCCGCGATGCTGCGCGACGGCGGCGTGATGGCGCGCGGCTACGACGCGGAGCTGGACGAACTGCGCGACATCTCGGAAAACTGCGGACAGTTCCTGATCGAGCTTGAAACGCGTGAGCGCGCGCGCACCGGCATCGGCAACCTGCGGGTCGAGTACAACAAGGTGCACGGCTTCTATATCGAAGTGACGCGCGGCCAGACCGACAAGGTGCCCGACGACTACCGCCGCCGCCAGACGCTGAAAAATGCCGAGCGCTACATCACGCCCGAGCTGAAGGCTTTCGAAGATAAGGCGCTGTCCGCGCAGGAACGCGCGCTCGCGCGCGAGAAGTCGCTGTACGACGCACTGCTGCAGGCGCTGTTGCCGTTCATCGAAGATTGCCAGCGTGTCGCCGCTGCGCTTGCCGAACTCGATCTGCTGGTCGCGTTCGCGGAGCGGGCCCGCGCGCTCGACTGGGTCGCGCCATCGTTCCAGCCGGCGGGCGGCATCGATATCGAACAGGGACGGCATCCGGTCGTCGAAGCGCAGGTCGAGCAGTTTATTGCGAACGACTGCACGCTGAGTCCGGAACGCAAGCTGCTGCTGATCACCGGCCCGAACATGGGCGGTAAGTCGACCTTCATGCGGCAAACCGCGCTGATCGCGCTGATGGCCTACGTCGGCAGCTACGTGCCGGCGCGGCGCGCCTCGTTCGGCCCGATCGACCGGATCTTCACGCGCATCGGCGCCGCCGACGATCTGGCCGGCGGCCGTTCGACGTTTATGGTCGAGATGACCGAAGCGGCCGCGATCCTCAACGACGCGACGCCGCAAAGCCTCGTGCTGATGGACGAAATCGGCCGCGGCACGTCGACCTTCGACGGCCTCGCGCTCGCGTGGGCTATCGCGCGCCATCTGCTCGCGCACAACGGCTGCCATACGCTGTTCGCGACGCACTACTTTGAGCTCACGCAACTGCCGGCCGAGTTTCCGCAGGCGGCCAATGTGCATCTGTCGGCGGTCGAGCATGGCCATGGCATCGTGTTCCTGCATGCGGTCAACGAAGGGCCGGCGAATCAGAGCTATGGCCTGCAGGTTGCGCAGCTGGCCGGCGTGCCGACGCCGGTGATTCGCGCGGCGCGCAAGCATCTCGCGTACCTCGAGCAGCAGTCGGCCGGTCAACCGGCGCCGCAGCTCGACCTGTTCGCCAGTGCGCCGATGGTCGAAGACGCCGACGATCACGAAGCGGCGCACGACGCCCCCGCGCAACTCGACCCGGCGCTGCAGACGCTCGTCGAACGCCTGCGCGGCATCGACCCGAACGAGCTGCGGCCGCGTGACGCGCTCGATCTGCTCTACGAATTGCATGAGCTGGCTGCGCCGCCGGATTCGCAACGTTGAGCGCACGCGCTCCGGCATCGCGGTCCGCGTGAGCGCCATGCGCGCGGCGTGTGGCGGCGGTGTGCCCGGGGGCGCGTCGAGCGACATGGCGAGCGTGGCGCGGCGTGACTGCGGCGCCGACGCGGGCGCGGTGCGGCGCGCGGGACTTCTTCTTCGCTTTGCGGTGCGCGCAGCGCTATGTGTCGTAGCGCTGCGTATCGCGGCAATACGCGTGGCCGCGCCATCCATCGCCGCGCTTCGTATGGCTGCGCTTCGTAGCGTCACGCTGCGGATTACCACGCAACGCGTCGCGGCATCGCGCATCGCGGCGATACGCATGGCCGCACCACCCAGCGCCGTGCTTCCTATGGTTGCGCTTCGTATCGTCACGCTGCGCATTACCGCGCAACGCGTCGCCGCACCGCTCATCGCGGCGCTATGCATCGCCGCACCACGCACCGCCGCACTTCATATCACCGCCCTTCGCATCGCCGCGCCACGCATCACGGCCCTTCGCATCACCGCCCTTCGCATCACCGCCCTTCGCGTCACCGCACAAGCCTGCACGCTCTTCTGCGTGCTGCAACCGCCAGCACACGCTGCCCCGCACTACGCGTTCGCCGTCATCGCCGGCACGCTGCAAAGCCCCGCCGACGAATCACCCACGCAACGTCTGATCGACGCAATCGGCCGCGACCCGCGTGTGTCGTTCATCGTCTACGACGGCAATCTGAAAAGCGGCAGCGAGGCGTGCCGCGACTCGTTGTACGAAGCCCGCGAAGCGTTGCTGCAGGCTGCCCGACCCGCCCTCGTTTTTATCCCTGGCCAGCACGACTGGGCCGATTGCGGCAGCGCCGCGGGCGGCGGCTACGACCCGGTCGAGCGACTCGACCAGCTACGCCAGACGCTGTTCGCGGAGCCGTCTTCGATGGGGCAAAACCCATTGCCGCTGACGCGCGAAAGCGAAGTGTCGCGCTTTCGCACTTATCGCGAAAACGTGCGCTGGCAATTGGGCGACACCGTGTTTGTCGGTCTGAACGTGCCGAGCCCGAACAATCACTACCTGACGGCCGGCGGCCGCAATGGCGAGTTCGAAGACCGCGTGGTCGCCACCACCTTCTGGCTCGACCACGCGGCCGAGTATGCGCGACGGCGCGAAGCAAAGGCGATGGTCGTGTTCGTGCAAGGCGATTTCGATCCCGAGCGCTACGAGCGTCCCGAGCGTTTCGCATGGCTGCGCTTTGGCCACAAGCCGCGCGACGGCTATCTGGAGTTCAAGCGCAGTCTCGTGAAGCTGGCGGAAACGTTTCGCGGCCCCGTGCTTGTGATTCATCAGGATGACGAACGCGCGCATGGCGGCTTCACGATCGATCAACCGCTGCGCAACGACAAGGGTGCGCTCGTCACCAACCTGACGCGCATCGCGATCGCGCCGCCCGATCGCGTGAACCAGTGGGTACAGATCGATGCCGACATGACGCGCCGCCCGCCGTTTCGTGTGACGGTGCGCGACGTGCCAAAAGACCTGCCGCTGCTACCGACGCCGCCGGTGCCGGCGCGCGGCGATCCGGCCGCGCCGATGCCGGAGCCGATGCCGGCGGTGCCGTCGCTATCGCCGGCTTCGGAATTGCCGCCGCTGTTGCCGGAATCGCCGCCGGGCGTCGCGCCCAACCCGCTCAACCCGCTCAATCAGCCGGCTCCAAACAGCAGCACGGGCAACGGCGCGGCCAGCATTCCCGGACAATAACCGGACCTCCGGATACGACAAAGGGGACGAAGCTTCGGATTCAACGGAGCGAATCTCCGTATCACCTGCTTCGTCCCCTTCCGGGAACACGTTCAACCGCGCGTCAATTCAGATTCGAACACAACCCCGATTCAAACCCTGCCGCGCAACCCGCCCACCGCTGCGTTCAATGCAACGTCGGCCCCGGCTTTTGCGCGGCTTCGTCCTCGTCGTCCTCATCTTCGTCGAGAATTTCGAGGCCATCAGCGCCGTGCGCATGCTCGTGTTCGATCTCGTCTTCGGTGGCTTCGCGCACTTCCTTGACCGTCAGCGCAAAACGCAGCGCCATACCCGCCAAAGGATGATTGCCGTCCAGCACGACCTTGTCTTCCGCGACATCGGTGACCGTGTAGATCAGCGAATCGAGTTCTTCGTCGCCCTCTTCAGGTGTGCCCTCGAACTGCATGCCGATTTCGAGCGGTTCGGGGAAACGGTCACGCGGCTCGATCTTCACCAGATCGGGATCGTACTCACCGAACGCATCTTGCGGCTCGAGCTGGACCTGCGTGCTGAAGCCCGGCTCACGGCCGTCGAGCTCTTCCTCGATCTTGGGGAACGTGCCATCATAGCCGCCGTGCAGATAGACCATCGGCTCGTCGCTCTCCTCAATCAGATTGCCTTGCGCATCCGATAGCTTGTAGGCGACCGATACGACGGTGTTCTTTGCGATCTTCATTCGATTCTCCAAGATTTCCGCTCCCATTATACGATGCCCAAGCGGCCCAATGCCCAACCTGGCGGCCCAGGTTCAGCCCGGATTTCCGCGGCCTCTTCGATCGATTCAGATAGGCCGGAGTCCCGCGCGAAGACGACCACGAGGCACGCAGCGAAGGCCGCTGCAAGTGCGCGCTTCGCTGCGAACCCCGCTTGCGCGTCGACGATACCGGCACCCGATATGCCCACCGCACTGCTGGGCAATCTGACTCCTGCGCAATTCATGAGCCGCTACTGGCAAAAGAAGCCTTTGCTGATTCGCGGCGCAATCGCGGACATCGTGGCACCGCTTTCACGCGACGAACTGTTCGAACTCGCCGATCGCGATGAAGTGGAGAGCCGGCTCATCACGCATTTCCGCAATAAGTGGGAGCTCGAGCACGGCCCGTTCGCGCCGGACGAACTGCCATCGCTGCGTCGGCGTGCGTGGACGCTGCTGGTCCAGGGCGTGAACCTGCACGACGAGCGCGCCCGCATGCTGCTCGAGCGTTTTCGTTTTGTGCCGGATGCAAGGCTCGACGATCTGATGGTTTCGTATGCAACGGATGGCGGCGGAGTCGGACCGCATTTCGACTCCTACGATGTGTTTCTGTTGCAGGTGCATGGCAAGCGCCGTTGGCGCATTGGCGCACAACGCGACCTGTCGCTCGCGCCCGGTTTGCCGTTGAAAGTTCTACAACACTTTGAACCCGATGACGAATGGGTGCTCGAGCCGGGCGACATGCTGTACCTGCCGCCGCACATCGCGCACGACGGTATCGCCGAAGGCGAATGCATGACCTGTTCGATTGGCTTTCGCGCGCCTTCTACCGGCGAATTGACTGCACAGTTTCTCTACCACCTTGCGGAGCGCGGCGATCGGCAAGCCGGCGCGGACAGCGCGAGCGCGCTCTATCGCGACCCGCGCCAGCCTGCCACCGGCCATCCCGCACAAGTGCCGCCGATGCTGGCCGAAAAGGTGGGCGCGATCCTTGCTAAAGTCAGCTGGAACGACAGGGACGTGGCGTCGTTTCTCGGCATGTATCTGAGCGAGCCCAAGCCGAGCGTCGTGTTCGATCCGCCTGCCCGACCGCTCGACGAAGCGCGTTTTATACGTGCGGCAGCGAAAGCCGGTGTGCGTCTGGACTGCAAGAGCGTGATGCTCTACGACAACCGTTCCTATTATCTGAATGGTGAAGAAATGAGGCTTGCAGGCGACAAAAACTGGGTCTGCGAACTGGCCGATCAACGGCATCTGAGTGCGAAACGCTTTGTAACACTCTCGCGCCAACTGTCGATGACAGCACATCTGCACGAATGGTATTGTGCGGGCTGGATACAGGTAGGCGAAGTGGGATAACATGTGTGCCGCCTGTAGCACCGCATCGTGGGATTCTGTCTGGGAAGTACAACGTATTGGCCCCGGATTTGTCGACGGTGGATATGAAAGTGCATATAATTTCCGCCCAAGCCGTACGGGAAGATTCACGCTCATGAAGTGCGTCTCCACCAGCGGCCCGGGTCGGTGTTAGAGCACATTACCGGTAAATTTGCGCTGTTGCTTACCTTTAACCATAAAAGGACGTGATCATGAAGAAATCCCTCCTCGTAGCATCCCTGTTGGCAGCTATGGCTCTTGCTGCGTGCAGCAAGAGCGGCGGCGACTCGGCTTCGGCTCCGGCTGCTAGCGATTCGGCTGCCGCTTCGGCACCGGCTGCTGCTGCTTCGGATTCGGCTGCTGCCGCTTCGGGCGCTGCTGCTGCTGCGAGCGACGCTGCTGCTTCGGCTACGACTGCTGCTTCGGACGCAGGCGCTGCCGCTTCGGACGCTGCTGCATCGGCAGCCGCTCCGGCATCGGGCGCAAGCCAGTAAGCGTAGCGAAGGTTCGCTGCGAGGCGAACCGGTGCAGGCAGGCCACCGAGGTCTGCCGCACGAGCAACACGACAAAACAGAGCGCCACGGAATCACTTCCGTGGCGTTTTGTTTTGATGGGTCTGTTTCGGACCGCTGCAAGGTCGTGCAGTGTCCCGAGTGTCACGCAATCACTGTAGCGCGGCGCATCCGCCGCACTACATGCTGTCTGCATATCAGTCGTTCGGGATTGGCGGCTGTGCAAAGAACTCGCGCACCACGTCGATCTCGCGTGTGCGTTTGAATGGCGGCAGGCTCTGCCAGATACGCCTGCCATACGGTTTGTCGACGAGCCGCGTGTCGCAGATCATCAGCACGCCGCGATCGGTCTCCGCGCGTATCAGACGCCCTGCGCCCTGCTTCAGCGTAATCACGGCCTGCGGCAGCTGATGCACGGCAAACGGACTCAAGCCTTTCTTCGTCAATGCGTCGAGCCGCGCGGACAACACCGGGTCGTCGGGCGGCGCGAACGGCAGCTTGTCGATGACGACCAGCGACAACGCATCGCCGCGCACGTCGACGCCTTCCCAGAAGCTCTGGCTGCCCACCAGAATCGCATTGCCATACGCGCGAAACCGCTCGAGCAATTCGGTGCGGCTCGCATCGCCCTGTACCAGCAGCGGCATCTCCCAGCCGCGCGATTCGATCGTATCGCGCAGCTTCGTCGCGATCCGGTCGACCGCGCGCAACGTCGTGCACAGCATGAACACGCCGCCGCCGGACGCCTCGATCGCAGGCAGCGCCGCATCGAATACCGCATCGGTAAACGTCGGCGAAGATGGCTGCGGCAAATTGCGCGGCACATAGAGCAGCCCTTGCGTCGGGTAGTCGAACGGACTGGGCAAGGTCATCGAGCGGCGCGAGTTCAAACCCATCTGCGCGGCATAGTGCGTGAAGTCGCCGCGCACCGACAGCGTCGCCGATGTGAAGATCCAGGCACGCGGCACACCGGCGCGCTGCTTCGCGAAGATCGGCGCCACTGAAAGCGGTGTTTCGTGCAACTGCACCGTGTGCGAAAAGACTTCGACCCAGCGTACCTTCTCATTCGGATCGGATACGGTCTTTTCGTCGCCACGTGCGGAAGCATCTGCGGCGCGTTCGTCGCGCGCATCACGAACGTCACGCGTTGCGCGTGCGTCGCTTGCGTCGTTGCGCCCGGGCGGCGTCGTCCAGCCAGCCAGCAGATCCTGCAGTTCACGTGCACGCCGCAAGCACGCACCGATCGACTCCGCGCGCTCCGCCTGACCCGCCAGCGCGGACGCCAGCGCATCGAGTTCGGTCTCCACCGTTTCGAGCGCGCCGAACAGCGGATGGTCGTCCGGCAGTTGGCCGATCGACACACGCAGCGAGTCTTCCTTGAAGGTCAAACGCACGTCGCGCGTCGCGAGCTCGAGCGCTGCGCCAAGCTTCACCCAGTCGACCGCATCGCGCGCGTGGCCGAGGCCTTCGGCGACCGAATCGCGTGCCAGTTCCAGCAGTTGCGCGGTCGACAGCGTTTCGCCGAAAAACAGCGTCGCCGTTTCGGGCAACTGATGCGCCTCGTCGAACACGATCGTATTCGCGGTCGGCAGCAGTTCGGCCATGCCGGTATCGCGCAGCATGATGTCGGCGAAAAACAGATGGTGATTGACGACGACGATGTCCGCCTGCTGCGCCTCGCGGCGCGCCTGCATCACGAAACATTCCTTGTAGTGCGGACACTCCTGGCCAAGGCAGTTGTCGCGCGTCGACGTGACCATCGACCACACCGCCGCCGTCTCGGGCACGCTCGACAGTTCGGCCTTGTCGCCGGTGCGCGTGATTTTCGCGAAACGCACGATCTCCTGCAGATACGAGGTTTCCTGGCGCGACGGCAGCCGGCCGTTATCCGCGGTGCGCTGCAGATAGTAGTGACACAGATAGTTCGCGCGGCCCTTCAGCATCGCAACCGAGACCGGCACCGCGAGCGCGTCGCGCACGGTCGGAATGTCGCGCTGGAACAGTTGATCCTGCAGATGCTTGGTGCCGGTCGAAACGATCACCTTGCCGCCCCACAGCATCGCCGGCACCAGATAGGCATAGGTCTTGCCCGTGCCGGTGCCTGCTTCGACGATCAGCGTGTTCTCGCCGCCCTCTGCGCCGTCCGGGTCGCTGGCGGCGCGTTCGTCGGCGCCGCTGGTCTGGCGCGACGCGGACGCCTGCTGCAGGCGCCGTGCAGGCCGCTGCTGCGCTTCGAACATCGCCGGTTCGGGCATGGCGCGGCCCGATGCTTCGAGCGCAGCGGCCACCGCACGCGACATTTCGATCTGCGACGCGCGCGGCCGATAGCCGTCGATCTGGCGGGCCAACAGGCCGTCGGCGGCGAAGATGTCGCCGAGCTCGGCGGCGCGGCGCGGCGTCAGCGACGCGGCCAGCGCTGCGCCTGCGGCTTTCGGCGCGGCGTTAGCGGCGCCGTCGGCCGTCGACGGTCGGGAAGAAGGTTCAAGCGGTGCATTCAAGGCAAGCGGTTCCTGCAAAATCCGGTGCGAGGCGCTGCAACGCTGCGTCGGCCCCGGCGCCTGCCAGGCGGCGGACTCAGCGTTGCACGTCCGGTTCGAGCTGCAATTGCAGCAGGATGATCGTGTCTTTCAGTTTCAGCTTGCGTTTTTTCAGGCGCTGCAGCGCGTAGTCGTCGGCGCTGGGCTCCTCCGACATGCGGTGAATCAGCCGATCGAGCCCACTATGCTCCGATTCCAGCTGCAGGATACGGTCGCGAAGTGTCGCCGTATTCACTTGATGAGCGCGCATGCTCGCCTCCTCTTCCGGATTGGGCGAAGTGCGCGCCCCCGTCGATTCCGGTGCTGCGGCGCGCGCCTCGCTCGAGGTTGCTGTCAGGCCTGAAACGCGTTGCTGCGATTACTGCGGTTGCTGCTGTTTTTGCTGCTGCTCAAGCTGCTGTTGCTGCTGCAGCTGTTCCTGTTGTTTCTGCTGCGCCTTGTCGGCCGCCTGCTTCTGGCGGGCTTCGACGTCAGCCTTGTGCTGCGCGGCGTCGGCCTGCTTCTGTTGATAGCGCTGCTGCTTGTCGACGCGCTGCTGCGCCTTCTGCGCCCCCTGCGCGCGCGCTTCGTCGAGCTGGCGCTGGAAGTCCGTCTGCTTCTGGGCGGGGGCCGGCTGGTTTGCCGCGGCCTGCGCCGGGCCGGTGCCGCGCTGCGCCTGATCGATCGCGTGCTGTTGCTGCTTTTGCTGGTACGCCTGTTGATTGGCGGCGCGCTGCGGCGCTTCGGCCTGACGCTGCGCCTCGTCGATCGCGTGTTGTTGCTGCTTCTGCTGGTACGCCTGTTCGTTAGCGGCGCGCTGCGGCGCTTCGGCCTGACGCTGCGCCTCGTCGAGCGCGTGCTGGCGCTGCTTGTCGGCGAACGCCTGCGCGTTGCGCGCGTCCTGCGCGGCGCGCTGCGGCGCGTCCGCTTCGGCTTGCGCCTGACGCAGCGCCTGCTGCTCGTCGCGCTGCCGCGCGTGCGCGACGCGCTTCTGGTCGTCGAGGGCCAGTTGCTGCCGGCGGATGTCCGCCTGCACCGCGCGCATCTCGTCGCGCGCTTTGCCCACGCAATGATTGACGAAGAACGTGTCGTAGCAGTTGTGACGCGCCACCGCGAAGCGGTAGTTGTTCTCTTCGGTGCGTCGGTCGAGTGTTTTCTGGCGCGCATCGAATTCGCTGTCGGGCGATACGGCGGCATCGCCAGATGCCGGATCGAGGTCCGCCGCGACCGGGGCCGTGACGGGTGCCTGCGGATCGGCGGCCGGCGGCGC
>Ga0310813_10001706_pt1 | contig 13279 bp, 12 predicted proteins | sample YN3metagenome_FD_203086 | JGI IMG/M metagenome (GOLD analysis project Ga0310813, IMG submission 203086) | Soil microbial communities from experimental microcosm in Duke University, North Carolina, United States - YN3 | ecosystem: Engineered > Artificial ecosystem > Soil microcosm > Unclassified...
TGAGCGCTTCCGCGACGGTCCGGCTGCCGCACCACTTCTGCATGATCGCCGACAGCGCCTCGCCGTTGTCGCCGCGGGCGAGGTCGTCCTTGAAGCGCGGATCGGCCGCGAGGTCCTCGTTGCCCATCAGCCGGCACCAGCGCACGAACAGCGGCTGGCCGATGGTCATGGCGTAGATCCAGCCGTCCTTGCACTTGAAGGTGTCGGACGGACCGGCGGTGAAGCCGCGATTGAGGGTGGCGATGCGATTGAGGCTGAGCATCGCCTGCTCGATCAGATGGCTGTTGGTGATGTTGATGGCGGTGCGCAGGAGCGCGGTCTCGACCTTCTGGCCCTTGCCCGTCTTCTGCCGGTCCATCAGCGCGGCCAGCACGCCGATGGTCGCGAGCAGCGCCGAGCTGAAGTCGACATAGGGAGCGTTGGCGCGGGTCGGCACCTTGCCGTCGCCCGAGAGGTGCATGGCCCCCGACATCGCCTGGCCGATCGTGTCGAAGCCGACGCGCGTGGCGTAGGGACCTTCCGAGCCGAACGTGGAGTTGGTGGCGAGGATGATGCGCGGGTTGATGGCAGCGAGCGTCTCGTAGTCGATGCCCATCTTCTTGAGGTCTTCGTAGGGCAGGTTGGCGATCACCACGTCGGACACCGCCACGAGCTTCTTCACCACCTCGCGGCCGGCCGGTTTCACCGGGTTGAGGGTCATGCCGAGCTTGTTTCGGCCCATCTGGAGGAACATCGCGCCTTCGCCGCCGTCGACCACCGGCGTGACCCAGCGGTCCTCGCTGCCCTCGAGCTTCTCGATGCGGATCACCTCGGCGCCGAGGTCGCCCAGCATGGTGCCGCAGAAGGGTCCGGCGATGTACCGGCCGAAATCAAGGACGCGAACGCCGTCCAGCACGCCAGGCATGACATCGCCTCTAAAGTAAGGGTGTGCTCACGCCGCCGCCTTCTGAGCCGCCTTGGCCTTGGCGGCCTTCAGCGTGCCGCCGCGCATGACGTGGCCCGGCAGCAGCCTGCCGACGACCTGCTCGGCGAGGTTGGCGGCTTCGATCAGCTTGTCGATGTCGAGGCCGGTCTCGACGCCCATCTCCTCGCACATGAAGGCGAAGTCCTCGGTGCAGATGTTGCCCGCCGCGCCGTCGGTTGCCGCGAACGGGCAGCCGCCCAGCCCGGCGATCGAGGCGTCGAACCTGGTAACGCCGAGCTGCAGGCCGGCATAGGCCGCCGCCATGCCGGTGCCGCGCGTGTCGTGGAGGTGCAGCGAGACCTCGAGCTCGGGCCACTTGTCGCGGATCGCGCCGATCAGGCGATAGACCGATTGCGGCGTCGCCCAGCCCATGGCGTCGGTCAGCTTGATTCCCTTGAGCCTGAAGCCGGCCAGCTCAGCCTCGTCGAGCGCCTGCTGCACGCGATGCAGGATCAACTCGGTCGAAAGCTCACCCTCGTAGTTGCAGCCGAAGGCGCCGAGGATGATGCCCCATTCGACCGGCATGCCGCGGTCCTTGAAGGTCTTGAGCGACATCCGTTGCTCGACCAGCGCGTCGGCCACCGCCTTGCCGATGTTCTTCTTGGAGAAGGTGTCCGAGGCGGTGACCCGCACGCCGCCGTCGACGTGCAATGGCCCGCGCAGCGCGCGTTCCAGCCCCTGCTGGTTGAGCCACAGGGCGCTGTACTCGATGCCGGGCTTGCGATGAATCGCCTGCGCCACTTCCTCGGCATCGGCCATGGTCGGCACGCGCTTCGGATTGACGTAGGACACGCAGGCGATGTGCTTGAGCCCGGTCTCGGCAAGCGCCTCGATGAGGCGGACCTTGTCGGCGACCGGGATCATCTTCTTCTCCGACTGGAAGCCCTCGCGAGGGCCTTCCTCGGAAATGCTCACATGCTTGGGCAGGTCGGACATGGGCTACTCCTTCGGGGGCGTCAGCCCTCTTCCTGGAACGCTTCCTCGCGCGCCTTGCGCAGGCTCGGCAGCGCCATCAGCACCAGCAGGACCGCGGTGGCGATCAGCAGGCCGAGGCTGATTGGCCGCTGCAGGAACACCATCGGATCGCCGCGCGACAGAAGCATGGCGCGCCGGAAATATTCCTCCATCTGCGGCCCGAGCACCAGGCCCAGCAGGAAGGGCGCGCCCTCGCAGCCGAGCCGGACGAAGATGTACCCCAGCACGCCGAACATCGCGACCTGGACGACGTGGAAGGTGCTGTTCTGCAGGCTGTAGGCGCCGATGGCGCAGAACAGCAGGATGGCTGGCGCCAGGAAACGGTAGGGCACCGTGAGCAGCTTCACCCACATGCCGATCATCGGCAGGTTGATGATCACCAGCATCAGGTTGCCGATCCACATCGAGACGATCATGCCCCAGAACAGGCCGGGATTCTTGGTCATGACCTCGGGGCCGGGCTGGATGCCCTGGATGATCATCGCGCCGACCATCAGCGCCATCACGGCGTTGGACGGAATGCCGAGGGTCAGCATCGGGATGAACGAGGTCTGCGCCGCCGCGTTGTTCGCCGATTCCGGCGCCGCCACGCCCTCGACCGCGCCCTTGCCGAACTCCTGCGGGCGCCTCGAGATCTTCTTCTCCAGCGTATAGGCGGAGAAGGCGCCGAGCGTCGGGCCACCGCCCGGCAACACGCCGAGGATCGCGCCCAGCGCCGTGCCGCGGATGACGGCGGGGATGGACCGCCGAGTCTCCTCGCGCGTCGGCCACAGCGACGTTACCTTGATCGCGCCCGAGCGCGACATCTTCTTCTCGAGGTTGATCACGATTTCGGCGATGCCGAACAGGCCCATGGCGATCGGCGCGAAATCGATGCCGTCCGACAGCTCGGGAATGTCGAAGGTGAAGCGCTGCGCACCGGTGTTGACGTCGGTGCCGACCAGCCCGAACAGCAGGCCGAGGAACACCATCGCAATCGCCTTCACCACCGAGCCGCTCGCCAGCACGACCGCGGCGACCAGGCCGAGGGACATCAGCGAGCAGTAGTCTGCCGGGCCGAACTTCTGCGCCATCAGGGTCAGCGGTTCGGCGAACAAGACGATCAGCAGGGTGCCGACGGTGCCGGCGAAGAACGAGCCGAGCGCCGAGATCGACAGCGCCGCGCCGGCGCGGCCCTTGCGGGCCATCTGGTAGCCGTCGATGCAGGTCACCACCGAGGAGGCCTCGCCCGGCAGGTTGACCAGGATCGAGGTGGTCGAGCCGCCGTACTGAGCCCCGTAGTAGATGCCCGCCAGCATGATCAGCGCGGCGGTGGGCGGCAGATGGAAGGTGATCGGCAGCAGCATCGCGATGGTCGCGACGGGGCCGATGCCAGGCAGCACGCCGATCAGGGTGCCGACCATGCAGCCGACGAACGCATAGAACAGGTTCTGGAGGCTGAGCGCGACGCCGAGGCCGATGCCCAGGTTGTGCAGCATGTCCATCTTACCAGACCCCGTTGATGACGGCGATGTTCATCTGGAGCCCGACCTTGAAGACCAGGATGCAGAGGATGGTCAGCACGATGATGTTGCCGATGACCTCGACGAGCTTGAATTCGTCGCCGCCGAGCGAGGCGATCAGCACCAGCGCAACCAGCGACGGGAACATGCCAGCGGTCTCGAACAGCAGAGCAAAGACGACGATGCCAATCGTCACCATGGTGATCGGCCGCCACTTGGGCGCCTCGACCATGTCGGCGAGCTCGGCGTCGCTGGCATGCGCGCCGCGATGCAGGTTGACCAGCACGGAGAGCACCAGAACCGAGAACACGGCGGCGGCGGCGACCAGGAACAGCCAGTCGGTCTGCAGCTTGGCGAGCGAGGCGGGCAGCGGCAGCACGAAACGCACAGCGAGGATCAGCACCAGCATGACGGTGCCGACCGGCGCCCAGATCGTTTGTTTCTCATGCTTCGACGCGTTGCCGTAGAGCGGCACCAAGGCGATGATGCTGCCCAGGACCATCATGATGTCGGCGAGCATGTGCGGGACGTAGCCAGGCCCCATGCGCACGCTGGTCCCCAACTGCAGATGGCGACCGAACCACAAGGCTACGAGTCCGAAGGCGATGAACATCACGCCGGACAAGAAGTCCTTGCTTAGCAATCGGCTCAACGATGCCTCCCCGAACCCGGATACGTTATCTGTAGATTTTTGGGCCCAAAACGACGGGCCTGCCGAACCCTTAGATAAACACGATCAGGCGATCCGCCCAAGTCCCAACTTCAGGGCCGCACCAGGATGCGGACCGCAATGGCGCACAGGCAGAGCGCGAACGCCTGACGCAATAGCATGACGGGCACGCGGGTCGACCAGTGCGCGGCGACGGGCGCGACAAAGAGCGCGGGGATGGAGAGCGCTGCCACGCAAAACAGCGCGACGTCGCCGACCGCGTCCGCCGGTCGTCCCGGCGCCTGCCAATCCATCACCAGGAAGGCGGCGGTGGCCGGCAGTGCGATCACCACGTTGAACAGAGCGCCGGCGCCGACGGCCCGCTGAATCGGATAGGAAAAGAGCGCAAGGACCGGCGTGCTCAAGGTGCCGCCGCCCACGCCCAGGGCGGCGGCCAGCGCTCCGACCAGCCCGGGCGCCACCTGTGCGGCCGGTCCCCGGAGCGGGTGCCGCGACAGAATGAGCCTCGGCCCCAGCGCCATCTTGAGCCCGAGTCCAGCGACGACGATAGCGAACAGACCGGTCAGCAGCCTCGCTGGCGCGTACGGCCCCAGTCCCAGGCCAACGCCTGTACCGACCAGCAGACTGGGCAGCCATTGCCGCACCAACGGCCCGTCGATCGTGCCGGCGCGCCAGTGGACGATTGCTGCGGTGAGGGATGAGACCAGGACGCTCGCCTGGGCCGTGCCGATGCAAAGCGGCAGCAGGTCCGCGGACGGCACGCCCATGGCGGCGAAGATTTCGAGCAGCACCGGCACTGCCACGATGCCGCCGCCGACGCCGAGCAGGCCGCCCAGCAGCCCGACGCCGACGCCGGTCGCCAGCAAGGTGATGCAGGTGCCGAGCGGATAAATCCCCAACAGTTGCGACACGCCAGGCCCTCAAGCAAACTCCCGGCCAAAGTGAACGGTCGTTCAGGCGAGGTCCAGTGGCGAGACGCGGCGCGGAGTATGTCGGCACGATGCCGGTGCAGGAGAAGCACCGCTTCGACGAGCAGAGGCTTGCCCGCTTCATGGCCGAGCGTGTCGCCGGATTCGTGCCCCCGGTGGCGGTCGAGCAGTTCAAGGGCGGCCAGTCCAACCCGACCTATCGCCTGACCGACGGCGCGGGCCGGCGCTACGTGCTGCGCCGCAAGCCGCCGGGCAAGCTGCTGCCGTCGGCCCATGCGGTCGATCGCGAGTTCCGCGTGATCTCGGCGCTGAACAAGACCGACGTGCCGACACCCACGGCCTACGCCTTGTGCGAGGACGACGGCGTGGTCGGCACGGCGTTCTACATCATGGAATATTGCGACGGCCGGGTGCTGTGGGATCCGCTGCTGCCCGAGGTGCCGAAAGAGGGACGGCCGGCGATCTACCGGGCCAAGTTCGACGTGCTCGCCCGGCTGCACCGTGTCGACTACGCGGCCCTCGGCCTCGCCGACTTCGGCCGGCCAGGCAGTTACGTCGCGCGCCAGATCTCGCGCTGGGGCAAGCAGTACAAGGCGTCGGAGACGGAGACCATCGAGGCGATGGATCGGCTGCTCGATTGGCTGCCGGCGCACCTGCCGCAGAACGACGAGACGGTGCTGGTCCACGGCGACTACCGGCTCGACAACATGATCTACCATGCGAGCGAGCCGCGGGTGCTGGGCGTGATCGACTGGGAGATCTCGACGCTCGGCGATCCGCTGGCCGAACTCTCCTATCTGTGCATGCTGTGGCGCACGCCCAAGGACTGGGGCGGCCTGTTGGGCCACGATCTTGCCGCGCTCGGCCTGCCGACCGAGCAGGAGATGGTGCGCTACTATTGCGATCTGTCGAAACGCGTCGTGCCCGACCCGGCGCTCTGGGAATTCTACATGGCCTACAACCTGTTCCGCGTCTCCTGCATCCGCCAGGGCGTCTATGCGCGCGCCCTCGACGGCACGGCGTCCAACATGCGCGCCGCCGAGTCGGGCAAGCTGGTGCGGCCGGCGGCGGAGCTCGCCTGGCAACTGGTCGATCGCCTGGCGGGAGCAGCGCGATGAGCAAGCGCAAGGTCGCCATCGCCGAAGCCGCTCCGCCCGCGGAGCGCGACGGCCGTCCGCCCGTCGAGGCCATCCGGGCCGCCGCCTTCCAGCAGTTCGCCGAGCGCGGCTACCCCGTGGTGACGGTGCGCGACATCATGAAAGCCTGCGGGCTGACGCAGGGCGCGCTCTACAATCACTTCAAGTCCAAGGACGAGCTGCTGCACGACATCATTGCCTCGACGCAGGCCGAGCTCGAGCGCGTCTGCCAGCAGGCCGTGGCGGGCGCCGGCAGCGATCCGCGCGCCAGGCTGGCCGCCTTCGTCCGCGCCTACGTCGTCCGTCACTGCCGGCTCAGAGTCGAGGCGCTGGTCGCGAATCGCGAGATCAGCTGGCTCGACCCCGAACGGGTGAGCGACATCCGCCGCAGCCGCCGCGCCATCCGCGACATCGTTGTCGGCATCTTGGCCGAAGGCCTCGACAAGGGCTTGATCGATCCGCCGCAGGTCGACGGCAAGCGCGACCTCAAGGCGCTGGCCATGGCGCTGCTCGACCAGTGGACGAACGTCTCGATGTGGTACGGCCCCGGCGGGCGCTTGACCGAGGAGCAGATGGCGCGGCTTTACGTGGAGATGGCCTTGCGCGCGGTCGGGGCGAAGGCGTAGGCCAATCCGGTGTTCGCGCGCCGCGTTCTGCTTCTCCTCGCTGTCGGTTTTCTATTCGCCTGCACGAGCACCGACGAACCGCCGGTGCCGCCGGATGTCGTGGCCAAGGCGCCAGCCCTCGGCATTCCCGCAAGCCGTTGGCGTGCCGTGCTCGTTGCCGGCGACAACAGCAGCCCCGCCTTCGACAACGGGATCGATGCCCTGCGCGATCGCCTCGCCGCGATGGGCGTGCGCGCCATTGCAGCCTATTCGGCCTCGCCCGGCCGCGGCGCGCTCTCGAGTGTCGGCAACGTCGAGCGCGGCTTGCGCTCGACCGGCGGCGATGCCTGCTTCGTCTACCTGACCAGCCATGGCGACGCGGAGGGCTTCTTCCTCAGGCCCGGCCGCCAGATGCTCTCGCCCGCGGCACTCGACCAGGCCCTGACCACCGGCTGCGGCGAGCGCCCGACGGTGGTGGTCGTCTCGGCCTGTCACAGCGGCACGTTCATCACCTCGCCGAGCCGCCGGCCCAACCGCATCATCATCGCCGCCGCCGCGATCGACCGGACGAGCTTCGGCTGCGGCGCCGACAACGACTACACCTACTACGACCAGTGCTTCCTGCAGTCGCTCGACGGCGCTGCGACCTGGCGCGAGCTCGCCGAGGCGACGCGGTCCTGCGTCCAGACCCTCGAGCAGCGGCTCGGCGTTCGCCGCGAATCCCGCCCGCAGCTCTTCGTCGGCGCAGCGGTCGCCAATCTGCGACTGCCGGGGCGGTAGACTCATCGGGCCGCGCAACTGCGTGAGGCTCATGGGTCATGCTCTTCCGGACCGCGAGCCTCCGGCTCGCTCATGATCCATGAGGCGAGCCGGAGGCTCGCGGTCCGGAAGAATATGAGCGCCACTCCAGCGGGCGTCTTGTCTTTTGGACCGCGCGCATCCTGCGCGCTCATGATTCATGAGCGAGTTGGAATCTCGCAGTCCAGAAGGGCATGAGATGACGCGCCACCTGAGTGGCGCAGTCCAGAGACGCTAGCCGATCACCGCCGTGAAATCGCAGGTGACGTGGTTGGGATTGTTGGCGCCGAGCGCCAGGGTGTGGCGGGCCGGCCGCGACGCGGCGTCGGGAAACATCGCCGTCCACGGGCCGTTCAGCATCTTGCGGCCGACCGCCGGGTCCTTGACCCAGAAGTTGATCTTGATGATGTCGTCGACCGTGCCGCCGGCGGCTTCGACGCACAGCCTGATCTGCTTGAAGATGTTCGCGACCTGGGCCTCGGCGTCGGGCGGCATGGTGTGGCTGTCGGGATCGCGGCCGCTGATGATGCTCGACATCAGGATGCTGCCGATTCGGCTGGCGTTGGGGATCGGGTTCTCGTGCTTGAAACCCGGCCAGTTGATGCTCTTGCGCTTGGCCATCTCGTCCTTCTCCTTCACTTCTGTACTCTGGCACTGAGAAGCTCGCCGAACACCTCGAACCGCTCGCCGGTAAAGCGCTGCAGCAGCAGCTCCTCCATCGGCTGATAGTCGTCGGGACCGGTCGTCATGTTGATGCCCTTGAGCAGCATCGCCGGATGGAAGTCCTTGAGGTTGGCGGCTTGCTTCATGACGTTGTCGCGCGTCAGCGTGTCGCCGCACTGCTTCAGCACCTGCACCATCGCCTGCGCCTGTACGTAGCCCACCACATTCTGCGGATCCTCGAGGCTGCCGCTCGGGAAGTACTTCTTCATCCACGCTGTCCAGGCGATGAACTCCGGGTCGCCCTTGTATTGCGGATCGGTCGGGTCCTTCACGAACGCCGCCGAGATGATGCCCTTCGACGCCTCGACGCCGGCCGGGCGCATGACGATGCCGACCGAGGCCGCGGGATTGTCGACGAACTGCAGGGGCTTCCAGCCGAGCTCGTGCGCCTTGCGGATCGCCTGCACGGCGAACTTGGGCGTGGTGATGTTGAGGAACACGTTGGCCTTGGTCGAGGCGAGGTCGATGAGCTGGGAGTCGACAGTCGCGTCCGACACCTCGTAGCTCACGGCGCGCACGACGATGTCCTTGGCCTTGTCGCCCAGCCGCTCGCTGAAGCCCTTGACGAAATCCTTGCCGAAATCGTCGTTCTGATAGAGCACGGCGACCTTCGGGTCCTTCACTTCCTTCAGCACGTAGGTGGCGTAGATGCTGGCCTCCGCGGTGTAGATCGGCGTCAGCGTCATCGTGTAGGGGAAATTCTTGGGGTCGTTCCAGCGCGCCGCGCCGGTCGCCAGGAAGAGCTGCGGCACCTTCTTCTGGTTGAGGTATTTCTGCACCGCGGCGTTGGTCGCAGTGCCGAGCGAGCCGGAAATCGCCAGGACCTGGTCGTCCTCGACCAGCTTGCGGGTCTGCTCGACCGTCTTCGGCGGGCTGAAGCCATCGTCCAGCGAGATCAGGCGAATCTTGCGGCCGTTCACGCCACCCTGCGCGTTGACCAAGTCGAAGTAGGCTAGCTCGGCTTTGGCGAGGGTGATGAAGCCCGAGAGCGGGCCCGAGTAGGGCATGGTCTGGCCGAGCTTGATCTCGGTATCCGACGCCCCGGGATCGTACTTCTTCTGCGCATGCGCGGCGCTCATGCCGAAGGCGAATGCGAGCAATGCGGCCGTCGCTTTTGCGATCATGCCCATGGTTTCCTCCCGATCTCGTCGGTTAGCATGGCACAACGCTAGGGAGGAAACGATGGCGCTGGTGAATTATGAGCAGGACGGCGCGGTGGTGACACTCACCCTGAACCGCCCCGAGAAGCTCAATGCCTTCAGCGACGAGCTGGTCGGCGTGCTGGGCGAAGCGCTGCACCGCTTCGACACCGATGACTCGGCGCAGATCGCCATCCTGTGCGGCAACGGCCGCGCCTTCTCGAGCGGTGCCGACGTGCAGCAGCGCCAGCTGCGCAGCCGCGAGGAGTTCCTCAAGCTCGGCGGGCCGCAGGGTCGAGGCACGCACTCCGCCGACCTGCTCACCAAGGCGGTCAACTGGAAGCCTGTGATCGCCGCGGCGCATGGCTACGTGCTCGGGCTGTCGGTCGGCATCGTGCTGGAGTGCGATTTGATCGTTGCCGAAGAAGGCACGCGCTTCCAGATCACCGAGACCTCGCGCGGGCTCGGCGCCGGCAAATACTGGGCGCTGATGCACTATCGCGGCGGCGGCGCTTTCACGATGGAGGCGGCGCTGACCGGCCGCTTCTTCACCGCGGAAGAGGCCTTCAAGGCCAACCTCATCAATCGCGTGGCGCCCAAGGGCGAGTATCTCAAGGTCGCCCGCGGGCTGGCCGACGAGGTGCTTAAGAACCCGCCGCTCAGCGTCCGCTCGACGGTGCGCATGCGGCGCCATTACATGGATCGCCTCAGCCGCGAGGTGATGTTCATGGGAGCGCCGGAGAAGCTCTATCTTTCGGAGGATTTCGGCGAGGCCGCGCGCGCCTTCGCCGAGAAGCGCAAGCCCAACGCTTTCAAGGGTCGTTAGAGGGGACGCTGCACCATGCGCAAGAGCACCGATGCCGTCCTGACCAGCCACGCCGGCAGCCTGCCGCGGCCGGACGACCTGATCGAGGCCAATGCCCGTCGCGAGGCGGGCAAGATCGACGAAGCGTCGTTCCAGAAGAAGCTGACCGAGTCGGTCGCCGATGTCGTGCGCCGCCAGGTCGCCGCCGGCATCACCGTTCCCGGCGACGGCGAGTACGGCAAGTCGATGGGATCCAAGGTCAACTACCGCGCCTGGTGGAGCTACTCGTTCGAGCGGCTCAGCAACCTCAAGATCGAGGACATCGACCGTGACACCCTGCCGGTGCAGCGCTCTGGCCCGGGCCACACCGTGCTATCGACCTTTGCCGACCGCCGCGACCGCATCCGCTTCAAGACGGCCTATGCCAATCCCGCCGAATCGGGCATTACGACGGGTCCGCGGCCGATGAACTGGCCGTTCGCCGTCGGACCGGTGAAATACACCGGGCACGACGCCATCGCCCACGACATCGCCAACTTCAAGGCGGCGCTGAAGGCCAACGGCGTCAGCGAGGGCTTCATGACCTCGATCGGGCCGGCGAGCTGCGCACGCATCGGCAACCGCCACTACAAGAACGACGACGAGTTCGTGTTCGCCTGCGCCGACGCCATGCGCGAAGAATACAAGGCGATCGTCGATGCCGGGCTGGTGCTGCAGATCGACGATCCGGCGGTCGCCGAGAACTTCGACCAGATCAACCCCGAGCCGACCTTCGAGGAGTACCGCGCGTTCACCGAGCCCAAGATCGAGGCGCTGAACCACGCGCTGAAGGGCCTGCCGCAGGACCGCATCCGCTTCCATCTCTGCTGGGGCAGCTGGCACGGCCCGCACATGACCGACATCCCGATGAAGGAGATCGTCGGCCTGATGCTGCGGATCAATGCCGGCGCCTATTCGTTCGAGGCGGGCAACGTGCGCCACGAGCACGAATGGTCGGTGTGGAAGGACACCTGGCTGCCGGACGACAAGATCATCCTGCCCGGCGTGGTCAGCCACGCCACCAACGTGGTCGAGCATCCCGAGCTGGTTGCCGAACGCATCGGTCGCTTTGCCAAGCTGGTCGGCAAGGAGCGCGTGATCGCCTCGAGCGATTGCGGTCTGGGCGGCCGCGTCTACGGCGACATCGCCTGGGCCAAGCTCGAGACTTTGGCGCAGGGAGCGGCGATCGCCAGCAAGCAGCTGTAGGGAAAGCAATTCCGGCTAATGGAGAGGTCAGCACACCTCTTCCGCGCTTCGCGTCGCTCACGCGGCGGAGAGGACATCTGACTAGCAAAGATTATGAGGACTTCTGAGCGCGCGAGACGCGCGCGGTCCGGAAGAGGAAGAACTGAGGCTTGCGGGGCGCGGAGCGGCGGCGCACCGTTGAGGTGCGATGGAGACCCGCGAAAACTATTCGAAGTTGGTGCGGCGCTGCATACTGGCCGTCGTGCTGGGGTTGGCCGCGCTCGGGCTGTTCCTGGGGCGGGAGTTCATCGCCAACCAGTTCGCGACATCCTACGGATTGACGATCGGTCTATGGATCCAGGACGACGCGGACCGCCCTCGTCTGGAACGCGCGCTGGCGTCGTTGACGGTGCCCGACGACGTGAACGCGACCTATTCGTTCGATCGCACCAGCTCGCGCCGAGGCCAGATCGAGCTCTCCGCACCCAGCCGCACAAAGGCCGTCGCGGCGGCGCGCACTCTCGGCGACATCGTTGCCAAGGCATATGACTCCGCGGGCGAAACCAAGCTCGATGTCCGCGTGCCGAGCCGGGCCTATCCCGAGGACAACGGTACATCCACCAAGGTGCGGGCCGCGATCACCTACGGCGCGCCGGCGGCGGGTCTGTTGGCGGTCGGTCTGTTCGTGATGGCCTGGCGCCAGGGCCGCCGCGTCGGCGCGATCCCGCTGCCGGCCCGCTCGGGCTTCCTGGTGGCCGCGATCGCCGCCTTCTGGATCGGAGTGGCCGTCTTGCCGGGATGGCTCTTCATGGCAGTGTTCGCCATGATGATCCCGACCGCCATCGCCGGCATGATCGTCTACAAGATGGGTGAAGTGCGGCGGGCCAGCCGATGGCCATCGGCGCCGGGCAGGATCGTCAGCTGCAAGACGCGCAAGGTGCACACCAAGCAGAGCGGCGGAGCGCCGTCGGTCGGCAACGTTCCCGACATCACTTACGTCTACACCGTCGACGGGGTGGAGCATCGCGGCAAGCGCATCAGCATTGGCGAGATCAAGCCCGACAGTCCCGAAGTCGAAGCCGCGCTCGAGCGCTACCAGGTCGGCCGCACCGGACCGGTCTTCTACAACCCTGCCAAGCCGGACGAGGCCATGCTCGAGCGCGATCCGCCGGCCAGTCCCGGGGTGATGTACGCCATCGCCGGTGGTTTGGTGCTGGTGGGACTGGTGGTCGTGTTCGGCTTCACCCGGGCGAGCGACGTCATCGCCTGGCTGCAGCCGCACTTCCCGCCGGGTGCGGTCGTGCACGCCTTCCTGTTCTTCGCGGCGTGCGGGCTTGTCGCCTCGGTTTCGGTGATTTCCAGCCTCGCCGAGACACGGGCAGCGTCGCGCTGGCCGACCGTGCAGGGCACCGTGCTGTCGAGCCGCGCCGAGTCCCGGCGCATCCTCACGCAGACCGGGGGCAGCCAGACGACGACGGTGTGGTCGCCGCTGGTCGAGTACAGCTACCGCGTCGGCGAGCGCAGCTATCACGGCTCGCGCGTGGCCTTCGGCCCCGAGGTCGCGGGCGGCCGCGATCTCGCCGAGCAGACCGTGCAGCGCTACCCGGCGGGCGCTACGGTGAGCGTGCACTACGATCCGTCCAATCCCTCGCACGCGACCCTGGAGACGGCCATGGCGTTCCGCTGGGTCGCCCTGGTGTTTCCGCTCGCCTTTTTCGCGCTCGCGCTCTTCTTCTCGGGCCGGTTCTAGGGTCTGTACCTAATCGACGCGACGTGATTCATTGCTCCCGGTCGTGAGTAGGGAGCAAG
>Ga0310813_10001708_pt1 | contig 13276 bp, 8 predicted proteins | sample YN3metagenome_FD_203086 | JGI IMG/M metagenome (GOLD analysis project Ga0310813, IMG submission 203086) | Soil microbial communities from experimental microcosm in Duke University, North Carolina, United States - YN3 | ecosystem: Engineered > Artificial ecosystem > Soil microcosm > Unclassified ...
GATGGTGGACAAGATGCCGGTGAAGGCAATGCTGCTCGAGGCGGGGTCGGACGACGGCACCGTCGACCCGCGGCAAGCGTCGCTCTTCTACAACTATGCTCGGCGCGCCGGCAAGGACGTCGTGCTGCTGATGTATCCCGGCGAGGGACACGGGCTACAAAAGAAAGAGAATCAGCTCGACTACGAGCGCCGGATTCTTCAGTGGTTCGGCCACTATTTGAAAGGTGATCCGGCGCCGGCGTGGATCGCGAACGGACAAACGGCCCTCGAGCGACGGGCGCTGCTCGACGCAAACAAGGATGGTCCGGTTCAAGCGGGGGCGCCGGCGGTGGTTCGGCCGTAGTTCGTGCGCATAGGCTGACGCTATTCGCCACGACCCGGGAATTGATGGGGAACAGCCTCGGGACGCTTCGCTCACTGAAGCATCCCGAGGCTGCTTAACAAAGAATCCAACTTTCCGTGCGCGGTAGCCTGAAGAGAGCGCGCCGTGGCGTCTCGAGACCGCGTCAGCCCGCGCGTGTCCGCGTTAGCCCGCGAGTCCCAGCGTTAGTCCCGATCGCCTGTACCAACCATACGACGGTCGCCTAGTTGACTACGGTCACCTACTTCCGCGCGGCAGCGACAACGCCGTGGATGGCGTCGACAATCTTGCGCATCGCCGAAGGCATGGTCCCATCGTCAGCGCGGACCGTCTTCGTGCCATTGTCAAGAACGACGCGAAGCGTGTACGTGACCATGTCGGCGGCATTCGGCGTAACGCCGTAGTCGTCCTTGAGCGTTCCGGGCTGCGCGTTCACAACGATATTGAACAGTGAGTCCGACGCGGCGACCGAGAGGGTGCCGCTCGCGCTGTCGAGCGGGGCCGGACAGTTGGCCGAGCAAATGTGCCGGCGCGAGAACGCGAAGGCGCGGTCGTCGTGGCGCGCGGTGTAAGTCGTCGAGAAGGCCGCGATGCCTCCTTCCTCGGCCAGCTCGACGCGCGCGCCGCTGAGTGCGGCCACGTTGTCGACGCGCGTGGCGGCAGTTGATGTCGGGGCACCGCTCGCGCATCCAACGAGCGCGGCGACGATGAGAAGACTGGATATCGTGACTTTCATTGGTAGAAAGAGCGTGGGATTCGAACGGCTTGCATAGGCCTAACCATCTGACAGGTCGTCCGGTCACCCTTGATACCGGCGGCGCTCGGTTGTGCTCCGGTCCCGCGGCCCTCATACTCGGGCCACTCTCGAATCCCCATGAAACTGAAACCGGTCGAATCCGAAAGCGACATCAAGATCGACGACGCCGACGCGCGCCTTCGTCACCGAAAGCGCCTGCCGCGTTCGGTGAAAGACGCCGCCGAAAAGGAAGGAGCGCGCATCGCCGACCTCCAGCGGCTACTGTACGCGGATCGGCGGTATGCGCTTCTCATCGTACTGCAGGGGCGCGACGCGTCGGGCAAGGACGGCACGATCCGAAAGGTGTTCACGTCCGTGAACCCGCAGGGATGCCAGGTATCGAGCTTCGGCGTGCCGACGGATCTCGAGCGGCGGCACGACTTCTTGTGGCGGATTCATACGCAGGTCCCCGCTCGTGGAATGATCGGGATCTTCAACCGCTCTCACTACGAGGACGTCCTCGTACCGCGAGTGCACGGGCAAATCAACAAGTCCGAGCTTCGCGACCGGTACCGCCAGATCAACGACTTCGAGCGCAATCTCGTCGAGAATGGTACGGTCATCCTCAAGTTCATGCTCCACGTCTCGCGCGACGAGCAGCGGTCGCGCCTCGAGGAGCGGCTGCTCGACCAGACCAAGAATTGGAAGTTCCGCGTCGGCGATCTCGACGACCGGCAGCACTGGGAGCAGTTCTCCAAGGCCTATCACGGAATCCTCAAGAACACGAGCACCGAGCGTGCGCCGTGGTACATCGTGCCGGCGGACGACAAGGATGTCCGCGACTGGCTCGTCGCGCGCACGATCGCCGATACACTCGAGAGTCTCGACCTGCGATATCCCACGGTCGACCCGGCCGTGAAAGCCCTCGTCATCGAGTAGCCGATGCCTTGCTCACGGAGAATGCCCGCGGCGATCGCCGCGCTGGGCGTGGTTGGATGCGGCCGAGCAGATCACGGGAAGCGTCCCTTCACCGGCGCCGCCGCGATGTGATGGCGTCATCCCGATCGAAAGCGGAACGGAAAGCGCTCACCTGTTTCGCCGTCACCGCGCCGGGCATCGAGCGGATTTGCGCAACGGAGCTGGAGCAGCTCGGCGTTCATTCGAACGTCGAGGACGGCGGCGTGACGTGGGCGGGAGACGGCGGATCGGTGGCCGCGGCGAATTTGTGGCTGCGGACGGCCAGTCGCGTGTTGGTGCGCGTCGCCGAGTTTCGAGCGAAGACTTTCTTCGAGCTCGAACGCTCGGCGCGGAAGATCGAGTGGGAGCGGTTCGTCGCTGATGGATCGGGCGTCCGCTTTCGCGTGACCTGTCGGAAGTCGAAGCTCTATCACAGCGGGGCCGTGGCGCAGCGCTTCGCCGAGGCCGTGGCGCATCGCGTGAGTAGCGCGACGGTCGGCGCCGCGGTGCGGGACGATGAGGAAGAGGCGCCGTCGCCCGGCCAGTTGTTCGTCGTGCGGTTCCTACACGACGTCTGCACGGTGAGCGCCGACAGCTCCGGCGAGCTGTTGCATCGGCGCGGTTATCGGCAGGCGCTCGCCAAGGCGCCGCTGCGAGAGACGCTGGCGGCGGCGATGTTGCTCGGCGCCGGCTGGAACGGCGCCGTGCCGCTCGCCGATCCAATGTGCGGGTCGGGGACGATTCCTATCGAGGCGGCCCGGTTGGCGCGTCGCATCGCGCCTGGACGCGACCGGCGATTCGCGTTTCTCGATTGGCCGGAGACGAATCTCGCCGACTGGAAAGCGCGTGTGGATCGCGCGCGAGAAGGCGAGCTCCCGCGATCACCCGTGGACATCTTTGGTGGCGACCGCGATGCAGGAGCAATCGATGCGTCGCGCGCGAACGCCGAACGCGCGGGCGTCCATTCCGACATCGCGTTCCAGCCTCAGCCGATCTCGGCTCTTTCAGCCGCGGATGGTTCGGGGCTGATGATCTCGAACCCGCCGTACGGCACGCGCGTCGGCGAGCGGGACCGATTGAGAAATCTTTACGCGCAGCTGGGCAACGTCGTGAGACAAAAGCGCCCCGAGTGGACGCTGGCGCTTCTGCTCAGCGATCGTCAACTCGAGGCGCAGGTCGGGCTGCCGTTCCGCGACGTGTTCGATACGCGGAACGGCGGAATTCCCGTACGCTTGGTTATGGCGCCAGGAACGTCTCGATGAAGCTCTTCACCTGCGCATAGACCGTGGGGTCCTCGTGCAGTTGGCTGTGCGACATGCACGCGGTCAGCACGTTATTCTCGAGGTTAGGGATCAGCCCCTGGAGGATCGGGCTGTCGTGCGGGCTGACCGCCTCGTCGCATGGGCTGCGCCAGGTACTGTAGCCGACGCCGAACGGCGATTCATCCGTGGCGTTCAGGTGATTCAAGAGCGTCGAATTCGGGCGCATCTCGATACCCGCCGTGGTGAACAGGAACGCGGCGAGGGAGGTTCCGTGGTTTGTCGCGCCGAGCCCTGCGAATGCGTGCACTTTCGGCGAACCACCGAGACTGTCGATGTAGTACCGGACGGAAATCGTCCCCATCGAGTGCGTGATGATGTTGACCTTCGAGACTTCGGGGTGCAAAGCAAGCATCGAGTCGACCTTCGTCTTGATCAACTGCGCGGTAGTCCGGTTCGACTTGGTATAGTCATACGTGAAGTTCACCAGCTCGCCGGCCGCGTATCCGTCCGTGCTGAAGCGGCTGACCATAGTGGTCCACGTTGAGCTGCTTCCGTTGTAGCCGTGCACGAAAAGAATGGGCGTGTGCGTGTAGGGCACAACGGGCGGCGGCGGGGGTGGGGGTGGGGGTGGGGGTTGTCTCTTGAAGCTTGCGTCGCTCGGCGGAGCCAGCGGATCCGTGACGGAATCGACATTGCAGGCGGCAAGGGCGATCAGGGTCGCCAACGGAACGACACGCAGCGATCGGAATTCGGCGAGACGCACGGGGAGAACCTGCTGCACGAGGTGAAGAAACGTCCGAGGCGAAGCGGTTACAGTACTGTTTAAGCCCGACTTCGCAAGGGCCGCATTGCCCGGCACTCACCGGGCTCGCACAACGGAGAAAGAACAATGTCAAAATTGACGATGCAGGTATCACTGGCCGCGCTTGGTCTCTCGATCGCGTCGCCTGCGTTGGCTCAGGGCGATTGGAGCGCGGTGGACAAAGCCCTCGGCAGAAGCGGCGCCGCGCAACCGGCCGGCGTGTACAAATACAGCTTTCCGCGCGGCGACCTGAAGGTCTCCGTCGCCGGTACGCAAATTCGTCCCGCGCTCGCGCTCGGCTCGTGGGTCGCGTTCAAGCGCACGAGCGACGGAAAGGCCCTGGCGATGGGAGACCTCGTTTTGACGCCGGACGAGCTGCCGGCGGTGATGTCGCGGCTGCAACAGGGCGGCGTCGAGCAGATGGCGGTGCACAACCATCTCTCCGGCGAGACGCCGAACGTCGTCTACGTGCACATCATGGGGAAGGGCGACGCGGAGGCGATCGGACGCACGATTCACGACGCCCTCTCGACGACGAAGACGCCACTCGCTCCGCCGCCGGCGGTGACACCGCTGCGACTCGACCTCGATACCGCCGGTGTCGCCGGCGCGCTCGGTGTCGCGGGCAAGGGCAGCGGCGGCGTCTATCAGGTCAGCGTCCCGCGCCCGGAGGTGATTCGCGAAAATGGGGAGGAGATTCCTCCGTCGATGGGCGTCGCCACGGCAATCAACCTCCAGCCGACGACAACCGGTCGCGCGGTGACGACAGGTGACTTCGTGCTGCTGCCGAGCGAGGTAAATCCGGTGATCCGCGCCCTGCGCGCAAACGGGATCGCCGTGACGGCGCTACACAGCCACCTACTCATGGACCAGCCGCACGTGCTGTTCATGCACTTCTGGGGCGACGATGACGCCCTCAAGCTCGCCCGCGGGCTTCGGGCGGCGCTCGACGCGACTGCCATGGCGCGAGCCGGGAAATAGACGGCGGACTTGAAACACAGAGATCACAGAGACGCAGAGAAAGCTGAGCAAGACGCCACTCGCGACAGTTTCAAACTCCTGGCCTGTAGTGAACTGCGCTCGACGCGTCGAATCTCTTCCTCTGTGATCTCTGTGATCTCTGTGTTTTAAAAGCGCTTTCAAACTCGATCAGCCGAGCCCGTCTAGGCCGTTGGTCCAGTGACCGCCGTCACGACTGTCCGCTTCTTGCAGAGTCAGGCGCCCGGGTGACGGGGCGGGGTGGGGCTGCGGCAACGTGGGTTGACCCGTAAGCGAAGCGTCCCCCCGCCTTCCGTTGCACTGACCAGCCCGGCATCACTCTTGAAATAGCGGACTCGGGACGGACGCCGTCCGCCCTACCGGCGCGGGAATCGCGCGCCGGCCGCACTCTCGTGCCTCCAGTTGATCGCCTGCCGCGTCGCGCGCGGCGGGCTTCTCCCTATCGCACCTCCAATCGCGCAGGAGCGGACAGTGGGCGTCGGCGAAAAACCGGAACTCGAACAAGAAATACCAGACCAAGAGCGCGGCGGCGGCAACGGTCGCGGATCGCGCAAATCGGCTCGCAAGCGGGCAAACGGGTCGGATGTCGAGGTGCCCGTACCGGAGCATACCGCGACCCGCGAGCGGCGGGCGTCGCGCGAGCGATCGCTGAACCGGCTGCTCGCCGGCCTGCGCGCCGTGAACGCCGGCGACTTCTCCGTCGAGCTCATGCCGAACGGCGATCCGCTGATGGCCGAGATCATCGACGTGTTCAACAGCGTCGTGCAGAAACAGTCGCGCATGGCTGACGAGATCTCGCGCGTCAGCACCTCGGTGGGCCGCGAAGGCAAGATGAGCGACCGCATCTCCGTCGCTGGCATGGCGGGCCAGTGGATGACGACGGTCGACGCGATCAACAACCTCATCACCGATCTCGCGCAGCCGACCTCCGAGGTCTCGCGCGTGATCCAGGCGGTGGCCGAAGGCGACCTGTCGCAGAAGGTCGAGCTCGAGATCGACGGCAAGCTCGTGCAGGGCGAGTTCCTGCGGATCGGGTCGACGGTGAACCGGATGGTCGATCAGCTCAACTCGTTCGCGAGTGAAGTGACGCGGGTGGCGCGCGAGGTCGGCACCGAAGGCGTGCTCGGCGGGCAAGCGAATGTGCCGGGCGTCGCCGGGACGTGGAAGGACCTCACCGACTCGGTGAACGCGATGGCGTCCAACCTGACGAATCAGGTACGCAACATCGCGCTCGTCACGACGGCCGTCGCCAACGGAGATCTGTCGCGCAAGATCACCGTCGAAGCGAAGGGCGAAGTGCTCGAGCTGAAGGACACGATCAACACGATGGTCGATCAGCTCTCGGGATTCGCGGCGGAAGTGACGCGCGTGGCGCGCGAAGTCGGCACGGAAGGAATCCTCGGCGGCCAAGCGAACGTCCCGGGTGTCGGCGGCACGTGGAAGGATCTCACCGACAACGTGAACTTCATGGCCGCGAACCTCACCAGCCAGGTGCGCAACATCGCGCTGGTGACGACGGCGGTCGCCAACGGCGACCTCTCACAGAAGATCACGGTCGAAGTCCGCGGTGAGATCTCGGAGCTCAAGAACACGATCAACGACATGGTCGACCGGCTCCGCATCTTCGCCGATGAAGTGACGCGGGTGGCGCGCGAAGTCGGCACGGAAGGCGTGTTGGGCGGGCAGGCGACCGTGCCCGGCGTGGCCGGCACCTGGAAAGGCCTGACCGACAACGTGAACGCGATGGCGTCGAACCTGACGGCTCAGGTGCGCAACATCGCCGACGTGACGACGGCCGTCGCCAAAGGCGACCTGTCGCGCAAAATCACGGTCAACGTGCAAGGTGAAGTGCTGGAGCTGAAGAACACGATCAATACGATGGTCGATCAGCTCAACGCGTTCGCCAACGAAGTGACGCGTGTCGCGAAGGAAGTCGGAACGGAAGGAAAGCTGGGCGGCCAAGCGCGCGTCGAGGGCGTGAGCGGTACCTGGCGCGACCTGACGCAGAACGTGAACGGCATGGCGGCCAACCTCACCGTGCAGCTGCGCGACGTGAGCGCGGTGGCGACGGCCATCGCCAACGGCGATCTGACGCGCAAGATCACCGTCGAGGCGCAGGGCGAGATTCTGCAGATCAAGGACGTCGTCAACCGGATGGTCGATCAGCTCAACTCGTTCGCCGGCGAAGTGGTTCGCGTGGCGCGCGAGGTGGGCACGGAAGGCGTGCTCGGCGGCCAAGCGGAAGTGCGGGGCGTGAGCGGCTCGTGGAAGGATCTCACGGACAACGTGAACTTCATGGCCGCGAACCTGACGAATCAGGTGCGCAACATCGCCGACGTGACGACCGCGGTCGCGAAGGGCGATCTGTCGCGCAAGATCACGGTCGAAGCGAAGGGCGAGGTGCAGGCGCTCAAGAACACCATCAACACGATGGTGGACCAGCTGTCGGCGTTCGCCTCCGAAGTCACGCGCGTGGCGCGCGAGGTGGGCACCGAGGGCCGACTGGGCGGCCAGGCGAGCGTGCCGGGCGTCGGTGGAACATGGAAGGACCTCACCGACAACACGAACGCGATGGCGTCGAACCTCACGGTGCAGGTGCGCAACATCGCGGACGTCACGACGGCGGTCGCGCGCGGCGATCTGTCGCGCAAAATCACGGTCGACGTGCGCGGCGAGATCCTCGAGCTCAAGAACACCATCAATACGATGGTGGATCAGCTGAACGGCTTCGCGAGCGAAGTGACCCGTGTGGCGCGCGAAGTCGGCACCGAAGGAAAGCTCGGCGGCCAGGCGAAAGTCACCGGCGCGGGCGGCGTGTGGCGCGACCTCACCGACAACGTGAACGTGCTCGCCGCCAACCTCACGACGCAGGTGCGAAACGTCGCCGACGTGACGACGGCCGTCGCGAACGGCGACCTCTCACAGAAGATCACCGTCGAGGCGCAGGGGGAGGTCCTCTCGCTCAAGAACACCATGAACAACATGGTGGACCGCCTGCGCGTCTTCGCCGACGAAGTGACGCGCGTCGCGAAGGAAGTGGGTACGGAAGGGAAGCTTGGCGGTCAGGCGGAAGTGCCCGGTGTATCGGGCACGTGGAAGGGCCTGACGGACAGCGTGAACGCGATGGCGAACTCGCTGACGATGCAGGTGCGCAACATCGCCGACGTCGCGACCTCCGTGACGAAGGGCGACCTCACGCGCCAGATCACCGTCGATGCGCAGGGCGAGCTCGACGAGCTGAAGACGAACATCAATCAGATGATCGCCAACCTGCGCGAGACGACGGAACGCAATCAGGAGCAGGACTGGCTCAAGACCAACCTGGCCAAGTTCAGCCGGATGATGCAGGGCCAGAAAGATCTCGAGTCGGTGTCGCGCCTCATTATGTCAGAGCTGACACCCTTGGTGTCAGCTCACCACGGCGCGTTCTTCATCGCCGATCAGGAGACGGCAGCCGCCGGCCAATTGCTCAAGCTCATCGCCAGTTACGCATATCGCGCTCGCAAGCACGTCGCGAACCGGTTCACGCTGGGCGAAGGGCTCGTCGGACAAGCGGCGCTCGAGAAGCAGCCGATTCTCCTTCAGAACGTGCCCGACGACTACATCCAGATCACGTCGGGGCTCGGTGAAGCGCCGCCGCGCAACATCATCGTGTTGCCGATTCTGTTCGAGGGCGAGGTCAAAGCGGTGATCGAGCTGGCGAGCTTCCTCCCGTTCAGCCAGATCCACCAGTCCTTCCTCGATCAGCTCGCCGAATCGATCGGTGTCGTGCTGAACATGATTCAGGCGAACATGCGCACCGAAGAGCTGCTCGAGCAGTCGCAGAAGCTCACCCAGGAGCTGCAGAGTCAGTCGAAGGAGCTGCAACAGCAGCAGGAAGAGCTCAAGCGCTCGAACTCGGAGCTCGAGCAACAGGCCCGCACGCTGCGCCAATCCGAGGAGCTGCTCAAGGAGCAGCAGGAAGAGCTGCAGCAGGTCAACGAGGAGTTGGAAGAGAAGGCTTCGCTGCTCGCCGAGCAGAATGCGCGTGTCGAGCAGAAGAACCGCGAGGTCGAGTCGGCGCGCGTCGCGCTCGAGGAGAAAGCGGAACAGCTCGCCCTGAGCTCGAAGTACAAGAACGAGTTCCTGGCGAACATGTCGCACGAGCTGCGCACGCCGCTCAACTCGCTGCTCATTCTGGCCAAGCTGCTCGTCGACAACAAAGACCGGAATCTGTCGACCAAGCAGGTGGAGTTCGCGCAAACGATCTACTCGTCGGGCACCGACCTCCTGAACCTGATCAACGACATCCTCGATCTCTCCAAGGTCGAAGCCGGAAAGATGGAGGTAAACTTCGCCGACGTGCCGATCAGCGAGATTCGGGACTTCGTCGAACGGACCTTCCGGCCGGTGGCCGAGCAGAAGTCGCTTCCGTTCCAGGTCGACATCGCGTCGGACATTCCGCCGGCGATCTTCACCGACGGGCAGCGGTTGCAACAGGTGCTCAAGAACCTGCTGTCGAACGCCTTCAAGTTCACGGAGCGTGGCAACATCGCCCTCACGATCGGCCGCGCGCCGGCGTCGTTGCGCTTCGCCAGCCGCTCGCTCGACCGGTCGCCGGACGGGGTGATCGCTTTCGCCGTCCGCGACACGGGCGTCGGAATCGCGCGCGACAAGCAGCAGCTCATCTTCGAGGCGTTCCAGCAGGCCGACGGAACGACGAGCCGCAAATTCGGCGGAACGGGACTCGGTCTCTCGATCAGTCGCGAGCTGGCGCGACTCCTCGGCGGCGAAATTCGCGTCGAAAGCACGCCGGGGACGGGCAGCACGTTCACGCTGTACGTGCCGGTCGTCGGTACCGAGCGACGCGGCAGCGCGCCGCGCCAACTTCCGCCGGCGGGGCGCGCGCCGACGACGGCAAGCAGCACGCCGCCGGCGAGCAGCGCTCCGGCCGTACGGGACACACCGCCGAGCGGGACGCAGCCGTGGGACGACGACATGAGCGGCGGCGTCGCCGCCGAAGCACCGCGGCGCCGCTCCCTCGACAAGCCGGCGATGGCCGACGACCGCGAAGACATCGTGCCGAGCGATCGCGTGGTGCTCCTGATCGAAAACGACGCGAACTTCGCGCGCATCCTGCTCGACATGGCGCGCGACAAAGGATTCAAGGGCATCGTCGCGCTCGACGGTGAGTCAGGGCTCGATCTCGCCCACGCCTTCCACCCGGACGCGATCACCCTCGACATCGACATGCCGGGAATGGACGGGTGGGCCGTGCTCGACCGTCTCAAGCATCATGCGGAAACGCGGCACATCCCGGTGCACATCATCACCGGCATGGGCGACCGCCAGCACGGCCTCAAGGCCGGCGCGATCGCCTATCTCGAAAAGCCGGTGTCCAAGGAGGCGCTCGAGGGCTCGTTCAACAAGATCGGGAGCTTCATCGACCAGCAGGTGAAGCGGCTCCTCGTCGTCGAGGATGACGAGTCGCAACGGAGCAGCATGGTCGAGCTGATCTCGCACGAAGACGTGGAGATCACCGCCGTCGGCTCGGCGCAGGAGGCGCTCGAGGCGCTGCACAAGATGCGCTTCGACTGCATGGTGCTCGACCTCGGTCTCGCCGGCGGCACCGACGGCTTCCAGCTCCTCGAGACGGTGAAGGCCGATCCCGAGATGAAGGAGCTGCCGATCATCATTTACACCGGTCGCGAGTTGACGCAGGAAGACGAGACGCGCCTCCGGCGATTCGCCGAAACGATCATCGTGAAGGACGTGAAGTCCCCGGAACGGCTGCTCGACGAAACCGCGCTCTTCTTGCATCGCGTCGAAGCGCGATTGCCCGAGCAAAAGCGCCGGATGCTCGAGCGACTGCACAGCACCGACGCGGTCTTCACCGGGAAGAACGTCCTCATCGTCGACGACGACGTGCGGAACATCTTCTCGCTGACCAGCGTGCTCGAGCAGCACGGGATGAACGTTTCGTTCGCCGAGAATGGCCGGGACGCCATCGCCAAGCTCGATGCGGCGGAATCAGTGGACCTGGTTTTGATGGATGTGATGATGCCCGAGATGGACGGCTATGAGACGACTCGAGCCATCCGCGAGCGAGCGCGGTTCCGAAACCTGCCGATCATCGCGCTGACGGCGAAAGCAATGAAGGGGGACCGAGAGAAGTGCATCGAGGCGGGAGCGTCGGATTACATCACGAAGCCGGTCGACACCGAACAGCTGTTGAGCCTCATGCGGGTATGGCTCTACCGGTAAATGACGGCAGTCCGCTCGAAGGCCCACCCGTCTCGTACGATCCCGAGCTGGAACGGGTCGAGATCGAGCTGCTGCTCGAGGGGGTGTTTCGCCATTACGGGTTCGACTTCCGCTCGTACGCGTACGCGTCAATCCGGCGGCGTCTATGGAAGCGCATAGAGGCAGAGCGGTTGGACTCGATCTCGGGCCTTCAGGCGCTCGTGCTGCACGACAGCAAGGCGATGGATCGCCTGCTGCTCGACCTGACGATCAGCGTCACGGCGATGTTCCGGGATCCGGACTTCTACCGGGCGTTCCGCCAGGAAGTCGTGCCGCTGCTTCGCACGTACCCGTTCATCCGGATCTGGCACGCCGGCTGTTCGACGGGCGAAGAAGTGTACTCGGCGGCGATCGTCCTCGAGGAAGAAGGGTTGCTCGACCGTGCGCGTATCTACGCGACGGACATCAACGACAGCGTCCTCAAGCAGGCAAAAACGGGAATCTTCCCGCTCAACCGCATGCAAGAGTACACGGAGAACTACATCAAGGCCGGCGGCGAGCGGTCGTTCTCGGAGTACTACACCGCGATGTACGACGGCGCACTGTTCAGTCCGTCGCTCACGCGAAACACCGTATTCTCGCAGCACAACCTGGTCACGGACCGGTCGTTCAGCGAATTCCACATGGTGTTCTGCCGGAACGTCCTCATCTATTTCGACCGGACGCTACAGGATCGTGTGCACTCGGTGTTCTACGACAGTCTGGTGATGCTCGGCATTCTCGCGCTCGGCAGCAAAGAGTCGCTCCGCTTTTCCCAGTACGAGGATTGCTACGAAATGCTCCATGTGAAAGAACGCATCTACCGAAAAGTCAGGTAGTCGTGGCATCCGAGCTTGCCGTGATCGGCACCTCGTGGGGCGGACTCGCGGCGCTGCACCAGATCCTCGCCGCGCTCCCGAAGGCGTTCGCGCTGCCCGTCGTCGTCGTCCAGCATCGCCACAAGGATTCGGGACAATTCCTATCGCACGTTCTTCAGGAGGACACCCGGCTCTGCGTGTGCGAAGTCGAGGACAAGGCGCCGATCGTCGGCGGCAACATCTACATCGCACCCGCCAACTATCACGTGCTCGTCGAGCGAGGACATCTCGCGCTCTCGACCGAGGAGCCGGTGTCGTTCAGCCGTCCGTCGATCGACGTGACCTTCATCTCGGCGGCTGACGCCTACCGCGGGGGAGCCGTGGGGATAGTGCTGACCGGGGCGAACTCGGACGGCGCGCGCGGACTCAAACGCATCGCCGATCGCGGCGGCGTCGCGATCGTTCAGCGGCCCGACACGGCGGAAAGCGCGGTCATGCCCAACGCCGCCCTCTCCTTCGTGCCGACGGCGCGGGTGCTGACGCTCGCGGGAATCGCCTCGTTCCTCGGCTCGTTGACGGTCAAATCGTCGCCCCCGCAGCGGACGGCCACGTGACGACGCCGCACGTCTCGGATCCCGTCGACATTCTGATCGTCGACGACCGGCCGGAGAATCTTCTCGCGCTGGAGGCGATCCTCGAGCCGCTCGGTCAGCGCCTCGTTCGCGCGTCGTCGGGCGAGGACGCGCTCCGCTGCCTCCTCGAGCGCGACTTCGCCGTGATCCTGCTCGACGTGCAGATGCCGAACATGAACGGCTTCGAGACGGCGCGCCTCATCAAGTCGCGTCAGCGTACGCGCTTCATTCCGATCATCTTCCTCACGGCGATCAGCAAGGAAGCCGAGTACGTCTTCCGCGGATATTCGGTCGGCGCGGTGGACTACATGTTCAAGCCGTTCCAGCCGGAGATTCTGCGGTCGAAGGTCGGTGTGTTCGTCGAGCTGTACTTGCAGCAACGCAGACTCACCGAGCAAGAGCAGCGGCTGCGCGAGATCGAGCGCCAGGATCTCGAGCTTCGGCACAT
>Ga0310813_10001712_pt1 | contig 13254 bp, 10 predicted proteins | sample YN3metagenome_FD_203086 | JGI IMG/M metagenome (GOLD analysis project Ga0310813, IMG submission 203086) | Soil microbial communities from experimental microcosm in Duke University, North Carolina, United States - YN3 | ecosystem: Engineered > Artificial ecosystem > Soil microcosm > Unclassified...
GCGCGATAGGGCGCCGTGTCGGGCTTGAGTCCGGCGTGTCCCGTGAGAAGCCGCCGGCCCAGGCCGCCGAAGTTCGTCCGCAGCGTCGGCGTCTCGGGAAGCTCGAAGTCCCAGACGGTGAGCGTCACGGGCACCGCCACCGGCCGCTGGCCCGCGGAGGAGATCGTGATCTGGCCGGTGTAGTCGCCCGGCGCCGCGGCCTTCGGGACGTAGACATCCACCCAGAGCGGCTGGTTGACGTCGGCCGGCAGGGAGAACGGCATGCCGATGACCTTGGGCGGCCTGGCGGGACGGGCGACGGGGATGAGCGCGTCGGGCACGGGCCCCGGCGCGTCCTTCGACTTCACCGTCGGCGTCTTGATCTCGAGGTAGTGCTCGCGGAAGATCGAGACGTGGCGCCGCTCGATGACGCGGTCGCCGTCGCCCTTGAGGTCGGTCGCTTCCGCGGCGACGTCCTTGAGGCCGCCTTCGCCCGCGCGGACGACGATCTGGAAGGACTCGTACTCGTTCCGCGCGGCCTTGATCCTTGCTTCCTTCAGCGGTCCCGGCGCGTCCTTGGGACGGACGCGGGTCAGCGAATCGAGGACGAACACGGTGGGCGGCGCGGCGGGACGGAGGAAGGGAAGCGCGACCAGCAGCAGGGCCCATCCGCGGAAAAGCATGATCGATATGATAACCAAGAACCGCCCGTTTCGGAGCGGATTGCGAATTCGCCGAAATTCGCGCGGTTTGCGCGTCACGACCCACGAATCCGGGGGAGATAGCATTAGATAGACAGGAGCGGGCGCGAGGGCGTTCGGATGCTGAAGTTCTTCAACGGCGAGCGCGGCCGGTACTGCGACGGCGTCTCGCGCCGCGGATTCCTCCAGGCGGGCGCCCTGGCCCTGGGCGGCCTGGCGATGCCCGACTTCCTCCGCCTCAAGGCCCACGGCGCCGTCTCCCCGGGCGGCAAGGCCCGTTCCGTCATCATGATCTGCCTGGGCGGCGGCCCCAGCCACGTCGACACCTACGATATGAAGCCCGGCGCTCCGGCGGAGATCCGCGGAGAGTTCCGGCCCGTGCGCACCAACGTGCCGGGCATGCAGATCACGGAGATGTTTCCCAAGCAGGCGAAGATCGCCGACAAGTTCTCCGTCGTGCGCAGCGCCACCTGGGTCGAGCCCGACCATCAGCGGATCGAGATCTTCACCGGCTTTCCGAAGAACATCCGCCGGCCCTCGTTCGGATCCTTCGTCAGCCGGATGACGCCCGACCGGGGCGCGGCATTGCCCAAGTTCGTCAGCCTGCACGGCAACAACGGCGAGATCGCCGAGGCGGAGCAGCCGCTCTACGCGGGCGGACGGCACCGCGCGTTCACGCCGGCGGACCAGGGCCTGAAGAGCCTGGACGTGTCGAAGCAGGTGGACCTGTCGCGGCTCCGCAGCCGCAAGGAGCTGCTCGACACGCTCGACAACCTGCGGCGGGACGCCGACGTTACCGGCGAGATGGGCGCGGCCGACGCGTTCTCGACCCAGGCGCTCGACATGCTCACGACCGGGAAGGCGCGGAAGGCGTTCGATCTTTCCGACGAGAAGCCGCAGGTCCTGGGGCGGTACGGCGCCAAAGGCGGCAAGTACATCTACTCGCACAACCCCGGCGCGCCGTCCTTCTGGGACTGGGAAGCGTTCGTCCGCGCCCGCCGCCTCGTGGAAGCCGGCGTGACGTTCGTCTCGCTCCAGGTGGGGCTGTGGGACCATCACTGCGCGGCCGGCCTTCCGACTCTCTTCGAGTCGTACCGCACGCTGCTGCCGCTCTACGACGACTGCATCTCCGCGCTGATCACCGACCTCCACGAGCGCGGGCTCGACCAGGAAGTCTGCGTCGTCGTCTGGGGCGAGTTCGGGCGCACGCCGCGGATCAACCAGTTCGGCGGCCGCGACCACTGGCCCGGCGCCGGCAGCGTCCTCTTCTCGGGCGGCGGCCTGAAGATGGGCCAGATGGTCGGCGCGACGAGCACGGGCGGCGAGCATCCGATCACCCGCGCCTACAATCCGCAGAACATCCTCTCGACGCTTTATCATGCCCTCGGGATCGATCCATCGGCTACAATCCCCGACCTGAACGGCCGTCCGCAGTACGTCCTGGACGACCGCGATCCCGTGACGGAGCTGCTCTGACCATGCGCGTCCTGGCCCTCTTCTGGTTCGCCGCGGCGTTCCTCCGCCCGTTCGACTTGGCCCCCGGCCTCGCTCACGGCAAGCAGGACGGCGCCACGGAGCTGGTCGGCGACACCCTCGACACCTGGCGCAAGCCGACGGCCGGCTGGATGCAGGCCGGCGAGGTTTCCCTCGATCCCGCCGAGCCCAAGAAGCTGTCCTGGAAGGAAGGGAAGGGGGTCGTGTTCAACGGCAAGGACGGCCGGACGTCGAACCTCTTCTCGGCCGCCGATCTGAAAGACGTCGAGCTCCATGTCGAGTTCATGGTCTCGAAGGGCTCGAACTCGGGCGTCTACCTGATGGGACGCTACGAGGTCCAGATCCTCGACAGCTGGGGCGTGAAGGAGCCCCACTACAGCGACTGCGGGGGCATCTATCAGCGGTGGGATCCGAAGCGCGAGAAGGGGAAAGAGGGCTACGAAGGCCATCCGCCGAAGGTGAATGCCGCGAAGGCGCCGGGCGAGTGGCAGACGTTCGACATCGTCTTCCGCGCGCCGCGGTTCGATGCCGCGGGCAAGAAGACCGCCAACGCGTTGTTCGTGAAGGTCACCCACAACGGCCAGGTCGTCCACGAGAACGTGGAGGTCACCGGCACGACGCGGGCCGGCGCGTGGGAGGACGAGAAGCCCGAGGGACCGATCATGCTCCAGGGCGATCACGGCCCCGTCGCGTTCCGCTCCCTTCGATATCGTGCGATCCCGTCCGAGGGAAAGTAAGCTGGGGGCCATGGCCCAGGTCGCCCTCGTCACCGCCGCCTCCGCGAAAGACCTCGACGAAGATCTCCCGCCGCTCGTCGCGGCGCTCACGGCCGCCGACATCTCCCAGGCGATCGTGGTCTGGGACGATCCGAGCGTCGACTGGGGCGCGTTCCGGCTCGCGGTCGTGCGGTCCACCTGGGACTATGTGCCGCAGCGCGAGAAGTTCCTCGCGTGGGCGGACCGCGTCTCGAACGTCACGCGGCTCGTCAATCCCGCCGCGATCCTCCGGTGGAACACCGACAAGCGGTATCTCCGCGAGATGAGCCGGCAGGGCGTTCCCGTCGTCGAGACCCACTGGATCGAGCCCGGCGACGCGATCTCCATCCCCTACGCCGGCGAGTTCGTGGTCAAGCCGGCGGTGTCGGCCGGGGCGAAGGACACCGCGCGCTATCGGCCCGGCGAGGCCGCCGTCGCGGCCGCCCACGTGGCGCGGCTCCAGTCCGACGGGCAGGTCGTCATGGTCCAGCCGTACCTGACGGGACTCGAAGAGGCGGGGGAGACGGCGGCGATCTTCCTCGGCGGCGTCTACAGCCACGCGATCCGCAAGGGTCCGATTCTGAAGTCGGCGGTCGAAGTGGTGGGCGGCCTCTTCGCGAAGGAGGACATCCGCGCGCGGGAGATCCGGCCCGCCGAGCGGGCGCTGGCCGATCGCGTCCTCGCGGCCGTTCCGGGCGGCGCGGACCCGCTGCTCTACGCGCGGGTGGACATGGCCCCGGGGCCCTCGGGAGAGCCGGTGCTTCTGGAGTTCGAGGCGACCGAGCCGTCGCTCTTCTTCGCCTTCTCGGCCGGGTCCGCCGACCGGATGGCCCGTGCGATCCTCCGTGCCTTGAACCGGGGTCTGTGATATCCTGTCCGCCCATGAACAGCCCCAATCTCCAGAACCATACCCTTCGCGCCGGCATGGTCGGGATGGGGATGATCTTCGACGAAACCTACCGGCCGATGTTCGAGGCGCTCCACGCGGGCGGCCTCTACCGCAAGGACTTCGGCTTCGTCGGCGTCTCGCTCGCCGCCGTGGCGACCCGCACCGGCTCGCGCGCCCGGGCGTACAAGAAGGACGCCGGGACCCGGATCTCCGACTTCACCAGCTTCGAAGGAACCGACAGCGTCGAGAAGATGATCGCCTCGGGCGTCGACTTCGTCTGCGTCGCTTCGCCGGACGACCGCCATTTCGACGCCGCGAAGAAGGCGATCCAGGCCGGCCGCCACGTCATCATTGAGAAGCCGTCGGTCCTCAAGATCCAGCAGCTCGACGAGCTCGCGGCGCTCGCGCAGGAGAAGAACGTCCTCGCGAAGGTCGTCTACCACAAGCTGTGCGATCCGGACCACAAGAAGCTCCGGACGCTGGTCCACGACGGCGAGCTCACTCACGTGAACAACGGCTACTGCTCTCTCCTCGAGCCCAAGTCCATCTCCAAGGGCCAGTTCGCGGAGTGGATCAAGGGGCGGAACCCCGGCACCTACGTCGCCGTCCACTACATCAAGCTCATCGACTTCACGTTCGGCGGGCGGCTCAAGACGGTGACCTGCGCGGGCCAGCGCGGCATCGTGGGTACGGCGGACGGCCGCGAGTCGGCGTTCGACATTCACACCAGCTGGGTCAACCCCGACAACTTCCCGGGCTACGTCGAGCAGGAGGTCCAGTTCCGCTTCGACAACGGCGTCTGGAACGGCCACTCGCGCAAGCGCGGCATCGAGCTCACGATCGAGGGGAAGACCCCGAACTCGTTCAAGATCACGATGAACACCCACTACAACGGGACGTTCGTCGAGCCCTGGGGCGACCGGAGCCAGCGCGGCTACGGCGTGGAGGTCCTCCGCCGGTTCGTCGAGGAGGTCGCCTACGTCGAGCACGGCGGTCCGGCGGACGGACGGCGCAACCGTCTGGCCGAGATGCGGGCATTGAAGTACAACGACCTCGCCGCCGACCGGCAGGTCGTGGCCGCGGTCCAGGCGATGGAGGCGATTCTCGAACAGGCGGCGAAGGGGAAGCCGGACGGCGTCGTCCGGATCGACGGCTCCGGCCGCATGACGCTCCATCTCCCCGGCGCGTCCGATCCGATCGTACTTTATTCGTAGTTGTTCAGGCGCCTCCGGCGCCTGAACCGGAGAATAGAGAATGAAGAATAGAGCATCGAGGAGGAGGGACAGGTCTTCATCGATTCTCTATTCTGTATTCTCGATTCTCACGTTCAGGCCTCCAGGGCGGGGCCCTGAGGGCCTGAACAAGTAGGTTTATTCGAGATAAGCCATGGCCATCGAACACGCGGGCGAGAAACGGTCCAACGACATCCGGCGCCAGATCGGCGAGCGCGAGCCCATCGCGCTGCGCACGTTCACGCCGACGCAGGCGTCGATCGCGAAGAGCGCCGGCGTCTACCACTGGACCTCGGACGGGCGCAAGGTTTACGACTACACGTCGGGCGTGCTCGTCTCGAATCTCGGCCACAACCCGGTCGACTGGCAGAAGAAGTTCCTGGCGTACATGGGCTGGACCGGCAAGCTGAACGGCAAGGGCTACTTCCAGGCCGTGCCGCTCACGGCCTACAACGCGATCGCCGAAGTCGAGGCCGCGGCGTGCAAGCGGCTCGTCGCCAACCTGCAGTCGAAGCCCGGCGGCAAGCGGCTGGAGCAGATCCTCTGGGCCGCGTCGGGCTCCGAGGCGATCCAGAAGGCGCTCTGGGCGTCGCTCGCGGTCGATCCGAAGCGCGACCTGATCCTGGCGACCCGCAACGGCTTCCACGGCAAGAAGGGCCTGGCCGAGGCGGTGACGGGCAGCGAGAACGACAAGAACCGCGACCCGCGCGTCCGGTTCATCTCCTTCCCGCAGGACGAGTGCCGCGACCTCTCGCTCCGGAACGCGGCGTTCGACCCAGCGCCGTACCGGGCGGAGCTCGACAAGATCCGGGCCGAAGGACGCGGCATCGCGTGCCTCATCACGGAGCCCTATCTCGGCGGCGGCGGATCGTTCCATCCGCCGAAGGGCTACCTGAAGATGCTCCGCGAGTTCTGCCGCGAGGTGGGCGCGGTGTTCATCCTCGACGAGATCCAGGCGAACTTCGGCCGCACGGGGAGGATGTACGCGTTCGAGACGTACGAGCTCGATCCGGACATCGTGGTCCTCGGCAAGGGCCTCGGCAACGGCGTCCCCGCGGCGTGCGCGGCGGGCCGGCGGGACATCTTCGCCGCGCTGAACTACGGCGAAGGGTCCGACACGTTCAGCGCCAATCCGCTCTGCTGCGCCGCGGTGCTCGCGACGCTCGACAGCTTCGAGGGCCGGGACGTGCTCGGCGCCGCCCGCAAGGCGTCGAAGATCATCGAAGAGGGCCTGGTCGCGCTCCGGAAGCGCGCGTTCGTGAAGAACGTCCGCGGCGAAGAGGGCGGCATGGTGTGGGGCGTCGAGATCGCCGACTTCGGCGGCAAGAGCGCGAACGAGGTCGCCAACGCCTGCGTGCTCGCGGCCTATCGCGGCGACGAGGAAGGCCGCGCGATCCATCTCATGGGCCCGCTGGCGAAGAAGGTCCTCCGCATCGCCCCGCCGCTCACGATCACGGAGGCCGAGGCGCGCGACAGCGTGAAGGCCCTCGGCTCGTGCTTCGCGGCCGTCGAGCGCGAGCTTTCGGGCGCGCCCGCTCCGGCTCCGAAGCGCGCCGAGCCGAAGAAGGCGAAGGCTCGCCGCTGAGCTTCATCGACTGGCTGCTCGGTCGCAAGGATCCGTCCTCCTCCTGGGTTGCGGATCCCAAGGTCTCCCTCGACGTCGATCTCTCCGCGTCGACGATCTGCGGCGTCGGCCTGGGATCGGGATTCAAGAACCTCTCCTTCCTCGGGCCGCCGGAGAATCCCTGGCCGTCGCGAGTGGAAAGCTACAAGTGGCTTTCGCGCGGCATCGAGCTCGAGGGCACCGAGAAGGACGGGATCGACACGATCATCTTCTGGTGGCGCGCCGCGCCGACCTTCCAGGGAAGGGTCCTCTGGAAAGGAAATCCGCTCCCTTGGTCGGCGTCGACGCGCCGATCGGACGTCGAGGCGCTCTTCGGCCCGGCGTACCACGTCGATGACGATGTGGAGCCGGTGCTCTTCTACGAGCACGAGGCCGTCGAGTGGCAGATCGAGTTCGCCGAGGACGGCGGCCTGAACGAAGTGATGCTGACCACGCCCGGCCTCTATGCGGATCCCGCTTGGAGGGCGAAGCACGGCATCACGAAGCCGTGGCCGCCCGCGCCGGGAGAGGGTTGTCCGATCTAGCTACTTCGCCGGCTCGAAGCAGTAGAGCATCCCGTTGACCTGCGGGTTGTAGAAGACCCGGCCGTTGGCGGCGATCGGGCTCGAACAGCTGCGGGGGGCGAATCCCGGGCTTCTCCAGAGGATCTCGCCGGTCGACACGTCGCGCGCATACAGGCCGCTCACCGTGACTGCCAGCGAGAGGCCGCTCGACGTCAGCAGCACCGGGCCGCACGCGTGATCGGGTCCGCCGAGCGGGATCTGCTTCGCGCCGGCCTTCTTCGGCTTGCCGTCCTCGAGGCGCCACGCCTCCGAGCGGCCCGAATACCCGCGGCCGCAGAAGAAGTCGGGGCCGAGCGCGGGGACGTGGCCCCACGTGAACTTCTGCTCCGTGCGCCAGAGGATCTTGCCGTCGTCGACCGACACGCAGCTCGTGGGCAGGTCCCAGCCCGAGAGATAGACGCGGCCGTCCCGGGCCGACGGCGTCCCGCGATAGCCGCAGTGGGCTTCCGTCGAGCGCCAGAGGACCTTGCCCGTCTTCGCCTCGATCGCCACCGTCTCGCCTTTCGTGTCGGGACGCGACCCGCCGGAGAAAATCAGGACGCCGCCGAGGGCGCAGCCGTGGCCCTCCCACTTCGCGTCCTCCAGCTTCACCTCCCACGCCGGCTTTCCGGTCTCGGCGTCCCACGCCTCGACGACGGACGCGGCGGGCTCGCCCTTCAGGTGGCCGAACGCCACGATGTTCTCGACCATCACCGGCGCCCCGCGGGCGTACCACTGGGTCGCGCCGATCGGCGCGGTCCAGATCGTGCGGCCGTCGGCGAGGTCGAGACAGTAGAGCACGCCTTTCTTCGACGACGGACGGACGACGTAGGCGCGGCCGCGATCGCACAGCACGCCCGTCGTGCCGTGGGCATCCTCTCCCGGCAGCCGCCGGCGCCAGCGGAGCCGTCCGGTCTGCTGCTCGAGGCAGAGCGCCGTGCCTTCGAGCGTGACGCCGACCAGGTCTTCCTCGGTCGCGCTGAGCGGCTGGACGAAGACGCCGAGGCCGCGGACCGCCCAGCGAAGGCGGAACGGCGGCTTGAGCCCGGCGTCCTCCACGAAATTGGCGTTCGCCGGAGTGCCGTACGGCGACGGCCATGCATAGCGGGCGCCGGTCGCCGACGAGACCCGGCTCTTCCGCTCGGAGACCGTCGACAGATCCTGCGCCTCGAGCTTCCCGCCGGGGCCGAGCACGTAGAGCGCGCCGTCGTCGGCGCCGAAGAAGACGTGACCCTGCGCGATCGCGGGCGACGACGAGATCGGACGGCCTCCGGGAACGGCGAACCGGAACGGCGCGCCCTTCATCTTGTCGAGTCCGCTGCCCTGGGCCGTGAGGGGCACCGCGATCAGCTCGCCCTTCAGCGTCGTGAAGACGCAGTGGTCCCGCGAGAGCGCCGGCGAACCGGCCGTCGGGGTGTAGCCGGCCGGATCGGTCCAGCGATACGTCTCCCAGAGCGTCCCCTTGCCGTACTCGTGCGCGGCGACGCCTCGGATGTGGCGGCCGAAATACGCGGTCGACCCGCGCGCGGCCGGCGTGCCGAAAATCGCCCACCGCTCGCGGCCGAGCTGATCCTTCTTCGGATCGAACGAGCCGTCGGCGAGCGAGACGCGCAGGAGAGTGCCCGCGGCGTCCACTCCCGGCCAGCCGGTGTAGACCGAGTCGCCGGCGATCGAGCTCTGCATCGGGATGCCGTCGTCCTTTCCGAGCGCCGCGCGATTGCACCAGACGAGGGCCGCCTCGGCGCCCTTGTCCTCGATGCAGACGTGGTCCCAGCCGAAGCTCGTCACGATCCGGTTGCCCGAGACCGCGACTTCGCCGCCTCCGTAGTGGGGGCCGTCGTAGCCGCCGGGGTGGTAGTTCTTGAACCGTTCCGGCTTCGGCTCCGTGAACCGCTGGTAGTGGTCCCAGCGCCACCGCTCGCGGCCGTCGAGGTCGACGGAGTGGACGACCGCGGCCAGCGTCTGGAAATAGATCGCCCCGTTGGCGAACGTCGGGGATCCCGTGATGGGAGCGCCGATCGCCAGCGTCTTCAGGACCTTGCCGCTTGCGGCGTCGAGGATGTGGAACGATCCCGCGGTCGTCCCGAAGCAGACGCGGCCCTGGACGACGCACGGGCTCGAGGTGTTGGAACCCATCGCGCGGTCGCCGTCGGGCGCGGACGTCCACACGACCTTCCCGGCGCGCCAGTCGATCGCGGACGCCGTCCCCATCTGGTCGACCACGAACGCGCGGTCGCCGATGACCGCGGGGGAGGAGAGGAGGGCGTCGCCGAGCCGCACCTGGGCGACGAGCCCGAGCGGGAAGGCGAGCGCTTCGGCGGCGGCGTCGCCCGTGTGCTCGGAGACGCGCATGAACTGGGGCCAGTCCGACGCCGCCTCCTGCCGCGCGGCGGCGGGAAGAAGCAGGGCGACGATCGCGGCCAGCCGGAGCTTCTGCATGCCTATGGTACGGCGGAGCCGAAGCCCGGGATTGGCGCTACTTGATCGCCTCCCGCCACTGGTCGATGCTCGTCTTGATGTCCGCGAGGACCTTCTTCTCGTCTTCTTCGCACGCGTGGATGATCTCGAAGATCAGCACCGCCTGCTCGGCCCCCGACGCCTTGATGGCCTCGACCGCCTTCTTCGGGTCGATGCGGCCGGTCTTGTTCGCCTCCGGCGTGAAGGCCTGATGCATGTCGTACTTGTCGTTCGACTGCTGCACGTGGATGCAGCCCGCCTTGGGGGCGACCTTCCTCAGCCACGCGTAGGGATCGAGATCGTCTCCTTCGCGCCCTTTGACGACCATGTGGCCCAGGTCGATCGCGATCCGGACCGGCACGGCGGTCTTCATCGACGCGAGCGCGAGCGCTTCGCCGATGCCCGTCGGCGGTTCGCGCCAGCCGGCCATGTGCTCGATGAGCAGCGATTCGAGACCCTTGTCCTTCGCCTCCTGCGCGAGTTCGCGCAGGGAGTCGAGCCACGCGTCCATCCGCTCCTGGCGCCGCAGGGGATCGGTCACGTCCTTCATCGACAGCGCGCCGAAGTAGCCGCCCGTGTGGGCGACTTTCATGCGCGCGGTCACCTCGATGGCGGCCTTGAACCACGCCTTCGCGTCGTCGCGGAACGCGGGCTCCGGGTGGAGCAGCAGGTTCTGCATGAACGGGAGGAAGCCGGTGAACGTGGAGTGGATCGTGATCCCGAGCCGGGAGCAGGCGATCTTCGTGTGGTCGATGTACGAGGCGACGACGCCCGAGCCGGCCCGCGGGTCCATGAGGTCGAACGAGAACTGGACGGTCTTGAGGCCGAACTCCTCGGCGACGATCCGGGCCCATTCGTCCGGCTCCGGCCACCGTTTGACGGCGAAGCAGGTATTCATGCCGAGAACGAAGTCCGTCACCGTGTCCTCCTTCCGGATCGTGGGCCCTCAAAGGTAAGTCGGCGGGGGTGGAGGAGGGAAGAGAAATCGGGGGCGGCGCCCGGGGGGGGGTCGGGGTGGACTTCCGGGGGGCCGATGGCTAAGATGGTGGCCCGGTTAGGTCCGGGGAAAGGCATTCTAGGGGTGACCGCGCACCATCTGACCCACCTGAGGCAGCTCGAAGCCGAGTCGATCCACATCATTCGCGAGGTGGCCGCCGAGTTCGAGAAGCCGGTCATGCTCTATTCGATCGGCAAGGACTCCGCCGTCATGCTCCGGCTGGCCCAGAAGGCGTTCCACCCCGGCAAGCCGCCGTTCCCGCTCATGCACGTCGACACGACGTGGAAGTTCCGGGACATGTACGAGTTCCGGGACAACTACGTGAAGAAGCAACTCGGGCTCGACCTCATCGTCCACATCAACGAAGACGGGGTGAAGAAGGGGATCAATCCGATCGCTTCGGGATCCAAGATCCACACCGACGTCATGAAGACGCAGGGCCTGAAGCAGGCGCTGACCAAGTACGGGTTCGACGCGGCGTTCGGCGGCGCGCGGCGCGACGAGGAGAAGTCGCGCGCGAAGGAGCGCGTCTACTCGTTCCGCGACAAGAACCACCAGTGGGATCCGAAGAACCAGCGGCCCGAGCTGTGGAACCTCTACAACAGCAAGGTCCTGCGCGGCGAGTCGATCCGGGTGTTCCCGCTCTCCAACTGGACCGAGCTCGACGTCTGGCAGTACATCTATCTCGAGGACATTCCCATCGTGCCCCTCTACAGGGCCGCCCTGCGGCCCGTCGTCGACCGGGACGGCACGCTGATCATGGTCGACGACGACCGTCTCCCGCTCAAGCCCGGCGAGAAGCCGATGATGAAGATGGTCCGGTTCCGGACGCTGGGCTGCTACCCGCTCTCGGGTGCCGTGGAATCCAAGGCGCAGACGCTTCCGGAGATCATCCAGGAAATGCTCCTCACGCGGCTGTCGGAGCGCCAGGGGCGCGTCATCGACTTTGACCAGGCCGCGAGCATGGAGCAGAAGAAGCGCGAGGGGTACTTCTAGTGGCAAATCCCAAATCCCAAATCTCAAATCCCAAAGGGATCCCCCCTCTCCTCCCCCCGGGGGGGAGGGGGGGCGACGCTCTTGGGATTTGGGGCTTGGGATTTGGGATTTCCGCCCGGAGGGCGGTCTGATGTCGCATCAGGACGACCTCATCGCCCAGAACATCGAGGCCTACCTCGCGCAGCACGAGCGCAAGGACCTCCTGCGGTTCCTGACGTGCGGCAATGTCGACGACGGGAAGAGCACCCTGATCGGGCGGCTGCTGCACGACTCGAAACTGATCTACGAGGATCAACTGGCCGCCGTCCAGAAGGACTCCAAGAAGTACGGCACCACGGGCGAGGTCGACCTCGCGCTCCTCGTCGACGGCCTCCAGGCCGAGCGGGAGCAGGGGATCACGATCGACGTGGCCTACCGCTACTTCTCGACGGCGAAGCGCAAGTTCATCATCGCCGACACGCCCGGCCACGAGCAGTACACGCGGAACATGGCGACGGGCGCGTCGACGTGCGACCTCGCGATCATCCTCATCGACGCCCGCAACGGCGTGCAGACCCAGACGCGGCGCCACAGCTTCATCGTCTCGCTCCTCGGGATCAAGCACGTCGTGGTCGCGATCAACAAGATGGATCTCGTGGGCTTCGACGAGAAGGTCTTCGAGAAGATCCGGTCCGACTATGACGCGTTCGTCGACTCGCTGGAGCTGACGGACGTGACCTTCATCCCCCTCTCGGCGCTCAAGGGCGACAACATCGTCAACAAGAGCTCGTCCATGCCGTGGTACACCGGCTCGACGCTGATGCACCACCTGGAGACCGTGCACATCGCGGGCGACCGCAACCTGACGGATTTCCGGTTCCCCATCCAGCTCGTCAACCGGCCGAACCTGAACTTCCGCGGCTACTGCGGCACGGTCGCGTCCGGCATCGTCAAGCCCGGCGACGAGGTGATGGTGCTGCCCAGCCGCAAGACGAACCGGGTGAAGTCCATCGTGACGTTCGCGGGCGAGCAGCCCGAGGCGTTCGCCGGCCAGGCCGTCACGCTGACGCTCGAGAAGGAAGTCGACATCAGCCGGGGCGACCTGCTGGTCCACCCGGGCAATCTGCCGCACGTCGGCCAGGCCTTCGAGGCGATGCTCGTCTGGATGGCCGAGCAGCCGATGACGCCGGGCAAGCAGTACTACCTCAAGCACGCCACCAAGATGACGAATGCCGCCGTGAGGGAACTTCGTCACCGCGTGAACGTGAATACCCTGGCGACCGAGGCGACGGACCGGCTGGCCCTGAACGAGATCGGCCGGGTCGTGGTCGACCTCGAGCAGCCGGTGGCGTTCGACCCCTACCGGAAGAACCGGGCGACCGGCGCGTTCGTCATCATCGACCGCCTGTCCCACGGAACGGTCGGCGCGGGGATGATCCTGGACCGGGCCGAAGGCGGCGCGGGCGCCGTGACCGCCCGCTCGGTGATGGACACCCTGGAGGCGTCGATCCGAGCGGGAAAGAACGCCGAAGAACAGCTCCAGCTCCTGAACGAGCTGCGTAAGATTCTCGGGCAATAGAGGAGACGACCATGCGCACGCTGCCCGGCA
>Ga0310813_10001713_pt1 | contig 13252 bp, 12 predicted proteins | sample YN3metagenome_FD_203086 | JGI IMG/M metagenome (GOLD analysis project Ga0310813, IMG submission 203086) | Soil microbial communities from experimental microcosm in Duke University, North Carolina, United States - YN3 | ecosystem: Engineered > Artificial ecosystem > Soil microcosm > Unclassified...
TGAGCACGCGGCCCTTATGCCATGCGGGCGCCGGTTGTGGTGCGATAGACGGGTGTGCCGCGCTGCGCGCGGCCTGCCGCGTTTAGCTCACGCAGCAGGCCTTGGCGTCTCAACCGCATCGGCCAGCGCGCCGAGCCGCTTGCCGAGGCTGACCACTTCATCCATCCGATAGCCGAGCCGCTCGTAGAACGAGCGCACTTCAGCCTTGGCGCTCAGCACCTGCAGATTGACCTTCGGGCAGCCGCGCTCAGCGAGCGCCGCTTCCGCGTGCCGCACGAGCCGCGTGCCGATGCCATGGCGGCGCATCGCGGCATCGACAGCCAGCGAGTACATCCACCCGCGATGCCCGTCATAGCCGGCCATCACGGTGCCGATCACGCGCGCACCATCGAGCGCGACGAAAAACAGCTCGGGCTGCGTGGTCAGCTTGTTCGCGATCGACAGATGCGGATCGCGCTGTGGCCGCGTCACGTCGCGATACTCGGGGAATGCATCGCGCCACAGCGCGACGACCTGCTCGGTATCGGCCGCATCGAAGCAGCGGATCGAGACCTCGGCCAATGCGGTCATATCGATGTTCTCCGGCCGGTTACAGCGAATCCAGCACGCTGCGCAGCATCTTCATCATCAGGTCGATTTCGTCTTTCGTCACGTTCAGCGCCGGCATGAAGCGCAGCAGATTCGGCCGCGCCGCGTTCAGCAGCAGGCCGTCCGGCTGCATCAGCCGCGCCTTCTCGACGATCTGGTTGCCGATGTCCTTGCCGAGCAGCAGTGCGCGCAACATGCCTTCGCCGCGCTCGCCGGCGAAGCCGCGCTCTTCCGATAGCTGCAGCAGTTGCGCGCGCAAGTATTCGCCGCGCTCGCGCACGCCGGCGAGGAAGCCCGGCGCCGTCAGCTGCGAAATCACCGAATAGCCGACTGCCGTCATCAGCGGATTGCCGTTGTAGGTACCGCCCTGATCGCCGGCTTCGAACACTTCGCACTCGGCCTTGCACAGCAGCGCCGCGAGCGGCACGCCGCCGCCGATGCCCTTGCCGAGCGTCATCACGTCCGGCTCGATGCCCGACAGCTCGTACGCGAACAGCGTGCCGGCGCGACCGCAGCCGCTTTGCACTTCGTCGACGATCAGCAGCACGTTGTGCTTTTTGGTCAGCGCGCGCAGCTGTTGCATGAATTCGGGCGTGGCCGGAATCACGCCGCCTTCGCCCTGAATCGGCTCGAGCATCACGGCGACGGTTTTATCGTTGATCAGCTTCTCGACCGACGCGATGTCGTTCAGATCGGCCTTCGGGAAGCCCGGCACCTGCGGCGCATAGATCGTGTCCCAGCCCGGCTTGCCGCTGGCGGACATGGTTGCGAGCGTGCGGCCGTGGAAGCTGTGGTCGAACGTGATGATCTCGTACGCGCCGTTCCTGAACTTCTTGCCCCACTTGCGCGCGAGCTTGATCGCGCCTTCGTTCGCCTCGGCGCCGCTGTTCGCGAAGAACACCTTGTCGAAGCAGCTGTGCTGCGTGAGCAGGCCCGCGAGCTTCGCCATCGGCTCGTTGAAGAACGCCGGCGACGGGTTGATCAGCTGGCGCGCCTGCTGGTTCAGTGCCTCGATCATGCCGTCGTTGCAGTGGCCGAGCGCGTTGACCGCCCAGCCCTGGATGAAGTCCAGATAGCGCTTGCCGGTATTGTCGTGCAGCCACGAGCCCTTGCCGTGCGTGAAGACGATTTCGGGCCGGTTCGTGATGTACATCAGCGACTCGATCGGGTACTCATTGAAATTCATGGCGACAGGCTCCAGGCAGCAGGGATGAAAGACCGGACAAGGACGGCACGGAAAACGGCGAACGGCAACGCAAAACGCACAAACAAAAAAAGCCACGGCTTGCCGTGGCTTTCATGATTCGAACAGCGAATGCTGCAACAACGCGAATCCGTAACGAAGCCACGCGCCCCTAGGGGAGCGGCAAGCGGCGACGTCGGAGTTCGGAGTGGATGCGGTTCATGCGCGCAAGAATACGACAAGGGCGGCGGCGGTGTAAACCCGAAATTTGCATCGGCCGGCGCGACTGGCGCGACATCGGGCACGCCTTTGCCTCGCCATATTGCCCGCCAAATCGGCTTCAAACCATCTGCCTGCGCGGCGCGGCCGGGCACCGCGCAGGCAGGCGTGTGACACTCAGACCGGATGCGCGAGATCCGCTGCGCTCGTAAAGGAATCCGCATAGAACTCGTCTTCGGGCAGGCGATGATGCTGCGTGAAATCGCGCTGCGCCGATTCGACCATCACCGGTGCGCCGCATGCGTACACCTGGTAGCCCGACAAGTCTGGCAGGTCTTCGATGACCGCACGATGAACGAAGCCGGTGCGGCCGGTCCATGCGTCGCTCGCGTCCGGCTCGGACAGCACCGGCACGAACCGGAAGTTCGGAATCTCGCGGGCCCATTGCTCGGCGAGCTCGAGCAGATACAGGTCTTTCTTGCGGCGCGCGCCCCAGTACAGCGTCATCGGCCGCTGCAGATTCTTGAACACCGCATGCTCGACGATCGCCTTCAGCGGCGCGAAGCCGGTGCCCGACGCGAGCAGGATGATCGGCTTGTCCGATTCCTCGCGCAGGAAGAATGTGCCGAGCGGCGCCTCGAGGCGCAGGATGTCGCGCTCTTTCATCGCGCCGAACACGTGATCGGTGAACTTGCCGCCGGGCATGTGGCGGATGTGCAGTTCGAGCGGACCTTCGTGGTGCGGAGCGGTCGCCATCGAGTAGCTGCGGCGCTTGCCGTCCTTCAGGATGAATTCGAGGTACTGGCCGGCCAGATACTGCAGACGTTCGTTGGCGGGCAGTTGCAGCTTCAGCACGACCACGTCGTCGGCCTTGCGCTCGATCGCGTTGACGCGGCACGGCAGCTTCTTCACCTGCACGTCGCCGACGCCCGCCACTTCGCGCACGTCGATCTCGAGATCGGAAGTCGCGGTTGCGCAGCAGAACAGCGCCATGCCGCGGGTCTTTTCGTCGTTCGACAGCGCCGACGAAGAGTGCGGCCGCTGCTCGACCTGGCCGCTGACTACCGTTCCCTTGCATGAACCGCACGCGCCGTTCTTGCAGCCGTACGGCAAACCGATGCCCTGGCGCAGCGCGGCGGTCAGGACCGGTTCATCGGGTTCCACCTGAAACTGCCGGCCGCTTTGCCGGAGTGTTACGTTAAATGCCATAAATAGATCGATTCAAAAGTCAGTAACCCGTGCGCGTGCCGCCCGGTGCCGGCGGCCGTGCGCGGCTACAATGCGAGCACGATGAATGCGACACGAACCTTGCGCCGGCCGCGCGTGCTGATCGTCGGTTGCGGCGATGTCGGCATGCGCTGCGTCGAACAGCTGCAGCACCGCGCCCATATCTTTGCGCTGACCAGCCACGCCGAACGCCGCGTAGCGTTGCGCGCCGCGGGCGTGACGCCGCTGGTCGGCGATCTGGACCAACCGCACAGCCTCAAACGCCTCGCCGGGCTCGCGCCCGTCGTGCTGCATCTCGCGCCTCCGCAAAAAGACGGCGACGACGACACCCGCACGCGCGCACTGCTTGCCGCGCTGACCGCACCGCGGACTCGCGCCGCAGCGCGCGCCGGACTCACCGCGCACACGCCCATCGGACGGCAGCGCCGTCTGCGCGGTGCTGCAACGTCGCGCAAAACGGCAGAAACGGCTATTGTACCCGACGCTCCGCCCAGGGCCGCGCCGCGCCGCGGGCCGCTGCGCGTCGTTTACGCCAGCACGTCGGGGGTCTACGGCGACTGCGGCGGCGCGCTGATCGACGAGACGCAGCCGGTCGCGCCGGCCAATGCGCGCGCGAAGCGGCGCGTGTCGGCGGAGCGGCAGCTGCGGCAAGCGGCCGCGCGCGGCGCGCTACGTGCGTGCATCGCGCGCATTCCAGGTATCTATGCGGCCAACCGGCTGCCGCTGGCGCGCCTCGCAAAGCGCACGCCGGCGCTGATCGATGCCGACGACGTCTACACGAACCACATTCACGCCGACGATCTGGCCGCGATTCTGCTGCGCATGACGACGCACGGCTCGCCGTCGCGCGTGATTCACGCGTCGGACGACAGCACGCTGAAGATGGGCGAGTACTTCGATCGCGTCGCGGATGCGTACGGTGTCGAGCGCGCGCCGCGCATTTCGCGGCAGGCGGCGGAGCAGCAACTGGAGCCGATGATGCTGTCGTTCATGCGCGAATCGCGGCAGCTGGCGAACCGGCGGCTCAAGCGCGAACTGAAGGTGCGCCTGACGTATCGCGACGTCGACGCGTTTTTGCGCACCGTGCGCGCGCCGCGCACGGGCGGCAACTAGCAGCGCGTGGCCGAGGCCGCGGCGGGGGCGACGCCTTGGCTCAGGTGAGCGCCGGCAGCGCCTCGAGCAGCAAAAAGCACAACAGCGCGCCGATCAATGCGCCGACCAGATTCGGACGATACTCGTGCCGCAGATGCATCGCGACGACGGCCGCCGTCAGCATCAACACCGCGCAACAGACGAAACCAATCATCACGTAGGAAATCGCGAAATTGCCGTAGTGGATCATGGCGGCCTCCTTTCCAGCTTGTAATGTTTATGCAGCGAGTATAGGGGGCGCATGAATCAACAGCACGCTGCGGCGCGGCGCCAAAGCGTGCTTTCGCAGGGATTGGGTGCGGCTTCCAACGTAGCCGCGCGCGGTGTTATCGCCAGGTGCGGCGGCAGCGCGTGTGCCGCGTGTCGTTGACCGAGGCGCTGGCGCAGGTGCTGGCCCGAGCTCGCCGCGTTACGCGCTGCGCAACGCCGCCAGATCCGCTTCGTCGAGCCATCGCCAGGCGCCTTCGGCAAGGCCGTCCGGCAGTGCGAACCCGCCGATGCGCTCGCGATGCAGCGCTTCGACGCGGTTGCCGGCCGCCGCGACCATCCGCTTCACCTGGTGGTATTTACCCTCGAGCACGGTGAGTTCCAGTGTGTGCGGGCCGCGCGCGGCCGCGGCGAGCGCCGCGCTCGGTTTGCTTTCGCCGTGCAGCAGCACGCCGCTGCGCAGCGCGTCGAGCTGTGCGTCGTCGAGCGGGTGACGGGTGGTCGCGACATACAGCTTCGGCACCTTGCGGCGCGGCGACGTAAACGCGTGCACGAACTTGCCGTCGTCGGACAGCAGCAGCAGGCCGGTGGTGTCCTGGTCGAGCCGTCCGACGCACTGCACGCCGCGCGTGGCGAATTGCGGCGGCAGCAGGCTGAACACACTCAGATGATGCTGCGGCTCCCGTGAACATTCGTAGCCGGCCGGCTTGTGCAGCACGATATAGGCGAGCTCGCGATACGGCCATGGCGTGCTGTCCACGTCGAATACGAGACCTACAGTGTCGAGCTCGGCATCGGCGTCGGTGAGCGGCGCGCCGCCGATCGTTACGCGGCCGTCCGCGATCAGCGCGCGGCATTGGCGGCGCGAACCGAAGCCCTGCGAAAAGAGGATGCTTTCGAGATCCATGAAAAAGCGAAGAGCGACTGGCGAAAGTCCGGCGCGAGCCACTGCGTGCGCGCCGAACGCGTGCATTCTACCTGTGCGGCTCAGCGCGGCCGCGACGGGTTTCGGGTGCAAAATGCGGCTTTGCGGGCGCGCCGGCCGATCGGGTGCAGCCGGCACAGCCGATCCGTCCACGCATCAACCCTGTCGACAAAGAAAATCATGAATACCAGTCCCGTCATTGCAATCCATGGAGGTGCGGGCACGATCGTGCGCGCGTCGCTGACGTCCGAAGCCGAAGCGCAGTATCACCACGCGTTGCGCGACGTATTGCTGGCTGGGCAGCGCGTGCTGGCCGACGGCGGCAGCGCCGTCGATGCGGTAACCGAGGCGGTGCGTCTGCTCGAAGACTGTGCGCTATTCAACGCAGGACATGGCGCGGTGTTTACCGCGGCCGGCACGCACGAACTCGACGCGTCGATCATGGACGGCCGCACGCTCGACGCTGGCGCGGTGTGCTGCGTTCGGCGCGTGCGCAATCCGGTGCTGGCCGCGCGCCGCGTACTGGAACGCAGCGAGCACGTACTGTTCGCAGGCGACGGCGCCGAGGCGTTCGCGGCCGCCGAGGGGCTCGAACTCGTCGATCCCGGCTACTTCGATACGGATGCGCGTCGCCGGCAGTGGCAGCTGGCGCGCGAACAAAGCCGCGCGCTGCTCGATCACGACGGCGCGACGCTGGCTGCGAGCGAAGCGCGCGGCGCAGCGGGCAGTGCAGCGGGCAGTGCAGGGGCCGGGCTCGCGCACGAACCGATCGACTCAAATCGCAAGTTCGGCACGGTCGGCGCCGTCGCGCTGGATTCGCAAGGTCATGTCGCGGCGGCGACGTCGACCGGCGGCATCACGAACAAACAGCCCGGCCGCGTCGGCGACTCGCCGCTGATCGGCTCGGGCTGCTATGCGGACGACGCGACCTGCGCGGTGTCGACCACCGGCTCCGGCGAAATGTTCATCCGGATGGCGGCGGCCTACGATGTTTCCGCGCAGATCGCGTACCGCGGCGTGTCGCTGGAGCAGGCCGCAGCGGATGTGGTGATGAATCGCCTGCCGCGCATCGATGGCCGCGGCGGGCTGATTGCGGTCGACGCGCATGGCAACGTGACGCTGCCGTTCAACACGGAAGGTATGTACCGCGGTTTTGCGCGGGCCGGTGCGCAACCGGTGACGGCGATCTATCGCTGAAGCGCCTCGTCGCGCCGCCCGGCTTCGACGCCACGCTGCTCACTGCTTGCCGAACTCGCGCGCGGCCTTGTCGATCGCATCGGCGGTGGCCGCCGCATGCGACACGGTGACCAGATGGCTCGACGGCACGTCGACGATCGTCGCGCCGATGCGATTGGCCATCCAGCGCTGCAGGTCGGGCGACACCGCGCGGTCTTTCGAAGTCACCACGTACCACGACGGCTTCGACTGCCACGCGGCTTCGGTGACTTTTTCCTCGAACGCCGAGGCGGCGATCGGCTGCTGAGCGGCGGACAACACGCGCGTCAGATTCTCGGGCACGTCCGCCGCGAAGTTCGCGCGGTACTGCGCGCGATCGAGCCATAGAAAGCCGCTGTCGTCGCGCTTCATGCTTGCGCCGGCCGGCATTTGCGGACCGCGTTTCAGGATATCGAGCGACGACTCGCCGGGCTCCGGCGCGATCGCCGTGATGTAGACGAGACCAGCGACCTTCGGATCGTCGGCACCTGCTTCGGTGATCACGGTGCCGCCCCACGAATGGCCGACCAGCACGGTCGGCCCGTCCTGCTGCGCGAGTACGCGACGCGTGGCGGCGACGTCGTCGGCAAGCGACGACAGCGGGTTTTGCACCGCGCTCACGTGGTAGCCCTTGCGCTGCAGACGCGCGATCACGCCGTTCCAGCTCGAGCCGTCGACGAAGGCGCCGTGCACCAGCACGATGTTGCGCACCGCGCCATCCGGCGGCGCCGCCGCGCGTTGCGCATGGGCCGCGCCGGTGGCCATCGACAGACACAGCAGAACGGCGCAAAGCAGACGTTTCGTCGACATGTTGCCTCCATTTCCGGGCCGGAACTACGGCAACATACCGAACCCGCGCAACGGTGACAACCGCCTTGCGCACATCGCCGGGCACAAGCTGCCGCACGATGGTGCCGGCTGCGGAACCGCCGCGGCGACTTTCGATATGTAGGAAGCCGGACGAACGCTAGAATGGCGACTTTTTTTCGCAGGCGCCCGGCGCGGACGGCCGGCTACTTTCAACCGGATCGAGCAACACATCTTGACTGTATCTACCGATCACGACGGCCTCAAACGCGGCCTGAAAAACCGTCATATCCAGTTGATCGCGCTCGGCGGTGCGATCGGTACGGGCCTGTTTCTCGGGTCGGCGAGCGTACTGCAGCTCGCCGGGCCTTCGATGATCGTCGGTTATGCGATCGGCGGCCTGATTGCGTTTCTGATCATGCGGCAGCTCGGCGAGATGGTCGCGCAGGAGCCGGTGTCGGGCTCGTTCAGCCATTTCGCATTCAAGTACTGGGGCGATTTCGCCGGCTTCCTGTCCGGCTGGAATTACTGGGTGCTGTACGTGCTGGTCAGCATGACTGAGCTGACCGCAGTCGGGCACTACGTGCATTTCTGGTGGCCGCAGGTGCCGGCGTGGCTGTCCGCGCTGGTGTGCTTCGTCGCGATCAATGCGATCAATCTCGCCAACGTCAAGGCGTATGGCGAGACCGAGTTCTGGTTTGCGATCGTCAAGGTCGCGGCGGTGCTCGGCATGATCCTGTTCGGCGTGTGGCTGCTCGCGAGCGGCAACGGCGGCCCGCAGGCATCGGTTACCAACCTGTGGCGCGACGGCGGGTTTTTTCCGCATGGCTTGCGCGGTTTCTTGATGACGCTGGCCGCGATCATGTTTTCGTTCGGCGGCCTCGAGCTGATCGGTATCACCGCGGCCGAAGCGGCCGAGCCGCACAAGAGCATTCCGAAGGCGGTGAATCAGGTGCTTTACCGGATTCTGATTTTCTACATCGGTTCGCTGCTGGTGCTGTTGTCGTTGTATCCATGGAGCCGCGTCGCGGCGGGCGGCAGTCCGTTCGTGATGATCTTTGCGCAGATCGGTTCGAAGGTCGCGGCCAATGCGCTGAATGTGGTCGTGCTGAGCGCGGCGTTGTCGGTCTATAACAGCTGCGTGTATGCGAATAGCCGGATGCTCTACGGTCTGGCGGAGCAGGGCAATGCGCCGCGCGCGCTGCTGCGCGTCGACCGGCGCGGCGTGCCGTACACGGCGATCGGCGTATCGGCGCTCGCAGTGTTCAGTTGTGTGATCGTCAACTATCTGATGCCGGCCGAAGCGCTCGACGTGCTGATGGCGCTGGTGGTCGCCGCGCTCGTGCTGAACTGGGCGCTGATCAGCCTGACGCATCTGAAGGCGCGCAAGGCGATGCTGCAGGAAGGGCAGACGCTGGTGTTCAGGTCGCCGTGGTTTCCGGTTGCCAACTGGGTTTGTCTTGGGTTCATCGCCGTGGTGCTGGTTATTCTCGCGATGACGCCGGGGTTGAACGTCGCGGTGATGCTGATGCCGGTGTGGCTGGCGGCGATGTGGGGCGGATACTGGGTCAAGCAGCGGGTGAACCGGCGGCGGTTTGCGGCGGCGCGGGCGGTGGGATAGCGGAGGCTCGCGAGGCGGTGGTTTGCAGCGCGTCCCGTTCTCTAAAGCCTCAAAACAAAAAGCCGCCTTCGTGCGATGGCGGCTTGGTGTGGTTGCGCTTGATGTGGTTGCGCGCGGTGCTGGTGCGTGTTGTTGCGGATAACTGGTGCCCAGGGCCGGACTCGAACCGGCACGCCTTGCGGCGGGGGATTTTGAGTCCCCTGCGTCTACCTGTTTCACCACCTGGGCAGGTCTCGCGGTGCGCGCGACGGCACGAGCCGGGCGCGGCGAAGACGCAGATTATGGCCGAAATCGCGACGCCGGGCAAGCCGGCCACCGGGCGGCCACGCCGGAGCAGCCGACGGACCGTTACGCTCGCCCGGCGGGCGCGCCGCTCGCCAGTGCCGGGCCGGCGCTCGCACGAGTGGCACAATGCGGGATGGGCGCGCGCCGGCTGCATTCGAGGCCGTCGTGCGCGGACCAGCAAGCCGCGTTTCAGGAACCCGCAGTGACAGTCGTTTCGCTCAATACCGCCGATCATGCGTGCCGCCCCGGCTGCGGCGCGTGCTGCATCGCCCCGTCGATTTCGAGCCCGATTCCGGGCATGCCGCGCGGCAAACCGGCGGGCGTGCGCTGCGTGCAGCTCGGCGACGATCTGCGTTGCGCGATTTTCGGCAAGCCGGAACGGCCGGCCTGCTGTGCCGGCTTGCAGCCGCAGCCCGACATGTGCGGCGCATCGCGCGACGATGCGCTGCTGTGGCTCACACGTCTTGAAGTGCAGACGCAACCTTGAGCGGCGCGCGTTTGAACGGCGCTTTCGCTCGAGTGGCCACGTGCGGCGACGTGCGGCCGTACCGCTTGTACTCGCGCGTGTCCGCTCGCCCGCATGCCGCGAGCGCCGGTGAACCCGCCGCAACGAACCCGAAACATCGAATGCGCACACGCCGCTCGCCCGCAGCGGCCCTAACAGGAGAATCCGCATGACCCGACCCGCCGCCCCGACGAGGCGCCGCTTCCTGCTTGCGGCCTGCGCAGCCGCAGGCATCGCGTTATCGCTATCCGCCTGTGCGGCGTCGATCTTTCCATTCATTCCGGATCACTACACATTCTCGCAGCAGCAGGTGCAAGAAGCGGTGCAGCGCAAGTTTCCGTATCAGCGCACCGTTTCGCAGGTGTTCGATGTCGCGCTGACCAATCCGGTGGTCGGCCTGTTGCCCGATACGAACCGGGTTTCGGTGCGCGTCGACGCGCAGTTCGCCAGCCCGTTTCTCGCGCAGCCGGTCAGCGGAGTCTTCACGCTGTCGAGCCGCCTCGAATACGACGCCGCCAGCCACTCGGTCGTGCTGCGCGCGCCGAATGTCGATAACGTCAGCGTGAGCGGCGACGCGCAGGCGTATATGCAGCAGATCAACGCCGCCGCCGCGCTGCTCGCGACGCAGCTGCTGACCAACTATCCGGTCTACACATTCAAGCCCGAGCAACTGCAATTTGCCGGTGTCTCCTACGAACCCGGTACAATCACGGTCCTTACAAACGGCATACGCGTGCAGATCGTCGAAAAATGACCTGCGCGCGGCCGTCAGGGCCGCGCGGCGCTGCATCCGCTGGCTTGGTGCGAAAACGAACATCAATAGCGAAAAAGGTCACGGATGGACTGGATACTCACCTGCAAGGCGCTGATTCTCGGCATAGTCGAGGGCTTGACGGAGTTTTTGCCGGTGTCGAGCACCGGGCACCTGATCGTCGTCGGGCATCTGCTGAAGTTCGATACGCCGCAGGAAAAAACCTTCGACGTCGTCATTCAGCTGGGCGCGATTCTCGCCGTGTGCTGGGAGTACCGGCAGCGCATCGTCAACGTCGTGGCGGGTTTGCCGGCGCGGCCGGACGCGCGCCGGTTCGCAGTCAATGTGATCGTCGCGACGATTCCGGCCATCGTGCTGGGCCTGCTGTTCGAGAAAGCGATCAAGTCGGCGCTGTTCGCGCCGGTGCCGGTTGCCTTGGCGCTGGTGGTCGGCGGCGTGCTGATCCTGTGGGTCGAAGCGCGGCAGCGCAACGGCGGCAGGCCCGCACGGGTTCACTCGGTCGACGACATGAGCACGCTCGATGCGCTGAAGGTCGGCCTCGCGCAGTGTTTCGCGCTGATCCCCGGCATGTCGCGCTCGGGTTCGACGATTATCGGCGGCATGCTGTTCGGGCTCGACCGGCGTGTGGCGACCGAGTTCTCGTTCTTTCTTGCGATTCCGATCATCTTCGGCGCGACGTTCTATGAGTTGTACAAGGACTGGAACGCGCTTTCGACGGATGCGCTGGGCATCTTCACGGTCGGTTTCGTGGCCGCTTTCATTAGCGCGTTTGCCTGTGTGCGCTGGTTGTTGCGTTATGTCGCATCGCACGACTTCACGGCGTTCGCGTGGTACCGGATCGGCTTTGGCTTGCTGATTCTGGTGGTCGGGTATAGCGGCGGGTTGAGCTGGGCGGATTGATGCGACGGTTGTGCGCGCGGCGGGGCGCCGCGTCCTGTCGCGTATTGCCTTGCCGTGTATTCGTGTATCGCCGGTTTGCGCGCGATTGCGAAACGAACCAGGCCGAATTGACAAGGCCGGCATGCAGACGATGCATGCCGGCCTTTTTTGTTGTGCCTTACGCGCCTGTTACTCGCCCGTTACTCGCCGGTTACGCGCCGTTTGAAAATCAGATCCCATACGCCGTGCCCGAGGCGCAAGCCGCGTCGCTCGAACTTGGTCACTGGACGATAGTCCGGACGCGGTGCGTAACCCTGGGCGGTGTTTTCCAGCGCGGGCTCCGCGCTGAGCACTTCGAGAATCTGTTCCGCATAGTTTTGCCAGTCGGTCGCGCAGTGTATATAGGCGCCGGGCTTCAGGCGCGACACGAGGTGCGCGACGAACTTCGGCTGGATCAGCCGGCGCTTGTGATGACGCGCCTTGTGCCACGGATCGGGAAAGAAGATGTGCACGCCGTCGAGGCTGGCGGGCGCGAGCATGTGTTCGAGCACCTCGACCGCGTCGTGCTGGATGATGCGGATATTCGACAGGTTTTGCTCGTCCATCAGCTTGAGCAGCGCGCCGACGCCGGGTTCGTGCACTTCGACGCCGAGGAAGTCGTCGCCTGGGCGGTGCGCGGCGATCTCAGCGGTCGTCGCGCCCATGCCGAAGCCGATCTCGAGAATGCGTGGCGCGCGGCGGCCGAACACCGCATCCCAGTCCGGCTGTTGCGCGGCATACGGCACGACGTAGCGCGGACCGAGTTCGTCCAGCGCGCGCCGTTGACCAGTCGATACGCGGCCCGCGCGCGTGACGAAGCTGCGGATGCGGCGCATATGCAGCGGGTTGACGGTTGCGTCGTCGGCCGGGTTTTGGTCAGCTGCAGCGTCGGCAGGGGCGGCCGATGCGTGCGCTTCGTCGTCGGACGGCGCGGAGGGCTCGCGCGGCGCGGGGGCTTCGTTCGGATCGTGAATCATCGTCGAGGGGCTGCGTGAATAACGTGCACTCTTTCTCTTCGCATGGAGGCCGGCCCGGCTGCACAGGGCGCCCGGTCAACGCGATCAGGGAAAGCGGGGAGATGTAATGCGGTAGCACCGTCCGGCCGCCAAACCTGTGGTGAGGCTGTGAGCCGTCTGGAGCGGGCGATGGGAATCGAACCCACGTCTCTAGCTTGGGAAGCTAGGGTAATAGCCATTATACGACGCCCGCGGAGCCCGCGATTTTACAGGGTTTTTGGGGGATTGGGGAGGGGATGGCTGAATCGACGTTACCGCTGCCGGGTTGCCGGATGCTGCAAGGCACGCAACTGGAGGGCGGCGGCTCGTTTCGGTCATGAGTGCAGGGACAGCTGCGACAGCGCTTCAGAGTTCCACTTGCCGCTTACGAGTGCTCTGTGAAGCATGCCGACCGTCAGCGTCTCCCGTCCAAATGAGTGTGGTTTGTTCGACAGCTTCATCAGCAGGTGATAGAGGATCCCTTCGCCCTCCATCAGGAAGTAGCGATGAAAGTCGTAGTCACCTCTGTCCACGCGGAAAACTTCAAAAAAGCGTTGCATAAACGTGTCGGCATCGTCGCCTTGTTGACCCAGGTCGTGTTCGACCGTCGATTGCGGGCTGATTGGCTTCGTC
>Ga0310813_10001715_pt1 | contig 13250 bp, 8 predicted proteins | sample YN3metagenome_FD_203086 | JGI IMG/M metagenome (GOLD analysis project Ga0310813, IMG submission 203086) | Soil microbial communities from experimental microcosm in Duke University, North Carolina, United States - YN3 | ecosystem: Engineered > Artificial ecosystem > Soil microcosm > Unclassified ...
CGCGCAAAAAGAAACTCCGCCGGCGGGCGGTCCGCCGAAACCGTTTGTTTTCCCGGCGGCGGAAACTTATTCGCTGAAGAACGGGATGAAAGTGACGCTCGTGCCTTACGGTTCGGTGCCGAAAGTCGCGATTCAGGCGTTCGTTCGTGCGGGAAGCTTGAACGAAAAAGCGGAACAACGCTGGATTTCCGATATGGTCGCGACGCTTTTGAAAGAAGGCACGACGACGCGCACATCGGAAGCGATCGCGCGTGAAACCGCCGAAATGGGCGGCACGATTTTTACGGGTGCGCAAACCGACAAAACCGTGATCGGCGGCGAAGTTCTTTCGGAATTCGACACGAGATTTATCACGCTTCTGGCGGATGTGATGCTCAATCCGAAATTTGCGGCGGAAGATCTGGAAACGATCCGCGCCAACAAAATCCGCGAGCTGACTATCGCCCGGGCACAAGCCGGAACGATCGCGCTCGAAAAATTCCGCGAAGTAATTTTCCCGAATCACCCGTATTCCACGGTTTATCCGAGCGAAGAAACCGTCAAAAGCTACAAACTGGAAGATGTGAAATCCTACTACACAGACAATTACGGCGCGGCGCGGACGCATCTATACGTCGTCGGGCAGTTCGACGCGGCAAAAGTTAAATCAACGATCGAAAAATCGTTCGGCGGCTGGAAAAAAGGCTCGGATTCGATGCGTAACGTCCCGACGCTCAACGCCAAACGCTCTTTGACCGTGATTGACCGTCCGAACGCGCCGCAATCGACGATCTATGTTGCGATGCCCGCCGTTTCGCCGTCGGACGATGATTTTGTGAAATTTACCGTCATGAATAATATCCTCGGCGGCAGTTTTGCTTCGCGCATCACGGCGAATCTTCGCGAAAACAAAGGCTATACCTATTCGCCTTTTTCGACGGTCTGGAATCGCTACAAAACAGGCTACTGGTATGAATCGGCAGACGTCACAACCCAATTTACGGGCGCGTCGATCAAGGAGATCTTGTTTGAGATCAACCGCCTGAAAACCGAACCGCCGACGGACGCCGAACTGCAGGGTATCAAAAACTATATGACCGGAATCTACGTTCTGCAAAATTCCACCCGCACAGGTGTGATCGGACAGCTTGAAAATATGAATTACAACGAGCTCGATAAAAGCTATATCGATTCGTATATTCAAAAGGTCAACGCCGTCTCGCCGAAAGATGTGCAGGCAATGGTCCAGAAATATCTGACCGAAGACAAAATGACGATCGTCGTCGTCGGCGATAAATCAAAGATCTCCGACCAATTAAAGCCTTACGAAAATTAATTGTGGCGGTTGAAAAAGAAGAGGGAGCTTGGAAACTAAAAAATTCCAAGCTCCTTTTTTATTGATGATCTTCTATTCGGACAAATAAAACGGCTTTCACTTTGAATTTTATGCAAAATTTTTTTCGGCGCGGTGTCTTATCAACATTGAGAGGTCAAAGACGATGAAAAGATGTCAAAAATGTAATTTTCAAAGCAATTCAATGTTGGATTATTGCTGGCAGTGCGGGACGCAATTGACGGATTTCTCAAATGCCGGAAATTATTATCAGAGCGGACAGCCAACGCAGAATTATGATAACGGAGCGCAGAACAATTATGCGCCGAATCAGACGCAAGGTTTTAATAATTACGGGCAAAATTACGCGCCGAACTTTCAGCCGCGGGCGCAAGGTGCGAGTTTCGGCAGGATCGCGGCGGTTTTGGGCGGAATTTTCGCTTTTTTACTGTTGATCTCGGGCGCCGGTGCGGCGGTTATTTACAGAGTGATCAACAAACCGCCGGTTCCGCGTTATGAGGACGATTACCGTTACCGGAATCCCGAACCCGTGAAATCGCCGGTCAAAGAATCGGAGCCTGTCAAAATTACTCCGTCAAATGATAAACGGAAATCGGACAAGGCAAGCACTGAGTTTGAAAAAATGTGGGTCGATTACAACGTCACCGAAAACGGACGTTTCGGAATGCGGATTCACGTTAAATTCTCGGTCTTTAATATGAAAGGCGTTGATTCGCAGCTCGCGATCTATTTTGAAAAATCGGACGGTACGAAATTGAAATCAACGAGCAAATCGTTTTCGAGCAAAGACGGTCAGGTCGCAGTTTACCGTGCGCTGAAACCGGGCTACGACGACACGGTTTACAAAGATCTCGAATTATTTATGCCGTATGACGAACTGAAATTGGAGCGCGGAAAGTACGATCTGAAAATGGATGTGGACGTGATCTACGAAAACGGCGATCTGGTCGAACATCTCAATTACCACGATTTTCAATATGAAAAGAAATGACCGTTCGAACAAAAATCTTCCCAACCCCCGAAGAGAAAAGAGGCTTTCTGGTAAAGCCTCTTTTCTTTGTTTAATTTAGAGTTTTGAAAACGGTTAAAGTTTGAAGCCGCCGCGTGTGAGCATCGTTTCAAAGTTTGTTTTATCAACGGCTTTGATATACGCATCACGCGGTTCGACGATGCCTTGCTGAACGAGATTGAAAAGCGCGTCGTTGAGCATCACCATTCCGATATTTTTACCCGTCTGCATCGAAGAACCGATCTGGAAGGTTTTTCCTTCGCGGATCAGGTTTGAGATCGCAGGCGTGACGATCAAAACTTCGAGCGCGGCAACGCGACCGCCGCCTTTTTTCGGCAGTAATGTCTGCGCGATCACGCCTTTTAAGGATTCCGAGAGCATCACGCGGATTTGCTGCTGCCGGTCCGCAGGGAATTGGTCGATGATGCGGTCAACGGTCGAAGCCGCCGTCGTCGTGTGAAGCGTTCCGAAAACAAGGTGTCCGGTTTCGGCGGTTTCGATCGCGATCGAGATCGTTTCGAGATCGCGCATTTCGCCGACCAGCACAATATCCGGGTCTTCGCGCAGAGCCGCCCGGAGCGCGTCTTTGAAACTATCGGTGTGATTGCCGACCTCGCGTTGATTGACGAGACATTTTTGGTTTTCGTGCGTAAATTCGATCGGGTCTTCGATCGTAATGATATGGTCTTCGCGGTCTTTGTTGATATGGTCAACCATCGCGCAGAGCGTGGTTGATTTTCCGCTTCCGGTCGGACCCGTCACGACGACCAAACCTTTCGACAATGAGCAAAGATTCATAATCGCCTGCGAAAGCCCGAGCTGCTGGGCGGTTAAAATCTTTGACGGAATGATCCGGAAAACACCGCCCATACCTTTGCGGTCGGCGAAAATATTGGCGCGGAAACGTGCCAGACCGGGAATTTCATAGGCAAAGTCAGAATCGCTGCGCCGCGCAAATTCTTCCTGATTTTTCGCGGGCATGATCGACGTCAAAAGTTCTTTGATCGAATCGGGCGTGAGCGTTGTTTCATTGCATTCCAAAAGCAGCATTTTGCCGTCTTTGCGGATCATCGGCGGCATCGAAACGCTCATATGCAAATCCGACGCGCCGATTTCCGCCATTTTATAAAAAAGCGCGTCCATCCGTTTTTGCGCCGGTAAGTTGGCATGAACGGGAACAAATCCGGCGGTTTGCGTCGCCTGAATGGTTGACTGCTCTTTGAACGGAGCGGCTTTTTGATAATTTTGCGTTTGCGGATAGTTTTCCGAAACCGCCTGCACTTCGGGCTTGAAAGAATAATCTTCCTGAACCGGCGCAAAATTCGACGTCGGCGGAAGGTATTCGCCCGATTCGAATTCCTGTCGTTTTAACGGCGGTTCGTAGGTCGCATCGTCCGAAAAAGTCGTCTGAAATTCGGGGTCGTTGACCGAAACTATTTCGATCTCGGGCTCAACGAAATTGGTTGTATCGCTTTGATAAGCGTATGGCTCATCAAATTCGATCTCGGGCGAAGGAAAGGAACTGACCGGAATACTCGCATTATTTTGACTCTCCGAAGAAGCGCTTTCAAACGAATAACCGGCTGTTTCGAGCGGCGACGGTTCGGATTTGAACGGTGCAAAATCTGGTTTCGCGGGCGCGGACGGCAGGTCTGCCGAAAGAACCGAAGATGTTTCCAGAATGCTTTCGACCATTTGTTCCTGCGTCGGCGGTTTTTCCGAAAGCATCGGTCGAATCGTGACAATAAATCCGGCGGGCGATTTTTTGACCAAAAAATTGAATTTGCCGAGATTATGCGGATGAACAAACTCGATTTCCGCCTGGCTGGGCAGTTGTTGTTTGACATCGTTCGGAATCAGCGGGAAAACCATCATACTGATCTGCGTTCCTAAAAGCGGCGTATTATTGACGTCGTTTTGACCGCTTGCCGAGACCAGGTACGGATTTTTATTCGGTTCAAGGTGGAGTTCATAACTGCAAGTCGAGAGCAGAGTTTGAAGATAGTCGTGTAGCTTTTCCATAAAAAGTCAGTTTAAGTATTAGAATATTGAAGGGAAACTGCGGCAGTTTGGATATTTGTGAAAATACCGGGTAAAAAACCCTATGAAATAATAACATACGAAAACAATGTTTGTCATCAACATTTTTATTTTATGTAAAAGACACAGGCAATTGACAAGAGTTGAAGTTTAGATGTTGAATTTAATATACGGAAAATATTGTTTATCAATCGTTTCTTAAATTAAAATATGATGCAGACAGGCAGCGAATCCGCCGATTTTCAAAAAGGCAAAATTCAGGATGTGGTTGTTTATCCTCTCAAAAAACTTGTCGACGAACGCGGCTGGCTGGCGGAATTATTTCGCCACGACGAGCTGGCGGAAGAATTTTATCCGGCAATGGCGTATGTTTCCGTGACTGAACCCGGTGTTCAGCGCGGTCCGCACGAACACGTTGACCAAGCCGACCTGTTTTGTTTTATCGGTACGGGAAATTTTAAGTTAAGACTCTGGGACAACCGCGAAGATTCGCCGACTTACAGAAATGTGATGACGCTCTTTGTCGGCGCGGATAATCCGCAGGCGGTGATCGTTCCGAAAGGTATTGCGCACGCTTACAAAAACGTGAGCACGACGGAAAAAGGCATTGTCATCAATTGCCCGAACCGTCTTTTTATGGGCAAAGGCAAAAAAGAGCCGGTTGACGAAATCCGGCACGAAGACGATCCCGGGACGATTTTTAAGATCGAAGATTAATTTTAGTCTGATTGCTCCGTTGTTTTTATGGCTTCGGACATTTAGACTAACAGATGTCGGCAGTTAGTAGCGATTTTCCCGCACTATCGTATAATCGAATGCCACTTTTTGAAAAATAAAAGCCGCGTTCGATTTACGAACTGCCGACGCTAAATTTTAAGTGAGCCGTCAGCTGTTAGTCGTGTCAGCAGTAAATACTCTGCTCAAGACTAAACGCTCACGGCTTACTTTTTGAATATGAAGATAGTTCGCATCATCGCAAGACTCAACGTCGGCGGTCCGGCACGTCACGTTGTCTGGCTCACGAAAAACCTGCAATCGGAAGAATTTCGATCCGTTTTGCTGACGGGAACCGTTCCCGAAGGCGAAGAAGATATGAATTATTTCGCCGCTGAAAACAGCGTGGCGCCCATTTATATCCCTGAAATGAGCCGCGAGCTTTCCGCCAAGGACATTGTTTCGCTCTGGAAGGTTTTCCGCCGGATCGTGCGGGAAAAACCCGACATCATTCACACGCACACGGCAAAAGCGGGAACGATCGGGCGCGTTGCCGGATTTTTTTACCGCTGGCTGGCGTGGAAACGGGTGAAATTGATCCACACTTATCACGGACACGTTTTTCACAGTTATTACGGCAAGCGCAAAACCGCGATCTTTTTGCTGATCGAAAAATCGCTTGCCAAACTGACCGATCAGATCGTGGTGATCAGTGCGCAGCAGAGAGCGGAAATCAACGAACAATTCGGAGTCGGGAAAGCTTCGCAGTTTAGGATAATTCCTCTCGGGATCGACCTTGCGCCGTTTGAAAATGCCGCGGCAAAAAATAACATTTTGCGCGAGGAGATCGGCGCGGCGGCGGACGAAATTCTTGTCGGATTCGTCGGGCGTTTGACGGAAATCAAAAATATTCCGCTGATCCTGCAAGCCGCGAAGATTTACGCGGAGGAATACAATTCAGCACTGCCGAAACTGAAATTCGTCATAATCGGCGATGGGCATCTGCGGGAAAGTCTGGAAGCGGAAGTTGACAAACTCGGAATCAGGGAAACGGTAATTTTCCTCGGAAACCGCAATGATGCCGATATTTTCTACGCCGGACTGGACATTATCGTGTTGACTTCGCTCAACGAAGGAACGCCGCTTTCGTTGATCGAAGCGATGGCAAACGGCAAGACATTTGTTTCAACCGCGGTCGGCGGCGTGGTTGATCTGCTCGGCGCAACTGTTGAGGAAAAAGCAGATTTCAAGATTTACGAACGCGGAATCGGCGTGGCTTCGGGCGATTCGGACGCGCTTTTCAGCGCGTTGATTTATCTGGCAAAAGATGAAGGTTTAAGAAAAACGCTCGGCGCAAAGGGCAAAGAGTTTGTTCGAAACAATTACAGCAAGGAGCGTTTGACCGGAGATATAATCAATCTTTATCGCGATTTAAATTAAAATTAATAAAAATCTGCTTGATTTTGCGGCAAATCTATTTTGTAATATCTATCGAACAGTTTTAATCGCGGTAAAGTTCATAATAAAAAGGAAATTTATTTCTTCCGCAATACCTCTATGTTAAGTATCTTTACAAATCCGATCTGGATTGCGGTTGCGAGTTTTGCGTCGGCGGTCTTTTTAACATACGTTGTGCGCACCGCGGCGCGGCGATACGGATTTGTCGCCACACCGAAAGCCGACCGCTGGCATAAAAAGCCGACGGCAATGATGGGCGGCGCAGCGATCTTTCTCACCACCGTCATCATCTATTTTCTTTTCGTTCCATACACCCGCGAATCGCTCGTCATCTTGGGCGCGAGCTCATTTCTTTTTCTGGTCGGCTTGCTGGACGATATCTTCAACATCAAACCGTATCAAAAACTTGTCGGACAGCTGATCGGCGCGACGATTCTGATCGGTTTCCGGCTGATTCTGCCGTGGACCGGTTATGAGATTCTCGATATCTGGCTAACGGTCTTATGGGTTATCGGGATTACGAACGCGATCAATCTGCTCGACAATATGGACGGGCTCGCGGCGGGAATTTCGGCGATCGCCGCGATTTCGCTTGCCGTCGGTTTCGGAGCGAGCGGGGAAACCGGAGAATTATTATTTGTCATCACGTTTATCGGCGCATTGCTCGGATTCCTTGTTTTCAACTTTAATCCGGCTTCGATCTTTATGGGTGATTGCGGTTCGATGTTCGTCGGATTTTTGCTTTCGGCATCGGTGCTGATGAACCAGGTCGGCGGACGTTCGCGCAGTGTTTTGACGATTCTGGCGGTTCCCGCGCTGATTCTTTTCGTGCCGATCTTTGATACGACATTCGTGACGATCCTGCGGAAGCTCTGGGGCAGAAAAGCCTCGCAGGGCGGACGCGACCACACTTCGCACCGCCTTGTCGCGCTCGGACTTTCGGAAAGAAACGCCGTGCTGATGCTTTACGGTTTTGCGATTCTGGCGGGCGCGATCGCGCTTTTTGTGCGCGAGCTCGCAATGTCGCAAAGTCTGGCGCTGATTGCCTTGTTTACGGTTATTTTGACGATTGTCGGCGTTTATCTGGCGAAGGTCAAGGTTTACGAAGAGCAGGACGAACATCTTGCCCTGCAGGAAAATGCCGCGTTCGGCTTTTTGCTCAACCTGTCGCATAAACGGCGGATTTTTGAAGTGATCCTGGACGGAATTCTGATCACGCTCTCCTATTACGCCGCCTATGTTTTGCTGTTCGGCGCGTTTGAAGACACGGGCAACTGGAAGCTTTTTATTCAAACCGTCCCGATCCTGATCGTCGTCAAACTTTTTGCGTTTCTTTTTGCCGGGGTCTATCGCGGCATCTGGCGCTATACGAGCGTCCGCGATTTCGTGACCTTTTTCAAGGGCGTTTTCATCGGCTCGATTCTGTGTGTTCTGATAGTTTTATTTTTTTACCGTTTTCAGAATTTTTCGCGGGCGGTTTTTATTGTCGACGGGCTGATCTTGTTTTCGGCGATTTCGGCAAGCCGGATGGCTTTCCGGCTTTTCCGCCATCTTCTGCCGATGCCGAACGCGGACGGCGGACGCAATGTTCTGATCTACGGTGCGGGCGACGGCGGCGAGATGGTTTTGCGCGAACTGAAAAACAATCCTGACTGGGAATACACACCGATCGGCTTTGTCGACGACGATCCGCTGAAAAAAGACAAGGTGATTCACGGTTTGAAGGTCTACGGCGGCAACGGCTCGCTCGAATCGATCTGTAAGCAAAATGATGTGCAGGAAATCTTGCTCTCGTTCAGAAATATTTCACCCGAAAGACTAAAAGAAGTCCGCAATATTTGCGACGCGGCAAACGTTTCGCTCAAACGCGCTCTGATCAAAATCGAACCCGTTGATTTTGAGTAAGTTCCAAGTTCCAAGTTCCAAGTTCCAAGTTTCAAGTTTCAAAACTTGGAACTTGGAACTTGAAACCTTAAACTAAAAAAGAATGGCGATTAACTCAATCAAACTTAACACGACCGCTTTGCGTTTAATGCTTTTGATTCCGGCGGTTTTATGTGTGATTTTTGCCTATTCGGCAGCTAAATGGTTTTTTGCCAACACGATTTCGACGCGTTCTGTCTACAAGGAGATCGCCGAATTTTCGGTCGGGCTCGGTCCGAGCGATCCGCAGACGCATTTTTCTTCCGCCGTTTTGCACGAAAAGACATTTTTACCGGACGATTTGCCGAAATCTCTGGCGGAATTTGAAAAGGCGACCGCGCTTTCGCCGTATGATTTTCGTTTGTGGCTCGAGCTCGGCAAGGCGCGTGAGCGAAACGGCGATACGGAAGGCGCGGAAAAGGCTCTGCGCAAGGCTCTCGAACTGGCGCCGAACTATTCCCAACTGCAATGGACGCTCGGGAATTTTCTCCTGCGCCAAGGCAAGGAAACGGAAGCCTTTGCTCAGATCCGCAAAGCGGCGGAAGGCGACCGGGCTTTTGCGAATCCGGCAATTGCAAGTGCGTGGCAATTGTTTCAGGGCGATACGGCAAAGTTAAAAGACTATGCCGGCGATTCGCCGAATCTGAAAGCGGCGTTTGCCCTGATCCTCGCAAAGGAAAAACGCTTTGACGAATCTTTAAGCATTTGGAGCGATCTGCCCGAAGCGGCGCGGAGAACTGATTTCAAAGCAAACGGCGACGAGATCTATAAAAAAATGCTCGAAGCGAAAAAATATCGTTCCGCCTTACAGGTTTTTTCGGACATCGCCGAATCGGACGAGAAAAAATTTGCGCTCGGGCGCATTACGAACGGCAGTTTTGAAACAAATATCAATCCGCAGAATCCCGATGTTTTTGAATGGCAGATTGCCGAAGGCGTCGAGCCGCAGATTTTTGTCGATAAAACGCAAAAACACGGCGGCGAGATCAGTCTGGTGATCATTTTCAACAACAAGGACGGCAAAGCCTTCCGGACGATCTCGCAATCGGTCGCGGTCGAAGCGAATAAAAAATACGTTTTCGAGACTTTTTACAAATCGGAATTGAAAACCTCAACGACGGTCAAATGGGAAATTACCGACGCGGCGGACGGCAAAGTTCTGGCTTTGACCGACGCGGTTGCCGCCGAGGCGGACTGGACGAGTTTGAAAGCGGAATTCACCGCACCGGAAACGACCGAAGCCGTGATCATCCGGCTCGTCCGCGTTCCGTGCACCACGACGCTTTGCCCGATTACCGGAAAACTTTGGTTTGACGATTTTAGTTTAAATAATTAGTCTCAAGTCTCAAGTCTCAAGTCCCAAGTAGAAAACGATCAACTTGGAATTTGAGACCTGGGACTTGAGACCTGGGACTTGAGACTTGATGGAACACGAACTGGAAAATTCAAGCGCGGCGGATTTGATCGAAGAATCTTCCATCCCCGAAAGGTTTTCGCGGCTGAGCGGATTAATCTTTATTTTGTTGTGCGTTGTTTTGATTTTTTCGACGCTTGCCTACGGCGCGGTCGAAACCTGGGCGTTTGGATTTATCTCGGTTTTTACGGGGCTGATCGCGGTTTTCTGGTTGGCTGACGCGTGGTTTAACCGTGAAATCCGGTTCGACACGAATCTTTTGCAAATTCCCGTTCTCGGTTTGGTGCTGATCGGCATCATCCAGCTTTTACCGCTGCGCAGTCCGGATATCCCGAACGGCGCACTTTCCGTTCCGCCGGTTTCGTCGCTTTCGATCAATCCTTATGCGACGCGTCTGGCGGTTATTCAGCTCATCATTTATGCAATCTTTTTAGCCGCCGCTTTTGTTTATATCAACAGTGCCCATCGTTTGCGGAAGATCGTCACGGTCGTTATCATTTTCGGCGCGATAATGGCGTTTTTCGGCATTCTTCAGCGTCTCGCAAGTCCCGATGGAATTTACGGCTGGCGACCGACACCGCAGGCGATTCCGTTTGCGTCGTTCGTCAATCAGCATCATTTCGCGGCGTTTATGGAAATGACGATCGGCTTGACGCTGGCGCTTCTGGTCGGCAACGCGACCGAGAAAGATAAACGTCTGCTGCTGATCATCGCAATCGTTTTGATGGGCATTGCGATTCTTCTAACCGGCTCGCGCGGCGGAGTTCTAAGCCTTTTGGGCGTGATCGGATTTGTTCTGCTGACAAATGTTCTGCGCAAGAAAAAAGATGACGATGAAGAACTGACGAAAGATGAAAAACGCAGTCTTTTCAGGCGCAATCTGGCGATTGTCGGCGGCGGTTTGGGTTTGTTGATAGTTTTATTCGGCGCAGTTTTACTGCTCGGCGGCGATGTTCCGCTGAGCCGCGGGATTGGTTTTATAAATGAGTCGGACGTGAGCAACGGCAGACTTCATTTTTGGACGGTTGCCGTGCAGGTTTTTAAGGATTATCCGATCTTGGGCGCCGGACTTGATTCATTCGGCACGGCTTTTCCGCATTACGACTCGTGGAACGGCAATTTTCGCGTCGAACAGGCGCATAACGATTATCTGCAAACGCTTGCCGACGCGGGTATTTTGGGTTTCATCTGCATCGCGGCGTTTGTTTATCTGCTTTTCAAGCAAGGATTACAGAAAATCGGCGCCGAACACAGCCATTTTCGCCGGAGCGTTTCGGTCGGCGCGATGGCGGGCTGTCTCGGCATCCTGATTCACAGCTTTTTCGATTTTCCGCTCCGCACGCCTTCAAACGCTTTTTTCTTTCTGCTGTTCGCCGTTTTTGCGACCGCTTCGATCCATTTCTCGAAACGCAGCCGCACGCGCGGGAAAAGGTAAAAAGTGAAAAAGGGTAAAAGTGAAAAAGTCTTCTCTACATTGCGAAGCAAACTTTTTCACTTTTACCCTTTTTCACTTTTCCACTTCTCACTTGACGACGACGCGTAAGAAACCTTTATTGAAGAAAAGGCGCAGAACCCACGGCTTTGTTTTATCTTCGTTGTATTCGGCGCGTCGCAAAACTCCGCCGAGAAAAGTTACTTTCCCGTTAAACTCCTTGATGTCTACCGGCTGGTCGAGCATCACATAATCGAACGAATGAATGGCGTTGCCTTCCTGATTGGTGGCGGTTGTGCGAAAGGCGTTCGGCGTGTCTTTGACCTGACAGATCACGTTTAATTTTTTCTCGCAGTCGGTCGTAAACGGGCGCGGCGGCATGATAAATTCCTTGCCGATAAAAGTTTCCATCACTCTATCGATTTCCGCCCACGCTTTTTCGCCTTCCGTTGTGTTGCCCTGCGTGTTGTAAACGATAATTTGTCCGGCGAGCGAGAAAAGATAGATATATCGAAGCTGTGCGATCTGTTTTTTATCGTTTTCGGTTTTGAGAGTTTGCAGATGTCCGCTGGCGAGCGTTGCCGCTTGTTTCCAATCTTCCTTTTCGAGCGCGGTTGCCAGCGTGAGCCAATCCGCGTCGGAGATCTCGGTGACCGTTTTAAAAGGAACACTTCGCGGCGTGATCTTCGCGGGAACGCGCGGAGGCTGTGCAAAGCTGCCCGCCGCTGAAATGCCAAACAAAACTGTGAAGAAAATAAGTTTTTTCATTATTATTGTTGTTCCTTCAAAAGCCTGTCACGCGCCGCGACCGCTTCCTGATAACCGCCGCCCTTCATATCGCCCATCGAAATCGCTTTTTCATAGATTTTGATCGCGTATTGATTCTGGTCGTAATATTCGTAAAGTCTGGCGAGCGCGACATAGGTCAGCGAAATCAAAGCCGTGTCGGTTTTGACGGTCGCCGATTCGAGAACTTTGGTATAAAAATCTTTTGCTTCGCGCAAAAGCGGATTGCGTTTTTCGGGATCGGTGATCGACGCCGCCGAAAGGCTCTTGACGCGACCGAGCGCGTAGAAAACCCTCGGTTCGGTCGGATTCGCTTTCAGAAGCTCGTTGAGTTCGGTTTCGGCTTCCGCATATTTTTGCGTCTGAATCAGCGGCTCGACTTCCGTCAGCTTTTTCGTCAAAGGATTTTCGACGATCACGAGTGCGTTCTTGCGGTTTTCTTCGCGCACCGCCAGCGCACGTTTCCGCGCATCGGCATTTTCGGTCAGACGGTTTGTTTCTTTTGCCGTATCGAGCGACAAAATTATGTCGCGTAAACTGCTCGCGATATCAAACTGCGAATCCTCCAGACCTTTCAAGCTGTTGGCGAAATAAAACGACAAAACCGCGCCTTTTTCGTAGGCTTCGTAAAGTTTCAGCGTCATTTCGTCTTCCGCCGACGGGAGCGTAAATTTGCCGTCGACGAGATAAAGCTCTTCGGTTAATTTAACAACCTTTCTGCCTTGTGCGTCCGTGCTCTCGCTGATCGGTTTGCGTCCGGCATTGGCATTGCGCCGCGCTTCGAGCGTGGCTTCCTGAAACTTCTGATAATAGATCTGCCGTGCGTCGACTGCCGAAACCAGCGAGCGCGAAACGGCGAGAAAAATGTCGGGCGAAATATCGGGATTCGTTTTGCGGCGTTCTTCCAAAAGCATTTTGATGCCGTCTTTGAAGGTCGCAATATCCTTGGCGTTTTTCAGAATGACCGGGTCGAGAACGAATTGCAGATAGGCGCGGCGGACTTCGGACTCGCTCAGATCCGTGCCCGGCGGAACGATCGCGTAATAATCGTCACCGATGTTGCGGAAATTGATCGTGTCGCTCTGTGCGAGCAAGTCGGGAACGATGAAAAACCGCCGCGTTCGTTCGCGTGTTTCGATCT
>Ga0310813_10001716_pt1 | contig 13248 bp, 22 predicted proteins | sample YN3metagenome_FD_203086 | JGI IMG/M metagenome (GOLD analysis project Ga0310813, IMG submission 203086) | Soil microbial communities from experimental microcosm in Duke University, North Carolina, United States - YN3 | ecosystem: Engineered > Artificial ecosystem > Soil microcosm > Unclassified...
AACTCGTGGCCCATGATGTCGCCGTGCTTCATGCCGGGCATGAAGCCGTCGAACAGATGCAGGTCCGACCCGCAGATCGCGCAGGTCGTTACCTTCACGATCGCGTCTCTTGGATGTTCGATCTGCGGGTCCGGCACGGTGTCGCACCGGATATCCTTTTTGCCATGCCATCTGAGCGCCTTCATGTCTTCCCCTTCACGTGGTTGAGCGGGACTTCTCGCATTGTCGAGCATCCGCCGTTCCGGGCGGTACCCGATTTCAGCTTGACCGCTGCCGATTCCGGCCTGTTCCAGATGCCCGAACCGCGAGGGTGTGCGCGGTGCGCTCTGCGCTGTCTCCTGCCATCGGCCGCTTCGATGGGACAGACAGGACGGAATCGATAAAAGTGTGTGCCCGGTTCGCTCCGTACCTGAACGCATCCTGGTCGCAGAGAAAATCGAACCGCTCCGGAAAACTGGCGACGCGCAAATCAGGAACATCTGGCGAGAACACAGTCCAGGACACGCGGAAGCGATGACTTATGCCACCAAGCGCATGTGACTTCGAATGCGTGACATGGACTTCAATAAGGCAACCGCGGTACGGGCCATAAGACCGGCTGGCCATCGCTTCCTCCATCGGGGCACGGCATGCGAAGCGCAGACTTGTGCACCACCGTCCCTCGCTCGTCGGGTCGCTGCGGTGTCCGGACGGGCCTGGTTTCCGGTATTCACTCCCGTCCGTTGCACAACCACCCGAAGCACCGTTGCCGGAAATCTCCCCGTCGTATGCGCCGCCTTTCGTCATTGGCGCCGCCAATATCAGCTGTGTTTCATTCCGGCCCCCGCCGGCAGGCGCGGCAATGCTCGCCCGTTCGACTGTGCGCTACACTCGCTGGGACGAGACCACATCGCCTTTCTCATCGACGATCCGGGCGGCTTGATCAGGGCTCGGCTCGGGATTCGAGTCGGGACTCAGTATCGCTGAACCCGCGCGGGGAACCGCGTTGTCGACCATGCCGGTCACTGCCATAAAGCCCCGGTTGAACGACGTTTCCGCTTCATTGACGGCATCCGCGTAGGCGCCAAGCAGTATGTCGCCGACATGCCGCAGGTAGGCGGCAGCCTTCGCGGTCCCTGCGAGCGAATAGCTGGCATGCAGCCGCCATGCGCCTAACAGCGAGCGCTCTTCGGCCGCCTGGAGCGCGACTGCGCGTTGCTCGTCCAGCGTCATGTGGATCGCTCGTTTATTCAATTCCGCAAGGCGCTGCGCAGCTTCGACACATACCCCGGTCAGTCCCGTCAGATCATTGACTACGGACGCTGCATGACCAGCGGGAGTTTTTGGCGTTTCGCCCATTTCCAGCAACACAGGTGCACTCACGATGAACTCCTCGACGGGTTGTACGGCCGGTGCGTCAACCGGCCAATGACTATGGACTGCTACGGTTTATCCCGCATGCAAACGCTATTCCCGATTGATTTCAGCGGCGGCGTCGCGCCGCTGAATCGCGTGGCGACACGCCAGTGTCACGTCGCCCCGGTTCCAACTCGAGATCAGGATTGATGTGATCGTAAGGTCCGCCTGGTCCTGCGGCATCTGGCGATGATTGCGTCTGACTCCGCACAAGTGCATGTTCGATAGAGAAGCGCTCGTCCAGAAAACCGTCGCTCGAGCCCTGATGTATACGTCGCGCGCGGCCGAACGCATGGAAGGACCTCACAAGAGGTGTGCCCAGCGTCTTCTTGAGGTGCCGGCTGACGAATCCCGACATGAGGAAGTTCGTATGGACAGCGTCATAGGGCGTCACTTACTTCCCGCAAAAACCGGTCATGAACTGCGCAAACTCTTCCATGTATGGCAGCGGTTGCTCCTTGGGCAACCGAGCGGATTGGCATGGTCAAGCGCCGAGGGCCGGTAACGCCAAGGTCATGAGATCGCGCATGCATGAATACGCGGCGACAGTTATGTCCGGTCGTGACGACGCTCGTGGGCGCGGACGGTCCTGAGCATTTCCTGAACGCGTGGGCCGACGACGCGACGACGGGCAAGTGACCAGGGAAGCCCGCGGAGCATACCCAGCGCGTCGCGCCTCAGAGTGCCTTCGCGACGCATCACGGCAAATGCATCGACTGTTGCGCGCAACGCTTCGCGCAGCGGAAGACGAAGCCACGCAACCCATGCGGCGTTGCGGGCGAGCAGCCGTCTGCGCAACGCGCTGTCTCGCAACGGTGAAGGGTGGTGGTGAAGAATGAGTTCGTGCGCATAGACGAGCGCACGCCCAGTCGTCAAGATGTCGAGCGCGACGAGCGACTCCTCGCCGCCGATAAAAAGGCGCGGCTCGTAACCGCCTACTTCGCGAAATACCCGCGTGCGAAACACGCTCGCTCCAGCCAGATAGCCGACAAGTGCCGGACCGGGCAGACCGCGCGCCCCGAGAGGACTGCGGCGCATGTTCTCACAGGCCTGGTCGGCCTCGTGGTTCTTGCCGACGACGACGCGCGCGTTTAGCAGCGCTACGTGAGGCGCTGCATCGAGAATCTCGACCGCGCGCGAGAGAGAGCCTGGGTGCCACCACATGTCATCATCGCAGAAGGCGACGTACTCGGTCTCCACGCGCGCAACACCGAGATTGCGACCGGCCGCGCCGATGTTCGAGGATGAGACGATCAGTTCGACAAAGGGAAAATCTCTTCTGATAGCCGCGGCCGTGCCGTCGGACGATGCATTATCCACCACGACGATACGAGTGCAATCAGGCAACGCAGTAAGCCTTTCCAAAGTGTCCCGCACCAGGCTGGCACGATTGTGGGTGAGCACGACGATCGAGATACGCGCGTTGCAGTCAGGCTCAACGCGCTGCGGGTGCAGCGCGGTATCCGGCGTACCAGGTGCTGCGCCATGCTGAGAGTGTTCACCGAACGCCTGCATGGGGCGTCAGGCTGCATCTGTAGTGCCGCTGCTGCGCGAAGCCGCATCCGCCGCCTCGGTCCTTGCGCAGTCAAGCAGGTCTTCGACCATGATGCGCAGCACGACGTTGGGATCGACTGACTTCGAGTCCAGACCATTTAACGCCGTCATGAGGGAGCGCCACGTGTCTGCCCAACGGCTTTCGCGCAGACACCTTCCGGCAGCGTCGGTGAGGCGAAGCGCACCGGAGTCCGGGTAGAACCGGACGACAATCGGAACACCTTCTACAACGCAGGTGGCGCTACATGGTCGTGCGGCAATCATGGTTCGCTCCCAATGACGGATCATGTACCGCGCAGCGTGTGCGCTGCGGGGCTCGTAATCGAACAAGCATCCGCAATGCCATATGACGACTGTGGACTGTGCAAGCGCTCTGAACGGCGCTGTGCGCAAACTGCGCAGCCGCAGCGCGGATGCTGTATTTGAGGGCCGCCATCCGGCGACCTGGACCCGTCAAAACCTGAACGGTTAGCCGATTGACCGGCCGCCGCTCGTTGAGTGCCGCGTCCCCGTGTCCAGATCTGCGCTCTGTTTTCCCGTCTGGCCGTTCTCTTCAAACGGTCCGCGTGGAATTTTCCAAACCTTGATTTTCGGACACGCACAACACCGTGAGATGGCGGAAGGGCAGGCGGTATCATTTTGGCGGGAAGCGGCAAAGCCGCGCGCAGGAGCATTTCAGACGCGAACAGCCTGGGCTTCACCTAAACAGGCTACTCCATATTGCCAGTCCGGCGACGATCTGGAATCGACCGTGCGCATATGCATGTCAATCGGTCGGTATGCTAATTCCGGGAATTCAGATGAGCGACGAGGTTTGATGGCTGATCTCTCTCCCCCCCCCAGACTGCAGACGCTCAAGGGGCTGTCTGGGCACGGGCTGTTCTGGCGGATCGCGCTCGTTGAACGCAGACGGGATAGTGCGGGGACGGGAGCCCGTTTCAGCTGTCCGTCGCGCCCCTCGCACGTGACGGACGTGGGCGCCTTGCGCTAGCGTACCGGCCGCTGCATGGCATCGTCCGGACCGTTGGTAAGTCTTCCCCCTGCTGCGTACGACGACCTGGCGGCGGTGCCGCTTTCGACTGTCGGTTGGTGCCGGAACCCGAGGCCTCCTGCGCCGAGGGCTATGATGGCGCCGACAACGAGTCCGGCAAAAGAAAACCAGCTTGCGCGGGCTACAGCGCGGGCCGCGGTGTCTGCCGCCTGCCGCGCGCGAGCTTCTGCTTCCGGGCCGGATGCCGCTGCGGTGGCGGATGCAATAGTGCTTTGCGCCTGTTGCGTCAGGGATGTGATCGCGTCCTTTGCCGCGTTGGACTGACTCGCGGCAGCACCTGCTGTTGCACCGGCCGACGCCACGTTGCCGGCGACACTGGCTGCACCACCAATCAGTGTTGCCATCTCGAAGACAACAAAGAGAATCATGACCGCCCATGCCAGAAGGCCATGCAGCCATCCCAGTACCGGCGCGCAACGCCCGGCGAAATAGGCTCCGCCAAACACCGATGCAACGGTTGTTACTATCAGCCAGACGCCTGACCCGAAGCCGAATCCACGGGTCGGATCTGGCTGGGACAATGGACTGAGCAGCGACGCACCGATCGCTGTACCAAGTACGCTCATCACCAGGTAAATCACGAGCGAGATAACGACGCCGGTAAACACCGCGCCCCAGGAAACGCGCGGCAGTCCGTCTTGGGTTGCTAGAAGTCGCATGGTCAATCTCCAGATTTGCTGTACCAAGGATCTCGCCGGGAGGTCCGGCGACCCAAGGACCCGCAAACGACATTCCACCGGTTGTGCATGCCGGACGGGACCAATGGACGTCAACTGCCAAACCGGCCGGCAGCCGGTGATCGGGCGTTAGATCCCGAATCGCACGCGACCACGCATCTTTGCGAGCCGCACAACACGTCGCGTCGTGCGTCGCCTACGGGGCCGGTGCGTCATCGCGGTGAGGCGCCGGCTTTGCACCGGTTTGCTTCAGGAACGCGGGATGCGGCCAGTGTGCGTCGTATCGTGGCACCGCGAGACGACCGCCGCGCGACGACGCCAACTTACCAGATCCGGAGCCAAGATGACTGACCTGAGAACCGTCGATATCTATCGCTATGACCCCGATGCGGACGACCGCCCGCGCGTACAGCGATATGAACTAGAGCTCGGCCACGACGAGCGCATGCTGCTTGATGTGCTTGGAAGAATCAAGGCGATGGATGAAACGCTTGCGTTCCGCCGCTCATGCCGCGAGGGCATTTGCGGCTCGGACGCAATGAATATCAACGGCAAGAACGGGCTGGCCTGTCTTGCGAATATGAAGGAACTACCGAGGCAGATCATACTGCGGCCATTGCCGGGTTTGCCCGTGATCCGCGACCTGATCGTGGACATGACACCCTTCTTCAAGCAATACCATTCCATCAAGCCATGGCTCGTCAATGATGATCCCCCGCCTGAGCGGGAGCGCTTGCAGTTTCCCGCCGAACGCGATCAGCTGGATGGCCTCTATGAATGCATTCTGTGTGCGTGCTGCTCTTCGTCGTGTCCTTCCTTCTGGTGGAATCCCGATCGCTTCGTGGGTCCTGCCGGCCTGTTACAGGCATACCGCTTCATCGTGGACTCCCGCGACCAGAACACTGCTGGGCGACTGACGGATCTGGAGGACGCGTATCGGCTCTTTCGCTGCCGCACGATCATGAACTGTGTCGATGTGTGCCCGAAGGGATTGAACCCGGCCCGCGCAATCGGCGAAATACGATCCATGCTGACACGCCGTACCGTATGAAAGCGACTGTGCCGAGGCACAGATTCCTTTGACGATGTACGTGGACGACAACCACGTTTTAGCTGATACCTTTGCCGCGCGACTGGTGAGTGAGCTGACTAGCCTTTTGCTGTACCGCCGTTTTCCCCCTTCGCCGGGTTTTCGCGACCGCCTTTTTCCGATTCGCCTGTCGAGATGGAGGCGGTGCCGCTTTCGGCGAGAACCTGACTTCGCGCCTTCTCCCAATACTCGTCGGCTCGCCCTTCCGGAGCGCCGTCCTGCTGCCAAAGGTGGTAAGCACGTTCGCGTATGCGTTCTTCGTCGATCTCGATCGCCATGATGACTTCCTCCTTACCCGTTGAAAATGCTGTCCCCGCCGCAGCGGGCTGAGAAGCGACCAGCGTCGCACTTGCACGCAGGACGTCATGCCGTTCCGGGTGCTGCTCGCGATTTTCATACAGACAACGGAGGCGTGGAAATCATGGTCTAGAAACCGACGCCGACGCCCACTCCGCCTCCAACGCTGCCCCCGCCAAAGCTGCTTCCACCCACACCCACGCCTATGGCAGTACGTGGCGCGTAATAGCCAGGACCATATCCGTAATATGGATCGCCGTAACCGTTTGGCTGGACAGCAACACAGCCGGAAACGGCGATCAGCACGGTCAGGATACCAAAACGCCTCTTCACGATAACCTCTCTTCAGCGCTATGAGTTGCAGCTGCGCCTGAACATCATGCGCTGAAACTACCAGAACGACAGGCCAAAGTGCTGACGCGCGGTGGGGCAGCTTCGCGACACGGCGATCGTCCATGGATTTGGCACGACGGTTGCGCAGTGGAACACCGGTAGGGCACGTGCGGAAGGATACTCTTCGGTCCGTGATCTTCGATACGCATCGCGACGCAAGGTTGCCAGTCGCAGTGGGAACAATGACAGTCACGCCGCTCAATGAGTTCGGGAGAATTGCCCGTGGTACGACGAAAGATTAAAGGCGTGCTTAACGGCAGGATGCGGGCGGAGTCGCCCGACGACTACGCGGTGTATCTGACGGCATCGCGAACTGCTGGCGGCCAATTCTTCGGCAGGCTTGAGGTTGTGCGCAGGACGGATGGGAAAATGATCTACCCGTACGAGGGCGCGCTGGAAATCGGTCCGTTTGCTAACGTGGAAGAGGCACGTCGAAGCGCTGCGAACCTGGGCGGGATGGTCATTGATGCTGACCTGAAACATCCTGAGTAGGCATCACAGCCTGCCACCAATCGAGGCTCGCGACCCGGCATCGAACTGCTGTTGAAGCGCTCATGCATTACGGGCGCGCTGGAAATGCCGTACAAACACGGCGGGATACCGGTTCCGATCGTCAGGCGCGTGCTCATGCGGCCCATCCGAACGCCTATGCTTGTCGTACATACAGACAGCGATAGCGGAGCGCACGTGCTGTTCTACCACCATGGAGTTGCCATCCACCCGTCGGTTCTGAAGACGGGCCACGCCTTTGTCGCGCGGGTTTCCATTCTCGGGGAGGACGGCGAAGCCACTTCTCTCGGCGATCTCGGTTGCTTTGCGAACCGGCAGTCGGCGTTCGCTTTCGCCGTCCGATGCGGTACCGCCTTCGTGGACAACGAGCCGATGCCGAAACCGCCGTGCAAGGCCAGGCACGCCTGACCGCGCTGCGAGGTCGACGGAAATGGAAATGCACGGTAGATTGGCCGCGAGCCGGCGTCAGACATCGAGTCGCTGCACCGTCACAGTTTCCGCTAGTTGACCTTCAATCAGCCGCCGGCAGAACCAGTTCACCGGGCGTGCATCTTTGCTGATGACGTAAACGACCAACGTATTCCTGCCACGCAGCTCCGTTTGCCCGACCCATTCCATTTCGCGCTGTTGGTGAAAAGTGTCCTGCAACGCAGCGGGTGTCGCATCCGGGGAAAGCCGGATCGATAGACGGATCAACATCCGGTGCCTCCTGCAAGGCGGCTGAACCGCTACCGGTCCGCTACCTGGATACGCCTTTCTTGCGCGCCAGTTCCTGCGCCATCTGGTAGTGGTGCTGGATCGTCGGAAGGGCTTTCGCAGCCGCCTCGCGGATCTGGGGCACCTGGCCGCCGCCCGCTTCGCGCTCAAAGGCAGCGATTGCCTCCCGGTGGCCCTGGAGCCCAACCTTGGCGATGTACGCTTCGTCGAACGGTTTGCCCTTTAACCGCTGCAGACTTTCGAGCACGGCGCGGTCCGGACTGTTTTCCGGGACTTTGAGACCAGCCGGCAGGGCCGCCTTGAGTTCGCTCGAGAGCCGCGTATGGTCTTCAATCATCTTTTGTGCGAAGGCTTTAACGTCGTCGTCCTGGCTGCTGCTCATTGCCAGTCTCCCAGCCTCGATTTCGGTGGCTGACGACGTTGCCGCCACTCGCAGGAAAGTGCGGTCGATTTCAGGGGTGGCAGCAACAGCGCTGGCTTGTCCCTGCGGGCCTTGCGTCGTTGCAGACACTTGCGCTGTCGCGGCGGGAGCAAGCACACAGGTGCCCGCGATGAATGCAGCGCATACGGAGTTGCGTAACATGGACATTGTGTTTCTCCAATCAGAAACAGACTCCGGCGTCGCCTGGGCAAAAAGACGACCCGCTAACAGACGGGCCGTATGCGCCACGCCATACGCGCAAAAAGCCAGTGCTCCCGCCCAATCGGGCACTGGCCCGGGGCACTTAACGTCTCATCGACGTTCCCGTCAATCGGTTCGAGGTGTTGGCATCGGCCGGCCGTCGGAGTACTAGCGCTCGTCGTCGCGTCGCGTCGGGTCGCGTCGTGCAGTGCCAGCCGCGGATATCTAAAATTGCTGGCGACCTTCCCGTCCATGTTTGGCCGGGCCTGGTCGACGCCGGCGTTCTGTCGATCCTCTTCGTTAGTTAGGGATGCAGCGCATGCTGCGTGCCGCGAGAGTGTCCTATGGTCCGTCGCTCCGTGCATCCCCGGTCACGCCGGCCGTGCGCGCCACCTCCGGCACGTCCTTGACTTCACTGTGAAGTACGTCGATCACATTGCGGTTTTCAAGAAGCAGAAAGGTTGCCGCCCATATCAGCAGCGACAGACCGCCAACGGCGGCGCCCGCGCCAGCGTATTTGAGGGCAGGCCAGTCCTGGCCCGCGATCGTTTCGACCGTACCGGCAAGCAATGTAAATATGAGCAGCATCGCGGCAACGACGCCGATGACGGTAGCCCGTTGCATCTGCTCACAGCGACGCTTGTAGAGCGGAATCTGCTCAGCGATGTGACGTCTTCTCGCCGCGGTTGTTTCCTGCGCGCGGTACTCGGTCACGAGCGAGCGGTAACGGTCAAACGCGCTGACGAATTTCTGTCCGAGCAGTTGCAGGAATATCCACGACGCGAAGATGAGGCTCGCGGTTGGTCCTGCGGTTTCCAGCACATCCCTCAGTTCAAAGCTCATGGGTAGCCTCCCAGCGTCTGGCGAGCACCGGCAGCACTCGCCGTGCCGAACTGCGCGCTGGCGCCGCGGGCACAGCCCATGCGCATGCACGATTGACCAACATAGGGAGGTCTCATGTTCATGCACAACAGACGGTTGCAGTACACGGTGCGCGTCGGCGTAACCAATCCGGGGCTCGCAAATCTGATGCTGGAGCAGTTCGGTGGTCCGCAGGGCGAACTCGCGGCCGCGATGCGCTACTTCACCCAGGCAGTCGCCGAGGAAGATCCGGGCCGCAAGGACATGCTTTACGACATTGCGACAGAAGAGCTCAGCCACCTCGAGATCATCGGGTACATCGTCGCGATGCTCAATCGCGGCGCAAAGGGCGATCTCGCCGAAGCCGTGGACGAGCAGGCCGAGCTCTACCGAAAGATCAACAGCGCCGGCAACGACAGTCATGTCACACAGCTCCTATATGGCGGCGGCCCCGCGCTGACCAATTCGGGTGGCGTGCCGTGGACCGCGGCCTACATCGACACGATCGGTGAGCCGACCGCGGACCTGCGCTCGAACATCGCAGCCGAAGCGCGCGCGAAGATCGTCTACGAGCGGCTGATCAACGTGACCGACGACCCCGGCATCCGCGAGGCACTCGGTTTTCTGATGACGCGTGAAGTCTCGCACCAGAAGTCCTTCGAAAAGGCGCTCTACGCGATTACGCCGAACTTCCCGCCGGGCAAGATGCCGCCGGTACCGGAGTTCGCCAGCACGTACTTCAAGATGTCGCACGGCGGCGAGGCGGTCGAGGCACCATGGAACAGCGGCACCGGCCTGACGATGCAGGACGGCGAACCGGCGGTGGATGGCGGTGACGGCGACGCCACGGTCGGACTCGCTTCCAGCGAGGCGACGTCACTGGAAGCGATGGCCACACGTCTGCAGTCGGATCCGGAAAGCGACCCGACAACCGGCGCGGAACTGGGCAGTACGGCGGCGCGCGCCGACGACGTCAAGTAACACTCACTTCATCTGATCATGCCGGAGGACACCCATGACGAGCCCACAGGAACATCTTGTTGATTGGCTGCGCGACGCGTATGCCATGGAAAAGCAGGCCGAAACGATGCTCAGGGCCCAGTCCGGGCGGCTGGAGAACTACCCGCAGCTGCGCGGGCGCATCGACCAGCACATTGAGGAAACGCTCTCGCAGCAGCAGTTGCTGGAGCAGTGTCTCGACCGGCTCGGCAGCAGCCCGTCGGCAATGAAGGACCTCACCGCGAGAATGAGTGCTTTCATGCAGGGCGCGGGCGGGATGGCGGTAAGTGACGAGGTGGTCAAGGGCGGCATGGCGGGCTATGTGTTCGAGCATGTCGAGATTGCCGCGTACACCGCCCTCATCGCCGCGGCCGAGGCGGCGGGCGACGCTGAAACCCGCCGCGTCTGCCAGCAGATCCTGCCGCAGGAGATCGAGATGGCCCGATGGCTGCTCGAACACCTGCCCCAGACGGTCACGACATTCATAGCGCGCTCGGCGGCCGGAAGCGATGAGGCGAAACGGTGACGCGCCACCAAAGAGTCCCTGCTTAAATTTTCTGGAGAACACAATCATGACTACCAAAACCGTCAAAGACCTGTTTGTCCATTCGCTATCGGACATCTACAGCGCGGAAAAGCAAATGACAAGGTCGCTGCCGCAGATGGCTCGTGCGGCGACGAACGAGGAACTGAGCGCTGCATTCATGACCCACCTGGAAGAGACGCAGGGCCAGATCGAGCGGATCGACCAGCTGACCGAGAGCGCCGGTATCCGGCTCAAACGTGTCAAATGCGTCGCGATGGAAGGACTCGTCGAGGAAGGACGCGAGGAGATCGAAGAGATCGAAAAAGGACCGGTGCTCGACGCTGCGCTGATCGCGGCAGCGCAAAAAGCCGAGCATTATGAGATCGCCTCATACGGCTCGCTCATTGCGCTCGCGAAGCAGCTTGGCGAGAACGACGCGGTCAGGCTGCTCGGGGAAACCCTGAAGGAAGAGAAAGCGACTGACGAAAAACTCTCGCTGCTGGCCGAACAGAAACTGGCAGCAGAAGCATTGGGCAAGTAGGAGCCGTATGCGGCAGTTACGTCCCTCTCCCGCAGCTGTCCATATGGGATCCACCCACAACCAGACCGTCGGTCGCATCAGACGTGCTCTGCTCGCCTATCAGGTCGGCGTCTGGCTGCTGGCAATTTGCGCTTCGTCGGCATGAGGAGGCGACATGAAACGTCTCGCACTGGCGACGATGCGGCCAACGCAGATGACGGTCGGCATGGACTACGTGAACGCCAAGGCGCTGATCACTGCGCGCTTCAAGGGGGACGAGCTTGAGCAGTTCATGCGGGAGCACGCGATCAAGATAGTGGTCGGTCCGGACGGTGAGCCATTTATCGTTGACCATCATCACTGGGCGCGCGCCTGGCATAACCTTGGTCATATTGATGCGCCTGTCACTGTGGTGGCGGAGCTTCGCAACCTGGAACGTGCGCGGTTCTGGCAGAAGATGGAGCGAAAAGGGTGGGCCCATCCCTTCGACGAACACGGCATTCGCCGGGGCATTGACGAACTGCCGCTCTGCATCGGTGACCTTGCCGACGATCCATACCACAGCCTCGCGGCATTTGCGCGGCGGGCAGGCGCGTATCGCAAGCCGAAAGGCGCCTATGCCAGCTTCGTGTGGGCCGACTTTCTGCGCCAGCACGTCAGACTTGCGGGCAAGGATGCGGGCGCCTTCTCGCTGGCGTTGCTGCAGTCGATCAGGGTTGCACGCAGCAAGGCCGCCACATCGATGCCCGGGTATATCGCCCCCGGACGACACTGAGCGCGGCCTGCGGATACCAGGGATGGTCCGCGCGAAACTTGCGGGGAGATGCGGAGCACAGTGCGCTGAACGCGTGACCCGCGTGGCATCGGTAGCGCAGCGGGCTGCCGTCCCGCATGCGCCACATCTTGCCGCCGCACTCCAGGCATGTCAGGGGCGAACGCTCGCCGATCTCGTCCATGTCTTCCAGCTGCGCAAGCTGCTTCCAGGACTGCCACGCTTCCAGGTCAAGTCTGTCTGTGGGCATGGCGTCGGGTTCCTTGAGTCGAAACCGCAAAGCCCCGGTTACGGCAGCGACGATATCCTGCGCCAGTCGATGCGAGTCTGCGACGTAGTCCGCGCCCGCGGACGCGAAAACGTTCATTGAGGGCCGCGCCGCCCCGTCGGCACTGGTCATGACCCGCAGGCGTTGGTAGCTAACGGTTACCGGCTCGCTCGAAGCCCCGTTCTTGCCAGGTCCGGCGTGCCCTCGACTGGACTGCTGCACACACAGATCACTTCTCGACCTAGGACACCTTCGCGCACGCGACGATCCTGTAGATACGAGTCTGTCTGACTCAAAATTCCGATGCACTTGTCATGGAAACCGTCGCGCTCAGCGAGATGCAGCATGCCCGTCCAAATCTCCAGGGTTTCGAACAGTCCGCTGCTTGCCCGTCCGTGAATTTCCCCGGGTAACCTTGCACAGATCATAGGCGTATCCGGTTAGAGGCCCAGCGATATAAGTGGCACCTGTGTAGATCGGAAGGCGGGGCCGTCGTGCAACCGGGAATTCGTTGGATTAGCTGAAAAATTCTCTGGTGCAGCTGGACGGGCCCCGCTCGCTGATGAAACTAAATATTGCTTCACTGCCTGCCGACAAAACATGCGATGCCATCCGCGTGCATGCGCGCCCGATGAGGAGATACTATGCGTAAGTCCTGCCAACCGTATCGGGGGTATGCGATCGACATTCAGATCAGCCCCAGCCGGGTACTCTGGTTCACCGGCGTACAGCGCCGATACTCCGTGTCCTGGTCGATATATTCAGCTAGTGATGCAGTCGCCCCGCTCGCCAATGTCCCAGAGGGCGTCAATTTTCTGTCCGACGATTCAGCCTTCAGTTACGGAGAGAACAGGGCACATGCATTTATCGACTGCCTTCTGGCAGGCAAATGGAAGTGACGAGATCGTTGCGTCCTCGGCCCAAGTTCCCCGCGCAACCCGGATACGAGAGACACGCCAGGCTTGGCGATCGGCACCAGCGAGGCAATGCGACGCA
>Ga0310813_10001717_pt1 | contig 13245 bp, 9 predicted proteins | sample YN3metagenome_FD_203086 | JGI IMG/M metagenome (GOLD analysis project Ga0310813, IMG submission 203086) | Soil microbial communities from experimental microcosm in Duke University, North Carolina, United States - YN3 | ecosystem: Engineered > Artificial ecosystem > Soil microcosm > Unclassified ...
ATACCCTGGTGGCGCTTCGGAAGGGCAAGGTGGTCGGGACCCTGACGGTGACGCGGCTGACCGCTCCCCAACCCGGCAGCTACCCGCTGGGCTGCGCCGTGTGCACGATGCTCAACGGCGAGGTCCAGGACGGCGACGACGTCCGCAGGGTGGCGAAGTGACGTTGCGCGCGCTCACCCTGTTCCTGGCCCTGGCCGCGCTGCTCGGCTGCCGCCAGCCGATCGCCGTCGACACCAAGAGCGCCAAGGCGATCCCCGCCGAGCTCGCCGTCGAGCAGCTTCGGGAGCTCCTGCCCAAGGCGGCCTTTCTGGGCTGCGGCGAACCCACCATCTCGTTCATGCAGGACGAGATCACCTCGTGGATGATCGACGACAAGGGCATCGAGTTCCGTCCGAAGGGAAAGGATCCCTATCGGATGTCGTACTCGGCCATCAAAGGGACGCAGCTGAACAAGGTCATCCTCAGCTACGAAGTCCGGATCTTCGTCGGCAGCCCGCCGAACGTGGAGCGAGACTTTTTCCGCTTCAACTGGCGGGACGAGCAGCAGTCTCGCGAGGCGCTGGAGTACTTCGAGGCGCTCCGGCAAACCCGCTGACCCTTCCTCAGGCCGCGATCTTATTGCGTTCCAGCGGCCGCGCGGGAATTCCCACAACCGTCAGCCCGGGGTCGACGGGTTTCGTCACGACCGCCCCCGCGCCGACCGTCGCCCAATCCCCGACGTGGATCTTCGGCAGGACGATGCTTCCTAAGGCCATGAAAACCCCGTCGCCGACCGACGCGCCCCCCGCCACATGAGCCACCGCCAGGTGGGCATAGTCGCCCACCTTCGCGTGGTGGTCGACGCTCGACCGGGTGTTGACGATGACGTGGGAGCCGATGTGCGCGCCCGGCTGAACGACCGATCCCGCACAGACGACCGTCCCGGGCCCCAGGACGACCTCGGGATGAACCCAGGCGAAGGGATGGACGACCGTCACCCATTCGACCTCGATCTTTTCCGCGAGCGCCTTTCGCACCCGATTGTCGCCGATGCCCAGGACGGCGCGGGAGCATCCCGAAGCGGCCAGATGGCTGATCGGCCCCAGCACGGGGATGCCCAGGATCGTGCTCATCCAGGTCGACGGGGAATCGTCGAAGAAGCCGGCGACCTCCAGTCTCGCGGCGAGCAAGGTGCTCGCCACGACGGCCGCGTGCCCGCCGGCGCCGATCACTGCGATGCCTCGACCGGACATGCGCCCTCCAATCATCTTATGGATGAGCCATCCGGGTGCCGTGTTACGGTTCACCTTTGAGCGGAACGCCGCGCGGGGGTCTCAGAAGGCCGCGCGGTCGTTGACGGGCTCCTCGAGGAGGAACCCGGTCACGCTGATGCCGAAGGGCCGCGGGTCCACCACCCGCAGGATCGTCCGCGCGGGATCGCTCGGCGGGGGCTTCGACAGATCGACCAGGCGGGTCCGCGATTTGTCCAGTCCCTTGAGGCCCAGCAGACGGACCGTCGGCATTCGCCAGCTCGACGCCTCGGGGTGGGGATGCGAGACGATCGCGAGCGCGTGGTCCGAGAGCTCGACCAGCGTGCCGCTCGGATAGAGCCCGATCGCCTGGATGAATGCCGTCGTCAGCAGCGGGTCCAACTTCTCGCCCGCGAGCCTCGCCAGCATCTGCACCGCGACGTCCGGCGCGAAGGCCGGACGGTACGGACGATCGCTCGTCAGGGCGTCGAAGGTCTCCGCGATCGCGATGATCCGGCTGTAGGCGTGCGCGTCGGCCTTCTCCTGGAGCGGGCGATGATGCTCGGCCACCACGAGGAGGCGCTTGAGCAGCGACTCGTTGTACGGTTTGGCCTTCAGGAGGGCCCGGATGCCCAGCTCCGGGTGCCGTGAGAGCTGCTTCCGCTCCTCCTCGCTGAAGACGCCTTTCTTTTCCAGCAGCTCCCGGGGCAGCTTCGATTTGCCCAGATCGTGGAGCATCGCCGCCATCGCCAGTTCGGCCAGGCGCGGACGGCTGAGCGACATCTTCAGGCCCAGGATGAGCGAGAGCACCGTGACGTTGACCGAATGGTTGTACAAGTAGTCGGAGAGCTTCTTGTTGTTGACGAGGCCGAAGTAGCGCCAGCCCTCCTGCTCGCACACGGACACCAGGTCGAACACCGCGCGCTGCAGGCGGATCTGGCAGTAGCCGAGGCGGTCGCGGTCGTCGAGGCTCCGGTAGTATTCCCGAAGCAGGAGCATCGACTTCACGTAGGTCCGTCCCGCGAAGAGGCGGGGGTTCCGCTTCACCCGCCGCACCATCGTGCCCCGGCCCGCCGCCCGGGGGAACGGGATCACCGCGGTGCCGCCCGGCGCCGCCCCTGCGCCCGGGGCCCCCGGGACCGCCGCGGCGGGGCCCGGCGGCGGCATCGGCAAGGGCGACTCCGTCACGACGCCGTCGGGCGCCACCGCCGTCGCCAGGGGGAACAGCGCCACCAGCTTGGCGAGCCCCTTCTCCGCCAGGGTCTTCTGGATCTCCTCGAAGATCTGCGGACTCTTGCGGTTGGCGCGCGCCACCGTGTAGAGCAGGACCTTCCACTGGTCGAGGTTGAGCCTGTCCATGAAGGCCATGCCGGAGATCTTCCGCACCTCCAGCTGCTTGAGGAAGTCCTGGTGCTTGAGGAAGGTGGGCCCGTCGCAGCGAAGCCGGGCGTCGTTGACGAAGATGTTCTGGTCGCGCGACTGGAAGCTGAAGAGGGGTCCGTGCGACAGCAGCTCCTGCAGCAGGCTTCCCAGCCGCGCCATCGGGGCCAGCAGGATCTTGTTCTCGGCCTCGTAGAGCTGGGCCTGATTGATGGCGCCCGCCAGGCTGATGAAGAACTGGTTCGACGGGCCGCTCAGGACGTCTCCGGAGGATGCATCCATACCCGCTCAGGCTTTCATCTTCAGGGCTTCGGCCGCGTAGTCCTTCAGGGCGCGGTCCCCATCCCGGCCCCACTCTTCGAGCTGCAGATGCGCCGCGGGCGTCTGGAGGCTTCCGAGAGCCACGACCGCCGCGTGCCGCGTCTCCACCGCCTTCTGCCCGCCGAAGAGGGACGGCTTCCGCAACGCCAGTTCCTTGAAGTATTGGAGCGACGCCGGGCCGGCGAGCCGCACGTAGCTCCGATAGGCCAGCAGCTTCTCGTCGTAGCTCCGCGCCGTGAAGTCCTCCTGCTCGATCCACTCCAGCGTCATCGCCGACAGGTCGGGCGCGGGCGCTTCGCCCGCCTTCTTGAGCGCGTGCGCGCGGAGGTTGATGTCGAGGTCCGCGAGGGCGCGCTTGAAGACGCGGATCCGCGCCATCCCTTCCATGCCGGCCGCGATCGTGATCGCGTCGAATTTCTGCGCGCGAGGCAGGCGGTCGAAGGCGGCGTCCAGCTCGACGGCGGCCGAGGTCGGCTTGAGGTGCCGGATCATGTCGAACACTTCGGCCAGGATCGTTTCCGGCGCCTCGAGCAGGCCCTTGAATGCAATGGGCACGCTGCGGCCGTTCGCCTTGATGTAGTCGCGGACGACCTCGCGGATCTTCGCGGTCTTGATGCGGCCGTAGATGCTGCACATCTCCTGGACCAGCCCGGGCCCGGCGAACTCGAGGTAGTACTCGAGGCCCTCGATGTCGTCGGCGAACTCGCTGTTCAGGAAGGCCGGCAGGAACTTCCGGACCTCGGGGCCCTGGATCGACTCGGCCAGCTCCCGCCAGAGCTCCGGCCCTCCCTCGACGCGGTCCAGGAGGTCGTGCTCGCCCAGCTGCCTCATGAGGCGCCCGACGCGGGAGAAGTCGCCCTTCCGCGCGTGAAGCTCCAGCAGGCCGCGGAGCAGCGGCCCGATGTCGGCGGAGGAAACCTTCTCGCTGGGGCTGAAGCTCGCGCTGAGCAGCGCGATCGCCCGAAAGATGGCGCCGCCCATCGTTTCCTCCTCGATTGAGGAGCGCAGCGTCTTCAGGGGCGCGTCGACGGAGTTCTTGAAGAGAGCGTCGACCTCGTCGGGGGTCAGAGGCGACGGCGCCGGAACCGGCCGCGGCATGCCCGGAGGCACTTTCCAGGGCACGTGGGGCTCCGTCACGGCGAGTCCTTGGGCCGCCGGGGCGGGAGCCGAAGCCGGGGCGGCGAACGTCGGCGCCGGAGCCGCCGCGGCCGGCATGGCCTCGGGCGCGGGCTCGGGGGCCTTGGCCATGGCCGGCGGCCGGGACGGCAGGGCGGACGGCGCGGGACCGGGCTCGGGCGGCTTGTCCGAGACCGGGTCGGTCTCGTGCGCCGCCAGCGAGCGCATCATCGTCGCCATGTCGACGCGGATGCCCTTCCCCAGGTCGAGCAGGTCCGTGCCGACGGGGACGCTGTTCTCGCCCTCGGCCATCTCGAACTCGTCGATGGTCACGTAGTCGATGGTCTTGAAGTCCTTCGTCCACAGGAGCGAGACCAGGTCGAGATCGATCTCGGCCATCTCGCGGGCGTCCATCTCGAGCAGCGACATGAACGTGAACAGCTCGTCCTGCTCCAGGCCTCGGTGGAAGCGGATCTCGCGGATGCCGTCCTTGTAGAGGCGGAACGGCGCCTCCGGGTCCCTCGGCTCGCACTTCATCAGGACGCGGCCCTCGAGCTTCATCTCGGACTGGGTGACCTCGAGCCGGAGGTAGGAATATTTGTCGAAGAAGCTGCGGAAGCGTCCCTGGATCTCCTCGATGGACTCCCGGCGGATGGGGTGGTCGGGCTTGTAGAGACGGGCGGTCCGGAGGGCCCGTTCGAAGGAGGTCATCACCCCTTTGGCGAGGTTGATTTTCTCCTCGAAGGCCTTGGGCGAAACAAGATCGAATTCCCCGTCATCCCTGATGTCGCGCATCGACCCCCTATTCTATCCCACGGGGAGCAGGGGAATCGGCGGCGACGGCGCTTCAGGCCAGGATTTCCCGGATGGGGGCGCCGTAGTCCACTTCGAGGCGCTTGCGGCCCGGCACCTCCAGCTTCCGGGCGTCCAGCCCCAGCTGGTGGAAGACGGTCGCGTGGAGGTCGGTGATGTAGTGGCGCTTCTCCGCCGCGTGGAACCCGATTTCGTCGGTCGCACCGTGGACGACGCCTCCCTTCACGCCTCCGCCGGCCAGCCAGGCCGAGAAACCGTAGGGGTGGTGCTCGCGGCCGTCCGACCCGGCCTTCCCGCCGGGCGAGCGCCCGAATTCCGACGCCCACACGACGAGGGTCTGGTCGAGGAGGCCGCGCTGCTTCAGGTCCTTGATGAGGCCCGCGATCGGACGATCGACCTGCGCGCAGACGTTCGCGTGGCCCTGCCGGAGCTGCCCATGAGCGTCCCACGCGCCGTTGCCGCCGCCGCCATGGTAGATCTGGATGAAGCGGACCCCGCGCTCGACCATCCGGCGCGCCGCCAGGCATTCCATGCCGAAGTCCCGAGTGTTCTTCTGGTCCAACCCGTACAGCGCCCGGGTCTCCGCGTTTTCCTCGTCGAACTTGAAGAGCTCGGGCACCGCCGCCTGCATCCGGAAGGCGAGCTCGTAGGACTTGATGCGCGCCCGCAGGGCGGGGTCGTCCGGGTACTCGACGCCCGAAAGGCGATTGAGACGGCCCAGCAGGTCCAGGCCCGCCTCCTGCTCCTCGCGCGACCTCGGGCGCTGCGGGCGGGAGAACGGCAGCGGATCGTTGGGGTCGACGTTCATCCGGACGCCGGAGTGCTCGGGCCCCAGGTAGTGGGCGCCGTGCGCGTTGGCGCCGCCGAAGGCGTCGATGACGGGCTCGCCCATGACGACGAACTGCGGAAGGTTCTCGTTGAGCGCCCCCAGCCCGTAGTGGACCCACGCGCCGACCGTCGGGAAGACGCCGTCCAGGAAGTGGCGCCCGGTGAACATCTGGAGCTGCGCGGTGTGGCCGATGTCGCTCGTCCAGAAAGAGCGGACGACCGCAAGGTCGTCGACGCACTGGGCGACGTTGGGCCACCAGTCGCTGACGTCGATCCCCGACTGGCCGTACTTCTTGTAGCCGACCTGGAGCGGCAGGAGAACGGCCCCGAAGTTCTCCTTGAGAGCATCCTTGGTGAGCTCGCGCAGCGTCCCCTTCGATTGCGTGTCTTTGAAGGGCGTCTCGCCGATCTTCTTCCCGCCGTAGCGGTTCAGGTCCGGCTTGGGGTCAAAGGTCTCCATGTGGCTCGCGCCGCCCTTCATGAAGAGCCAGATGACGCTCTTCGCCTTGGGAGCGAAGTGCGACTTTCCGTCCGGCGGCGCCCACTTCTCGCCGTCGTTCTTGGCCAAGCCGTCGCGCTGCAGCATCGACCCCAGCACGAGGCCGGTCAGGCCCATGCCGGTGTCGGCAAGGAAGGAGCGGCGGGTGGAGGTTCCGCAATCGCAGGGATTCATGGGACCCTCGTCATCGAATCGTCACGAACTCGTGGTGGTTCAGGAGCACGTGGATCAGGTTCGACCGTCCGCGCAGCGAGTCGCCCGCGGACAGAAACGTCGCGCACTCCTCCCGCTCCCGCTCGCTCGGCGCCCGGCTCAGGACCGTCTCGAAGGCGGCGCTCACGAACGCCGCGGGCTCCGTCTCCTTCTCGGAAAGCTTCTTCGCAAGGACGTCGGCGCCGTCGAGGGCGATCGCGCTGTTGAGCATCGCGAGCGCCTGCTGCGGCACGATCGTGTGGGTCCGCGAATAGCACTCGGTCGCGCCGGCGCCGTCGAAGATCGCCAGGAACTCCATCCGCTTCTCGGGGTTGTGCCGGAAGTAGAGGCTGCGTCGACGCGACGCGAGGCCCTGCTGGTGGTCGAGCTCCGGCCCGCCTCCCGCGGGATCGAGCCGCCCGCAGCAGTAGAGCGTGGAATCGCGGACCGCCTCCGCTTCCAGGCGGCGCGGAGCCATCCGCCAGAGGTATTTGTCCTCCGGATCGGCCGCCAGCGCCGCCGCGTCGGGCGTCGAATCCATCCGGTAGGTCGCGCTGGTCACGATAACGCGGTGAAGCGCCTTGAGGCTCCAGCCCCCGCGCATGAACTCGACCGCCAGCCAATCGAGGAGCGCGGGATGGCTGGGGCGCTGACCCTGGGTGCCGAAATCGAACACCGTGGGGACCAGGGCGCGGCCGAAGTGCCGCATCCAGACGTGGTTCACGGCCACGCGGGCCGTCAGGGGATTCTCGGGATCGGCGATCCAGGCGGCCAGGGCCGAGCGGCGGCCGGTGGAGCTGCCGGGGTAGGCGTCGATCTTCCGCCGGACGAAGTCGCCCGTGAGGGGTTTGGCGCTTTCCGCCTCCGCCTTCGCGAGCGCCGCTTCGGCGTCGGCGAGCTTCTTGCGCGCGTCCGCGCGCTTCTTATCGTCGCTGGCCGCGACGACCACGCGGGCCGCGGCGCTCCGGGCTCGCTGGGCGTCGAGGAGCGCCAGGAGGCGCTGCGCGCTCTGCGCTTCCCGGGCGGCCGGCGCCAGGGCCTCGGACTTGGCGTCCTCGGCGCGCTCCGCCTCGAGGGTGGCGCGGAGCGACGCGAGCTTCGCCTCCGCCAGCGGGATGGCCCGCAGCGCGGAGGGCAGCTCCTCGAGCGCCACCTGCAGCTCGCGGCGCGACTTCTCCTGCCCGTCGGCGGCCGCGGCGGCCTGCAGCTTCGCGATGGAGTCCTGGACGGCGTCCGCCTTCGTCCGGGCCTGCGCGATCTCCCGCTCGGCCGCCTTCAGCAGGTCCGCCCTCACAAAGTCCTGTTTGCCCGGCACCCTGGCGGGGTCCGGCACGGGACGCGGCCGGATCGAGATCGGCTTCCCGCCGAGCGACTTGGGCGGTTCGGGCGGAAGCGCGCGCGACGTGTCGGGGCTCCGATCCTCGCCCCGCACGAAGAGGTAGGTCGGCGCGTCCGCATAGGCGTCGTAGACGCGCGCCAGGCCGTCCTTGACCGGATCGGACTCGCCCGGCACCGGATCCGTCCGGACCTCGTAGGGTTCGTAGAAGGCGCGAACCTGGTAGTACTCCTGCTGGCTGATCGGGTCGAACATGTGGTTGTGGCAGCGCGCGCAATTGAGCGTCGTCGCCATGAAGGCCTTGGAGGTGTGCTCGACGGCCTGGTCCAGCCAGACGTTGCGGTTGAGCTTGTAGTAGTTGCGCGCCAGGAACCCCGTGGCCCGCACGGTGTCGGGATCCAGCGGCGCAACCTCGTCGCCCGCCAGCATCTCGACGATCATCCGGTCGTAGGCCTTGTCGGCGTTGACGGCCGCGATGATCCAGTCCCGCCAGCGCCAGAGGTGCCGCTGCGACGCGAGGATCTGGTTCGCCTCGAACTCGGACATGTCGCTGTAGCGCCAGACATCCATCCAGTGCCGGGCCCAGCGTTCGCCGTGGCGCGGATCCGCGAGCAGGCGGTCCACGACCTTCTCATAGGCGTCGGGCGACGCGTCGGCGAGGAAGGCCTGCAGCTCGTCGCGGGTCGGCGGCAAACCGATCAGGTCAAGGTAGAGGCGCCGAAGCAGGACGGGCCGCGGCGCCTCGGGACGCGGCTTGAGCCCGTGCGCCTCGTGCTCCGCGGCGACGAAGGCATCGACGGGGTTCCGGACCCAGCCCGCGCCGATGTTCCGGGGCGGCTCCGCGCGGACGGGCTTCACGTACGCCCAGTGGGGGGCGCTCCGTTCGGCGCCGGCGGCAGTGTCGGGCCACACGGCGCCCGCGTCGATCCACGCGGAGATCAACGCGATCTTGTCCGGCGGCAGCGCCGGCGCCTTGAGGGGCATGCGCTCCTCGGCGTCGGCCGAGCGGAGGAGTTCCACAAGGCGACTCGTCGCGCCCCTCCCCGGGACGAACGCGGGCCCCGCGGCGCCGCCCGCGACGGCGCGGCTCCTCAGGTCGAGGCGGAGCCCGCCCTTCTGCTTGGTCGGGCCGTGGCAGCTCCAGCAGTGCTCCTTGAAGAGCGGCAGGACGTCGCGGACGAAGTCGGGCGCGGCTTTGGCCGCGCTCTCCTGCGAGACGCCCGTGCCGGCCGCCGTCCCGACGACGGCCGCGAAGAGGACCAGCTTCCGGATCACGACTCCCTCCAAGGGCAAAAGTGGTCTGACCACTTTACTCTACGCGTCTCCCGGCCCGCGCGTGGACGAAATCCGGAGCGAGGCGCCCAGCGCCAGGAGCGCTCCCGTGACCCCGCAGAGGACCGCCCCCACCGTCATGAGGCGCGGGAGCCCCACCGACTGCTTGAGCATTCCCCCCAGCAGCGCCCCGCCCCCGGAGACCAGCCCGCCGAGCATGTTGAGGATCCCGACCGCCGAGGCGTGCAAGGCCCGCGGAACCACGTCGAAGCAGCAGGGAAAGAAGTTCGCCATCGCGAGGCCGGCGCCCAGCCCGAACGCGGCCGCGGCGGCCTTGGCGAGTGTCAGCGACGATGAGTTTCCCACGACTTGCACGCTCGGAGCGCAGAGGAGCAGCCCGGCCGCGACCAGATAGAAGCGCGCCGCCCTGACCCGGCGGGACAGCCGGTCCGCGAAGAATCCCCCGAGGAGAAGGCCGACCAACGTGCCGCCCTGCAGCGGCGCGGACGAAGCGACGCCTGCCTCCGCCATCGTCAGGGAGAACTTGTCGTAGAAGAAGGTCGCGAGCCACGTGTAGAGCAGCCAGATCACGAACGTGAAGCTCGGGAAGACCACGCCGAGCAGCACGTACATCGGAAGGCGGACGAGTCCCGCCGCGGACCACGGCGCCGACGAGCCCGCGGGCGGCTCGCCGATCCGCCTCAGGAACAGGTGGTACGGCAGCGCGTAGAGGACGCCCGCGAGCCCCAGCGCGAAGAACGCCTCCCGCCAAAGGCCCCGGTCGGCCATGGCGCCGCCGAACCATCCGCCCATCGCGACGCCCGCGATCTGCGCGGTGGAGAAGAGGGCGACGGCCCGCGACTGCGACGCCGCACCGTGCGCGTGGGCCGTCAGGGTCACCGCCGACGGGAAGAAGAGCGCCTCGGCGAGTCCCATGAGCCCGCGGCAGCCCAGCAGCGTGACGGCCGACACCGACGCCCCCGTCAGCGCCGTCATGACGCTCCATGCCGCCAGGCTGCTCACGATCAGCAGGCGGCGCGGGAAGCGGTCGCCCAGGACCCCCGCCAGCGGGTTGCAGAGGGCATAAACCCAGAGGAAGAGCAGCCCGGTCAGCCCCAACTGCGTATCGCTGAAGTGAAGGTCGGTCTTCAGCACCGGGAAGATCGAGAAGACCAGCTGGCGGTCCGTGTAGTTGAGAAAGTACGCGATCCACATCAGCCCGACGAGGGCCCAGGCCTTCTTCGGGGAGAGGGCCGCCGAAGGCTCGGACAGTCCGCTCTGCGCCGGACTCACGGGCACCACGGCACGACTTTCGCCACGACCCCGACGGTCTGGCCGCCGGCGACCCGGGCGTTCCACGCCATCGAGAGCAGGTACCCCTCGTAGGGCGACGCCATGCTGAGCGGCGGCTCGTCGATCCGGCCGAAATCGTGCAAGTAGGCGATCCGCTGACCCTTCTTCACCAGCTGTCCGGTCGCGCAGCAAGGCTCGAAGTGCCCGTCGAAGGGCGCCAGGATGCTCGACTCGGGGGAAGAGCTGTCGACGAGGATCTGCTCGGAGGCCGCGACGTGGCGGTTCAGCGGCGCCGGTCCCTTCAGCTGCTCGTGCCGCACGGCGGCCGAGAGAACGCCCTGCTTCGCCATCGACACTCCTTCGGCCTGGAGCGAGCGGCCGAAGCCGAACTCGCCGCCGAGCGTGATCTTGCCCAGCTTCTCCGCGGTGCTCGTCAGCAGCCCCGGCGTGGCGTTCTGGTAGATCAGGACGAAACGGGTGCCGAAGCCGCGCGCGGTCTCTTCCATCGCCTTCCGCTGCCGCAGGTCGGAGATCTCGTGCATGCTGGTCAGCGGCACGAAGCGGGCGACTTCCCCGCCCGCGTGGAGGTCCAGGACGACATGCACCTGCGGGAAGACGAAGCGGGTGACGAGATCGGCGATGCGGGAGGTGATGCTGCCGTCCGCGCGGCCCGGGAACGCCCGGTTGAGGTTGACGCCGTCGTCCGGCGTGTCGCGGCGGCCCGCCTGGAACGCGACCGCGTTGAGCAGCGGGATCAGGATGATCCGGCCCAGCACGTCCTCCTCGCGGAGCTCGTGCAGCAGGTGCTTGATCGCGACGGGCCCTTCGTACTCATCGCCGTGGGTGGATCCGATCGCGACCACGCCGCGACCCGGCGCCGCGTTCGGGCCCACGATCACGGTCACGGGGATCCGGTAGACGCCCCAGAGCGTGGGGTGCTCCAGGCCGACGTAGTAATCCCGCCGGCCGCGCGTTTCGAGGTCGAGACCTTCCGGAGAGACGACGATCCTGGCCATCGCTGAGTTCTCCCCTCATTTCACCCGATAACGGTTCACGACGTCCGGGTCCACCTCAACCCCGAGGCCCGGCCCCTGGGGCACGGCGAGCATGCCGTCCTCCAGGCGGAGCCGCGTCTTGCAAAGCGCCTGGGAGAGCGGGTCGTCGGACACGTTGTATTCCTGGAAGAGCGCCTCCGGCAGCACCGCGTTGAAATGCAGCGACGCCGCCGTGAGGAGGTCGGACATCCACGCGTGGGGGCAGACCTCGCAGCCGACCTCCTGCGCGATCCCGATCACCTTGCGGGCGACGCTGAAGCCGCCGCAACGGGAGAGGTCGGGCTGCGCGACGTCGACCTTGCCCTGGCGGATCAGAAGGTCGAAGCCCCACGGGGTGCCCTCCTGCTCGCCCCCCGCGATGCGGATCGGACTCGCCTCGGCCACGGCGCGGTACGACGCGTACTCCTCGGGGTGGCAGGGCTCTTCGACCCAGAACGGATCAAAGGGCTCGATCGCCTTGCACATCGCGATGGTCTGCTCGACCGTGCGGGGGACGGTCCATCCGGCGTCGACGAGGAGTGCGCGGTCCTTCCCCATCACTTCCCTCGCGGCGCGGACGAGCGCCACGTCGGTCGCCCGGTCCTTCCCGAAGCAGCCCCAGCCGAACTTGACTGCCTTGAAGCCCTGGCTCATGTACTTCCGGGCGGCGTCGCGCATCCCGTCGGGCGTGTCGCGGAAGAGCGTGCTGGCGTAGGCGGTGACGCGGTCGCGCTTCGCGGCGCCGAGCAGGGCGTGGACGGGCTTGCCGAGCGCCTTGCCCATGATGTCGTAGCAGGCGATGTCGATGCCGCTGATCGCCTGGAGCACGACGCCGCGGCGGCCGTAGTAGATCGTGCCGGTGTAGAGCCGGTGCCAGAGCGCCTCCGTCTCGAACGGGTCGGCGCCCACGGTGAGCCCGCCCAGGCCCTGGAACATGCCGGTCGCGTCCCCGGGGGCGTCGATCACGGCCTTGAGGACGTGCGGTTGCGTCTCGATCTCGGCCCATCCGTCGATGCCCGCGTCCGTGGAGACCCGCAGGAGCGAGCGGAATTTCGGGCCGGAGGACTCGCCTCCGTGGACGCCGTAGTCGTTGGGGGACTCCAAGACGATCGCGTCGACCTTCGTGATCTTCACAGGGGATCCCCCCACAGGAGGCGGATGGAATCCCGGTGGATCAACTCTTCGACGGCGGCCTCCGAGACGCGCGGCAGGCTCGTTCCCGGCGTGAAGCGGTTCAGGTTCCGGAGCCCGTCCATCGATGCGGCCGGCGTCGTGAACGGGTAGTCGGACCCGAAGAGCAGCTTGTGCGTCGCCCCGTACTCCTGCGCAAGCATCATCGAGTGGTAGAACTGCCAGGGACGGTAGTGGAGCGCGCTGATGTCGGCGTAGACATTGGGATGCTTGCGGATCACCCCGATGGTCTCGCCTTCCCAGGGATGGCCCAGGTGAGCCATGATGATCCGAAGCTGGGGAAAACGCCGGGCGATCGTATCGATCAGGATGGGCCGCGAGTACTCGAGAGGGCCGAAGCGGACGAACGACGTGCCCACGTGGATCAGGACCGGGAGGTTTTCCTTCATGCAGGTGGCATAGAGAGGATCCAGCTTCGGATCAGTGGGATCGAAGCCCGCGTAGATGGGCCCGAGCTTCACGCCCTTCAGCTTCAGGCTCCGCCACGAGCGGTCGAAGTCGTCCTTCCACTCGGGCTCGGTCGGATCGATCGACATGAATCCGATGAGCTTCTCGGGCGCCCGCGCGACGAAGGAGGCGATGTACTCGTTGGGCACATGAAGTCCGGTCAGGCGGCCGCGGAGGCCGAAGCAGATGACGCGGTCGCAGGGCTTCATGGCCGCCATGAACGGCTCGAACTCGATGTGGATGTCGACCTTCACGCCCTGCCGCGCGATGGCGATGCCCACGAAGACCTGGGGC
>Ga0310813_10001718_pt1 | contig 13244 bp, 17 predicted proteins | sample YN3metagenome_FD_203086 | JGI IMG/M metagenome (GOLD analysis project Ga0310813, IMG submission 203086) | Soil microbial communities from experimental microcosm in Duke University, North Carolina, United States - YN3 | ecosystem: Engineered > Artificial ecosystem > Soil microcosm > Unclassified...
GCCACGAGATGAAGCTGGGCCCGTGCGCGCCGTGCACGCAGCGATTCCAACGAGGCATTGCCGAACCGAGAAACCAGGTGCACCTGACCTGCCAGCTCCGACGGCTGACGGAGATCCGCCGCGAGCGCCGAGACGGCCGCCGGTCCAATCGTCAAATCGATAGTTTGAATGGGCTGCGTCTTGGTCATGTCGTCGCTTATCGGCCCCTGCAAAAAGTCCTCCTCTTAGTGGACTTTTCCGCTGCGGATCGTAGAATCCGAACCATGAAGTACTCCGTTCTCGTTGTCAGCCTTTGTCTTACGGCCGCAGGAACGATCCTCTTCGCGCAGGCGCGGGGCGGCACGCCGCAGACGGACAAGGTCGCGCCGGTCAACAGCGGGGCGCAGACGAATCCCTATCGCGTGATGCGCGACTGGGCGAAGCTCGATAAGGAAAACCGTCCGTGGGGCGGATCGAACGGCGTCGCCGTCGACAAGGACGGCAAGACTGTCTGGGCCACCGATCGCTGCTCGCCGGGGACGACGCCCGGGTGCGCGAACACCAATGCGAATCCGGTGCATCACTTCGACGAGACGGGCAAGGAGATCAGAAGTTTCGGCGGCGGAATGTTCGCGTGGCCGCATGGCATCCACGTCGATCGCGATGGCAATGTATGGGTTGCCGACTCACGCGCGGATCAGCCCACCGGCAAGGGCTCTGTCGTCGTCAAGTTCAGTCCTGATGGGAAGGTGCTGATGACCATCGGCAAGCCGGGCGTGAAAGGCAATCCGCCGGATGCGCTCACCGAGCCCACCGACATCGTCACCGATCCACGCAACGGCGACGTGTACATCGCGGAGAGCCACACGGACGTCACGGACCCGAATCTGGTCGGCCGCATCTCGGTGTTCGACAAGAGCGGCAAGTTCCTGCGGACGATTGGCAAGACCGGCAGCGGGCCAGGAGAATTCCGCACGCCGCACGCAATGGAGTTCGATTCGATGGGCCGGCTGATCGTTGCCGATCGTCACAACCATCGCGTGCAGATCCTGACGAAGGATGGGAAGTTCGTGCAGGAGCTCGACAACTTCGGCCGCTCGAGCGGCCTCGCCATCGATCGCAACGACGTGATCTACACGACTGATTCTGAGTCGACCGAGCGCGTGCATCCAGGGTGGCAGCGCGGCATCCGCATCGGCAGCCTAAAAGATGGCAAGGTGACCGTCTACATTCCGGCACACAAAGCGGATAACCCGGAAGGCGCGATGGGTGAAGGAATCGCCATCGATTCAGCGGGCAACATCTACACCGCGGAGGCACAGCTCCGCGGCATCACGAAGTACTCACGGTAGGTGAATCGTAGGGCCCGGCTTCAGCCGGCCCTAATACTTCAGCACCGAGAAAACGTTCTCACCGGGAAGCTTCGCCTTCCCGTCGAGGAACGTGAGCTCGATCAGAAACGCCAACCCCTTCAGCTCTCCCCCGAGCTGCCGCACGAGCCGCGTCGCTGCCGCCGCCGTTCCTCCCGTCGCCAGCACATCGTCCACGATGAGCACACGCTGACCCTTTTCGATCGCGTCGGCGTGGATCTCGAGGGCGTCCTTGCCGTATTCCAGGTCGTAGATCTCCTTGAGCGTTTTCGCGGGGAGCTTGCCGGGCTTGCGCATCGGCACGAACCCCGCGCCGATGCGCTGGGCGACGGCGGAACCGAGGATGAAGCCACGGCTTTCGATGCCGACGACGGTGTGAATGCCGGCACTGGAGTACGGCGCCGCAATCGAGTCGATAGTCACCTGCAGCCCGTTTGGATCCTTGAGCAGCGTCGTGATGTCGAAGAAGTTGATGCCGGGCTTCGGAAAGTCCGGGACGCTGCGAATCATCTGCTTGAGATCGATCGTCAACATGAAATCCTTTAAACCGCGACGGTCCCGAAGATCGCGAAGGTCACAATCATCTGATAGAAAACCCGCGAAATGCTCCGCTTGCCTCTTCGTCGACGATGGTGACGCGATCGACGCGGGCCCGCGGTGGCCCGCGGCGCAGCGCCTGCTCCACCCGGGTGACCGCGTCCTGGTCGCCCTCGACGAACGCCTCGACGCGGCCGTCGAGCAGGTTCTTCACCCACCCGGATGCGCCCTCGCGCGTCGCCGCGTCATGGACGAACCAGCGGAACCCTACGCCCTGGACACGTCCACTGATCACGAACCTCCGCGCCACACGCATGTCGAGAAATCGAGATTATAAGTGCAGCCGTACTCGCCGCTTCGTTGTACTTCGTAGCGTACGCCGAGGTCGGCCTTTTGCATAGCTACGCTCGCGCGGGTTTTTTGAGGGCTCTCCCCCATGGCAAGTGTTGGTGAACGGTTACGGCACGCGCGGGAGCAAGCGGGACTGACGCTGTCCGACGTGGCGGCGCGTACCAAGATTCAACGCTGGATTCTCGAGGACATCGAGCGTGACGATCTCTCGCGCGTACCAGGCGGCGTGTTCGTCCGCGGGTATTTGACGTCTTTCGCGCGCGTCGTCGGCATCGATGCCGAACCGCTCTGGGCGGATTATCGCGCGGCGACGCAGACGGTCGAGCCGGCCCCGGTAGTCGAGCGCGCGGAGGTTCCAATCGTCAGCCGCTGGACGATCGTTCGAGTCGCCGCGATCGTGCTCATTGCGGCCGTGATGTGGATGAACGCGCCGCACAGGAGATCCGACAAAGTGTCCGTCGCGGTCGCACCGGCTCCAGAGGCTGCGCCTAAGGCGGCCGCAACGGCGCCGGCGGTTGTGCCCGTCATCGCGACGACGGGATCGACGGCCGAGCCGCCGAAAGCGATCGACACTCGACCATCAGATGCGACCAGCGCGGCGCTTGTCGTGCAGGTCCACGCCAACGGCGAATGCTGGATCGACGCGAGCGCGGACGGCGAGCAGAAGGCCTACCGCCTGCTGATGCCGGGCGAGGAGCTTCGTCTCGAAGGCGCCAAGGAAATCCGGATGCTCGTGGGCGACGCCGCGGCCGTCACCTATTCGATCAACGGCAAACCTGGCCGTGCCCTCGGCGCCTCCGGCATCGTCCGCGAGATCGTCGTCCCCGCAATCGGGTATGAGTCGTTGATCCAGCCGGCGGCGGGATAGCCGCTCACATCACATTCGACTCACCGCTGACAGATTTCGTAGCCGCCCATGCCGGTGGCCCCCTTGCATATTGCTCAGCCGAGGGGGTTGCCGCATGGCGACTGTCGGCGAACAGCTACGACGGCGGCGCGAGCAGGCGGGCATGACGCTTTCCGAGGTTGCCGCCCACACGAAGATCCCCCGGTGGATTCTGTCCGACGTGGAGCGCGGGGATTTGGCGCGGATTCCTGGCGGCGTATACATCCGCGGCTATATCACGTCGTTCGCGCGCGCTCTCAACCTCGATGGCGAGAAGCTGTGGACGGAATATCTCGCCGAGTCGAACTCCATCCCCGAGCCGGTCTCCCCTTCCCCTCCGCCGGTTACAGATTCGACGATTCCACGCTGGAGTTTTGTAAGTGCCGGCGCGATCGTTCTCGTCGCCGGCACCTTCGCCTACTACGCAACTCGTCACCACGCCGACGCGGTCGTTCCGCCGTCTGAGCCGCAGCCCGTGGCAACGACCGAGGTCGAACGCGCGCCCACAGCGAACGAGCCCATTGCTGAGCCGGTGGTCGCCGTCGACGCACCCGCGCCGGAACCGCCTGCGCGAGCTGCCGCTAAGCCAACCCGCCCGCGCCGCCGCGTTGCCGAACGCGCCGCGACCGTCGTCACCGCGACGAACGAGGAGCCGACGCCATCAGCCCCCACGCAATCCACTGAGGCGGCGCCTGCAGTCGAGAATCAGCAGGCTAATTAACGAGCATCCACGCGGCCGCGGCGATGAGCAGCGCGCCGCTCACACGCGCGGTAGCGGCGCCAACCGGCAGAAGCTTCTCCAGGGCGACGAACACGGTGAGGGCGACGATCACCATCAGGTTCATGACGCCGCCGACAAACAACAGCAGCATCAGCGCCCAGCAGCACCCCACACAGTAAATACCGTGATCGACGCCCATGCGGAATGCACCGAGCGTTCCCGCGCGCCAGCGGTGCATCATGAACGCCAGCGGGGATCGACAGGCGTTGAGGCACGCCCGTTTCAGCGGTGTCAGCTGATAAATGCCGGCGAGCGCAAGCACCGCGATGGTGGCAATGCGGCTGGTGAGCGTCATCATCGGCGAGACGATGAGCAGCGTCGCGAGGAGGCGCTGCGCCGCGGTCGCGGCGACGCTGAAGAGGACCCATGCCGCGAGGTATCCAGCGGCAAGCGCATAGATCTGCCGCCATCCGCCGGCACTCGATCCCGAACGTCGCACCGCCGCGCCGTACAGCAGCAGCAGCGGCGAGGCCGAGGGCAGCATCATCCCCGCCATCATCACCGCCCACATCGCCCACAACAGAAGCACGTGCCGGGCGTCCCAGTCGAGCGTCATCATCCACGCGCTGGCGCCGGTCATCGAACCGTACATGTCGCGCGCCATGACCACGATCCACGACCAGCAGACGAGCGGGATGAGGATCAGGAGGATCGTGAGCGCCGCGCGATCGTGCTCGAGGAGCCGCTCCAGCCGCGTCGGCGTCTGTTCGGTCAGCAGTGCGTCAGGCACTTCGCCAGGTGAACGGCGCGAAGTGTGCGTTGTTCTTCCCGCTGTCGTCATCCCACGTGAGGCCGAGCGCATGCAGATGGCTCTTCGCAGCGTGCGCAAGAGCCAGGCGCGTCGAGACCGGATGGCCCGTGTTGTCGATGAACATCGGGTCGGTACTGTTGGGATCGATACCGCGCGCGCCTTCGCCAGCCATATCCAGCAGGTTGCCCGCCTTGACGTTGAACTTCAGGCCGTTGCGGTCGATGCGGATGCTTGCCGATTCGGCGCCGAGGAACTTGCCGATGAGCCCAGCCAGCGGCGCCATCGGACCGCCTGCCTGTCCGCTGGCGATGGCGACGATCGCGTCGCGCTGCTCGGCGGTTGCGCGCTCGTCAACGATCAGGCCGACCGACCAATTGCCCTTCCCCATCTCCTCCGGCGTGTAGCCGAGGACAACGAACGGAATACCGTCGAGCGAGACGCTGCCGAACGCACCGCGCTCGATCTGCATAGCCATAGCGAACGTGCACGAGCCCTTGGTCGGACGCACCGCCATCTGACCGAGGATGCAGGGACAGACGAAGTCGCAGCTGCAGGTTTCGCAATACTGCCCGCTGATGTTCCACGAGGGTGCAGCCATAGATTCTCCGCGCGTCAGCGCACTTGATCGAGCCCTTCGGTGAGCTCAATGTAGGTACCCCACGGATCATAAATGAATCCGATGGCGATATTGAGCGCCGGCACTTTCGTGTACGGCCGGTCGATCTTCACGCCGTCGCCTTCAAGCTTCTTCAGGAACGCCTCGAGATTTTTCACCTCGAAGCCGATGTGATCGAGCACGTGGCCGCGCGTCGGTAGCACCGGCGTTGTTGACGGCGCGAACGTCAACTCGACTCCCGGCAGCGCCGCCGAGATGAACGCGCCTCGCGTCGCGGGCTGTGCGCCGAACGTCCTCTCGTACCAGTCGCGCATCTCGGTCGCCGGGCCGGCGAAGTGAATGTGATGCAGCGCTATCGGCGTGGAGCTGTTCTTCACCTCGTAGAGCTGCACCTTGATGTCGTCAGGTCCCATCACGAACGCCGAGTAGCTGCCCTGCGCCTTGTTGAACGAGACGTCGTCGGTAATGACATCGCCTGCGCCCGCTTCTTCGTTCGTCACGATCTGATATCCGGCTGCCTTCGCCTTGTCCTTCATCTCACGGACATCTTTCACCGCGAATGCGATGTGATTGACCGTCGTCCCCTTTGTGCCGCCCGTGGGCATCTGCTGGCGGAGGAAGACGAGCACGTTCGGGAACATCACAATCTCGTTCGGGCTCGTGCCGACCTTCACCGACTTCCCGCCGAGCGTATCGACCCAGAACTTCTTGTGCGCGTCGATGCTGGTGACGTTGAGGTGATGGTGGCCGTAGACGACGGGCCCGTCCTTCGCGGCAACGAGCTGCGCGGACGCATCCGAGGACAGCGCGAGACACAATGCGAACGCCGGCACGAGCGCCATGAATTTCATTCCGCGGATTATAGGCCGCGAGCCAGTACGTAGGGCCGGCTTCAGCCGGCCCATAATGGATTCATGACCGACGAGGCCCCGAAATCCGCATTCGAGCTGGCGATGGAGCGCCTCCGCAAGAAGGATGCGGAGGAGGGCGTCACGACCACCCCGATGACCGACGAGCAGAAGAAGCAGATCGCGGAGGTGCGGAGCTACTATGAGGCGAAGATCGCCGAGCAGGAGATCCTGCAGGCGTCAGCGTTAAAGAAGGTGTGGGAGCCCGCCGAGCGCGAAGAGGTCGAGCGGCAGTTCCGGCGCGAGCGCGAGCACCTCGCGTCGGAGCGTGACTCGAAGATCGAAAAGATCCGTCGAGGCTAACGAGTCTCGGTCCCGGTGTGCTCCAGCCCGTATTCGGCGATTACCTGTTCCCTGCCTTCACGGGTGCCGGACAGCACGAGGCGCAGCCGGCACGACGGCACTGCGCGAAGTCGCGCCGCTGGTACCGCATCGATGATCTCCGTTGTCTCCGGGCCAATCGGAATGTCGACGATGCGCGACATCTCCACGCCATCCTCGCGCGCCAGGACCAATCCTACGTTGGTGTATCCCGTGAGATCGGCCCGTAGCCTCGAAACAACCAGGTCGTCGTCGGGCCAGACGGAGCACGGAATTGTCTGACCTGGCTCAAACGCATAGCTTCGGATGCGCACGCCGTCGCGCGACAGCCTGTTGAGCACCGAGTCCGTGACGATGCTCTGGAAGTGCGCGCCGCGCATGCCCTCACCGATCGCGTGACCGAGCGCGACGACCTCCTCGAGGTATTTCGCGCACTCCGCGCATTCGAATAGATGCGCCTCCAGCTGCGCGGCATCGGCGCCGGTCAGATCGCCTGCCCAGTAGTCCACGAGGTCGGCGAAGCTCGCTCCGCGGCCGCAGCGCTCGACGCTCACCGCGAACCTCCTGTAGGGCGCGCCTTGTCAGGCGCGCCAACACACTCGCGCATCCGCGCCAGAGCACGCGACCGCGCGACGCGCACCGCACCCGGCGCGATCTGCAGCTCCGCGGCGATCTCGGGCGCTGGCTTGTCGGCATAGAACGTCAGAATCAGAATCGTGCGATCGCGCAGCGGCAGCGTGTCGAGGCAGCGGACGACGCGTGGGAGATCGAACGTCACCGCATCAATGGGAGGGGCCATGGCATTGCGATCATCGAACCTGTCGAGCAGCGCGGTTCGCCGGCTGCCAACCTTCCTCTGCGCCGATGCCATCGTCCTGCTCGTGCCGAGGATGAACGAGCCGATCGCCTCAACGTTGCGCACCGCCCCTGCCCGCAGCCGCTCGAGCGTGACGATGAAGACCTGCTGGACGAGATCCTGGGCGGCAGCTTCATCGCGGAGGTGCTTCAGGCCGAAGAGGCGGATGCGCGGGGCGAAGCGTCGATAGAGCTCCGCCTCCGCGTCGGTCGCGGTTCCTGCAGGCGCCGAGGCGATCGTCTCGGCGAGCATCGCGTCAGCGGCTTCCTGCCACTGTTGACTGCTGCGCATCCACTCGATCGTAGCAGCCGAACTCCCGTTCCATCATGTCCGCGCCGGCGCGCAGCGCGGCGGCGCCGTCGCCGACAAAGGTCGAGCCGTGCATCGCCGCGAGCATCTTCGGGTTCAGTGCGGCAAGCTGCTCGAGCTTCGAGCGTGTCGCTGGTGTGTACGGCATGTAGTCCATCAGCACCGGGTGCTTCTGATATTCGGCAACCGCCGATCCCCATCGTTCGACCACATCGTCCGTGGTGATCGCCTCGCGGTCGCCGACCTGATGAAAGAGGTCGGAGCACAGGAGCAGTCTGCTCTTTTCCTCGAAGAGGACGCCCGCATCCCAGCCGTGCGGCAGGTGCGGCGTCGGAATGAAGCGGAAGCGGTTGCGCCCCGTCTCGATCACGTCGTCTTTCATGAGCCCGCGCGGCGGTCGGGCGGCGAAGTCCTCGACATTGACCAGCGCACCGACCATGCTGCAGGCCGCCTGCGCGCGCGGCGCGATCTGGAGCCAGTCGTTCAGCGCGCCGCACTCGTCCGTCTCGAAGTGGCTCCAGCTGATCCAGCGCAGCGAGGCCGGATCGATCAGCTTCGCGACCGCGTCGCGGATTTCAGGGAACATTCGCCGCATGCCGGTATGAAACAGCAGCGGGTCATCGTCTTTGATGAGGAAGTGGTTGAACTGCAGGTTGATCTGCGGGACGTAGCTGGAAATGCGGTAGACGTCCGGAGCGATTTCGTCGATGCGCGCCATTTGTGACCTCCGATGCCGGGATCGGGATTCGGGGCTCGGGATTTTGATCCCAGCCGCCGCCCATATCCACGTAGGGCCGGCTTCACCCGGCCCATCCTGATGTGCAGGGGCCGGCGTTAGCCGGCCCATCACTCAGGGAGTGTCACGAAGGCGCGAAGTGTTACTGCGTCTGCACGGCGGGTCCGACCGGAAGCCGCTGCACGATCTCGATGCGCGTCCCCCACGGATCCGTGATGTAGGTAATCGTGTTGCCAGTCGCGCCCTTGCCGACCGGCTGATCCAGCTTGATGCCCTGCGATTCCAGCCGCTTCACGAATGCCGGGTGATCGCCGACGTCGAAGCCAAAGTGGTCGAGCGCACGGTGCCGCGTCGGCGCCTGTGCTTTGTCGGCAGCGTTGAAGCGGAGCTGCACGCCCGGCAGGTCCACGACAGGCGCGTCGTTGCGGGTCGTCGCCTGTCCGCCGAACACCTTCGCGTACCACGCCACCGCCTTCGGAATCTCGTCCTTCGGCAGGAAGAAATGCACGTGGCCGTTGCGAATCGGGACCTTCTGCGTCTTGTCTTCCTGGATCTCCATGCGCACGCCGTCCGGCGTTTCGACAAACGCCTGATCCAGCCGGTTGCCACCGCCGTTTGGAAGCGGATTGCCAGGCAGCACCTTGACGCCTGCCTTCTTCCATTCCGCCGTGCGCTTCTGCACGTCGTCCACGTAGAAGCCGACGTGGTTGACGACCGAGCCGACCGTGCCGCCCTCGCCTTTTTCGTCGCCGAGAATGAGGCTGATGTAGAGGCCGGGGAATGCGATCAGCGGCTGTCCGCCTGGCATGTACAGCTTCCCGCCCATGGCGACGAACAGCTTTTTGTTCGCCTCAACGTCTTTCGAAGCGATGTGCCAATGCCCCATCGTCGCACCGGCCGCGTTGTACGGCGCGAGCTGCGCCGAGGCGGGAGCCGCGACCAGTGTGGCTGCGATGGCGAGAGCGACGAGTAGATGTCTTTTCATACGCACCTCGTAGGGCCGCTTTTGGGCGACCCACTCTTACGGATAATTCGCCAGCCGCGGCGTGGCGTGCTTCCACTCCGCCACATGCTCGGTGTATCCACTCGTGTTCGGCATCTTGAGCGCGGGCAGCGTCTTTTCGTCGAGCACTTCGTCTTCGCTCATGATCACGTCGTTTCTGAAGAGCAGGAACGCGGTGATCGCGTAGACCTCGTTCGGTTTCAGCGAACCCTCGCGTCCGAGCGGCATGCCGCGGTTGATGTAGTCCCACATCACCGTCGCGAACGGCGACCAGGCGGCCATCAAGCCGGGCCCCTGGATGCCCATGTCCATGCCCGGCATCGGCCTGCCCGCGGCAGTGGGCATCCCTTTCATGACAATCAGCGTCGGCGCCTTTCCGCCTTCGCCGTTGCGGCCGTGACACTGCACACATCCCTTCTCGATGAAGAGATCTCGGCCTTCTTTCGCAATGCCGTGACCCGGCGGCAGTTCGTGGCCGTCCGGGCTGATGGAGATATCCCACGCCTTGATTTCGTCCGGCGTCGGCGTTCGTCCCAGGTGATACGTCGGCGACTGCGCCGCGAGCGTGACGCCGAAGATCAGCAGGAAGGCGCTAAATAAAATTCGCATTGATCACGCTCCCGTCTGCCTTGATGCGCCACACCTGAATCGTGTTGTCCGCGCCCTTGACGTTGAATTGCGGCGTCAACGGCTCGCCCCAGTACTTCGCAACCTGTGCGCGCGAGGGCTGCACCGTGCCGAGGTCGTCCGTGCAGCGCGACATGATGTCCACTTCCTTGCCGTCCCACGTCCACGGCAGCGCGAAGCGCGTGTGCGCCATGCGATGCGCCGGTGTGCGGAGCTCCGCGAGCTTCCACGTCTTGCCGCCGTCAACAGAGACATCAACTCTTTTGACGGCGCCGGCGCCGGACCATGCGAGGCCGCTGATCTCGTAGAAGCCCGGTCCTTTCAGCTGATGTCCGCCGCCCGGGAATGTGATAACCGACTTCGGCCCAAGCTGCGACGTGAGCGCCTGCACCTTCGGGTCCTTCTGCAGGTGGCCGTAGTCGTTATAGGTCATGTAGTACCGATCGACCACCTTGATGCGCCGCAGGTACTTCGTCTGATAGATGCCTTCGAAGCCTGGGACGATCAGGCGCAGCGGGAATCCCTGCTGCGGGCGTACCGGCTCGCCGTTCTGGCCCCACGCCACGAGGCAGTCTTCCATCCCTTTGTCGAGCGGAACGCTGGAGGCGCCCTTCACTTCTTCCGCGCCTTCCGAGACGAACCACGAAGCGCCTTTCTGCACACCGCATTCCTTCAGCAGCGTCGAGAGCAGCACGCCCGTCCACTCGCTGCAGCTGGTCATACCGTGCGTCTGCGCGACCGTCTGGCGCCGCGCCGTCGAACGGTTGCCGATGCACTCGACGAAGTGGACGCGCGTCACCGACGGGAAGCGTTTGATCTCGTCCATCGTCAAGATCAGCGGGCGGTCCACCATGCCGTGGATCATCAGGCGGTGCTCTTTCGGATCGATGTCGGGGACGTAGAAGCCGCGGTGCGCGGCGATGTAATGCAGCGACGACGGCGTGATGCTGCCGACCGATTCGCCGAGCGGGGTGACGACGTGGAAGGTCAGGCCGAAGGCATCGGGCGAGGGGCGGCCTTCGGCCGGCTCACGCAGCGAGGTGACGAAACGCGAGCGCTCGCCGTAGGCGATCAGCTCCTTGATGTCTTTCTTCGGAGCGGCGGCCCGTGCCGCTGGCGCCGCTGCTGCTCCTTCCTGGGCCTCTGCGTTCCCCGTCTTCAACGCTCCCGCGGCTGCCCCCGCGACGACGGCGCCGGCGCTCAGGAACTTCCTTCGGCTGGGCTTCTTCGATTTCATGATGCTCCTCTTCATGAGACCGCCAATGTTGCGTGGATTATAGGGCCACCGGCGCGGCAACGGTGCATAATCCGCGCGGAGCGTCACATGAAATCAGTTCACGTTGTGACAGGGCTGTTGCTGGTCGTCGGGTTCGGCGTGGTTGCCGGGCAGGCACAATTTCCGAAAGACGTTCATCCCGAGACGGGCAATCGCTTTCCGGCGGTGAGGCAGGGTTTGACGCCCGACGCCTTCGGCCCTGGGGCCATCCGTCAATACAGCCCGCCCGTCGCGGAATCGATGACTGCCGTCAACGACTATCTCCGGCACAAGGCAGGTCTCGGCGACCGGCTCGTGGAGCTGGCGATCCTGGTGACGGCGCGCGAGACGGACTGCGTCTACGTGTGGACCGCGCACGAACCGGCCGCGCAGAAAGCCGGCCTACAGCAGGACGTCATCGACACCGTCAAGTTCCGCAGACCGCTGACGAGGCTCGCGGAAAAGGACGCGATCATCGTACAGCTTGGCCGCGACGCCATCGGCAAGCACATGGTCGGGTCCGACACCTTCGCACGGGCACAGAAGCTGTTTGGCAACCAGCAGCTCGTGAACATCGTCGCGCTGATGGGCGATTACGCGGCGACGACGATGCTGCTGAATGTGGCCGACCAGCACGTGCGGCCGAAGGACACGCCGCTGCTACCCGTTCCGTAGTGCGCCGACCGTGCCGCGCGGCGTGATTCACATCACCGACGCGATTGCGATCGACAATCGCGAGATTGAGGAGCGCTTCGTCCGTGCGTCCGGGCCGGGCGGTCAAAACGTCAACAAGGTTTCAACCGCCGTCGAGCTCCGGTTCGACGTGCGCGCGTCGTCACTCCCGCCCGACGTGAAGGATCGGTTGCTCGCACTGGCGGCCAACCGCATCACCGCTGATGGCGTGCTGGTGATCGACAGCCGCGAGCACCGTACGCAGGCGCGGAACCGGGAGGCGGCGCGTGAGCGTCTCGTCGCGCTGATCGAGCAGGCGACCAGGAAGCCGCGTCGGCGCAAGAAGACGAAGCCGCGCCCCGCCGCGCGCGAGAAGCGGCTCGAATCCAAGAAGCTGCGAGCAAAGGTGAAAGCGCTCCGGCGCAGAGATCGCGCGGACTCGTGAAACGCGGCTAATACGCGAACACGTACGCCGCGCCGGAGTCGGCCACTGCATTATTCGGCCCATCCTCCTGATGCGCGCCGGCGATGAACGTGTGCCCGTCGTCGCTGATCGCTACCGCGCTGCCGAACTCGTCACCTGCGTCAGTGTTGTCACCCTTGATGTAGGCGCCCGCGGTCCACTTCCCCGCCGCGCGCGTGAAGAGATACATCGCGCCCGACTCCTCGGCCTCGTTCTTGTGCTCCCGCCACCCGTTGAAAATTTCCTGAATCAGGAACTGCGTCAGGTTAGGCGGACGGATGCCGCGGCCCGCGTTGTCTTCTAAATACGACGTGACCGCGAGCGAGTTGCCGTCGCCGCTCAGTGCCAGCCTCGCGCCGAACGAGTTGTACGGCCGCGCGTTGGGCGCCTTGATGAACGACTGCTCGCTCCAGGTCGCACCGTTGCGCACGAACACATACGCCGCGCCCGCCCAGATATTCGCCCCCCGTCCCGGCGGCGCATCGTCCGCGCAGCCGGGCGGATCGATCCCGGGAGTGAGGCACGACTCGTCGCCCACACCAACCGCGATCGTGTTGCCGTCGGCGCTGATCGACGTCGCATAACCGAAGCCATCGCTCGGCTCGCTACGCGACCCCTTGATGAACGCCTGCTGACTCCAGCTTCCGTTCCCTCGCGTGAAGACGAAAAGCGCACCCGACTGGCCGAACTTGTTGTAGTGCGGCGGATTGATGCCGCGCCCGGAGGTGCTCTCGTTGAACGCTGCCGCGGCCAGCGTGTTGCCATCGGCACTGAGGCCCACGGAGAAGCCGAAGAGATCGCCTGCCTCGTTGGTCGCAGGCTT
>Ga0310813_10001719_pt1 | contig 13242 bp, 15 predicted proteins | sample YN3metagenome_FD_203086 | JGI IMG/M metagenome (GOLD analysis project Ga0310813, IMG submission 203086) | Soil microbial communities from experimental microcosm in Duke University, North Carolina, United States - YN3 | ecosystem: Engineered > Artificial ecosystem > Soil microcosm > Unclassified...
CGTTCGGGACGAAGTAGCCACCGCGAGCGCGGAATCCGGCTCCTGCCTCCAAGTCGGCCCCGATGAGCAGCGGAATGCTCGCCATCGACTGCATTGTGTTGAGCTTGGCTGCCATTTCGGTCGGCGATCCGACGGAGATCGTAAAGCCGCCAACCTTGTCAGTAGCGACGTAGGTCTTGAGCCGGTCCCATTGTGGGGAGTCGCCAGGTTGGTAGTCGGCGAACACGGAGGGCCATACCATTTGGCCGGCCTTCTCCCGCAGAGAAAGCGTCTTGAGGACAGAGTCAGCCCACGCGTCTGCAGCTGCCGGCGTCGAGGCTATAGTTCGATTACTATCTAACCCGCCCGCGCGTGTACCGGTCGTTGCAGACGCACATCCAGCCAGGCCGACGACCACCCACACCCACCGAGTCAATGTCATCAGTGGGAAATTGTCCCCTGCTTGCTCGTGTCGATCTCCGCGTTTTGACCGCTCTTGAATAGAAATGCCGACATGTTCTGGGTCAGGAACTTTCGCGCCTGCGGGTCCATCACATCCAACCCGTAATGGTTGATGAGCATCGTTTGCTGACGGCCCCAATCCGCCCAGCACTGCCGGCAGATTTCCGCAACGATTCGTTTGCCGATCTCTCCCGGAAAAGGCGCTTTCTCGAATCCTTCACGCGTCTGGCCACACCGAGCGCAGGTCACAGTCGCCATCACTGCGACCCGGCGTACTGAATCTTCGCGAGACCGAACAGCGAGAGCAGCCTCAGATAAACCCAGCCGATGTCGAGCTCATACCACTTCGCCTTGAACTTGGCCGAGTGGGGGTCGTGATGGTGGTTGTTGTGGAGCTCTTCGCCGCCGAGCCAGATCGCGATTGGCGAGATGTTCCGGCTCGCATCCTTCACATTGAAGTTTCGATATCCCACCGCGTGGCCGACACCATTGATGATCCCCGCCGCCCAGAACGGAATCCAGATCATCTGAATGCCCCACACCAACGGCCCCACGAAAAATCCGAACAGGTAAATGTCGGCGAGCAGCATCAGCACAATTCCCAGCCAGTTCACTCTCGAAAGCACATATCTCTCCAGCCAGTCGTTCGGCGTACCCTTCCCATACTTCTCGAGAATGCCGGGCTGCCGAACTGCCTTTCTATAGTAGAACGCTCCTTTGAGCACGATGTTCCGCAAACCCTCGAGAAGCGGACTGTGCGGATCCCCGTCCCTGTCGGCAAAAGCGTGGTGCTTCCGGTGACACGCGACCCACTCCTTCGTGACGATCGCGGTCGACAACCAGAGCCACAGCCGCATTGGAAGCGCGGCGATGTAGTGAAGCTTTACGCTTCGATGGGTTTGCGCGCGATGCAGAAATAGCGTCACGCAAACGTTGGTGAGATGTCCGGCTATGACTATGAACAAAACAGGTTTCCACCAGTCGTGAGACCAGCTTCCAAAATCAGGCATTGTCATCCTTGAGGGCTTTCAATTGAACGAACTGCTTGGGGATTTCCAATCTACTACTTAAGGGTAACCTTGCGTACGGGATCTGCGGGCGGCGGATCGCCCCAGGTATCGTTGGAGTTGTCCCAATCGGGAACTGAGGTGTCGGGCCACAATCGCACGCCGACAACCGCAACCGGCGCGGGGAGCACAGCGTCGAACACGCTTCCGTTTGCCCAGATTTCAACGGGCAAATCAAAATCGCGTACACTGCCGTTCGAGTATTTCACACGCAGCTTTACCGGAAACACAACCGGCGTTCGACGATGCAGCTTCACGATTGCTACGCTCTCACCGGATTGCTGCTCGTGCCTTACGCCGTCGACTCCAATGTCGAGGACGTTCGTCGTGTACCAGAATTCTCGCCAATACCACGAGAGATCACGACCTGTTGCGTTTTCGATCGTGCGAAAAAAATCTCCCGGCGTCGGATGCTTGAACGACCACTCTCGGATATAGTCGCGAAACGCTGCATCGAACAACGTGGGACCGACAACCTGATTCCGTAACGTGAGCAGCAATACTGCAGGCTTTCGATATCCAACCGCGCCAAGGCCTGATGGCGGAATGTTGTCCGCACTCGTCATGAGCGGAACATCGCTGCCCGCATTGACTGCGTTTTTCCAGTTGTTCACCATGCTTTCGATCATCACGGTGTCACGCCACCGCAGCTCTTTGGAAAATGTTTCGATGTAAGTGTTGAACCCTTCGTCCATCCATGCATATCGCCGCTCGTTCGATCCGACGACCATCGGAAACCATTCGTGACCATGCTCGTGAGTGATAGTGCTGAATGTCGACAGCGAATCTTCCCCGCCAGCCACCATCACGAACATCGGATATTCCATGCCTCCCACAGGTCCGGCAACACTCGTCGCCTGCGGATACGGATACTGTGCGAACATCTCCGAGAAATGCCGGATGGTCCACTGTGTTTCTTCTGCTGCAGCCTCCCATGATTTCCCGGATTTCGGCCACTGGTAATAAGCCTGCGCGAGAATCCCATTCCAGCTCGTGGCGTCCCACCTGAAATCAGGCGCAGCAGCCCAGGCAACGTCTCGCACTTTCTCCGCGCGGAATCTCCATGTTCGCGTTCCCGGAGCTGTGCGCGCATGCGCTTCCTCCACAGAAATCACCGGAACCACCAACGCAGATCGCGCTGCTCTTGCCAGTCGCTCGCGCTGAGTCGCAGTCAGCACTTCACCCGGATTCTGGAGAACGCCACTCGCCGCAACAGTGTATCCGGCGGGAACAGTCACCGCGAAATCGATGTCGCCATACTCGAGATAGAACTCACCCTGTCCCAGATACTGATCAGTATTCCATCCGGCAACGTCGTCATACACGGCCATGCGCGGATACCACTGCGCGATTTCGTACAACGCGCCATCGCGTCCCATTCGATCAGAGCCGTGATCCGGAACATTGAACCTGAATTTCATCGTGACGTCGACCGTTCCGCCTCGCGGAGGAACTGCGCGAGGAAAATCCAGCCGCATCATCGTGTCGTTGATGCGCGGCGTCGCCGATTGTCCGGCAACCTGGACGTCGCTCAGATCATAACCGCCGCGGAAACCGCGAACGCCCCAGCGCGAATCAGCAGGAAATAACAGCGAGCCCTGACTTCCCGGCCGATACAGATTCTGGTCGAGCTGAAGCCACGCGTAATGCAGCGTATCAGGTGAATTATTCGTGTAATGGATTTGAACAAACCCACTCACGGAGCGCGATGTCGTATCGAGCGTCGCTGTGATCTTGTAGTCCGCGCGTTGCTGCCAATACTGCGGACCAGGTGCTCCATTTGCGGATCGATACTGATTCGGACCAGGCCACTCACGTCTCGAGAGCGAGTAGAATGCGTTCGCGGTTTGATCACGTGCTTCCCCACCCAACGACATCACGACTGACGGCAACGTGTCGATGCGTACCGCGGTTGCTGCCGGTGCTGGCGCGTTGGTGACCGCAGCCTGATGCGAAGCACATCCTGCCACACCGAGTATCGCAAACGCCCTTGCGGTTGCGACAGTTTGCGAATACCGTCCCGCGCGAATGGCAAGCCGACAACGCGCACTGATCCCAGGCCACGCCACTGCGGCGGGCACGAAGCGTTTTGCCAAACGGTTTGCGTCCACTTACTCCTCTGAATTCTATCGGCCACTAACCGACGGACTTTCCATCTCCTCCATCGGGATGGGCACTTACCTTGGCGACTGCGATGACGCCGAGGATGCAAGATACGTGACCGTCCTCGCGGCCGGAGTGGAGCGCGGCATCAATCTCGTCGACACTGCGATCAACTACCGATGTCAGAGGTCTGAGCGCGCCGTTGGAAGAGCAGTAAAAAAAATTGTCGACGATGGCGTCGCTCGTCGTGACGAGCTGGTGATTGCAACTAAAGGCGGATACATCCCGCTCGACGGAGAGCCGCCCGCAACGCGTGAACAATACGACTCATTTCTTCGCTCCGAATACTTCGACCGAGGAATCATGACGCCGTCTGACGTAGTAAGCGGAGGACATTCGATAACTCCCGCGTTCATTGCAGATCAGATACGGCGCAGCTCACAGAACCTGGGGATCGCAACAATCGACATTTACTATTTGCACAACCCGGAGCAGCAATGCTCTGCTCTCGATCGTCCGAAATTTCGCGCTCGTCTCTCTGAAGCTTTTCGTGAGCTCGAGTCACAGGTGGAGCAAGGCGCCATTCGGTCGTACGGCTGCGCAACATGGAATGGTTTCCGCCAGCCCGCGAAGTCCGCCGGTCATTTGAATCTCGAGGAGATTGTTGGCATCGCTCGAGAATCAGGCGGAACATCCCACCACCTGCGCTTCGTTCAGCTTCCGATCAATCTTGCAATGTCCGAAGGTGTTCGCTCCCCGACGCAGACACTCGGAGGTAAGCAGGTTTCGCTTCTCGAGGCTGCGACGGAGCTGGGAGTTGCTGTTGTTGCGAGCGCATCGTTGATGCAGGCGCAGCTGGCGAAAGGATTGCCCGCTGCGCTGGCAAGTGCATTCCCCTCACTCCAGACCGATGCACAACGCGCAATTGCATTCGTCCGCTCGCTGCCGCTGAGTTGCGCGCTGGTCGGAATGCGATCGCTGCATCACCTCACGGAAAATCTCGGGGCCGCCGCTCCAGCTATTGCAGTGTGAGCTCGCTCACTTCGCCTTCCCCATAGGCGACGGTGACAATCCGATGCGCATTGGTGTCGGCGACATACGCCCGCGTCTCCCCACAGGCAACGCCACTCGGCTCATTCAGCCCTTTGATCCACGTTGTAGCAGACCGTGAAACGGGATCCACCCACTTTAATGAATCGTTGTACGAGTCGGCGACGAGCAGCTTGCCGTCGGGCGCAACGGCTACACTTTGCTGATGCTGCATCCGCACATCGTCCGCGGTTCCATCCACATCGCCGAAGTCGAACAAACCGGTACCCACAATCGTGTGAACGCTTCCTTGTTCGCTGAAATCGGCTTCGCGAATGGCGCTCGATTCAGCGTCGGCGAAGTAGAGAGTTTTCTCGCCTGATGTAATTCCCATTGGCTGAGCCAGCAGCGCTTCGGCACCGGTGCCGTCACGAATGTCTTCACCGCCGCTCCCTGCGTGAACCCGTAACGCACCATTCGAGAGATTCATCGACCATAGCTGATGTACTCCTGCCATTGCGATGTAGAGCGTGTTGTCCTTGACTGCGAGGTCCCATGGAGATGAAAGCGCGCGCTGCTCGCGATCGGCATGTGTTCGTAATTGTCGGCCGTTACCGGCAATCGTTGAAACGTTCCAGGATTTGAGATCGATTGCGCGAATGCTGTGATTGCCGGCGTCGGCGACGTAGAGCACATCCCCGTGAAAGCAAAGTCCCTGCGGCATGTCGAACAGCGCCTGATCTCCACCAATTTCTCTCACGGTGGTCATCGACTTTCCGTCAGCCGAAAGATTTCCGACTATCACGCGATTGTTGCCGCTGTCTGAAATCGCGATTCTCGATCCATCGATTGCGACCTTGCCGGGATACCGAAGCTTCGCAGTTGAATTGTCCGGATCCGGAGTTAATCGGAACGGACTTCGCTTCAGAGTTCCCTGAGACTCAGCACGGGCGATCATCGATTCGATAAATGGCGTCAGCATCTCCGACGTGAATTCGCCGGCGTGCGAACCGACCGCGTATCCTGCAGGATCTACTACTACGAGCGTCGGCCACGCGGACACGGCATAGCTGCGCCATACACGAAATTGCCGGTCGTTGATGATTGGATGCTCCGCATTCAATCGCCTGGATGCGTGCCGAATGCGGTCGGTTATCCGCTCAGCATGGTATTTCCCGCTATGAACTCCAATTACAACGATCTCGGATTCGAACTTTTCTTCCAGCTTCCGCAACTGCGGAAGTACGTGAATGCAGTTGATTCACCCATAGGTCCAGAAGTCGAGCAGGAGGATCTTGCCTCTCACGTCAGTCAATCCGAGCGCGCGGTTTTCGGTGTGTATCCAGTCCAGATTCGACGGGAAATCGGGGGCGCGAACCGCGGGCCTGGCAGGGGTGTCCGGGGGCATCAAAGTAAACCTAGGCACCTTTTGTGCGCGGAAGTTGCTATAACAGGTTCGCTGGCATCGATGCGGACATTTCTTTATCGGAGCTGAAAATCATGGCTGCAGCCAGGAAGTCGTCGCGTGGTGGTTCAAAGCGGGGTAAAAAGAGCTCGAGTGCTGGTGGCCGGGGTGGTCGGAAGACACGCGGCCGCAAAACTGGCGTACGAAAAAGCAGCGCGCGTAAATCGCGCGGTGGGGCTCGGGGCGCATCGCGGAAGAGCGCAGGCTCGTCCCGCAAGCGTCGCAGCTCGTCGCGTAAGAGCACTGCCCGCAAGAGTGGAGCGAGAAAGCGCTCGTCAGGTCGCAAGGCCGCAGTAGCAAAGCGATCCTCGGCGACAAAGAGCTCGAGCAGTCGCAAGAGCGCAACCCGAAAGCGAACAGCGAAGCGCTCGAGTAGCAGACGAACCGCGGCTAAACGCGGCGCAATTCCACGAGCTGCGGAAGCGGTAACGACACAGGCAAAGTCGATCGCTGAACGCGTTCAACGAGTCGCGAGCGGCGTGGTCGAGCAGGCGGTCGAAGGCGTGAGCTCGGCAGTCGACGCTACGAAGGAGTTTGTTCAGGATCACACCTGAGCGCTTTCTTCGATAGCAGAATGCAAAACGGACGAAGCATGTGAGCTTCGTCCGTTTTCATTTCAGCCGCTACCGTTGCGCTTGCAGTGGCTCGTTGTACACGGCAATTGAATCGCTGACGACGTGTTCGCCTGCCATTTGATTGTTGAGGTCTGCGACGCGGACGATAAAGGCGGCTCCGCTGCGTCGGGCAATCCCCGAACCGACGAGACGGCCGAGCGCCAACGCAATTGATTCTCTCGTAGCGCCGACCATTTCACACAGCAATCGATGATGCCGGACTTCGAGCTTGAGCTGTCCTTCTTTCGCCAGGAACGATCGATCGCGCGCAAGACGACGCAAGGCTGAAATCAATCGTTGCTCAACGTTCTGCGATGCAAGCTCGTGCAGTCGTTCCAGCGTGTGTGCGCGCTCGTCCATCAATTGACCGAGAAGCTTGAGAGCATGAGCCGGTTTCTCGCGCACGAATTCGCGAAATTTGGCCGTGGTGAGAAATAGCGTCTCGGTATTTTCGGAGGACAGCGCGTCTGTGACGTATCGGCCGTCCGGTGTCAGACCTTCTATTCCAAAGCTTTCGCCCGTCGTGACAACGGCGGGGACGAACCCGCGTCCCGATCGCATTCTGTTGCGAAGTATCACGTGGCCTCGCAGCACAATCGAGAAACCGTCCGCTTTTGTGCCGCGCTGATATATCTGGAAACTCGCGGGCCAGCTGGTTCGCGCACCATATCCTGCGACCGCTTCGATGTCGTCAGGAGTCAGACTTGAAAAAGTTTTGAAGACGGGAAAGGGCTGCATACGTCGGTGGATGACTGCACCACTCGGAAACGCAATGTCCGGGCCGCTACCGCCGGGATTTTTCCGAAATTCTATTGGAGCCCTTATTCTTTGTCTCGCCGGCTGGCTCTAGCCGTCGACTTCCTCGAGAGCGCTTTTTATAGCCCGCCGCAACGTCCCGTCGCGATCAGCGCTCACCGGAAGCGTCATCGTCAGCGTTGAAAAAATGCGCTGCATCTCATCATTGATGAAACGGGTGGAATCATCGACACCCAACGACTCGATTGTGCGAATCGCCAGTTGCCGCAAATCAGCGAGAGTTTCCGGCTCGAGCCCCCTGAGCGATTCCGGAGTTGCAATTCTCATCTCTCCGCTGTCGTACTCCCGCTCTCTGTTTCTCCGAGGTGCAGTTAGCAACGTCGTGATCGGCGCGAGTGTCACCACCATCGACCCCGGAGTGTGCTCGCGCCAGCTCGCTACCACTCCACGACGCCTGAGTGACGGCATCAGCGCAATGATTGCCTCTCTGACGACGCCTACACCACCCGGGCTCTGATTTCCTCTCCCGGTAATTACGAGCACATCTCCCGGCTTCATCACTTGCCGCATTCTCAACCAGGATTCAGCACGTGTGCGCGCTTCCTGTGCAGACGGCAATGAATCACGAAGGTTCAGCGTTCGGTCTGCACCAAAGTTTGCTTCATCGAAGCCCTGCCACAGTCCCTTTAGCGGAGGCCTCGGCTTACGCATCGAGATTTCTATTCCTTATTTGCACTGCTCCGGCGCGCCCTGCGGTAATCCGAACGCTGTCGTCACTGCGATCTTCCACCCCGTCAAAGTCTTGACGAACAAACGCTCGGAAACGCCACTCGTCGTCACCTTGTTCTGCGTGACACGATAGCAATACGTCCCGTAAACGACCCCCTTCGTGATCGGCACGACTTTCAGCCGCTCGGCAACGAGCGTATCGGGCCAGGTGCTATCGCGTCGAGCGCTCCAGCCTTCATATCCGAGCTGAAGTCCATCAGGACCATTTCGAGCAAGCGTCGGCGTGTGAATGTAGGTCGCCAGATAGCGCTCTCTGTTTCGTTTGTGAATTGCGTCGATGTTCTCCTCGAACAATCGGCGCGCTTCTATTGTGTCGGCAGGATCTGACATCGCGGGGGACACTGCGATTTGCGACTGTGTTGCACAGGCCGCTATTAGCATCACTGAGAAAAATGCGAGCGCACGCATGGTCATCGGGTTTTCCGGAAGGGTTCGCTCTATGTTAGCGCGCCCTTCCTCAACGTGCGAATTAGCTGAGAATTTTCTCGAGCAAATTCACTCCGCGCGTTAGCTGCTCGCGCGCGATGATCAGCGGAGGAAGCAATCGGAGTGTGTGATCACCCGCGCTGATGACGAGGAGTCCCGCATCCCATCCACGCTCGATAACGTCGCCCGCCTTCTCGACAACATCGAGCCCCCACATGTAACCCGCTCCTCTTATCGCGCGAATTTTTCCTGTTCGGCGTGCTACTCCCCGCAAGGATTCACCAAGCCATTCTCCATTCTGGCGAACCGCTGCAAGCAGTGCTGGATCTTTTATTCGGCGCACGACCTCGAGCGCAACTCGTGCAACGAGCGGCCCGCCACCGAATGTCGTACCATGATCTCCGGGCTTGATCGTATCGCCAATTTCCGCGGAAACGAGAATCGCTCCCATCGGCAATCCGCCGGCGATCGGTTTCGCGAGCGTCACGATGTCCGGCTTTGCATCGAACTGCTCGTACGCGAAGAACGACCCGAGTCGGCCGAGTCCACATTGTATCTCGTCGAAGATCAATGCTATGCCCCGCTCCTTCGTCATTGCGCGAAGCTCGCCAACGAATCCCTTGTCGAGAACGCGAACACCGCCTTCGCCTTGCACCGGCTCGAGAATCAGAGCAGCGGTCGTCTCTCCATCTAGTGCTGCATCGAGTGCATGGATGTCGCGTTCACAAATGCTGACGCCACCGGCGAGCGGACGGAACGGCGCACGATACGACGGCCTGTCTGTCGCGGCCAGAGACGCGAACAAGCGTCCGTGAAAACTTCCTCGGAGCGCCACGATTCCCGTTTTTGCTTCTGATCCGACTTGACGTCCCCATCGTCGAGCGAACTTGAACGCGCCTTCATTCGCTTCAGCTCCCGAGTTACAGAAGAAAACTTTCGCAAATGCATCACCGGCGAGGAGAAGAGAGAGCTCTTCGCCCGCTTCTGTTCGATACAGATTCGAAACGTGAATCAATCCTGTATCGAGCGCTTCTGTTATCGCGCTCTTTATTCCCGCATCGCCGTACCCGAGCGAATTGACTGCAATACCACTCGCAAAATCGAGATATCGTTTGCCGTTTTCGTCGATCAGCTCGACGCCCTCGCCCCGAACGAATTTCATCGGAGCGCGCTTGTACGTTCCGAGAATGGAGTTACTCCGGTCAGCCTGAGCGTCCGCTGTCACTTCGGTATCCGGTGATGTCACGGTCATGTAATGAGACTCTGAGCAAGTGTGAGAGATGTTCCTGCTGCACTGTCTTCCAATCCGTCGAGATCGGCGATTCGAACTTTTGACACTCCTCCACCCAAAGCCGCGAAACCTGCTTCGAGCTTTGCCTTCATTCCCTTTTTCACGACGCCCTTCTGTGCGAGATCGGTCGCTTCGGCGCGACCGAGATTCGAGATCACCATGTCATTCGAGTCGAGTACTCCGGCGACATCCGCCACGAGCAGAAGCTCTGACGCACGCAACGCGATAGCTACTGCGGCAGCAGCATCATCGCCATTCACGTTCAATGCTTCGGCAGGATTTCCGTCTTCAGACGCCAGTGGTGAGATCACCGGCAGATAGCCGGCATCGAGCAATAGCTCGAGCAAGTCGGCATTCGCTCGGATCGGTTTCCCTACACTACCGAAACGCTGACGGTCGAGAAACCGCGCAGTGATCAGGCCGCCATCCTCTCCCGAGATTCCAACCGCACGCACCCCGGCGGCCGCGAACGTTGAGACGAGCTGCTTGTTGACCACCCCTGAAAGAACCATCCGGACTATTTCCAGATCTTCGCGCGTAGTAATGCGCCGGCCGTCAATGAACGACGGCTCCGACCCCATCGATTTCTGAAGTGCGCTTACCTGGTCACCCCCGCCATGAACAATGCACAACGACCCGGGCTCACGCTTCCACGCAGCAGCAATTCTCGTCGCGAGCTCAGGCGAAGCCTGCGCCCTTCCACCGATCTTGATTACCCGCGTCATGCTGGAAGTCCAGTCGTTTCAGGAATCCCCAGCATCAGGTTCGCATTTTGAACAGCTTGGCCCGCTGCACCCTTGACGAGATTGTCGATCGCTGCTGTCAGTGTCAGCGTTGGCTGCCTGATTCCTTCAGCGACGATCGCACTTACCCGCACGACATTTCTTCGCACCACGTCGCGAATCGACGGAGTGTCCTTCGTCACTTCGATGAATGGCTCGTCGCCGTAATCCTCGTCCCACAAACTGAGAGGATTATCCATTTGGTGATCGAGAGCGACAGTGATTGTCGCAAGAATTCCGCGCGCTACGGGCAGAAGATGAGGAACGAACAACAGATCGTTGTCAGCATTCATCCCCTTCATCACCGTGCGCATTTCCGCGAGATGCCGGTGATTGTTGCCGAGTGCGTAAGCTTTGAAGTCTTCCGCAATTTCGGCGAAGAGCAGCTCGGGCTTCGGTGTGAAACCAGCACCGGTCACTCCGCTTGCTGCGCAGATCGAGATCGTCGTTCCGGGAGCAACGATTTGCCTTTTGAATAACGGCGCGAGCGCGATGAGTATCGCCGTCGGATAACAGCCCGGGTTTGCAACCGTGCTCGCGCATCGAATCTGCTCGCGCATCAGCTCGGTCAAACCGTAAGGAGCACCATTCGCGTGAGCATTGCCCGGCCGCAAATCAGACGAGAGGTCGACAACTTTTGCTCCTGCCCGCGCCGCACGATCCGACCAGATCGCTGATGCACCATGTGGCAGGGCGCTGAAAACGAGATCTACTTCCCCGAGCGGCGCATCTTCGCTGTCGATGAACGTGATCTCACGTTTTCCAATCCGCAGAGTGGACCCGGCTTGAGAGCTCGCAGACGCGAATGACAGTTCCAGCGAGGGATGCCGGACTACCAGTCCGCATAACTCGCGGCCCGTGTAGCCGCTTGCCCCGAGGACGCCGACAGAAAATTTATGCACTTATAATGCATAACATTTCACTCCGATGGCGTCAATCAGTTTGGAAAGGAGTCTTGCCGGAATTTTTGCCCGGCTATGGCTCTCCCGCGAGCGACTTCAACCGTCGCAGCACCCGGTCACGCGCGACACCCGAGCGACACACGATGAGGATCGTATCGTCGCCGCCGATTGTACCAAGGATGTCCGACCAGTTTTCTCCATCGAGAGCCGAAGCGATCGGCTGCGCTCCCCCAGGAACAGTACGCAGGACGATCATGTCGCTGACGCCATCGATTCGAAGGAAGAGCTGCGGCAAAAGCGTTTCGAGAGCTACCCTGCTCTCCTTCACACTTCCATCGGTGACCGCGTATCGCGCGCCCTCCGGTGTCGGAACACGAGCGAGCCTGAGCTCACGCAAGTCTCGCGACAGTGTCGCCTGTGTGACGTCCCACCCGCGGTGAAGCAGCAGCTTTCGAAGATCCTCCTGGCTGCTGACAAGTCGCGAATTCACTACTTCGAGTATTGCAGACTGTCGCTCGCGCTTGTTGGCCATTGGCCCTCCCGTGAGTGACGATACAACAATTGGGACGCCTCGGCGAGGCCACCTTTCCCGCTCGCTGACATTGACGATAAGGATAATTTTGATTAAATATACGACATCTATGAATAGTTATTTAGAGTCCATATGACCCAGACAATCGTCCTCGCTTATTCCGGCGGTCTCGACACGTCGATCATCGTCCCCTGGCTCAAGGAACACTACGACGGGGCGCGAATCATCTGCGTCGCCGGCGACATCGGCCAGGGTGACGAGCTCCAGGGCGTCCGCGAAAAGGCAATCGCCTCAGGCGCAGAGGAGTGCTACATCGAAGACTTGCGACAGGAATTCGTTTCTGATTTCATCTGGCCCACACTTCGCGCCGGTGCCATCTACGGACGTAAATACCTGCTCGGCACCTCGATGGGACGACCGCTTCTCGCAAAGCGACAGGTTGAGGTCGCACGGCGGATCGGCGCTGATGCTCTCGCTCACGGCTGCACCGGCAAGGGAAACGATCAGGTTCGATTCGAGCTCACGTATGCAGCGTTTGCCCCTGACCTTCCGGTCATTGCCCCATGGCGTGAATGGGAAATCCGGAGCCGCGAAGACGCGATTGCATACGCAAAGCAGCACAATGTTCCCGTCACCGCATCGCGCGAAAAGATTTATTCCCGCGACCGCAACATCTGGCACATCTCTCACGAGGGCGGAGTGCTCGAAGATCCGGGTCAGTCACCCCCGGATGATTTGTTCATGCTCACGACATCACCACAACTCGCACCCGACAAGCCTGAATCGGTAACCATCGGCTTCAACCAGGGAACACCGGTCGCCGTCAACGGTGTGTTCCTCGATCCGGTTGCAATTGTTGCAACGTTGAATGAAATCGGCGGACGACACGGCGTTGGCAGAATCGATATCGTCGAAGATCGTCTGGTCGGAATGAAGTCGCGCGGAGTTTATGAAACACCGGGCGGTACTTAGCTCTACACCGCACACAGCGAGCTCGAGCAGATCAACCTCGACCGCCGCACGCTTGCTGCAAAGGATCAGATCG
>Ga0310813_10001720_pt1 | contig 13239 bp, 10 predicted proteins | sample YN3metagenome_FD_203086 | JGI IMG/M metagenome (GOLD analysis project Ga0310813, IMG submission 203086) | Soil microbial communities from experimental microcosm in Duke University, North Carolina, United States - YN3 | ecosystem: Engineered > Artificial ecosystem > Soil microcosm > Unclassified...
CCGGCGCTCGCGAACGGCCGCCGATAGCGCTCGGCGATCGCGTTCTCCCACACGGCGAAGTCGCCCACGACGCCCACCGCCTGCCGGTCGGCGGGGATGCGCGCGACCGTCGCGTCGATCCAGGCACGCGGCTCGGCGGGCATCACGCGGCCGGCGAGTTGCACGCTACCGGAGGTGGCGGCGCGCACGCCGCACAGCACGTCGGCGAGCGCGTCCTGCCCGTTGCCCGACACGCCCGCGATGCCGACGATCTCGCCGCCGCGAAGCGTGAGCGAAACGTTGTCGAGCGCGGCGCCGCGCTCGACGCCGGCCACGCGCAGATTCGCGATCGCGCACACGACGTCGCCGCGGCGGTGGTCGCGCGCCACGGGTGCCCGCACGCTGCGACCGACCATCGCCTCCGCGAGCTGGCCGGCGCTCGCCTCGGCGGCGTCGAACGTCGCGACGAGGCGACCCGCACGCAGCACTGCGATGCGCCGCGACACGCGCAGTACTTCATGCAGCTTGTGGCTGATGAAGATGATCGAAAGACCCTCGGCGACCAGGCGCGACAGCGTGGAGAACAGCGCCTCGGTCTCCTGCGGCGTGAGCACCGAAGTCGGCTCGTCGAGGATCAGGATGCGTGCGTCGCGATAGAGCGCCTTGAGGATCTCGACGCGCTGCCGCTCGCCGACCGACAGCGCGCTGACGCGCGCCGCCGGATCGATGCGCAGGCCGAAGCGCTGCGCGGTGGCGACGAGCTTCGCGCGGGCCGCGCGGCGATCGCTGCGCGGCGACCACAGCGGCTCGGTGCCCAGCATCACGTTGTCTTCGACCGACAGATTGTCGGCGAGCGTGAAATGCTGGTGCACCATGCCGATGCCGGCGCCGAGCGCTGCGGCGGGATCGCCCGGGCGCAGCGGCTTGCCGAACGCGGTGATGCCGCCCGCGTCGGCGACGTAGTGTCCGAACAGGATCGACACCAGCGTCGACTTGCCCGCGCCGTTCTCGCCGAGCAGTGCGAGCACCTCGCCGCGACGAAGCTCGAGCGTGATCGCGTCGTTCGCGACGAGATCACCGAAGCGCTTGGTGATCCCCTCGAGGCGAAGGACGGCGTCGGTCACGCGCCGCTCACCCCTTCGAGCGCAGCGCGGGTGAGGGGAACATCACTTGGCCGTCGACTTCGGCTCCGTCTCGACGACCGGCACCTTGAACTTGCCGTCGAGGATGTCCTTCTCCTTCGCCTTCACCTTCGTCATCACGGCGGCCGGCACCTTGCCGTCGAACGTGCCGAGCGGCGCGAGCTCCGAGCCCTTGTGCTTCATCAGCGAGTACTGGCCGTAGTCCTCGGCCTTGAACGTGCCGCTCTTCACCGCCTTGATCGCGCGGTCGATCGTCGGCTCCATGTTCCACAGCGCCGAGGCGACGACGGTGTTCGGATACTCCTTCTGTGTATCGATGACATTGCCGATGGCGAGCTTGCCGCGCTCCTTCGCCGCGTCGGAAACGCCGAAGCGTTCCGCGTACATGACGTCGGCGCCCTTCTCGATCATGGCGAACGCCGCCTCCTTGGCCTTCGGCGGATCGAACCACGAGCCGATGAACGTGACGGTGAATTGCACGTTGGGATTGACTTCCTTCGCGCCAGCCATGAACGCGTGCATCAGCCGGTTCACCTCGGGAATCGGATACCCGCCGACCATGCCGATGCGATTGGTCTTCGTCATGCCGCCGGCGATCATGCCGGTGAGGTACGCCGGTTCCTGGATGTAGTTGTCGAACACGGCAAAGTTCGCCGCCTGCGGCTTGCCCGACGAGCCCATCAGGAACGCCGTCTTCGGGTAGTCCTTCGCGACCTTGCGCGCGGCCGCCTCGACGGCGAACGACTCGCCGACGATGAGCTGGTTGCCCTTCTCGGCGAACTCGCGCATTACGCGCTCGTAATCGGCGTTCGCGACTTTCTCGGAGAACACGTACTCGATTTCGCCGCGGTCCTTCGCTTCGTTCAGCGCCTTGTGAATGCGCGATACCCACTGCTGCTCGACCGGCACCGTGTAGACGGCGGCGACCTTGAGCTTCGCCTGCGCAAGCGCGAGCGGCGGTGCGCCGGCGAGCGTGAGGCCGATGGCGGCCGCGACGAGTTTCAGCAAGCTGCGACGTGCATGCATGGACGGTCTCCCTGGTGACGAGGATCAGCGCAGCAAGTCGCCGGGGGTGATCGCCACCGTCGCCGCTCGTTGCTCCGACCCCGAAGTTGAGTTCTTGCTCTGACCCCGAAGCGCGGTCGCAATGCTACCGCAGCACGCGGCGCGGATGAGGCGAATGTGTGGGAGGGAAACGTGCCGCCTTAGCCGCGCGATCGCCGCGCCGGCAGATGCGAACGGGTTACGGGCGACAACCGTCGCGTGTTGAACGCCGTGCTGCAAATCCTCGGATAGCAGCGATGCGCAGCCGCGGACCTGCGCGGCAACGCCAAGAAAACGGCGGGCGGGTCGCCTTCGACCCGCCCGCCGTCTCCACCGAGCGCGCGAGCGCGCCCCCGCCACCGTATCAACGCGATCCGCGCTTCGTGGTGTCGCTGCTGCCGCCGGCGATGCCGGCCGCGCCGGCCGCGGGATCGCCGGAGCCGCTGTACATCGTTCCGGTGCCCGACGACTGTTGCGAGCCGCTCGAGCCCGGCTGCGAATGCTGCGCCCCGGTCGTGCCTGATTGCGCCGCCTGCTGCGAGCCGCTGGTGCTGCCTTGCAGATGCTGCGAGCCCGACGTGCCGCTGCCGTACGTCGCGCCACTGCCGGTGCCGGAATACGTGCCGCCCTGCGTCCCAGTGCCGCTCGAGCCTTCGCGGATCTCGAGCGTGCGCCCGCGCTGCTGCTGACGCGGCATGTCGACCTCGATCTCGAGCACCCCATCGCGGAACGACGCGGTGGCCGACTCGCTGTTCGTTCCCTCGGGGAGCGGGATCGTGCGGTAGAAGCTGCCGTAGCTGCGCTCGCTGCGGTAGTAGCCGCTCTGCTGGTTCTCCTGCTGCCGGTGACGCTCGCCCTGGATGACGACCTGGTCCTGCTCGATGCGCACGTTGACGTCGTCGCGCTTCATGCCGGGAAGGTCGGCCTGGATCAGCAGCTTGCCGTTGCGCTCGCACACTTCGACGTGCGGCGACCACATCGACGGTGCACTCTCGCCAAAGCCGCCGGCGTCCCAGCTGCCTTGGCCGCTCTCGCTCGGGAACAGGCTCCGGCCGAAGCCGAAGTTCTCGAACAGGCGATCCATTTCGTCGCTGATGCGGCGCATCACCGAGAACGGTCCGCTGCCGTAGCCCGAATATCCGCCGGAGTACGGCGACATCGACTGCGAGCCGCCGCGCGCTAGCGCACCCGACTGCTGCCCGCCCTGCCACGTCGAAGTCCCGGTGCCGCGCCCGTGCTGGCCCGGCGCGCCCGGGCCCTGACCGGAAGTGCCTTGCGCGTACGTGCCCTGGCCCGACGCCGACTGGCCCGACTGCCCGTACCCGCCCTGGCCGTAGCTGCCGCCACCGGGGCTCGTGCCGCGTTGCGTCCCCGCGCCTTGCTGCGTAGTGCCGGTCTGCGCGCGCTCCCCGCTTTGCTGCCGCGACGGGTTATCGCGCGATGGATTCTCGTTGGCCATATGGTTCTCCTACCGAAAGATCAAGTGGGAAAATGGCCCGGTGTCGTCCGGGCGTCCGGCGAGTGACGCGGTCGATCGACGTCGCGCAACGCGCTCGGGCGCGACGCACGGCGTGGATCGATCCCGTCCACGAATGCCACCGTTTGGAAAGCGGCGCGCGCCGAGAGTTCGAGCGCCAGAAACGACAACGCCGCACTAAGCGGCGTGTCGGATGCCATGCAGCCGGCTGGTGCGTGGGACGCCGGCGAGCAGGTACTCCATCTGGTCGGCGAGGATGCGGCGGTTGCGCAGGATGAAATGCTCGTGCCGGTTCGGCACGTAAGGAATGTAGAGCAGCGGCATGTTCGCCTGCTCCGGCGAACGATTGCCCTTGCGCGTGTTGCAGCTGCGGCAGGCGGTGACCGAGTTCATCCAGGTGTCGCGGCCGCCGCGCGAAGCCGGCACGATGTGATCGCGCGAAAGCTCGCGATACAGGAAGCGGCCGCCGCAGTACGCGCACACCTGGCGATCCCGCGCGAACAGCATGGGGTTGGTGAGCCCGGGCGTGTGCGAGTGCGGGCGACCCGCACTGCCCTTGATCGACAGGATCGACTTGGTCGCGATGCGCGAGCGCGAGCCGTCGCGCTGCCAGCCGCCGCGAAACTCGCGCACGACCGCGCCGAGCGACCACGCCACCATCTGCTTCGCGTGGTAAGTGATCGCTTCCTCCAGCTCCACCCAGGCCTGCGGCAGGCCGGCCATGTCGACGGTGAGGACGAGCGGGTCCATGCAGTGATTGTATGCCGGGCAAGCGATTATCGCGCCAGTCCACGCATTAACGCGACAGCCCGCCGTTGCGCCGACGGCCCGGAAAAGGTTTCGCCACGGCACCCCGGCGAGTGGCCTCGCCGGGGTGCACGCGACTGCTGACCGCGCCGACGTCCGCTGTCGTCGGCGCGGCGGCGATCCCGCATCCTCGGTTGGGAGTGCCGCGCACAGCACTCGAAATCGCCGCTTCCCTGCGGTGTTGCCCCGTACTGCCTTGGTCGGCGGCAGGATCACCGACCTTTCACCGTTTCGGCGCCCTCGCCACGCCCGCGCGCCTCGAAATCGCGTTCCGCGCTCGCCATCCGGACGACGATGCCGTGTGGTGAGTGCCAGTACGTGCCCTCGCGCGTCGTGTCGACGAGGTGGAAGTCGCCGCGGCGATGCGGCCGCCGGTACGCTTCGGTTTCGTAAGTCATTTTGGTTGCCTCGTTCCGTTTCGTGATGCGGGATCCGGGCAACGAAAAAGCCCGGGACGTCGGGGTGCGCCGGGCTTCGCTCGCGGGGGCGGAACGAATCGTTCTACGAAACGCCGCTCCTCGCGCATGCCGGCGCGCGCGCTGCAATGGCCATGTCGAGTCGATCGGTCATGCGGTCGGTGCTCCTTTCGTGTTCCTGTTGCAAAAGGTGCGCGGAAGGCGCGCGCTCGCCACGGCGTCGAATGCGCCGGCGTGCGACCGAAGGGAGTGTCTGGGGAGACCTTCGACGCTTCCGCCGGCCCCGGCGGACGCGTGTCCGGTCGGGGGACTTACGTCGCCGCGAAGCCGCCGATGAAGGCGGCGCTCGACGTCGACCGCTGCATGGCCGCGCGCGCAACGACGGCAAGCGCCCGGCGCGCGCGGCAAGGCAGCGCGAGAGCGTTGGTCATGTGCGGACGGTGCGTCATGAGTGAATGCGATCGTCGTATCGGCGAGTGATTGCATTGTACCGGCGTACGACGGTCGCGCGCAACGAATCGCGCGTGAATGCGCGCGCGCCGCGTGCGCAAACGCAACAGCGCGAACACCCGTGCTGCGCGTCGCGCGTCACGGGTCGCGACGCGCGCCGCCGTCGCGCTCGAACAGATGCATCGCGGCCGCGGCGAAGCTCACGCGAACCTCGTCGCCTTCGCGCACGGCTGGCGCCTGGTCGGTGCGAAGCTTCATCGGCGTGCCGGCCACGTCGAGATCGACGATCGTCGTGTCGCCCATGTGCTCGACGAGCTCGACGCATGCGGGGAGGCCGCTCGTGCCGATTCGCAGGGCGGCAGGCCGCACGCCGAGCGTGACGGCACCGTCGCCACCCAATGGCCGCTCGATCGGCAGCGTGATCCCCGCGACGTGCAGCGCGCCGCCGCGCACTTCAGCGGGCAGCAGGTTCATCGGCGGACTGCCGATGAACGCGGCCACGAGCGCCGACGCCGGGCGCGCGAAGATCTCCTGCGGGCGCCCGACCTGTACGATTCGCCCCTCCATGAAGATCGCGAGGCGATCGGCGATCGTCATCGCCTCTTCCTGGTCGTGCGTGACGTAGACGGCAGTGACGCCGAGCGCGCGCTGGAGCTTGCGCAACTCGACGCGCGTCTCCAGGCGCAGCTTCGCGTCGAGGTTCGACAGCGGCTCGTCGAGCAGGAACAGCCGGGGCTTGCGTACGATCGCGCGAGCGAGCGCGCAGCGCTGCTGCTGGCCGCCGGAGAGCTGGCCGGGACGGCGCTCGAGCAGGTGGTCGATGCGCACCTTCGCCGCGGCGTCGCGCACCGCGCGCGCGATGTCGTCCCGGGGCGCACCGACCATGCGCAGCGGGAACGCGATGTTGTCGAACACCGACATGTGCGGATACAGCGCGTAGCTCTGGAACACCATCGCGACGTCGCGCTCGCCCGGCTCGCGCGCGGTCACGTCGTCGCCGTCGAGCAGCACGCGGCCCGCGTCGTGCGGCTCGAGGCCGGCGATGATCCGCAGGGTCGTCGTCTTGCCGGAACCCGACGGGCCGAGGAGTGCGAAGAACTCGCCCGGTTCGATGTCGAGGTCGACGCCGTGCAGCGCCGTGAAGCTGCCGTGACGCTTGACGATGCCGCGCAGCGACACACGACCGGCCGTTCGAGCGCGTGGCTTCTCCCCCGTCTCGCTCGCGCTCGGCTCCCTTTCCCCGCGGGCGGCGAGCGGGTTGGGGGGAGGGGCGTCCGGCGAGTTCATCGGCGCGCGCCCTTCACCGCGCCCACCGTCAGTCCCTTGACGATGTGGCGCTGCGCGAGCAGCCCGAGCAGGATCACCGGCGCCATCGCGAGCATCGCGCCGGCAGCGAGCTTCGCCCACAACGTCTGCTCGACCGAGATGAAGTTGAACATCGCCACCGTCACCGGACGCACGCGGTTGCCGCCCAGCACGACCGCGAACAGGAACTCGTTCCATGCGTTGAGGAACACGAAGATCGTCGTCACCGCGATCCCGCCCCGCACCTGCGGCAGGATCACGTACCACAGCGCGCGCACGCGGCCGGCGCGGTCGAGCAGTGCGGCCTCCTCCATCTCGCGCGGCACGTCCTCGAAGTACGACACCATCAGCCAGATCGCGAACGGCAGCGAGAACGTGAGGTAGATGACGATCAGCCCCCAATAGGTGTCGAGCGCGCCGGCCTTCTGCAGCACCAGGTAGTACGGAATGATCAGGCCGACCGGCGGAAGCATTTGCGTGGCGAGGATGTAGAAGCCCGACACGCGCCGGCCCGGGAACTCCAGCCGCGCGAGCGCGTACGCCGCCGGAATGGCGAGCAGCAGCGTGGCGAGCGTGGACACGCCCGCGACGATGATGCTCGACGCGAGGTTCGGCAGCAGGCTCGCCGACCCGAACAGCACGTCGCGGTAGTTGCGAAGCGTGGGCTCGAAGATCAGCGTCGGCGGATACGCGAGCACGTCGCGCTCGGTCTTGAACGACGTGAGCAGCGCCCACAGCACCGGGAAGGCCCACACGGCGAGCAGCAGCGCCGCCAGCGCGACGAGGATCAGCGTGCGAACGCGCCGGGGCATCGCTTCACCGCGCTCGCCGCACTCGAAACATCACCAGCGACACGGCGAGCGTGATCGCGAGGAGCACCACCGCGAGCGATGCGCCATAGCCGAGATTGAGCTCCGAGAACGATGTCCGGTATGCGTAGAGATTGAGGATCTCCGTCGCCGTGCCGGGCCCGCCGCCCGTCGCCGCGAAGATCGCCGCGAACGCCGAGAGCGCGATCATCGTGCGCATGATGACGACGATCACCAATGCCGGGCGGATCAGCGGCAGCGTGATGTGACGAAAGCGCTGCCACGCGTTCGCGCGATCGATGCGGGCGGCCTCGAATACGTCCGGCGGCAGCGACGAGAGGCTCGCGAGGATCACGAGGAACGCGAACGGCGTCCACTGCCACGTGTGGATCGCTATCACCGAGATCAGCGCGAGCTGCGGGTCGCCGAGCCAGTTGTGGCTGCCCAGACCGAGCGCCCGCGTGACGACATCGACGAGGCCGACGTCGGGAGAGAGCACCAGCGTGCGCCAGAACAGTCCGACGACCACCGGCGCGAGCACGAGCGGCAGGATCGCGGCGATGCGCAGCGCCGCCTGCCCGCGCGGAATGCGCAGCACGAGCAGCGCGAGCGAGAGCCCGAGCGTGACCTGCAGCACGACGGTGCTCGCCGTATAGACGAGTGTCAGCCACAGCGAATTCCAGAAGCGCGGGTCGGCGCCCATCTTGACGTAGTTGTCGACGCCGGCGAATCCGGACCGCCAGGGCATCGAGAGGTCGATGCGCATGGCGCTCGTCCACGCGAGGTAGACCAGCGGCGCGCTGGTGGTGACGATCAGCGTAACGAGCGCCGGCAGGAAGAGGAGCAGCGCGAACGCGCGGTCAGATACCGATTTCCGCGACGAGCGCGTGTTGATCACTGCGGGGAAGACATTGTGTGACCCCGGCTGGTGCTGGTCGCGCACCATGATCGGGTCAGACACCAGTTGCCGGAACAGCCACCGGGAAATGGTATCTGACCCCTGCGGTATCCGACCCTAGCCCTTCAGGATCTGGTCGATGCGCGCCTGCGCCTCGTCGAGCGCTTCCTTCGACTTCTTCTGGCCGACGAGCGCCGCCTGGATCGCCGTCGCCATCGTGTCGCCGATCGCCGGCCATTGCGGCACGCGCGGGCGCCAGTCGACGTCGGTGTCCTGCTCGAGCGACGTGAGCGCCGCCTCGACGAAATTCGGCCCGATGTCCTTGGTCATCGCGACGAAGTCCGGCGACTTCCACAGCGACACGCGATTGAGACCGGTGCGCTTCGCGGGACCTGCGAACTTCCACGACGTGCGTGCCTGCGTCTCGGCGGATGCGGCCCACGTGATGAACAGCCACGTCGCCTTCTTCTGCTTCTCGGATAGCGCGGCGTTGATCGGAAAGCCCCAGTTCCAGATCGACGTGACGCGCTTGCCGCCCGGGCCCTTGGGCCAGCGCGCGAAGCCGATCTTGCCGATGACCTTCGACTTCTCGGGATTCACCAGCACCGACGCGGACGAGTGCGCGTCGATGTAGCAGCCGAGCGTGCCCTGCGAGAACGCGTCCGCGATGTCGGGCCAGTTCCAGTTGCGCACCGCCGGCGGCGCGTATTTCGTCTCGGCGTCCACGTACCAGTCGAGGGCGCGCACCGCTTCGGGGGAGTTGACGACGACCTTCTTGCCGCTGAACCAGTTGCCGCCGAACTCCTTGAACAGCGAGGGATAGATGTACATGTTCTGGCCCGCGCCGGCGAAGCCGCGCAGCGCCAGGCCGTAGACGCGGTTGCCGGGATCGTTGATCGCTGCAGCGTTCTTCAGGAAGTCGTCGAGCGTGTCGGCGGCCTTGAGTCCCTTCGCGTCGTACAGGTCCTTGCGGTAGACCTGAACCGTCACCTCGCCGTCGTACGGCACCGCGTACGGCTTGCCTTCGTACGAATCGGCATCGCGCCACGCCTTGAAGATGTCGTCGTGGTTGAACCACGCGGCGTCGGTGAGTGCGCTGTCGCGCAGGTACGTGTCGAGCGGATCGATCCACTTGTTCGACACGTACAGCGGGTAGTACATCGGATCGGTCGCCGACGTCGCGTACGTCGCCGTCCTCGATGAAAGGTCCAGCATCGCCTTCTGGCGGATCTGTCCGGGGGGCACCTTCTCGAAGCGCACCCTGACGCCCGTGAGCGCCTCGAACTGGGATCCGAGCGCGATCAGATTGTCGAAATAGCTCGCGGGAATGACCGCGACGGCGATCTCCGCGCCTTCGGCCTGGCGCCAGTTGACCTTCGCCTGCGTGTACGGCGCGATGTCAGCGTTCGATTGCGCGTGCGCGCTGCGCAGCACGTACGGCGCGGCCAGCGCCGCCGCGCCGAGCGCGGCGCCCTGTTGGAGCACCCGGCGGCGCGCGGGCCGCCGCAGTGTCGTCGAGTCACGTTCCTTCATCGCCTCCTCCTTCTTCAAAACGGGGTCAGAGCAAAAAGCGCGTTTTTTGCTCTGACCCCGAAGCGAACGGGCTGCAACCCGGCGCGTCGTCGGCGCTTTCGGCCTGCTCGAGCAGGTATTGCGGAAACCCGCCGGTGGCGTCGTCCCTGCCGACGTCGAACAGTCGCGCCACGACGTCCGGATGCGCGTCGGCCAGGTTCGGCGCGTCGGGCGCCGGACGCGGCGAATCGTACAAAAACGGCCCGCGTCCGTTCACCTTGCAATTCATCCACCATCGGTCGTCGATCACCGTCATCGCGCCTCCCCAGCCGACGGTCACGTGATCGCGGATGGGCGTGCCGTCGCCGAATGCCGTATTCCAGAACGACTTGCCGTCGATCGGCTCCGGCGGTGCCACGCCGGCTGCCTCGAGCGCCGTCGCCGCGATGTCGTGATGCTGAACGAATGCGCTGCACGTGGTGCCGGCGCGAAGCTTGCGTGGATGCCGCACGAGCAGCGGCACGTCATAGCTTTCCGGATCGGACGGGTAACCGCGCTTGCCGATGTAGCCGCGCCGCTCCCACAGGCTGTGACCGTGATCGGACGTGACGATGACGAGCGCCTCGTCGAGCACACCGGTCACGCGCAAGGTCTCGATCAGATGCCCGAACCAGCGGTCGCACATTTCGACGAGGCCCGCGTAATTCGCGCGCGTCCGCATCACGAGCTCCGGCGCGAGCCACGGCATCTCCGCGTACGGCGAAATCACCTGCTCGCGGCCGTTGCCCGCGTCGTAGCGGCGGCGGTAGTGCTCGGGCACGAACCACGGCTCGTGCGGATCGAACGATTCGACCGTGAGAAACAGACGCCTCGCATCGAGGTTCTGCTCGACCCAGCGCGCCGCCTCCTGCATTACCTGCGCGTTGAACCATTGCTCCTCGCGCACGCGATCGCGCATGTTGAGCAGGATGCGGCTCGAGAACCAGTGTGCACCGTACCCCGGCTGCTCGAGCCCGGTCGCCTTGCCGCGCAGTTCCTGCAACTCGCGCGGGACCCAGTAATCGATCTCCTGCTGCGACGGGAACGGCCCGCTGCGCGCGGCGTCGGCTTCCTGGCCGCGTATGAACGTCCACTGGTGGAAGCCCCGCCAGAAATTCTTCGACGGCTTGAACTGATGATAGAGGTCGGATATCAGCCCGGTGCGGAAACCGCCCGCCTCGTACATCTCAGCGAGCGTCGCCTGCGCCTCGGGGATCGGGCCCCAGCCCGGCGCGATGCCGACGAAATCGCCCTTGATGTGGCGGAAGTCGCCGTTGTGGAACGGATAGGTGCGCCGGCCCGTGTAGATCGTGCGCCGCGCGCAGAGCGTGGGCAGCGCCTCGGGATACGCGCGCTCGAAGCGCACCGACTCGCGCGCGAACGAATCGAGGTGCGGCGTCGCGATCGGCGCGTCGAGCGTCGAGCCCCATCGCGGTGGTGCGCCATAGCAGCCGAGCGCGTCGCGGCGCAGCGTGTCGAAGATCACCAGCACCACGTGGCGCACGGGCGCGTCCGTCTCGGCCATGCTGATTCCGTTCGGATGTATTCGATTACACGGATGATCGCGGCTGCGGTGACTGCCTGTCAACCCGGGCGCCGAAAACAGGATCAGAGACGATTTCCCAGACGAAAATTGCCGCATGAGCCATCCGGGTCGGAAACCCGTTCCTGGCTCTCTCTCGGCTGTATGAAATCGTTACCACCCCGCGTATGCTACGTCGATGCACCCGAGTGCCGACACCGACGCGCCGGCGCGCATCGGCGAGCGGACCAACGCGCGCGACGTCGCACGCCTCGCGGGCGTGTCGACGGCCACGGTGTCGCGCGCGCTGAACCTGCCCGACACCGTCGATCCGCAGACGCTCGCGCGCGTACGCGCCGCGATCGAGAAACTGCGCTATGTCCCGCACGGAGCGGCACGCGCGCTGCGCAGCCGCCGAAGCGACATGATCGGCGCCGTCGTCCCGTCGTTCGACTACGCGTTGTACGCGCGCACGACCAGCGCGCTGCAGCGGGAAGCCGACGCGCGCGGCTACGCGCTGGTGCTCGCCGCGCACTACTACGACGTGGCCACCGAGGTACGCGTCACCCGCCAGCTCGTGCAGCACGGTGTCGACGCGTTCATGTTCGTCGGCCTCGATCACGACCCGGCGCTCTTCGCACTGCTCGAGCGCTACGGACGCCCATACGTGCTCACGTGGGGCGTCGACGCCTCCGGTATGCACCCGAGCATCGGCTTCGACAATCGCGCCGCCACGTACGCAATCACGCGCCACCTGCTCGATCTCGGTCATCGCCGCTTCGCGCTGATCAGCGCACCCACGCCGGGCAACGACCGCTCGCGCGAGCGCGGCGCCGGCGTGCGCGCGGCGCTCGCGGTCGCCGGCCTGTCACTCGCCGACGACCGGGTCCGCTACGCGCCGATCGCGCTCGAATCGGGCACGCGCGCGATGCACGAACTGCTCGCGCTGCGGCCGCGGCCGACCGCGGTCATCGCGACGAACGACGTGTTCGCCGTCGGCGCCATGCTGGCGTGCCGCGAGGCCGGTGTGGCGATTCCCGGCGATGTGTCGATCACCGGCGTCGACAATACCGACCTCGGCGCCACGCAGACACCCGGGCTCACCAGCATCCGCACGCCGATCGTCGAGATCGGGCGCGCCGCTGCGCTGCAGCTTTGCGCACGCCTCGAGGGCGCGCCCACGCAGTTGCAGCAGCAACTACCGTTCGAGCTCGTGCGCCGCGGCAGCACGGCGCCGCCGCGACGTCGTTAAACTACGCGGCGTGCAGCACCGAGCGATCCTCGCGACCGTCGCGGCCTTCGTCGCGTGCTTCGGCACGCCGCTTCATGCCGAGCCGGTCGTCGAGTACTACCACCCGCAGCTCGACCACTACTTCATCACGCCGCTCGCGAACGAGATCGACGCGCTCGACTCGGGCCGCGTCGCGGGTTGGCTGCGCACCGGCCTCGCGTTCGACGGATCGTCGGCACCCGGCGCGGGACTTTCGCCCGTATGCCGCTTCTACATTCCGCCCGAGCACGGCGCTTCGCATTTCCTGTCCGCATCGCCCGCTGAATGCGCGATGGTGCTCGCGCGCATCGGCACCGATCCGAATTTCAGCGGTTACAAGGAGGAAACGACGGCGGAGTTCCACATCGCGCTGCCCGACACGGCGAGTGGCGCGTGCCCGGTGGGCACGCTTCCCGTGTATCGGCTGTGGAACCACCGCGCCGATTCCAATCATCGCTACACGGCCGACCGCGCGACGCGCGACGCGATGATCGCGCGCGGTTATACGCCGGAAGGCTACGGCCCGGAGGGTGTTGCGATGTGCACGCCGCGCGCAACGCGCGGCGATT